>Ga0256885_1000295_pt1 | contig 16234 bp, 11 predicted proteins | sample MC6MC0493MT_FD_186344 | JGI IMG/M metagenome (GOLD analysis project Ga0256885, IMG submission 186344) | Metatranscriptome of enriched soil aggregate microbial communities from Iowa State University, Ames, United States - MC6-MC0493-MT... | ecosystem: Environmental > Terrestrial > Soil >...
CGGAGAAGGCGCCTGACGTTAACCTGAATCATTAGCGACCCGAACGAAAGCAGAAAAGTTTCTGCGGGTTTTCCCGGGAAAGTCCAAAACTCTCAAACGAATGTCCCGCAACGGCCCTATAAATGACTTTATGAAGTAACGGTAAGTCATTGATTTATCGCATACAACACCGCATACCTAAAGTGATTTAGTTAAAGTGATGCTTGAGGTATTTTTCAGCCATCTTCACCCGTAAAATTCCCCGATGAATCAACACGACTACCACATCGCACTGCGCCGCGTACTGGACCAGCACACCGGCCGCGCCCAAGAAAAACTGGCTGCGCTGATTGCCGCCTTGCCGGAAAAAGCCCGCGAAATTCAATTCGGCATATTCCCCGACCAGGATGGCGAGGGCACGTTCTCGGTCGTCATCAGCCTGGACGGCCCCGACTTGTACGTGCTGAACAAGGCGGTGGACGCCCACCGGACTTTGTTCGACGTCCGCCACACGAGTAAGGGCCTTAGCCCGGCGGTGCCACAGTTCGCCCCCGACAGCGCCGGCTTTGCCGTGCATGACGCCATTGCGGACACCGCAGCAGACTGGATCGAAGTGCTGTGGGAACAGGCGGGAAAGGGAAGGTCGCCGTTGCCCGGTCTGGTCTACGGCGATGACGACGCGGGCAAGACCTTGCCGCGTGAATTGAAGCCGTAGTCCGCCTGAAATTGCCCTAAAAGCTGCTCAAAAGTTGCCCCGGAACTGGAACCTAAACTGCCCGGTTGGCTTCCTCTGCATTCGGCGTAAACCCAAGCCAAGCGCCAATTTCGCTTAACTTGGCAACCATTTTGGCGCCTATTTACTTGCAAATAGATCCTATTTATACTCCCGCCCGGAGTCGGACGCAGGGTGTCCGGCTGTCGTGTCATTGACTCTTGCTGCCTCCTGTCGCACTGAGGATGACCGTTACCTGTGGTGACGTCTCAGCAGGCGTCTGGAGAAGAGCAAGATGGCGAAGGCCAACCTTAAGCAAGCGCGGGCATCGTTCCCGCTGAACCGCCGCGCCGCGGCCATTGCCGCCGCCTTGGCGGGGTTATCCGGTTTGGCTCAGGCGCAGACGGCCTCGGCCCCTGCGACAACATCTGCCACCACGCCCGCCGCTGGCGAAGCCGGAGAGTTGGCCGCCGTCACCGTAACGGGCGACTGGCTCGGCACGCCCACCGAAGAAAAGGTGTTGTCGCATCCGGGCGCCCGCACGGTCGTCGAGCAGCAGCAAATCGTGGAAAGCGGGTCCAGCAGTGTGCGTGACGTGCTGCGCCAGATTCCGGGCGTGCAGGTGCAAGACAGCAACGGCACGGGCGGCAGCGACGTGTCGCTGAACGTGGGGGTGCGTGGCCTGACGTCGCGCTTGTCGCCCCGGTCGACCATCTTGATGGACGGCGTGCCGATGGCCTACGCGCCTTACGGCCAGCCGCAGTTGTCGCTGGCGCCGGTGTCGCTGGGCAATCTGGAGTCGGTGGACGTGGTGCGCGGGGCCGGTTCCGTGCGCTATGGCCCGCAGAACGTGGGCGGCATCATCAATTTCGTGACGCGCCCCATCCCGCAAGACGTCACCACCAGCCTGAACGTAGGCAGCGAAATCTATAGCCACGGCGGCAACGTCAAGACCACGCCCAGCCTGTTCCTGGGCGGCACCACCGACCAAGGTCTGGGCGGCGCGCTGCTGTATTCAGGCACGCACGGCGACGGCTACCGGTCCAGCAACGATTCCACCGACATCGACGACGTGATCCTGAAGGGCGCTTACCGTTTTTCGTCGACCGACAACGTGGCCGTTTCGTTGCACCACTTTGAAGGCAAAGGCCGGATGCCGGGCGGCCTGACCACCGCGCAATACTCGGAAGACCCGTTCCAATCCACCCGGCAGTACGATCAGTTCACCGGCCGCCGCACAGATGGATCGCTGAAGTACACGCACAACGACGGCGTGAACAACGTCGAAGTGCTGACGTATTACGTGGACTCGTATCGCGGCAGCGACATTGAACAAGCTGGTACGGGGGCTACGGCCAATCAGTTCCGCCTGACCTCAGCCCCCCGCAGCTATCACTATTTCGGATTCGAGCCGCGCTATTCGCGCTTGTTTGATTCGGGCTCGGTGGTGCAGGAAATCAGCGTGGGCTACCGCTACCTGAAGGAAAGCAGCTCGGAAGTGGCGGGGCGCACGGCGTACTACAACCCGGCGGCCGGCGGCGACGCGTTTGACTTGAAGATGCCCACTTACCAGACGAGCGACGGCGGCACCACCGCCCACGCCTTCTATATCGACGACCGCATCGACATCGGCAAGTGGACCATCACCCCCGGCGTGCGCTTTGAAAGCATCAGCACGTACAACAACGTCACCAACTTCAACACTGCCACGGGCGCGGTCACCAGCGCCTTGTCTCCGTCGATCGACTCGCGCGTGACGCTGCCCACGCTGTCGGTGCTGTACCGCGTGGATGAAAAATGGTCGCTGTTCGCCAACGCGGGCAAGTCGTTCGGGCCGCAGCAATACAGCCAGTTGGCGTCCACCACCGAAGGCTTGCACCCCGAAACGGCCAAGACCTATGAAATCGGCACGCACTTTGCGGGGGATGCCTGGAGCGGCGAATTCACCTTGTTCAATATTGATTTCGACAAGGAACTGCAGCTAACGCGGTCCATTGTGGGCGAGGGCATGTGGACCGACCTGGGCGCCACCCGTCACCGCGGCCTGGAGTCCGCCTTGCGATACGACCTGGGCGACTTGAGCGACGCCTTGCGCGGCCTGTCCGTCTACGCCACCTACACCTACACGCAAGCCATCGCCAAGGCAGGCGCTTTCGAAGGGCGCGACCTGCCGCTGTACTCGCGCCAGGTCGCGTCCATTGGTGCGCGCTACGCGGTGCAGCGCTGGACGTTCAACGCCGACGTCTTCGCGCAGTCCAAACAACATTCACCCGGTTCGCCGGATTCGGGCGCGGGCTACGTCACGGAAGAAGACGCCAGCGGCCGCCTGGGCGACATCCCGGGCTTTGCCACCGTGGCGGTGCGCGCGGGCTACGACTTTGGCAAGGACATGAACAATATGAAGGTGGCCGTGGGCATCAAGAACCTGTTTGACCGCCGCTACTACACGCGCTCCACCGACAACAACGGCGGCAAGTTCGTAGGCCAGCCGCGCACCGTCTACCTGCAAGCGTCGGTGGCATTCTGAACCGCGCCGGCATGTTTCATACCGGGGCGTCCCAATGAAGGGCCTGCGCGGCGTGTGGCTGCGGGTGCACCGCTGGCTGGCGCTTAGCGCCGGCTGGGTGCTGATCTTTTCCGGCTTGTCCGGTGCGGCGCTCGTGGTGACGCCGGCGCTGGACCGTTGGGCGAACCCGCAGCTGTTTGAAGCCCGGTCCGAAGCGCAGTCCGACGTCCGCTCAGCGATGACGCCTGCGCAAGCCACCGTACCGCTGGATTCCGTATTGCGCAGCGTCCGAAAAGAATTCGGCGTCGGCGCAAACCTGGTATTGCGGCCCGCCCGCAGCCCGGGCGAAACGCTGCAAGTGCGGGTACGCGGCTCATGGCGCGGCACCGTCTACCTGGACCCGGCCACGGGAGCCGAGCAGGGCCGGCGTGGCGACACCGAGGGCGCGGCGAACGTGCTGTTCAAGCTGCACAGCGCGCTGTACCTGGACGGCACGGGCAAAGCCATTCTGGCTTGGGTGGCGCTGGCTTATCTCTTCCTGCTGATCACGGGCCTGATCCTGTGGTGGCCGCGCCATTGGGCCAAGGGTTGGAACATTGCGCTGGACCGCGGCTTGCTGCGTTCGCTGTTTGATCTGCACCGGGTCGGTGGCGCCACGTTGGGCCTGCTGATCGCGGTTTCGGTGGCGACGGGCGCCTACATGGCCTGGCGTCCGCTGGGCGCGGCCGTCACCTGGCTAAGCGGCGCAACGCCCGTCAAGGCGCCAACGCTGCCGACCCTGGCGGACGAACCGGCTGGCGGTTCACCCTGGACGCTGGACCAGCTTGCCGCCCGCGCCGCTGCGCAGTTTCCCGGCGCGCCGGCCATCGGCTATATCGTCGTGCCACCCCATGGCCATGCGCCCACCCGATTCCGGATGATGCTGGCCGATGATCCGCATCCCAATGGCATGAGCTCGGTATGGATCGACCCCCGCACGGCGCAGGTGCTGGCGGTGCAGCGCTGGAACGAGCTGGACCCGGGCGCTCGCGCCACGGCGGTGATCTATCCGCTGCATACGGGGGAATTAGGCGGGGCCGCGCTGGAAACAGCGGTGGCAATCGGTGGACTGGCGCTGGGCGGGCTGGGCATCAGTGGCGCCTGGCTGTGGTGGCGGCGTCGGGCCATCAAGCGGGCAGCGCGGCGGCCGATGATCCGTTAACGTCGCCTCTCGACGCGCGCAGGAATACTATTTGCTGATCACTCTCTAATAAGAGGAGCTGATCATGGCAACAAGAACCATCTGGAAAGGGGCCATTTCGTTTGGCCTTGTCCACATACCGGTCGGCCTGCACACCGCGACCACCGAATCTGGCGTGGACTTCGACTGGCTGGACAAGCGCTCGATGGACCCGGTTGGCTACAAGCGCATCAATAAGCGCACCGGCAAGGAAATCGACCGCGACAACATCGTCAAGGGCGTGGAATACGAAGATGGCCAGTACGTCATCATTTCCCCGGAAGAGATCGCCGACGCCTACCCCCGCACCACGCAAACCATTGAAATTCAACAGTTCGTCGACATGGCGGACGTGCCGTTCGTGTATTTGGAGCGGCCGTACTATGTGGCGCCCATCAATAAAGGCCAGAAGGTATACGCCTTGCTGCGCGACACGCTGGCCAAGACCGGCAAGATCGGCATCGCCAAGGTGGTGATTCAGACCAAGCAGCACCTGGCCGCGTTGATTCCTTCCGGCGACGCGCTGGTGCTGAACCTGATGCGGTGGGGCGACGACGTCAAATCGATGGACGATCTGGAGCTGCCCAAATCCGGCGCCAAAGGCATGACGCCCAGCGCCAGCGAGCTGAAGATGGCCAAGATGCTGGTGGACGATATGTCCGGCAAGTGGGACCCGACGGAATACAAAGACGAGTTCAAGGCCGCCGTGATGGGGCTGGTTGAGAAAAAGGTGAAAGCGGGCAAGACCGAGACGGTGTTGGAACCGCAGGAAGAATCCCCCGCCTATGCGGACAACGTTATCGACCTGACCGAGCTGCTGCAACGCAGCTTGAAGGGCGGCAAAAAGGCCGCGCCCGCCGCCAAGAAGGCGTCCGCGGCGAAGCAGTCATCCCCACGCAAAACAGCCGCCAAAAAGACGTCTGCCAGTAAGACCCCCGCAAAGAAGGCGCCAGCCCAGAAGACCGCCGCTAAATCCCGCAGGGCCGCTTGAGATGGCCGACTCGCTTAAGACCTATCGGCAGAAGCGCAATTTCCAGGTGACCTCTGAGCCGGCGGAAGGCGGGCTGCCGAATGAAACTGCGCGCGCGTTCGTCATTCAGAAACACTGGGCGAGCCGGCTGCACTATGACTTCCGGCTGGAATTGGATGGGGCGATGAAAAGCTGGGCCGTGCCGAAAGGACCCAGCTACGACCCGTCGGTCAAGCGCATGGCGGTGCAGGTTGAGGACCACCCCATCGCCTACAACCAGTTCGAAGGCCAGATTCCCGAAGGGCAGTACGGCGCGGGCAAGGTCATCATCTGGGATGAAGGTGTGTGGGCGCCCGTGGGAGATGCCCGCAAAGGGTATCGGGAAGGCCATCTGAAGTTCGATCTGCACGGCAAGAAGATGCAAGGCCGATGGGCGCTGGTGCGGATGAAGGGCAAGGAAAACGACAAGCAGCCGCCCTGGCTGCTTATCAAAGACCGCGACGATTTCGCACGCGCCCAGGCGGACTTCAGCGTGGTGGATGAATTGCCGGACAGCGTCGTGCCATTAAGGGCTAAGGGGAAAAAAGGGGCAAAGGCGAAGGCCAAACCTGACCCTGTACCTGATTCCAAGCCCGCCGCAGAGGAGGGCAGGCTGCCCGGCCACGCGGCTGCCTTGCCCGCGTCGCTTAAGCCCCAACTGGCCACGCTCATCGACGGCGCGCCGCCCGAGTCCGACGACTGGCTGTACGAATTGAAGTTCGACGGCTACCGCATGCTGGTCCGCATCGACGGCGACGACGTCAAGCTGTACACCCGCAACGGGCATGACTGGACGTCGAAGCTGCCGCATATCGCCCAGGCCTTCGGCAAGCTGCCCGCCAAATGCGCCTGGGTAGACGGCGAGGCGGTGGTGCTGGACGAGAACGGCGTGCCGAATTTCCAGGCTTTGCAAAACGCATTCGATAGCGAACGCACCGGCAACATCGTCTTCTACGCTTTCGATCTGCCGTTCATCGGCCAGCGAGACTTGCGCGAAGAGCCGCTGCACGTGCGCCGGGCGTTGCTGGCGCAGTTGATGGACACGTCGCACGACGACCACTTGCGCTTTAGCGAGGCCTTCAACGAGACGCCCTCAAATCTGGTGGCGTCCGCCTGCAAGATGGGCATGGAAGGCATCATCGCCAAGCGCCTGTCGTCGCGCTACGTGTCGCGGCGCAGCGATAGCTGGCTGAAGATCAAATGCGCCAAGCGCCAGGAATTCGTGATCGTGGGCTACACCGCGCCGCAAGGGTCCCGCGAAGGCTTGGGAGCGCTGCTGCTGGCCGTTCACGATGATGACGGCACGTTGCGCTACGCCGGCAAGGTCGGCACGGGCTTTGACCGGGCGAAGCTGATCGCGCTGCAAAAGGAACTGGCGCGTATTGAAACCCACGACAAACCCGTGTCAGGCGGGCAGGCGAAGGGCGTGCACTGGGTAAAGCCGGAGCGCGTCGCCGAGGTGTCGTTTGGCGAATGGACCAGCGATGGCCATATCCGGCACTCGGTGTTCCGGGGGCTGCGCGACGACAAGCCCGCACGCCAGATCACACGCGAACGGCCGGCCGCCGGCCCGCAGGGCGAAGCCAGCAAGGCGGTCAAGAACCGCCGCGCAGACAAGACCAGCAAAGCCGCAACGTCCGCGCAGCCTCGCACGGCGGCCACCCCGCGCGCCAAGCCAGCCAAGCTTACGCACCCGGAAAGGGTGATCGACCCGTCCACCGGAATCACCAAGCTTGACCTGGCCCGCTACTACGGACTCGTCGCGCCCTTACTCCTGACGCACCTGAAAAACCGCCCCGTGTCCTTCCTGCGCGCGCCCGGCGGCCTGAACGCGCAATTCTTCTTCCAAAAGCACCTGGAAGCGGCAATGCCCGGCGTCAAATCCCTGCCGGCCAAGCTTGACCCCGATCATCCTCCCTTGCTGGAGGTTCCCACGGCCGAAGCCATCATGTCGGCCGTGCAGATGAACGTGGTGGAATTCCACACCTGGAATGCGGTGAAAACCGCCATCGACAAGCCCGACCGCATGCTGTTCGACCTGGACCCTGGCGAAGGCGTGGACTGGCCGGCCGTGCAACAGGGGGCGCAGCTTATGCACACGATGCTGCAAGAGATAGGCCTGGACGGCTGGCTGAAGACCAGTGGCGGCAAAGGACTGCATGTGGTCGTGCCGCTGCGCCGGCAGCATGACTGGGACACCATCAAAGCGTTCTCGCAGCGCATCGTGGCGCATATGGCGGCCACCTTGCCGCAGATCTTTGTCGCCAAAAGCGGCCCAAAGAACCGGGTTGGAAAGATCTTCGTCGACTATCTGCGCAATGGCTTCGGCGCCACGACAGTCGCGGCGTGGTCCGCGCGCGCCCGGCCGGGCTTGGGTGTGTCGGTGCCTGTCGCCTGGGACGAATTGGCCGACTTGAAAAGTAGCGCGCACTGGACCATCAGCAATATCCATACGCGGTTGGACGCGGGCAACGCGCCATGGGACGGCTACGCACCGCAAGCGGTGGGGCGGGCGATGGCGGCAATGGAGTTTGATCCGGGCAAGTGATGAGGCATCTAACCGGGCGGATGCCCCCGTCTGGACCCCGTTTCTTCGATTCGGTATTCTGCACGCTGGCAGCTAGCGGGCAGGACGCTTCCCGATGAAAAGAAAAGTAGGGCTGTTGACTGTATTGATTGCCTTGGCCGTCTTGAGCGTGGCCATCGGCTTTTTCAACGCGCTTTACGCGGGCTATCAGGTGCAGAAGGCGCAGGTCGTGAAAAATACGCTGGAGTCCAATCTGGCCTATTCGGAAAAGCTGGCCGAATTCATCAACCTGTATATCGATTCCGTCCACCGGCAACTGAACGCCAGCGCCGGCCGCCTGGCCGCCTCCCAGGGCGCACCGGCTGACATCGCGGCGGAACTGTCGCGGCTGGCCAGTCAGACCCAGGGCGCAACCGTTGCTGTGCTGGCGGACGCCAGCGGCGTGATTGTGGCGCGTTCAGCCCAGGCATCGGCGCTACTTTCCGGCAAGAACTCGCTGCAAGATCTCGGCATGAAAGAACGCCGACGGGCGGATTGGGTCATGCCTTGCTGCTCGCAAGAAGACCAACGCGCGGCGCTGATGCTGGTCGAACCCATCACGGGCAAAGGGGGCGGTATCGACGGCTTTATTGCTGCTGTTCTGGTCCTGGAACGCGGTGGCCGCCTGGACAAGCTGCTGGGCGAACACGCCTATGCCGACGACACCGATGTTTACTTGGTGAACGTCGAAGGCAAGGTGCTCTACAGTCATCAGACAAGCGGGCCGGACCCCTCGGTGCTCAGTCTGATCAAGGCGGATATCTCGCCGACGTCCGGCCCGGGTTCCGCGCCAGTGAAAGAGGCGTCGGGCGGCACGATGCTGACGGGGTATGCCCCCATTACCAAGGGCAAGTGGGCAGTGGTCATCCAGCGGCCGCTGGATGCAGCCTTGTCGCCCGTGAAATCGTTGTTGGCCGAATCGTTGCGGCTTGCCATACCCGCTGTCATCGCGACCTTGGCCCTGGTCTGTGCGTTGGCCTACGCCATTGCGCGCCCCTTGACGCGGCTGACGCGCGCCCTGGCCAGCGCCGAGGCCGTGGGGGCGCATGGCCCGCGCGCCAGCATGCTGAAGACTTGGTACGACGAAGCCGACCAACTACGCCAGGCGTTGGTCGCCAACTTGGCGCAACATCAGCGCGAGGTAGGCCGGCTGAACGCGCAAACCATGACGGACCCCATGACAGGGCTGATGAACCGCCGCGCCCTGGATCAGCGCTTTGACGAATTGCTGACCGCCGCCACGCCCTTTGGGGTCATCGCGCTGGACCTGGACCATTTCAAGCAGGTGAACGATGTCCACGGCCACCCCGTCGGTGACAAGGTGCTGATTTCATTGGCGCAGACGCTGCTCAGCAGTGTGCGCCAAGAGGACCGTCCCTTTCGCGTGGGCGGCGAGGAATTCGTGGTGATCGTTCAGGCGCCCTCGGCTGATGTCGTGCTGCGTACGGCCGAACGCATCCGGGCAAATGTCGCGGCCAAACCGATGCCGGATGGCGTGGGGCATGTGACGGTGTCGGTGGGCGTGGCGCTATGGCCGCAACATGGAAATTCGGCCGAAGCCGTTGTCAAATGCGCGGACATGGCCTTGTATGCCTCTAAGGAAGCAGGCCGCAACCGGGTCACGCTGTGGGAAACGGGTACAGCGAGCGGCCCCATGGCGAAGCCATGAAAGCAAACGCCGCCACGTTCAGACCGACCGTGACCCAGAACCACGCACGAAAGGCCGGCTTCACGGACTTGTGCCGTATCCATTGCTGCGCCAGCAATGCGCCCGGCCAACCGCCGATCAGCGCCCATGCATGCAGCGTCCGTTCCGATATCCGCCAGCGTTTCGCCCTGGCCGCGGACTTGTCATAGGCGTACACGGCGAACGTGATCAGGCTAAGCGCCACATAAGCCAGCCCGACCCACAGCGGCACGCCCCAAAAGTAAGCGGCCAGCCCGTAAGCGAAGACAAATAGCGCAATCAGCATCCGGAACGTCCGAGTTGATGTGAAGAGCCGCCATTATCCTCACAAGGGCTGGCCGACGCAGGCGCCGCAATCACGACGCCTGCTTCCGAGCTGGCGTCAGCTTAGAAACGCACGGCCAGCTTCAACACGCCGGACTGCTGGCGGTTGCCGCCGCCGAACTGCGCGTCGTAGGAAACGCCCGCCGTCGTGTTGCGCGTCAGGGCCACTTCGGCGCCCAGGCCAACCACGGCGGCATCGCGCGCGATGGGTACGCCCGTCACCGAGAACGTGCTGCCGCCTTCGAACGCCAGCTCCTGCTTGGGTTTCACATCCCCCATGGCATGGCGCCAGCCCAAGGACGCCGTCAGACGGCCCGGGGCCGAGTCGGACCCAAACTGCCATGCGCCGCGCAGGCCCAGCGTGGTGCTGGTGACGTCATCGGTGCTGCCCGATCCGTGCAGCGCAGCCGTGCCGCCGGACTCCTTGAAGTCACGCGTGCGCAACTGGTTCCACGCCAGGCCGGCGTAGGGTTCGATGCTGGTGACGTCGTTCAGCGGCATGTTGTAGCCGAGCTCGGTGAACAACTGCGTCGACGATGCGTTATAGGACGACTTGAGCTGCTGATTCAGGCTGCCCGCCACCACATCGCGCTTGCCGTCGATCTCATGCCAGGTGTAGGCCGCGCCCGCCATGAAGCGGATGTGGCCCGCGCCGGCTTCGAAGTTGCGTCCGCCGAACAATGCCGCGGTGTAGCTGTCGACATTCGTACGCGAAGACACGTCGGCCATCGAGTTGTGGCTGCCGATGTAGCCCAGCGCGCCGCCCAGGCGCCAGCCGTTGCCCACCGCGCCATCGCCGCCAATGAAAATGCCGCCGGCCGATTGGCTGACGCTGGACGCGTTGCCATCACCGCCGAACTTGCTCCAGTTGCCGAAGGCTTGCGCCCAGACGGGCGAGGCGCTGCTTTGCGGCATCGCGTCGGCAGACGGCGCACCCAATTGGGCCGTCGGCCGCCCGGCGCGCACCGGGGCGTCGAGGTTGCCGCGGAAGTGCGACAGCGGCAACGTGCGCACCATGTCGCCCTGGCTTTGCAAGACGCTCGTCGTGCTGGCGAAGGCTTCGCCGGACAGCATCGACAGCGCCGAACGGGCTTCGCCAGGCGTCATGGTCAGGACGGCCGCGGTCACCTGGCTGGCGCCAGAGGCCTTGTCTGCGTTGCTGCCGCTTGCGACCACGGATGATCCGGCCGGGGCGGTGGGGGAGGGGGTCCCCGCGGTCGTTCCCGCGGTGGTGCCCGTAGTGGTGCCGGTGGTGGTGCCCGTCCCGGTCGTGGCCGAGCCGTTACCCGCCGTCGTCTGCCCGCTACCGGTGGAAGTGGAACCGTTTCCAGTAGACGTCGAACCATTCCCCGCAGGCGCCGAGCCGTTTCCAGCCGACGACGACCCGTTGCCGGTCGCGGGCGGCTCTTGCTGATCCAGCGCATTGCCGACGTTGTTCGCGTTATCCGAACCGCCGATGCTGCCAATCGGCACGTCGTTGCGCGTCAGCGTCATGAACGCGTTCTTTGCGTCGTAGCTGAGCGTGGGCGTCAGGAACGCATACGAGCTGGATGCGCCCTTGAACGTGCCTTGCACGCCGCCGTCCGCGGTCAGGATGTTGTAGGTGGTGCGCGGCGCATAGTTGCCGTCGGGGCCCACGTGCGCCACCGTGCCATCCAGGTAGGCGACGCCCGTGACGTGGATGCGGTCGCTGGCGCTGCTGGCCGGGTCGGCATGCACGCGATAAATCGTGTTTTCGCCGAAGCTCAGGTTGCCGTTGACGGTCAGCGTGCCGATGGGCGATCCATCGTTGCCGGGCGACACCACGGCGGTGGGGTAGAGCGTGGTGGTGCCCACTTGGCCCACGCCCGCCAGCACGACTTCGCGGCCGATATCAATGGGGCCGTTCAACTTGCCGTCGATTTCCAGCGCGCCGTCGGCGATCAGGATGGGGCCGGTCAGGCCGCTGCTGTCGGCGGTCAGGATGACCGAGCCCGGGCCGGTCTTGACGAAGCCCTCCGTGCCTTGCAGCGGGTTGTCGATGATGTCGACGAACTGGCCCGACGCATACGTGCCGTCGCCCACGACAATGGCGGGCGGGTTGCCGCCGCTGCCCACGAGCGTGATGGGCGCGCCTTGCACGCGATACCGGTCGGTGGCGAACTGGATGCCCGACACGCGCACCGGGCCGGCGCTGCCATCAACGGTAACCGTGCCGGCCGCGCCCGTGAAAATGGCATAGCCGGCATCGGGCAGGGCGCCCGTGGCGTTGGTGGGGCTGTTCCAATTCGTGCCGGTCGCCGTCCAGGTGCCATCGCCGCCGCCCGAACGGGTCGCGGACGCCGCGCCATTGCCGTTCCACAAGTTGGTCGTGCTGGGGCCAAGAATCAGGTTGATCTGCTTGTCGCCGGTCAGCGACTGAATGGTTGCGCCAGGCTGCGAGTCGCCCGTCACCGTGCCCAACGTAAATCCATTGCCGCTCAGCGTGCCGCCGTAAGACAGAATCCGGTAGTAGCCGGCGTTCACGCCCAGCGTGTTCACCGTGACGTTCAACGTGGTGTTGTTGATGGCGGCGTTGCCGCCGACGGTGATGTTGTCGCCGGTGCCGGGTTGCGTAATGGGCAGGCCCGCGTAGCCGGTTTCAAATGCAAACTCGGCATTGTTCATCGACAGGTTGCCGTTCACGACAAGATTGCCGTTCGAAACACCGGTCGGCGTGCCGACGGAATAGCCCGGCGCCACGCGCGCGTTACCCGACACGTTAAGGTCGCCATTGATGCGGCCAAAGCCCGCGACGGTGCCGTTCGATGTGGCATTGACGTTGCCAGTGAGGGCAACGCCTGCGCCGCCGCCGTTGCCGCCAATCACCAGCGTGCCGCCGTTTACGTCGACGCCGCCGGGATAATTCACCGAGCCGTCGAACACCTGGGTATTACCTTGCGTAACCGTCATGTCCGCCGCCATGACGCCGCCGTAGTACGTGCTACTCAAAGCGAGCGTTGCTGTCAGCCACTTCTTCGTGCCATTGATCAAAACGTGAGTCCTTTATCTTCTGATTATTAAACTCGGCGCCCCACGCATTACTAAATCGCTGTAAACGTATAATTACGTTACGGCAAAATAGGCGAATAAATGGAACGCGCCGTCGAAAAAAGGACGCAATGTATACCAATTTTTTTACAGCACAAAATACGGGTTAACAGATACCATCCCTTTGAAATAACTAGGAAATTTGGATACCAACCGATTTTTTAATACTAGTTATTTGGATACCATCCGCATAATAAAAATGGCATGAATCGACACATTTAATATTATTAAAAAACAAAACTGATGCGGATGATTGCCCACGCTGCCTGGCACACGCTGTCATGGTTAGTCTGGAATGCGCGCCAACCAGTCGCTCACCCCCTGCAAGGTGCGAAAGTCGTCCAGTGATCTTGCGGGAACGCGGGGAAAGGCGCTTGCCGCCATGTCGGTCAACGCTCTGCCAGGCCCCAGCTCCAGAAAAGCGGTGGCGCCTGCTTCGACACAGGCCTGCAGACACTGTTCCCACTGAATGGGTTCGGCAATCTGCCGCGCCAGTTTGTTCAATCCTTCGTCAACGTTCAGCACGGCCTGTGCATCGATGCCGCTGAATAGCCGGATACCGGGTGTGGCGCGCGCCGTGGAAGGCGCCGCTTGATGCAACGCGTTCGCGAAGGGCGCCACCGCGTCGGCCAGCAAAAAGGTATGCGACGCGACCGACACAGGAATGCTGGCCACGCGATTGGCGCCGTGATGTTCCGCTTGGGCGGCAATGGCCGCCAGGTCGGTCAGGCGGCCGCCCAGCACCCAGGCCTGGCCCGGGTTCACGATGGCCACCGCAGCCTGCCGGCCCTGGCACAACGCTTGGATGTCCGCCAGGGGTAACCCTCGCACAAACAACATGCCTTGGGCGCCGCCGCTGGCGGCATCCATGGCCTGCGCACGCGTAACGGCCAAGTCCAAGGCAGCCTGAGCGGGCAGCAACCCCGCCACTGCCCACGCCGCCAGTTCTCCCACGCTGTATCCCGCCACGCACAACCGGCGCGGCAACAGGGAGCGCAATGCGGCGTGTGCGGCAATGGCCTGCACAACGCACAGCACCTGCGCCGAGCGGTTCACGCACCGTTGTTCGTCAGTGGCATGGCGGACCCAGGTCCTCGGATCTTCGCCCAGCAGCAACGCGGCGTGGTCGAACACGCCGCGTGCCGCGGACGCCGCGCCTGTCAGGTCGAACATGCCTGCGTGCTGGCGCCCCTGACCCGAGCACAGTAAAGCCAAGGCCATGGTCAGTCTCCAGCCGCATGCGCAAACAGCGTCATGGCCAGCAGATCCGCCGCGCCGCCGGGACTTAAGCGGCGTTGGACGAACGACTGATGCATGCGTTGCGCCCGGGCGTGCCACCCGGCTTGGAATACGCCGCCCGCCGCCATGAAGCGCCGCGCCTGCAATTGCGCATACTGCAATCCCGCCTCGCCACCGCGATGCAGCAGATTGGTGTCTTGAACTTGCGACACGAGCGCCAGACAGGCATGCACACGCGCAGCGTTGTCATCCATGCACGCACCCGCAAGGGCCTGCCGCAATGCGGGCAAGCCCAGTTCATACACGCAGGGAAATCCGCAAGCGGCCTCCGCACGCGCGCCACCCACGCCATAACGCCGCACCACGGTTTCGCCATGGCTGCCGGGCAGGCGCGGGCCGCCCAGGATGTCGGCGCCCCATCGCGTGCGCACAATGTCGCCCAGCCCGGGACCGTGTGTGGTCGATGCGCCTTCTTGCTTGGCGCGCAGGCCCGCCGCGGCGCACAACAGCCCCAGTCCGAAAATGGCGCCGCGATGCGTGTTGATGCCGCCTGTCGCGGCAAACATGGCGGTCTCAGCACGCAGGCCGATCTTGCGTAGCGTGCTCATCGGGGCATTGTCCGATCCCGCTTGCGCCAATTCCGTGAAAAAGGGTTGCAGCGCAAGGGCGCTGCGTTCAAACGTGGAGGCATTCATGTCGTCGTGACTGCCTGCATCGACATGACTGACAAGGCCGGGCTTGGGCCAGGTATGCACCTCTAGCCACAAACTTCGCGCCGCCAACGCGCCCAGCCCCTGCGCCGACCATGGCGAGCCGCAGGATTCAGGGGTGGGGCTGGCATTCGCATCACCACCGTTCGCTTGCCGGTTGAAGATTTCACGCGATAGCAGCGCAGTCATGTCCAGTCCTGAAAAACTCCATGGGCGTCAGCAAGCGTGCTTCGTGCGGCGCTTTCAACAGCACCGTGGCTGCGCCGCCCTGTAGTTCGCGCCAATTCACCCCTGCGCCATCGGCACGCAGCAGCTCGCCGTCCAGCCGCATGGGCGCAGCCGCATCCAGCATGGCTAGCTCGTCCAGCCACTGACGGATCTGTTTGGAATTGGCGGTCAAACGCCACAACAGATCAACATCGGAGTGTGGCGACAGATAAGGAAGACCGGTCAGATGCTGCCAGGCCAGGCTGCCAAACACTCTGACTTCTGCGGCATGCGCTTGGGCGCAATGCAGCACGCGCCGCAGGGATGGCAACCATGCCGCGGGCGCCACGTCCAGGACGTCCTGCAGCAACGGGCAGGGGCCGTGCGTCACGATATCGGCTCGCGACATACTCAGGAACAGGCGCTGCTTGCCATCGGCGGGCGGCAACGGCAGGCCCAGTGGCACCCGGTCATCGGTGGCCTGGGCGTCCTCGTGGCCAAAACGGCGCACGATCAGCGGATAGCCTTGTAACGCCCAGTGTTCTACGCGCGGCAGCGCCGCCAAATCGGGCCGGCTTGCCATCACGGCCTGCCACGCATCGGGCCGCACCCATACCAGGCTATGACGGGGATAAGGCGGGCTGGCGCGTGTCATTGACGCCCCTTAGATCGCGGCGCGAGCCAGCGCATAGACCTGGTCGGCGATATCCGCGGCCACGGGCCGGCCGCCGCGCGTTTTGCCCAAGCGGTCGCGGTGATCTTGTGCGCGCTCGTGCGGGGTCAAGCCCGGGGGCAAGCCCGTGTTCAACGTAGCCAGGACGTCCCGCACCTGCGCCGACAACGGCTGGTCTGGATTCAACACCTGCGCCACGCCGCCGGTTTGCGCTAGGTTGTCCAGGCCGGGCGCGAACACCGGCGTGGATTTGGCCTTTTCTTCCAGCACCGTCAGCGGCAACTTGGTCACACGCGCCATCGACGGCAGATCCATGACGGCGGGATGCGCGCCG
>Ga0256885_1000306_pt1 | contig 15997 bp, 19 predicted proteins | sample MC6MC0493MT_FD_186344 | JGI IMG/M metagenome (GOLD analysis project Ga0256885, IMG submission 186344) | Metatranscriptome of enriched soil aggregate microbial communities from Iowa State University, Ames, United States - MC6-MC0493-MT... | ecosystem: Environmental > Terrestrial > Soil >...
AGACCTTGCCATGGCCGGTCAGCACGGCGCAGCGGATGTCGTCGCGTTCGGAGATTTCGTCGAAGATCGCCACAATGCGGCGGCGCATGTCGCGGTTCAACGCGTTGACGGGCGGGCTGTTCAGCGTGACAAGGGCAACGCCCTCGTTGACGTCCAGAGTGACGGTGGATTCGCTCATGCCGTCACCTTGAAGAATGTGGAAAATGCGGGAGAAAAAACAGAGGGGCGCAGGGCGCGGTTGGCATGCGGCATCGCGTGTCTCCTTGAGTCGGATGGACCGGTCTCGCCCTGCATTGCTGCCCGGGGGCGCCGGCTTTTTTTGGATTATATGGACGGGTATTGCTGCGGATTCAGGCCAAAATTGTTGGTTGTGTTCTGCATGAAAACGCCATATTCCAGGGGCCTGCAAGCCGATACCATGGGATGGGAAATCGTCCGCCGGACGAGCAAAACAGAGGCGGTCGGCAGATGCAGATCGAGCGTATCGGCACTGTTCGCGCGGCGCTGGGCGAATGCCCGGTGTGGGACGCGGCCAGGAACAGGTTGTGGATGCTGGATTGCCGCAGCGGACAATTGTTGAGCATTGACCCGGACAGCGGCGCCGCGCAAACCTGGCAGTTGCCCGCCCCGGTGGGCTCGTTTGCGTTCAATGGCGACGACGACATCCTCGTTGCGCTGAAAGACACGTTTGCCCTGTACCGCTTATCAGATGGCGCGCTGCGCACGCTGGGCGACATCGGAGACAGCCATCCGCATCTGCGCTTGAACGATGGCGCGCCGCTGCCAGACGGCAGCTTTGTGGCGGGCACCATGCACATCCACCGGCAAGCGGGCGAGGCCCCGCTGGGGGGCTTGTACCGCGTGGACCTGCAAGGCAATGTGAGCCGAATCGCCCAGGGCCTGGGCGTGGTGAATGGCCCCGTCATGCATCCCGACGGCATGCACTTCCATGTTTGCGACAGCGCGCAGCGCAAGATTTTCCGCTATCGCATGGACGCGTCAGGGCGCTTGTCATCCTCTGAAGTCTTCGTGGACACGGACGCGCTGGGGTCCGCGCCTGACGGCTGCTGCTTTGATCGGGAGGGCGGCTTGTGGACGGCGCTGGTGCATGCCGCAGCCATTGCGCGGTTCGATGCGGACGGCAAGCTTGACCGCCGCATCGAATTGCCGGTGGCGCACCCGGCGTCACTGTGTTTCGGCGGGCCTGGTCTGTCGGAACTTTTCGTGACCACGATCAGCGACAGCGGCCGCTTGTCGGCATCGGGGCCGCTGGATGGCGCGTTGCTGCGCATCCGGGGCGCAGGCGCTGTGGGCGCGCCGCGCGGGCAGTGCCGCATTCGCCTTTGATCACCGCCCCGGATCAGGGGCTTTCGGCGGCCGCCATCTTGTTGTACGCCGTGAACCGCAGCGCGGAACCTGACACGTGCGACGCCACGAAATCCAGGAACAGCCGGATCTTCACCGGAATCATCGCCGTGTCCAGAATGGTGGCGTACATGCCTTCTTCGAAGGTCGTGTTCGTGACCTGGTAATCGGGGAACAAGCGCACCAGCGTGCCGCGCGAAATATCGTTGTGCACGGTGTAGTCGTCAAGCAGCGCCACCCCTTCGCCCAGCAGCGCAAGCTCAAGCAGCGCCACGCCGTTGTTCGTTACGTGGCGAGGCTTGATCAGCACTTCCTCGATGGCCTCGCCCTGCTTGAAGCGCCAGCAGGTTTGATCGCCAGGCAGCAGATAGGCCAGGCAATCGTGCTGCGCGATGTCGGCGGGTTTCTCGGGCGCGGCGTGCTTGGCCAGATACGCGGGTGAGGCCACCAGAAAGCGTTCGCTTTTGAACAGGATGCGCCGCTTCAGGCCCGCTTCCACGGGCGGCGAAATGCGGAAATCGATATCGAAGTTGTTGCGGCGCAAGTCCGTCTTGGCTTCGGACAGCACCAGCTCAATGTGAATGTCGGGATACTGCTGGCGAAACGCCGCCACCAGCGGGGGCAGCACGCCCAGACCGAACATCATGCGCGAATGCACGCGCAGAATGCCCTTGGGCGCCGCGCGGATTTCGGTGATGTTGCGATGCGCCTCGTTGATGTTCCAGAGAATGGATTCAAGCTGTTGCGCATATTCCTGGCCGGCTTCAGTCAGCACGACCTGGCGGGTCGAGCGCAGCAGCAGCTTGACGTTCAACTCGTTTTCAAACTCGGTGATCATGCGTGATACCGACGTTGCCGACACGCCAAACTGCCGCGCGGTTTCAGAGAAACTCTCGGTTTTCGAGATCGACAGAAAGAGCTCCATCGCGCGCAGTCTGTCCATCATTCCTCCACTTTATGCAGCACAGAACGCCGCTTTTCTTGTATTCAGCCGATGACTGCCGGCCTCTAGAATTTCCTCAGACGTCAAGCAATCAATGAGGAGACATTATGGAATTCGGCGTGTTCATTCTGGCGCAGCAGCGAGGTTACCACCAGTCCTCAAAGCAAGTCATCAACAACTCCATCGAGCAAACCGTGGTGGCTGAGCAGGCCGGTTTCGACGCTGCCTGGTACGCCGAGCACCACTTCAACAACTACTCGTTGTCGCCGTCGCCGCTGATGACGGTGGCCCACGCCGCAGCCAAAACGCACCGCATTCGCCTCGGCACCGCCGTGTGCATTCTGCCGCTGTACCACCCCGCGCGGTTTCTGGCCGAGGTCGGTTTCGTGGACACGGTGTCCAATGGCCGTCTGGACTTGGGCGTGGGGTCGGGCTACCAGGAATTCGAGTTCGAACGCTTTGGCGTGCAGATCGAGGAATCGGGGGCGATCTTCAACGAATTTCTGGACGTCATCCCCAAGGGCCTGACGCAAAAGATCTTCGAGCACGACGGCCAGTTCCTGAAGATTCCGCCCAGCTCGATCGCGGTGCGCTGTCTGCAAGACCCGATGCCGCCGCTGTGGATCACGTCGGGCAATCCGGTGACGCTGGGCCGGGGCGTGCGCGAGAATCACAACCTGTTCGTCACCGCGCTGCTCAAGGGCAACGACGCGATTGCGGAACTGCGCGGCCGCCTGGAAATGGTGGCGCAGGACAACGGCCGCGATCTGGACCGCGATGTGAAGTTCGGTTTCTTGCGCTGCGGCTATGCGTCGGACAACAAGGCCGAGATTGACGCGTATCTGGATTGCGCGCGCTTTCAACGCCGCATCTCCGAAAGCCTGAAGTTCCGCCGTGCGCAAAGTGACGACGGCTACATGGTCAAGGAAGTGCCGTCGGAAAACGACCCCACGTTCGAGCAGTTGCGCAAGAACCTGCCGGTGGGCTCCGTCAATGAAGTGATCGACAAGATGCTGGAAGAGATCAGCATCCTGCGGCCCAAGCACATTGCCTTGCAGACGCAGCTGGGCGACTTCGATCAGAAGACGATGCTCAAGCAGATCGAACTGTGGGGCGACAAGATCATTCCGGCCATCCGCAAGGAAGTCGGCAGCACCGCAGCCATTGCGTAAAGGAGCGCACCATGCAGATCTATCTGAGCAACGCGGGCGCCATCACGCTGCGCCACCCCGCGGACTTCCGGCGGCTGGATGTGCTGGCCGATCCGCAGCCGCGCGAACGGCTAGAGCACGCGATTGCCCGGGTGGGGCGGCGCGAAGACGAGCGCCATGTGCGCTTGTCGCCCTCGGTGCTGCGCTTCTTGTCGCAGCACGCGGGCGACCCGAAGTGGGAAGCGGATTTTTCGGCGATGGTCGACTACGCGGCCCGCCACGGCTGGGTGGACGAACGCGGCGACATCCGCGCGCACATGGTGGTCAACGAGCATGACCAGGTGGTGTCGGTGGATGACTTCAAGGCGGCGATGCGATCGCTGCCGGCGGGCATCAGCGCCGTCACCACGGGCGAGGGCGAGCACGTGGCCGGCATGATCGTGTCGAGCCTGACGTCGATTTCGGCTGATCCGCCGATGGTCGGCTTCTTCGTTCAGCAGACGTCATCCGCGCGCGAGCCCTTGCTGCGCCATGGCCGCTTCGTGGCCAACGTGCTGGGCGAAGGGCACGAGGCCGTCATGCAGGCGTTTCTGGGCCAGCCGCAGGGCGTGGCGCGGTTTGCGCAAGGCGGCTGGGTGATGAACGAGCAGGGCACGCCGGTATTGCCGGACGCGCTGGCCAGTATCGAGTGCGATATCGTCTGCACCGAAGTGCTGGGCACGCATGATTTGATCGTGGGCAAGATCCGCAAGACGGCATGCCGCGAGGCGCAGCCCGTCATCAACTTCAAGTCGGCGACCCATCGGATTGCGCCGGTGCGGCTGCAATAGCCGTGGCAGGTGATTGCCTGCATGCATGCAGGCATGAATAAGGAATAAGCCCGCCAGATTGGCGGGCTATTTTTTGCGGGCGGAAAACCTGTCGTTCAGTCCAGAACGATGTGGTTTTCCTGGATGACCTTGCCCCAGTATTGGCGGTCGGCGTCCAACTGCGCGTCCAGGGCCTGCGGGCCGCCGGCTTTCTCGGTTTGCCCGTTGGTGACGAGCAATTGGCGGAAGCTCTCGGATTGCACCGTCTTGATGGCGGCGGCGGAATAAGCCTGGATCACCGTGGCGGGCGTGCCTTTGGGGGCGTGCAAGCCGGTCCAGTAGCTGGCCTTCAATTGCGGATAGCCCAGCTCGGCCACCGATGGCACGTCGGGCAGAGCAGGGTCGCGCTGATCGGTCGTCAAGGCCAGGATCTTCACGGCGCCCGCCTTCTGGTGATCGGCCAGCGCAATGGGCGTCATGTACGACAAGTCGTTGCGGCCGGTGATCAGGTCGATAAGACTCGTCGGCGTGCTCTTGTATGGCACGGCGGTCAGCGGGATGCCCAGCGTCTTCGACAGGATCAGCCCGTAGAGATCGGTAACGCTGCCCGGCCCCAAGGAACCATAGGTCAGCGCGCGGTTTTCCTTCTTGGCGTAGGCGACCAGGTCCGTAATGGAATTCACGCCGATGGTGGCGGGTACGGTAATGGTCAATGGCCCATCGAACATCATGGCAACCGAATCGAAGCTGTCGAAACGGTATTGCAGGCTGGGGCGCAGCAGCACGTTCAGCGACACGGGGCCTGAGCCGCCCATCAGCAGCATGTTGCCGTCGGCGGGCGCACGCGCCACCTGGGCGGCGCCGATGATGCCGTTGGCCCCAGGCTTGTTCTCGACGATGAACGGCACGCCCAGCTGCGCGCTCATGCCTTCGGCCAGCAGGCGCGCGAAGTTGTCATTGGGGCCGCCCGCGGCGTAAGGCACGATCAGGGTCACGGGCTTGGGGGCGGCGCGCAGGGCCGGGCTAAGCATCATGAGGGTGCCGGCCGCGAGGAATCCGCGGCGCGTGAGCTTGAACATTGTCTCTCTCCTTGTTCCCGCCGTCATGCATGTCCGAGCCTTCTGCGGGCCGGCTTTGCGTCTTGTCATGGGCAGCTGGGGCGGCTGGCGCTAATCCGCCAGCCTGGGGTTGTCACTGCAGTCGATGATAATTTTTATCGGACTCGCCGATTACCCCACCGTTACGCAAAACAGTTCTGCGAAGGCCGCGGCTATCGGCTGGCTGGCAGCCGCGCCGCGCGGGCGCGTTGCAGCAGCTGGAAGGCAATTTCCAGCACGGCGGCCACTGCCAGCGCGGCCAGAACGGAGGCCACCACCTGCGCGTCCCACAGCCGCAGCGGCCCGACGCGGAATTGAATGGTGTCGAACACCAGCCCCGCCGAAAACCCCGCGACGATGATGGCCTTCCACCCTTGCAGCGGAAACAGCCGGAGCATCAGCAACGTAAACGCGACCATGGCCCAGAGGACCGGTTCCAGCGTCTGGGCGATGAGATGGGCAAGCAGGGGAAACTCCGTTCGGGTGCGTGGGGCGGACTCGAACGAGGTTTTACTGCTTTCGGGCGGCGTTGGCGAGAAGTCTTGGCGAAACGGCGGCGAAACCCCGCCGCGAGGTCTCGCCGAGCTTTCGGGGTCAGAACCCTTCCAGCACCACCTTGCCCTGCGCCTTGCCGCTTTCGATGAAGGCGTGCGCGCGGCGCAGGTTGGCCGCGTTGATCGTGCCGTAGTGCTCGCCCAGCGTCGTGCGCAGCGTGCCGTTGTCGATCAGGCGTGCGGCCTGGTTCAGCAATTCGTGCTGGGCAATCATGTCGGGCGTGTTGTGCAGCGGCCGCGCAAACATGAATTCCCAGTGCAGCGACGCGGACTTGCCTTTCAGCAGGCGCACATCAATGGCGGCGGGGTCATCGATCAGCGCGATCTTGCCCTGCGGCGCAATCGCCTCCGCCAACTGCGGGAAGTGCTTGTCGGTGTGGGTCAGGCCGGCAATGAAATCCACCTGGTTCACGCCGATGCGTTTGAGTTCGTCCGTGATCGGCTTGCTGTGGTCGATGACGTGATGCGCGCCCAGTTCGCGCACCCACGCTTGGGTCTCGGGGCGCGAGGCGGTGCCAATCACCGTCAGCCCGGTCAGTTGACGGGCTAGTTGCGTCAGGATCGATCCCACCCCACCGGCCGCGCCGATGATGAGCAGGGTGCGCTGGCTGGGGGCGTTGTTGTCCAGCACGCGTAACCGGTCAAACAGCAGTTCCCAGGCGGTGATGGTCGTAAGCGGCAGCGCTGCGGCCTGAGCGAAGTCCAGGCTCTCGGGCATGGGGCCGACGATGCGTTCGTCCACCACATGCTGCTCGCTGTTGGCCCCCGGCCGGTTCAGCGCGCCGGCGTACCAGACGCGGTCGCCCGGCTTGAACAGGCTGGTCTTGTCGCCCACGGCCCGCACCACGCCTGCGACGTCCCAGCCGATGACCTCGGGCTTGCCGTCTTTGGGCGCGCGGTTGGCGCGGATCTTCACATCCACTGGGTTGACGGAAATGGCGTGCACATCAACCAGCAGGTCGTGGTCGCCGGGAGTGGGGGCGTCAAGGGTGATGTCTTGCAGCGCGTCGGCGTGGTCTGCGGGCAGGTTCTTGAAATAGGCGATGGCTTTCATGGGATGAGGCTCGTTTGAGAGTGAGGGGCGATTGCTTAGAGGATGGAGCGGACCACGCCGCCGTCGACGCGCAGCGCCGCGCCATTGGTGGCGGCGGCCTGGGTGGAGCAGGTGTAGACGACCATGTTGGCCACTTCGTCCACCGTGGCCAGGCGGCGCAACAGCGAGGTCGGACGATGCTGGGCGATGAAGTCGCGTTCCATCTCGTCTTGCGACACGCCTTGCTCCTTGGCCATTTCGGCGAAGAAATCCGACACGCCTTCGGAACGCGTGGGGCCAGGTAGTACCGCATTGACCGTGACGCCGGTGCCGGCCGTCAGTTCGGCCAGGCCGCGCGACACGCCCAGCAACGCGGTTTTGCTGACGCCGTAATGGATCATCTCGGCGGGAATCTGCACGCCGGATTCGCTTGAGATAAAGACAATGCGGCCCCAGTTGGCCGCCATCATGCGCGGCAGGTAGTAGCGCGATAGCCGGATGCCGCTCATGACGTTGGTGTCCAGCATCTGCTGCCAGTCGTCGTCGGTGATTTCGGTGAAGGACTTGGGCGCGAAGAACCCGGCGTTGTTGACCAGGATGTCCACGTCGGGATGCGCGGCGGATAGCGAAGCCGCGCCGTCGGCGGTAGCCAGGTCGGCTTGCACGGTGCCAACCTGGGCGTCAGGAAACTTCTGCGTGATGGCGGCTGCCGCATGCGCCAGCTTGTCGGCGCTGCGCCCGTGCAGCACCACTTCTGCGCCTGCTTCGGCCAGGCCGAAAGCGATGGCCAGCCCGATGCCGCCGGACGATCCGGTGACCAGGGCCTTCTTGCCGTTCAGTTCGATCTTCATTGCGGTGACTCCAGGAATGTGGGGGAACGGGTCCATGATTACCCACTCTGCAGCGATGAAAAACCGGCTAGCATCGCACTCAGTTTCAATAATTTTTTGAAAATGGGGCAATCATGGTCCGGTTCGAGGACTTGAGAATCTTTGTGGCGGCGGCCGACCACGGCAGCTTTTCGGCCGCGGCGCGGGAACTGGATCTGACGCCTGCCGTGGCCAGCGCCGCACTCAAGCGCCTGGAACTAACGCTTGAGACCCGGTTGTTCGTGCGCTCCACACGCAGCCTGCGCCTGACGGGCGATGGCGAGCGTTACCTGGAGTACGCGCGCTCAGCGATCGCGACGCTGGAAGCGGGCAAGAACGCCATGGCGCGCGACAAGACAGCCATCTCCGGCACGCTGTCCGTTTCCATACCGTCCGACCTGGGTCGCAATGTGCTGTTGCCGTGGCTGGATGACTTCCAGCAGCAGCATTCACGCGTGAGCTTCCAGGTGCGCATCAGCGACCGGCTAGCGGACCTGTACCGCCAGCCGGTCGACATCGCCATTCGCTACGGCACGCCCAACGATTCCGCGCTGGTGGCGTTGCCGCTGGCCGAACACAACCGCCGTGTGGTGTGTGCATCGCCCGCGTATCTGGCGCGCCACGGCGTGCCGCAGGCCCCGGCCGACCTGCGCCGGCACAATTGCCTGTCGTTCGTGCTGGGCGAAACCCTGCACGACCGCTGGACGTTCGACCGCGACGGCGCCAGCACAACCGTACCCATCAAGGGCGACCGCGTGGGCGACGATGGCGACCTGGTGCGCCGCTGGGCGCTGGCCGGCCACGGCATCGCCTACAAGTCGCGCTACGACGTGCTGTCCGACCTGCGCGCGGGCCGGCTGGTTGAACTGCTGCCCGACTACGTCACCGAGCCGTCACCGCTCTACCTGCTGTGCGTGCATCGCATGCTGCTGTCACCCGCCGTCAAACGCATGCGCGAGTTTTTGCAGGAACGCTTCCGGTTGTTCGACGCGGGCTAGCTCGCTCATGGGCAGATGCATTCAATGCGCCGCGCGGTTCGTCGCGGGTCGAGACCGTGCGACGAAACTCGTAACACCACGACAGCGCGGCGGGCGTATGCTGTGAGTTCGAATGGATTGCCGGTCGCAAGCACCGGAACATGGCCGCACGCCGGCGATTCACAACTCACCCCCCTTAGCGGAGACGAGCTATGTCGAATCATGTGTACAAGCAAATCGAATTGGTGGGCTCTTCCACCAAGTCCACCGACGACGCCATCGCCAAAGCGATCGAGCGTGCGTCGGAAACGCTGCGCAATCTGGATTGGTTCGAGGTCACCGAAGTGCGTGGCCACATCAAGGACGGCAAGGTGGCGCACTGGCAGGTCGGTTTGAAGATCGGCATGCGTCTGGAAGGCGACAAGTAATTCCGCCGCTGCGCCTTTTTTGAGCACGCCTTCCAAGTGCTTGTCGGGTAAGGACTTTTCAGGCTTGTTATCCGACTGTTCATAGGCTTGTCCACATTCGATGGGGACAAGCCTATGCCCTTATCCCCAACGCATCGCGGGTGTAGCGAGCGCGGCGGCGCTGAAGCGGCATTGAGCGTTTCTTGCCCGCCGCCTGCAAGTCGTTGGTGTGCAAAGGTTTTTCGCGAGTACCCGCATACTGTCCTCAGGCTTATCCACATTTGGCGGGGACAACCCCGGGCGCCAAAACGCCGCACTGGGCCTTTCTTGACCACCCCTTGCAGGGCATTGATATCACAGGCTATTTCCGACCTGCCCTCAGACTGTCCTCATGCTTGTCCACAGAATGCTGGGACAAATGCACAGGCGATAGCGGGTATGAAAAAGGCCTGGACGGACATCCAGGCTTTTTGTGAATAAACACGCCAAAACTCATCCAAAAGGAGGATTGCGCAGTGTTTGATCAGCCCTTGCAAGTGCTTGGCAGGACAGGGAATTTTGACTCTACCCCAAGACTGTCCTCAACCTTCTCCACAGTTGGCGGGGATAAGTGTGGCCCGAGGCTGCAACGGCTCATACCGAATGGCGGCGATTACGGGCAGATCGTTCGCGCTGCTGTTTCAGTTCCGCCTTGGCGACGTTGTTCGCCACAACGAATCCGAAGCCGATGAGCAGGGCAAGAAGGCCCAGGCCGACGAAGGTTCCAATGTCCATCTCAATTTCCTAATGGTTGCGGTAATGCCAACAGGCAAGAATTAATGACAGCGGAACCCCCACGCACAGGCCCGCAAGCTTCAGGTAGGGAACCCATGTGATGGCCGACCAATCTGTGCCAAAGGCGACACTCGCGGCGCCAATTGAACTGGCAATGGCGATGCCCACATAGAACTGCGCGAATGCCTCTTTTTGGCGGCCTACGGGATTCACGAGCCCATGCCAAAGCGGCAGCATCAAACTTTGTACTAGCGTTTGTGCTGCCTGCCGCGAAGGCGCGTGGCACCAATGGGCAACCGCCCACATGATGGCCAGTGGGCTAAGAATCAGAAGCGCGACAAGCATCACTCCTCCATCGATATGCGTAACAAGGGGTTCGGTCTGATCATCATAGTCAGAGCTTGCTGGCCTTGGTTACGCATAGGGGCGGTTTTGTCATCAATATCGGACGGGTTCAGTACGCAAGCATCTCGCGGCATAAAAAAGCCCCCCGACGTATCGGGGGGCTTGATCGCCCGGAGGTAGATCGGGCGATCGGCGCCGGCAGGCTTGCGCGCTGCCGGCAGCGGCGGCGATCAGGCGTTCTGTTTCTTGACCCAGTCAACGTAGCGGTCGATCCAGCCTTGCAGGAACTTGCGCGTGCCTTCGTTGGTGATGGTGAATTGGTCATCGACCAGGCCTTCGGCGTACTGCAAGAACACTTCCGGCGTGGTCAGCGCGTTGGCGCCTTCGGCGGCCAGGATGTTGCGCAGGTGCTGCTGCATCATCGCCGTACCCGCAGCGCTGGGCGAGGCGCCGACAATGCCCACGGCTTTGCCCGGCCACGAGTTCTGGCCCCACGGGCGCGAGCCCCAGTCGATGGCGTTTTTCAGTGCGGCGGGCAGCGAACGATTGTGTTCGGGGGAGACGAACAGGATGCCTTGCGCATCGGCGATCTGTTGCTTGAGCTTTGCGGCCGGCGCGGGCAGGTTGTTCTCGTTGTCCTGGTTGTAGAGCGGGATGTCGCCCAGGCTCACATACTCAAATTTGAAGTCGGCCGGGACCAGCTTTTCCAGCGCACGCGCCAGTCGCAAATTGATCGAGGCGGCGCGCAGGCTTCCGACGAAAACCGCAATCTTGTATGTGCTCATGGGTGGGGGCTCCAACGGAAAAGGGAAAGTCCAGTGTAGACCTGGACCGTGACGTGCTCAATCCTGATTGCACATATTGTTATGCCGCGTCCTGCGCGGCCGGCCCACGCTTCAGCTCATCAGGCTGACATGCGCAGACACCACGCGCCAGCCTTGCGGGGTGCGCATCCACGTCTGGCTCTGACGGCCGATGCGGTCACTGCCGTCGCGCTGGAATTCCAGGTTGGCGGTGGCGAAGTCGGTGCCGTAGGTGGTGATGGCGGTGCGCAGCACGCGGCGTGCCAAGCCCTGCGGCGAACGTCCGGCGCGAAACGCGCGGATGGCGTCGTAGCCATACAGGTTTTCGCTGGCGCCGTAGCGCAGCGTGTGCGGACTGTTCCAGAAGAGCGTGTCCAGCACCTCGACGTCGTTCGCGACCAGCGCCGTTTCATACTGCTCAAAAGCGGCCGTCACTTCGGCCACGACGTCGGGCAAATTGATGTCCATGCGTAAGACTCCGGTTGCACCAAAACGGTGCGGGTTGTAGGGGTAATCACCAATATGGTGTCTGCTGCGGTGCGTCAATTCATGAGGGCGCGCGCGGTACGCACTCGGCCCCTGGGGAACGGCGATGCCAAATACCTGGCACGCAGCTTGCTAGGGTTTGCTAGGGTTACTACTGCATTTGCACTGCACTCGTATCGCCCAGCACGACATAACAAGCTACACCGCTGCCCAGGAGTTCCATCATGTCCAGTTCCGCTGTTTCCGCCCCGGTCACCATGCTGGTCACCCGCCATATTGCGCCTGAACGCTATAGCGATTTTCTGTCCTGGATGCGCCAGGGCGAAATTCTGGCGGCGGGCTTTCCCGGCTTTCTGGGCTCGGGCGTGCTGCAACCGCCGGAAGGCGGCGACCAGTATCAGATCGTGCTGCGCTTCACGGACGAGGCGAGCCTGAACCGTTGGGAAAAGTCGCTGCCGCGGCGCATGTGGCTGGAACGGGGCGCGAAGCTGGTACGCGCCAGCCATGAACGCAAGGTCAGCGGCACGGACAGCTGGTTCGCGCCCACCGCCGCCAGCGCGCCGCCGCGCTGGAAGCAAGCCGTCAGCATCTGGCTGGCTTACTTTCCGGTGTTGCTGGTGTTCTCGATTCTGGTCAGCGAGCACTTGAGCATCCTGCCGGTGTTCTGGCGCGTGCTGATCACAAGCGTGATCCTGACGCCCATCATGGTGTTCATCTGCATCCCGGTCATCTCACGCGTCCTGCAACGCTGGCTGCGCGCGGGGTGAAGCGCAGTGCCGGGTGCTGACGCAGTAAACCGCTCAGCGTGTTTGCCGCGTCATGCCGCCTTCGCATGGCGCGTGGAATACAGCCGGTGCAAGGTGATCTTGCGCACGGCGTTCTGACTGTCCTGGATATGCGATTGCAGCAGCGGCACGGCGCTGGCCGCGTCGCGGGCCAGCACGGCGCGCAAGATCGCGCCGTGTTCCTCATACGTCTTGTGGATGCGGTCCTGCTGCGTGAAGTCCAGCCTGCGCACAATGCGGATGCGCTCGGTGGCCGCGCGATGCACGCGCGAGATCTCGGGGTTGCCGGCCGCCGCCACCAGATCAATATGAAAGCGTTCATCCAGGTCAGCCAGCCATTCGCCATCGCTTGAATGGCTGCTCTCATCGACCAGCCAAACATCCGCCAGCGATTGCAGCGCGCGCACCGGGTCCGGCCCCTGGCCGGGCGCGCACAACGCGTGCACGGCGGCGGTTTCCAGCACGCTGCGCAATTCGTAGAAGTGGTCCAGCGTGTTGAAGTCCAACGGCTTCACCAGCCAGCCATTGCGCTGACGCACTTCCAGATAGCCTTCGCGCTCAAGCCGGAACAAGGCTTCGCGCACCGGCGTGCGGCTGACCTGCAAGCGGTCGGCGATTTCGGTTTCGGTGAAGCGGTCGCCCGGCGCCAGCCGGAAATCCAGGATGTCGCGTTTCAGCGCGCTATAGGCCGAGTCGGCCAGGGTGCGCGGCATGTCGATGGCGGCGAAAGCGGTTTCCATTGCGTGGCCTTGGGTGCGAAGCTAGCGTGAGAACGTGGCGAAGGGGCTGACCGGTCAGACGGGCCGCACGCGTGCGGCGCCGGCTTGTTCCAGCGCATAGGCGGCGCTCAGGCAATCGGCCTCGCGCCAGGGCGCGCCGATCAGTTGCACGCCCAACGGCAAGTGGCCGTCCTGTTCCGTTTCCGGCCAGGTGGGTGCAGTGCAGACAGGCAGGCCGATGCACGAGATGGGCTGCGTCAACAAGCCCATGCTGGCGCGCGCGGGCAGTTCCTTGCCGGCCAGCGTCAGCCAGTCGGTGCCGATGGGCGTGGCGGACACGGGCGTGGCCGGCGCGATCAGTACGTCGTACTGATCGAACAGCGCCAGCGCTTCGCGATAGACACGGTGGCGGATGCGTTGCGCCTGCTGCACCCAGGACGCAGGCACCAGGCTGCCGGCCACCAGGCGGTCGCGCGAATTGGGTTCGTACTCGTCGTAATGCGAGATGAGCTTGCCGCGATGCAAGGCGCCGCCTTCGGCTGCCGTGATGATGAAAGCAGCGGCGCGGGCTTGCGTGGCGCCGGGCAGTTCGACAATGGCGGTGGCGTCCAGCGCACGCGCGGCGATCTCGACGGCGCGGCGGGCTTGCGGGCCGGCCCAGTCATGGAAGTAGCCGCCCAGCACCGCCACGCGCAGCTTGCGCGCGCCGTTGGCAAGCGTTGGCAGTACGGGTTCCGCGGCGCGTTGCGCGCAAGCGGCGTCATCCGCGTCCGGCCCTTGCAGCGCGTCGTAGGCGGCGGCCAGGTCGCTGGCGCTGGCCGCGAAGGGGCCCAGATGGTCCAGGCTGCCGACAAAGGGAAACGACCCCGTGCGCGGCAGGCGGCCATACGTGGGCTTCAGGCCGAAGATGCCGCACAGCGACGCCGGCACGCGGATGGACCCATTGGTGTCCGACCCCAGCGTCAGCGGCACCAGTCCGCCCGCGACGGCCGCCGCGCTGCCCCCAGACGAGCCGCCCGCAATGCGCGTTACGTCGTGCGGGTTGTGGCAGGCGCCGTAGTGGGAGTTTTCCGTGGTGAAGCCATAGGCGTGCTCGTCCATGTTCAGTGCGCCGATCAGCACGGCGCCCGCGTCGCGCAGACGCGTGACCAGGCGGGCATCGTGCCGGGCAGGGGGATTGGACGCGTTGACCTTTCCGCCCGCCAGCGTCACTTCGCCGGCGATGTCGAACAGATTCTTGACGGCGTACGGCACGCCCGCCAGCGGCGGCAGGGCCTCGCCGCGAGCGCGGCGCGCGTCGATGGCGGCGGCTTCCTGGCGCGCGCGGGCTTCGGTGACAAGCGTGAAGCTGTTGTAGTGGGGGTCGCGCTCGCGCACGCGGGCCAGCGTGGCGTCCAGCACCGCAGCGGCGGTGCGTTCGCCGCTGGCGACCTGGCGGGCGATGTCGATGGCGGGGCCGCTCACGGACGGAACACCGAAGCCGATTCCAGTTCCACCGGCAGCGGCTCGTCAACGAAGCTGGCCGCAATGTCGTGGATGCGCGAGAACTGCTGCACGACTTCCGCCGTGGTGGATTCGCGCAAGGCGTAGCCCGATAACGCCAAGGCGCTACGCACGTATTGATCGATGGTTTCCTGGGTCATGGCGGATGCTCCCGATAGACTGGATGGTTGCTGCTGGGGGTTAAAGCGTACTCAAATCACTTGCGCACTTCGCGCTGGAAGATCTCCAGGCTCAGTTTCTTCATCTGGATAAAGCTGGGTTCCGACAAAGTTTCCACGGTGCGGGGGCGGGCGTCGGTGTAGTTCAGAATCTCGGCCACGCGCGTGGGCCGCTTGGTCAAGAGCAGCACCTGGTCCGCCAGGTACACGGCCTCTTCCAGGTCGTGCGACACCAGCAGCATGGTCGTGCCTGTTTGCAGGAACACTTCTTGCAGTTTTTCGCGGATGAACAAGGTCATCTCGAAGTCCAGCGCCGAGAACGGCTCGTCCAGGAACAGCACTTCGGGGCCGGGGGCCAGCGCCCGCATGATGGACGCCGTCTGCTGCTGCCCGCCCGACAACTCATACGGATAGCGATTCAAGTCGAACTTGACGTCAAACGACGCCACCAGCTCTTCCACGCGCGCATCCACCTCGGCCTTGCTGCGCCCTTCCAGACGCAGCGGGTACGCGATGTTGTCGATGGTGCGCAGCCACGGGAACATGGCTTCGCGGTAGTTCTGGAACACGTAGCCGATCTTCGTTTGCGCCAGCGACTTGCCATCGAACAGGATTTCACCGGCGTCGATAGGAATCAGCCCCGCAATCATGTTGATCAGCGTGGATTTTCCGCAGCCATTGGGGCCGAACACCGAGACGATCTTGCCCTTGGGAATATCCAGGTTGAAGTCTTCATACAGCGGCCAGCCCGCGAAATACTTGGTCAGGCCGCGGATGGTGATGTGCGTGCCCAGCGGGCCGGGCGCAAAGGGTGCGGGGGCGGGAGCCGGGGCGATGATGGGGTTGATGACGGTGGACATTTATCGGCCGCTCCAATGGACCACGCGCTTTTCCAGCACAAGAAAAAGGATGTTCAGCACATAGCCCAAGGCGCCCGCGGCCAGAATGGCTGCGTACATCTCGCGCACATTCAGCACCTGCTGCGCATTGATGATGCGATTGCCCAGGCCGCTGTCGGAACCGATGAACATTTCGGCCACGATCACGATCACCAGCGCCATCGACACCCCGCTGCGCAAGCCCACGAACGTGGGTTGCAGGCTTTCCCAGATCAGCACGTCTTTGAAAATCTGCCAGCGCGATGCGCCCATCACCCGCGCCGCCATCACGCGCTGTTTGCGCGCATTGATGACGCCGTAAGCGCTGTTGAACAGAATCA
>Ga0256885_1000316_pt1 | contig 15796 bp, 19 predicted proteins | sample MC6MC0493MT_FD_186344 | JGI IMG/M metagenome (GOLD analysis project Ga0256885, IMG submission 186344) | Metatranscriptome of enriched soil aggregate microbial communities from Iowa State University, Ames, United States - MC6-MC0493-MT... | ecosystem: Environmental > Terrestrial > Soil >...
CAGATCTCAACCCGATTGGTCGCGGGGAAGAGCTCCGGATGCTCTGCCGCCTGTACGTCCAACATCGAGGAACCGAGCAAGAAAAGCAGCTTTCTGACCAAATCGCGCGGCTCGTTCTGACCAACGCAGACATCCGGGCGATCGCCTGGAGCGCACTGCGGCGCTACGGTCACCTGGGAAGCGACCGCCTGGAGGAGCTGCTGAGTGAACTTGCGACGGTGGTCGTAATCCGGCTTCTACCGCGAATGCGGGATCCCGATGCCATATGGGGCGCGCTCAAGGGCTGCGCACGCAACCTCGTTCTTGACTACACACGCAATCCCTATGATTCCGAGCTACCCTTCACGGCGGACCTGGACGACCCCAAGGTCGGGGCCGCGCTTGTCCCTGTAGAATCGGATACCCTCCGCCTCGATACGACCATGATGGCCAAGAAAGCCCACGCACAACTTGCCGCAGCGCTGGCGGCGCCCCCAACTCGCGAAGATTGGATCCCGGTGCCGATTCCACCGTTGGACGGACAACTACCAGGGGCGCCCGTCCCCCTGGCCGAGCTATCCACGCTGCCGGCAAAGCCGACACGCGCCCCCCGGACCGCGAAAATCGCATCCGCAGGGCAGCTTGAACTGCGCGAAATTAAGACCAAGCTCCAAATGACGATTCCCGAGCTGGCGACAGCGCTGAGCAGCAATCCCAATACCCTCAGCGCGTACATGAAGGGCATCGCCCCTCTGCCGGATGAAGTGCTGGAGCGTGCACGACTGGTATTCCGCGCGAAATTCGATCAGGTCAAGAAGCAGAACGATCGTTGGAAACAGATCGCGGGCAAGAGCGGCAGCATGGCGAAGATGATCGCCGAATGGAAGGAGCGCGCAGGCGTCCGGACGAACCGTGAGCTCGCCCAGATACTCGACGTGTCTGAAACCACCATCACGCGTTGGAGCCAGGACCTCAACATTCCTCCGCCCCACCGTATGCGCAAGTACGATGGGCTTGTCGACGCCGCCGGCGGCAACGCTGCGAAGACCTAGGGGTGCGCCCCGCCCCTAGATAGGCCGCTGCGCTCCAACACCCCCTCCATCTCGACCAATCGCCCCAACTCCTGAAGCTTGGACGTCGGGGCAAACACAACGCTGTTGCCGTCCCCGATTGCCCCGCCGGTTGCGGAGATCGAGAGAAGCCCGGTTCGAAGCAAAGAGCCCCTGACCGCTTCAAAGTCGCCCCACCGAGCGGTGTCTGCCCCATAAATGCCCTGATACACCGCCGCCCCCAACTGGACTAGGCGTGCCGTGCGCAAATCGGCGGGCATGTGCCGCAAATACCCCGCCAGGACGACAATCTCCTCCGTCGTCAATCCGGCTAGCGTATCGGCCCAACGGTAGAACTCATCCGCATAAACGGCCTCGTGGGCAAGCTGGCCGGCGAGCACGGCCGCCAGCATGCGGAGATTGATTCGTCCGACACCCTCGCGCACTGCCCGCGCGTACCGCAATGCGATGTCTGCGGACTCCTCCAGTTCGACGGTGTACTGGGTCGCTCGCCCCGCTCGTAGTTCCTCAAGCAGGATGTGGCGAGCTTCCTCTGCTCGCCTGGCTTGTCGGGCCTGTAGTGCTGCCTTTGCCGCGGCCCCAAGCACTGACGCCCCCGGTACACAAAGCAGCGAAAACGCGTCAGATATCACCGCGCCGAGATAATCGGCGATATCGCTACCGCCAGTTGGCTGCGCGGGCACCGCCTCGATGGGAGCTACGCCTCTCCGGTGCTTTCTGGGTGTCGTCACAACTCGCTCCTCGGGCTCTGATCGCGATCGTTACGCCGCTCTATGCGCCTTCGCCCCGGTTAGGCTGGGCCGCTTGCTCAAGTACAGCCTTATGAATGGCAGCGAACTGGTGCGCAACCTTTCGCGCCGAACTTCCGTCGGAGTGATACTCGGGCGAGTCCAGCTCTGCACCGTAACGCTCCCGAAGGTTCTCCATAACATAGTCAGGTGAGATACAGCATGCAATGGAATCATAGCTATTTCGCTGCAAGAATGAGCGGACTGGCATCCCGCTTTCCATTTCCCAACCTTCCCCGACGTAGGTGTCGAGGAACGCATCCATACTAGCTGGGTCCTGTTCGAATATCCCTCGCAGGTGCTCTTCGACTTCTGCCTTACCGCGCCCCTTCTGCCAATGCCAATAGAGCCCTGGCGCGTCCATTGCCGCCGCGAGGAAAAGCGGAGCTTCCTCGCTTGCGGCACGCACCCTGCCGGCGAATAACTCGTAGACGGCGTCGTTTGCATCGTCTGGCAGGACACGATGCGCCTCGGGCTTGTCCGGATAGTGAGTGAGCCATCTAACGCACTCGCTGCCCAAAGCCAACGGCTGCGCAGCCTCGATCACCGCCTTCACCGCATCGAGCCGGTTCGCCATCTCGATCTGCCTCATCAGTTGAGATACGAGGATGGCCGCTTGCAGGAAGGTTCCTCCCATAACATAGGGTCCACGCTCTCGCGGAAGCATATCGCCGTTCCGAACTATTGCGAGCGCCAAAGGCAGCGCCGCGATTTCGTCAACGTCCTCTGCACGGTCCCGAAGCCTCTCAATCAATCGCGGCATCGCCCGGTCGGCGTGTTTGTTCAAGGTCGCGCGCTGCGCCTCCGGATCACCCGTCGTTAACGAAGCGATGAGATCGTCAATTCCGCGATCCGCAATGTCGCCTTCCGGCACCCCATAAACAAAGTAGCGTTTGAAATAGCGGCTCGAACACAAGCGTTGCTCGACCGTCCACTGCTTATCCCATTCCGGGCCGTACTTCATTGTGTCGACACGTGGGAAAAGCGGTACCAGCAACCGTCGTCTAAGAATGTCACGCTCCTTTGCCGTAGAGAGCGGCATAGCGGCTGCCAGGACCTCATCTAAGGGCGACGGCTGGGCTTGCAGTGGGTTGCGCACAACATCGCGGGGCTCGCCTTGTAGGAACATATCTGGCTCGTCCCGTATTGCAATGTATAGCCGGGGATACAGTAGGCGTACTCCTTCAATCAACATGAACTCGGCAATGTTCACCTCCCCCTTTACCAGAGGCAGCGAAAACAGGAGAGCGTTGATGTACTGCTTTGCGAGCCGCGGCGTTTGTAGCTTCGGCTCAAGGCCGTCGACGAACGGGCGCATAAACTTGTCAACTTGTGCCTGGTCGAATGATATGCCCGCTTGCTGTAAAGCGCGGTCCACCCCTTCGAGGGTCAGCTTTCGAAGACTTAGGCGGTCGGCCGGCGGCAAGTGCAGCGGTACTTGAATGATCTTCTCAAGGAACGCACGCCCTGCCTCAGCGCCCCCCGAGCCATACCGTTCACCGAGCGCGGCTGAAACCACCTCGTCATCAAACGCCAGCACGTAGCAGGTGTATTTAAAGCTGGCCGACAACTTGACCAGCTTGAAGATCGCGTGCGTCTCGTTCCTGTCCAGGCGATCGATGTCGTCAATGAGAATGACGAGCCTTTTGCCGCTTTTGAGTAGCAATTCATCGATCTCGTTCTTTACTTCATCAAGGCCATCCTTCGATAAGGCCTCTCCGAGATTCTTAGCAGCCTCTCCAGGGTTGATCTCCACGCCTGGCACCGCTACCGATACCACCGACAGAAGTCCGCCGTACTTTCCCAATAGCGCGGCCGCCCGCTTTCTGAATGCAGGCTCCTTGCCCAGCCCTTGGGCCAGGGCCGCAAAGAAACCACGTAGGAGCGCATCCTCGGACGGAAAGTGCCATGGGTTGAATCGTATTGCTATGGAGTTCTGATGAAGACCAAGCGACTCCTCCATCATTTTGAGGACCGATGTTTTACCGTCGCCCCATGGCCCGTATAGACCGATAACTACGCTTGAGGGGTCTTCCCGTTTCGCTATGGTCTCGGCGATTCTGGCAGCGAATGTCGCGCGCCCAAACCGATCCTGCGTCTTCGACGCTATAGGATCGTCGGACAGATACAGCCCTTCGGGTTGCCCCTCGACTGTTCGCTGCGTCGAAGTAGCGTCGTTCCGACTGGTCGGGGATGATGCTTTTCGTCTAAAGCAGTTTTTAAACCAACCCATAGCGAGCTCCAGTTCCCCGGCGCTCTCCAGCCGCGGGCATGTTTAGTCGGCGTCACCGTTCAGCACCGCTCTAAGCTGCGCAAGCATGCGGATCGAGGCTCATGCCACTTATCGCGGGCAAAGATTCACCCAGGGCCGAAGCAACATCCACATACAGCTGAACGATGGCATGGTGAAAGGCTGTACCGCGCTCCACCTTGCCCTCCATCAGTTCCACATCGAGCTCTGCAAACGGGGTGTCTTTGTTACTTACAACGAACGCGCGGATCCTCTTCTCCATGTCGCCCGCGTCGCCCTTCCCCTGGCTTCCAACGGCCTCTAGCAGACCAGATAGCTCACGGGGCGCCTCCACACCATAGGTATGCGCGATCTGGTTGCGGCAATCGTTCAGGGTGCGCAGCGCCGACCAAGGATATGCATTCCGTCGGAAACCGAATTGTTTGAATAGCATGTCGAGCTTGTCGCTAAAACCTTTGCGATAGAGCTTCCTTTGGTGCACCTTCCTCAACAGCGCGTGCGCCATCAGACTTTCAATGAAAAGGTGCGCCAGTAGAACTGGGCCTACAGAAGATGGCCGCTCCATTAAGAACAAGTCTCTTGCCCGCCGAACATTAAGGGCGGAGAGTGCCCTCGGGGTGCGTGGTACAGACGCTGGCTTTCTCATGTCTGGTTCTAAAATGTCGGGACGCTAGAATACAAAAAATATCAAGTTGAAACAATTCGGGGGTTTTCATGCACAAGATCGACATCAACAGCCGAGAGTATCAATGCTGGCACGAGTTGGGGCACGCCGTGGTCTGCCTACACCTTGGAGGCACCGTCGATCTGGTCGAATTTCTGGACGACCAGCCTCATGCCCAGGGAGTGGCACGCGCCAGGTGCAATACGCACGAAGAAATCCGTTCTCACGTCCTCTGTGGCGGTTTCGCGGCGGAATTATTCTTGCTTCGAAATCAATTTTTGCCCTCAATTTCTGAAGCGGATATCACTCAGATAATATTCAAGAACGCGACCAAAGACCGCGAGATGTACTGGCGCCGGGAACTTCCGCCCGATGAAAATTTCACCCGCGAAGAAGATGAAATGTTTATGCTTCACGCCGCCGAGGTGTCGAAGATAGTGGGGAGATACAAAACGGCGATTCAAGCTCTCGTGCCGGAATTGTTGGAAGCAGGAAGACTCGATGGAAAGTGCATCCAAGATGCGATGGGCTGAACGCGCAAGTCATTTCGCTGCGATCCGGCCTTCCATGTGAGGAAGAAAAAAAGCCCGCCCTTCCAAAAGAAAGGCGGGCTTTTACCAACAAACCGTTGGCTTAGTAGGTTTTAGAACGGAATGTCATCATCCATATCTGCGAGCGAGGGGCCGGCCGCCTGTTGCTGCGCGGCGGGGCGCGCGTTGCGTTGTTGTGCCGGTGCGGGACTAGGTTGCTCGTCGCCCCCGCTTTCCCCTCCCCCACGTCCGCCCAGCATCTGCATCTGGTCGCCGACGATCTCGGTGCTGTAGCGGTCGGCTCCGGTATCTTTGTCCTGCCATTTTCGGGTCTTGAGCCGACCCTCAATGTAGACCTGACGGCCTTTCTTGAGATACTCGCCTGCGACCTCCGCGAGGCGGTTGTACAGAACGACTCGATGCCACTCCGTCTCCTCGCGGCGTTCCCCGGAGGACTTGTCTTTCCACTGCGACGTCGTCGCGATAGACAGATTGCAGATTGCGGCGCCGTCCGGCGAGTAGCGTACCTCGGGATCTCGCCCCAGGTTCCCAACCAAAATCACTTTGTTGACCGATGCCATTTTGATTTCTCCTTCGGAAAATGACAGATTTCGCTAGATCGGCAAGGCGAAAGAGCCTTGGCTTGTCCGATCAACGGTAGGTAGACGACATCCACCGGTGGCTGGTAGCGGATTAAGTGGTGAGGTGGCGGATATGCGAATGCCGCCCCAGCACCGCAGGAATAATGGTCAACAGGCGGGCCGACTTTGGTTCAATGATGGCAACGTTGTTGTCATTGCCGCTGACCGCCAGCAACGCGCCTCCCCCAAGGAATGCGCATCCTCGGGGATCCGGCACACCGAAGCGAAGGGATGACCGAACCTCGGGCCTGTCCCAGCCATCCCACTTCATCCACAAGGTCTGCGATGCGGCGAACGTCGCGACCGAAAGGCCGAGCGAATCGCTCCTCGCAAAGCTTTGGCCACGCCGCTGCATCGTTGCCGAGGTGTCGAACTTGGTCACTACCCCCTTCAAGCGATCGACGCGGTGCACGGGCAACGGCAACTCGAAGAGTCCGCTTTCGATCTCGACCGGCAGGAGCGAGGCACTGTCACGGACCTGTGCGAGCGCGGGCGTAACTTGGTCAGCCTGAAAGCACGAGAGCCGCTGAGCTTGCATCTGCATGACCAGCACCGCCCCCTCTCCATCGGGGCAAAGGTGCGTGGCTACGCCGTCCGTAGGAAGCGCCCAGTTGCTTTCGACCGCCAACGTGTGTTTGTTGAGGAACGCCACGCTCGGCGCCGCCACATCGAACAGGAGATTGCATGCGCTACTCGCCGGACCGGCATTCGCTCCCAGCGGTCGATTTCCATAGTGGGCGACGGCGATCCATTCGCCGCAATCGACCACGTCATGCGGGCGTATGCCGCCCGTGGCAACGCGTGTGATTTCCTTCCCAGTGGCGTCCAGGTACAACAACCATCCCCCCTCGATCGGGGACGTCGAGGATTCAGCGGCGATAAGCGCTCCCGCGCCGTAGGCCAATCCATGGCCGCGGAACGTCACCCCTGCATATCGTCGGGACTCCCGGCTCTTGAAGTCGTTCGAAAAGATCTCGATCAACTCCCGGGCCTCATGGCCGATCGCGAGAATGTTCCCCTCGGGATTGCTCGCCGGCACAACCAGGTCATGAAGGTTCGGGGAGTCGGACGGAACATAAACGGGGGCTTCGCCGTTCACACCGAGGACAGCAATCGCGCCGCTCGCGCCGCCGCCGACGGCGGGCGGAAGCGGCGCGGTACTGTAGGAAAGGACACAAATTCGACCGTCCGGCAGTCCATCCGCGACGCGGGGGGCAATCTGCGCCGCATTGGCTCTGCTCAACGCAGGAAGACCTACGACTAGTGAAGCGCCGAGCATCTTGCCCATGGCGCGTCGACGGCCGACGAGAGCGGGCCCCTGGCGGCCGCTCATGCTTGTTGCTCGGGCGCTTCAGGAGTCGTCGACACGAGTTCCTTCGGCAGGTATTCCGTGAGCCAGGGATACAGCCCGGGCTCACCGATCAGTCCTGAATCGAAGTCAAGGCGCTCGATGTCCCCGATCGCCTTGATGATGGGCACGCGACGCACGTCGGGCTCTGCGTCTGCGTCCGGCGACGGTGTGGTCTTCACCTTCACGTACAGCTCACCCATGGCGTGAATGGCCAGGGGCCCGTTGCGCTTGGCTTTACGAATGGCCGTGTAGAACGGCCCCGCTTGGCGACCATAGATGCGTATCGGAATGCACTTGTCGGCATTTTCGAATTGCCGCAGCAGCAGCACGAGCTTGTCGCCAGTGGGCTCCTGCGTTTCTGGATGGGGCTCGCCTCGTTCGAACTCCATCGCGTGCACGAAGCCCGCCAGCCGGATAACGTTCGATCGCTTACGTTGGGCGCGGTCGATTTTGTACGTGAAGGCGTCCTGTCGCCCGGGCTCTGCACCGGCCGCGTTGAGAATGGCGCCGTTCATGCGCTTCGCATAGTCGCGCAAGTCATCCCCACGCAGGTCGCGAACGCTCGGTGCCTGGAAGTGCAGCGCCTTCAAGGTGAGGTTGTATTCGCCATCAATGAGGTCGGAGCGTACCAGCGCTGTGACGGCGATCACGTCGCCCCGCTTGAAGTACTTCGGCAGACCCACGCCCTTGGTCACGTCGAACTCGAACGAGACTCGATAGTGCGGGCTCTTGTTGGAGATAAGGATCTCGCATTGGCCTGCCTCCCGGTCGGCGGAGAAAAGCTCTCCGACCAACCAGACGGCGTTCATCATCCCGTTCGTGTACGCGAACGAGCGCGGAGATACTGCGGCTTCGGCAGAAAGCATGTGGGCTCCTTTCTTTGCTCGGTTCCAAGGTAAACATTGCACGGTGCCACAATACGCGCTGTTTTTATTTCATACAATGAGGAACGAACAAAAACGACTTTTAGGGCCCAAAAATTTGGTTTAGACGCTTGACTGATGCACAATGCGTGTCAATTAGCCTGATGATATTTATTTCATCGATCGGAGACTGCGCATGGCACGCAAGGACCAAAATGCCCAATATGAACTGTCCGCCTCGTCTGGCACGAAAAAGCCCCAGCGCGGGCGCCCCCGGCGCTCTTCCGCTGACGATCCTCCCCGGTCCACGGGACCGGACCATTGGCCAGGGGTACCTCTCGTACAGCGGATCCGCGAAAAGCTTGCGGATCCTCGCTGCGAACTCAATCTCACCACTCTCGCGAGTCGACTGGGCCTCACGCAAGGCGCTCTGACTGCGATTCTCACCGGCCAGCGCGCGACACTTTCTCTCGTCCGCGATAAGGAACGGGGCGCCTGGCTGGCAGCGTGGCTTGGCATCCCTCAGTTCTGGCTGCGCGTGCTCGCCGGCGACATCGACCATTCAGAACTGCGGTGTCAGATCGGGTTGGATGAGCAACTGTGGCTCACCGCCCAGAAACTACAAGCCGACCCGAAATGGGTGGGATACGCGCCCCCGTCTAAGCAGTATTGGGATTCGCTCCCGCTCGCTCAACGTCTCTTGGTGGTGGAGCTGTACGAGTGGGGATGCACGATGGAGCGCAAACTCCTGATGGCGGACGCAGGCATCGCGCCTGCCCACCCGGCAAAGACAAAGCAAGGCAAGTCCGACCGCGAGCCCGTTGTCCAGGAGCTTTGAGACCCGCGCGAACCGTTGTAGGAGGAGCAGTCGGGGCCGCCCGGCTTCCCTCTTGCGGCGAACATTGCCGATACGGTCATGCTAGCGATTGTTGCTCCCCTTGAGCGCCCACGTCGCCGGCGTCCTCCGCCCCCGCAGTCGGCTGTTTGCGCGAACGCTTCTCCATGGCTTCCGTGACTTGCAAGTGCGTCTCGCGGAATGCTTCGAGCGCCGATTTGCTGATTTTCACCGTGATCAGGTCGGCCTCATCTTCCAGACCCGGAATTTCGGCGGTCTCGCCCGGCAGGAAACCTTGAAGGTACGGCGCGACCTTCGTCATTGCGTCATACAGGTTCGGCACGTAGCGCGGAGGGACCTTGGGCCCGGTCGAAAGAACCTTGCGGGTCACCCTCGTTTGACCCATGGAATCCGCTATCTTAAGCCCCTCCAGGAGGCGCTCCTCCGCTTTGTCGCCATGTGACTTGAGGAACTGGACCGCCACGGCGGCCGACACCTTGTCCTCAATCACCATCTGTCGGATTCGGCTCGGAGCGCCCATCAGCGAGAGCAAATCGTTGACGTACTGCTCGCTGTAGCCAAAACGACGGGCAATTTCGGATACCGACACCTGGTATCCGATCATCCGCTTCATCAAAATGCCCAGCTCATAGGGTGCGAGCGGCGTGCCCTCTTGGGCATTAGCTTGAGCCACGGTGAGGTCAACCATGGTTGTGCCCTTGGGCAGCACGATCATGGGAATACGCTCGATCTTCGCCCCGTGCTCCCGCGCCCATCCGGTCGCATGATATCGGGTATGGCCCTCGGTCAGGTAGAGCACGTCCATGCCACTTTCGCGCGCGACATAGCCCTGGACGGGCTTGTCCGGCGCATAGCCGTTGGCGAGGATCAGGCCACCGATGTACGCGACCCGCTTCCGCCATTTTTCGTTGTTGATGCGGGGCTGCCATCCAGGAATTAGGCGGATCTGCTCATAGGGCACGTTCCAGAGGTCCGAGCTTTTCGCGCCCGCGGCGTCCATGCTCGCTTTCACGTTGCCTCGCACCAGCTCGCGCTCGACGGTGGTCGGCGGAAGTTGATCATCGAGCACTTGGTCATTCATGGCGTTCTCCTTGGCCTATGTGAGGCGCTGACGCAGACAGCCTCCATAACTGAGGACCCGCTGCGGATGGGTTGGCGATGCGCCCTAAAGGCGGGTAAAGCTACTTTTGGAGAATTATAAATTGATGCTTTATTCTGAGTAAAGTATCAATTAATATTGCCGGTACCAGAAGATGTATCCGCGCTCCCCCAGTTGAATCGTCATGACCAATAAAAAACGCCCCGAACCGTGGGGCGGCCGGGGCGTCAGTCTCGTCGAGTGAAGCGACTTGGAGAGAGTCGTTGACGATGCACAACGAGCGATGCATCGAGTGGAATTAAAGCATAGCTAAATTTGCTCCGTAAGGGGCGAGAACGCCAAATTTTGCGACAGGACCATGCCAACCGAATTCTTCGAGCCGTCTGCGGATGGCCCAACCGCTGAGGCGTACGGCGAACTGTACGTAGCGTTCGAGCACTTCAACCGGACCATGTTCGACGCGCAGCTTCCGCCGTGCCTGATTACGCTTCAACGGCGCAAAGGCACCTATGGCTACTTCTCGAAAGGCCGATTCGTACGACGCGGTACGGGCGACATGGTCGATGAAATCGCCTTGAATCCGGCGTATTTCGCAAGTCAGACCATCAAGAACACCCTCTCCACCCTTGTCCACGAACAGGTCCACCAGTGGCAGCGCCATTTCGGCAGCTTCAGCCGCCGCGGCTACCACAACAAGGAATGGGCAGACAAGATGGAATCCATCGGACTGATCCCCTCCGATACGGGCAAGCCCGGCGGCCGCAAAACGGGACAGCAGATGGATCACTACATCGAGCCTGGCGGCCTTTTCGACTTGGCATGCGACTCGCTGCTCACCCGCGAATTCACGCTTTCCTGGCTCGATCGCTTTCCTGCTGAGCGGCTGCCGTTCGGGCCCACGCCTATCACGACCGCCCCGCCGGCCGCCTCAGACGCTCTGACGCCGTCATCGGCCACCGCCTCCACGGCATACCTGGGGCTGGGTAGGGCTGAATCCGTGCTAGCACTACCGACTGGCGAGGCGGTCAACCGGTCCAACCGCGTCAAGTACCGTTGCGCGACCTGCCTCACCCAAGTTTGGGGCAAGCCCAGTCTGAAGCTAAGGTGCGGAATCCCGATGTGTCGCAACGCCCCCTTTGAGGAGTGCGCTGCTACTGTGCAATGTCCATAGCTCGTGGCCCATAGCCCATTGTTCAAAAAGCAAAAGCAAGGGGGGGGGTGACCGATAGGGCCCTCGCGAAATTTTCGCGCCTTTCGTCGCGAATAAGATCAACGACGTGCAGCCCATGCCGGCCACAGGGATGGCGCCGACCGACTTCTCTGGAGGGCCGGTCCGGGCAGCCGCTTCAGATGGGCCTTCGCTTGGCGCCGGCGGGGCAAATAATGCAGTCCAGCAAATCATCAAGGTGTGCGGGCTTCGTGAGCCAAGCGTCAACGCAATGTGGAAGATTCTGCGGATTTGCTTGCTGCGCGCTTCCGCTGAAGATGATGATGCGGGGAGCATGCTCGCGGCAAGCAACTTTAAGCTGCGGGGCGAGATCGAGGCCGGAGACGTCTGGCAATTCGACGTCCAAGAGAATTACATCTGGTTTGAACTCGGCCGTAGTGCCCAGCGCGGTCGCGCCATCGCCGGCGGTTAAGACGGCCACGGACTGATCCATCATCAAACACTCGGCGGTCAGCTCGGCCGTCGTTGAATCGTCGTCAACAATAAGAACTCGCATAGCCCAGGTCCATCTCGTATCTGAGAAAATCGGGACGGCGCGTCGACGATTGAAACGCCGTTGCTACGGATTCGGACTTTGAACTTTGCGACAGATGCGCCTTGCGGTCAAATCCCAGGGGGCCGCACTACACCTATACTGGTGTCCTTGCTGGAGGGATTCATGTGTAGCCATTACCAGACCCTGAAAGACGCTGAATTGCTGCTCAAGAAATTCGGCGTGACCAGATCGGGCGTGCTCGGCAAATACGACATGTGGCCACGCTACCAGGGAGTGTTCGTCCGTCGGCCACCCGAGCATGACGCCGGCGACGAGGCCGTGCCCGATATCGAAGCCGTGACGGGCCGATGGGGCTTAATCTCAGGATCCACCCGACCGGAAGCGCTGGCTGGCGCCGAGAAGCTGTCCACTTTCAACGCGCGCGACGACCGCGTCGCCAACGCCTTCACCTTCCGCAACTCCTGGCGCCGGGCGCAGCACTGCATCATCCCCGCCGATGCCATTTTTGAACCCGACTGGCGATCGGGCAAAGCCGTCGCCACACGATTCACCCGGGCTGACGGAGCGCCGCTGGGCGTAGCTGGGCTGTGGGACCGGTACCGGGACGCGGCAGGCCAATGGCAGGAGAGCTACACGATGCTCACCATAAATGCCGATCACGACCCGCTGTTCCGCGAGTATCACCAACCCAACAAAGAGAAACGTATGGTGGTGATCCTTCCCGAGGGTGCATACCGCGCCTGGCTCACCGCGAATGCCGACCAAAGCCGAGATTTCCTAGTTCCCTTCCCCTACGACAAGCTAGTCGCAACACCGATGACCTGACCCTATTTTTGCTGCCATATACTGTTTATTCATACAGTCCATGTCGCCGCAGAATCATGCTTTGTTCCGTTGTTCGCACGCATTATCTTGGCCAGAAGCGCCGGGACAATGACCCCGCCCCGGCCGTTACAGGTAGCGTGCGGATGTACTCGATCACGCGCGACGACATGCGCCGCCAGGTACGAGTGATGACCATGGACGGCCTGGCTAAGTTTGGGGCAACTGAGAAAGGTCCGGTCCCTGATCTCCTCGAACCGGAACTGCTCACCTTTTCCTCCGACCGGGGGATGATGGTCTGCGGCTTCGAAGAGATCGACGGGCGCCGTTATTACCAGGGCTGGTGGCTAACATGGATAGGCCATTGAACATCCGCACGATTGAGCGGCAAACGCTCACATCTTGCTCGCCCCGGCAGCACCCCGATGCGATGTTTGTGAAGCCCTGGGCCCCGCCCCCTTCGGCCAAGGGCGAAAAAAAAACCCTCGAACGAATCGAGGGTTTTCCGGGCGACGTGTCACGCTGGATGGTGACCCGACTCGCGCTGTTTCTCACGGTCAGTCTTCACGACGTTGTTGGCGACGAACAGGCCGAAACCAACGACGGCGGCGAGGACGCCAAGCATTACAGCGGTTCCGAGGTCCATATCAGTCTCCTTGCTTCGTGCCGTAGAACAAACTGGCCAGGGCCAATGATAGCACCATCCCAAGGGACAGCCCAACCAACTTCACGTACAACACCCACGTTGCCGCACCCCAGTTTGTTTCAAACGCCACAGTAGCGGCACCGACACAACTGGCGATCGCAACACCCACAAAGAACTGGCCAAAGGCCTCCCTTTGCTTGCCTACGGGGTAGGTCAACGAGCGCCAAAGAGGACCAAGCAGGTTCCTTTTCAGGTTGCCGAACATCTCCCGCGTGGGCGGGTGGTAGAACTCCGCCACTAGCCACATTAGGGCCAGGGGGCTGAGAATCAAAAACGCAATAAGCATCACCCCTCCTAGATACATATAGTAACAGCCGCGCTGGCACGATGCCCGTGCGGTGCCGGAATCTCTCTCAGTAGCCCCAGGTCGTCTTCATGCTCCGGTGGCTGGCTCGGCAATAAAAAACCCGGTTCCAGAGTGGAACCGGGTTGGGGTTAGTCAATCGCCTGGAGGATCTCGCGTGCCTCAGCATGTCCGTACGCGAAGTCTCGCAAGGCCATGTACAGGTCGAGGTGGTTTTCCTGCTGGCTTTGGCACGCAAGCGCGTAGAAGCCAAAAAGGCACGCAATGATGCCCGCCGCCTCCACCGATACCTCACCGCTATAGCCGTTCATCGCCTGCACGACGCGAACGCGCTCCTTCTGCATGGTGGGCACCATGAAGAAGCCCCCATTCGACAGCTCGAAAAACTCCCAATAGCCGCCGCGGTATTCGCTGCACAGCATTTCCATGTGGTTGTACACCAGCGCCTCGCCGATCATGAGGTACCGGAGGCCAGGCCCAAAGTACTTGGGTAGGATCGACAGTCGACGATCCCCAGACACCTTGGTCGCCTGGATGACGTCCGTAACCTCTTCAACTGCTGCATTCATGCTCTCTCTCCAAAAGGTCCGGCGGAATGCCGGTTTGCCGAATGAAGGGATGTGGTCTGCATTCATGGGTGGAGCCGCAGCTTGGCTAATCCGCCCCTAATGAAACACCTCGAAGCGAGCGCCTCGGACGTACTGTATATTTATACAGTTCTGGAGATCATAGTATGCCCCCCGACAAATACCCGCCCCCTCTGACGTTCGCCCAACTCCGGGCCTTCTTCGATAGCGCTCCGACAGAAGCCGCACGGGCGTATTGTTGGGAGATTGCGCGGCTTCACGCCCAGCTCCTGGAGGCCTTCCGGGTCTATGAGTACTGCCAGGAGAAGTGGCAAGAGGCAGTGCGCAACGGCGATCAGATGGAAGTGATGCCGGGCTCGCTGCTGCTGATGGAGCACAAATCAGCGTTACTGCGGGAACCGTGCGTACAGGCCCGACTTGATGAGCAGTGGAAAGACCGGGACAAGCCGTTCACGAGGTACTACCCGGTCAGGGATTTGGACCAGCGGCCGGACCGCGCCTGACACCTATCCAGCGGTCTCGGGTTGCAGGCACATCGAGTTCTTCCGGCCCGCGATTAGGATTGTGATTTTCGGCCTGCCGCTGCGAGCGCTTCGAGTCCAAATTGCACCAGATAGGGTGCCGGCTTTCCGTCGTCCTCGGCCAAGTAGTAGCGCATCATCCGCACAGACACCCCGAGCCGTCGCGCTGCCTCCTGTTGGCTCAGGCCCGCCTCGTCCAACAATTGCCGCAAATAGTTGGGATCCGGATTGTGCCGCTCCAAGTTCGGGGGTGACACCAGCACGGCATCGTTAGCTTGCTTCATACACTTTTCCTCGCAATATCACAGGCCGGGATGGGCAAATGCTTGCCGCCCGCTCTACCTTCAGTCTTCTATGCCGCAGCCGCCCAAGCAAGCCATCAATGCCGCGAGCAATCCGGCCAACTCGCCCGCCATTAGAGCAAAGCTCGTGTCGAACGTCTCCTCCTCATCCCGCACGTCACTGGGCAAGTCCTTTTGAAGTACGTCCAAGAACCGCAGGCGGCGCAGGGTCAGATCCTCGGTCAACGTGAACGAGATTTTATCGGCCCACGTCAGCGCGAGCCGGGTGCATTGCTTGCCCTGCTCGATGTGTCGTCTAGCGTCGACGGTCTCAATCGAATGCCGCACCTAGCGAATGGCGCCATGGCCACGTCCCCGCGATCGCAGCTCTGCGTCCTGGTCAATCGAGAATCCCTCGGATGCCTCGCCGTCAAGAACCCACTGCGTCATTACGCGGCCGGGCGCGGTCTGCACTTGCAACGGCTCGACCGAAAACGGGTCGACAGTCTTGCTGAGTAGCGACAACACCTCATCCGCGCGCTTCGATGAAGCGGTATCGACGACTATCCAGCCATTGTCACGATCAATCCACACATCGGTATCCCGCATCTGAAGGAACGCCTTTGGCAGGAGCTCCTCCAGCACACGATCCTTGATGTCTTTCAGCTGCCTCCGGCCTGGCTTGTAGCCCTGGCGGTGCTCGATCAATGCTGCGACCTCCTTTACACGCTGCCTCACTACGGCAGCAGGCAGGAGACG
>Ga0256885_1000319_pt1 | contig 15739 bp, 7 predicted proteins | sample MC6MC0493MT_FD_186344 | JGI IMG/M metagenome (GOLD analysis project Ga0256885, IMG submission 186344) | Metatranscriptome of enriched soil aggregate microbial communities from Iowa State University, Ames, United States - MC6-MC0493-MT... | ecosystem: Environmental > Terrestrial > Soil >...
CGATCACGAACGGGCCGGCCGCCACGCGTATCTCGTGGATCACATAACCGCCCTGGCGCACGGTGACCGTCGCGGCCGAGCGCGCCATGCCGCGGATCAGCGGCGCATAACCGCGCAAGGCATCCGGCAGCATCTGCTCATCACTGGACAGCTGGACGCCGGTGAAGGCCGTTCCGTCGAACAGCTCTCCGCTGGTCATCGATTGCCCAAGCAGCAGCTGGCTGCGCCAGCGCACGATGTCGCGCTGCACATAGGTGTGCCCCGCCTGATAGCCCTGCTCGCCTTCGTGCAGTCGCCAGGTGCCACGATGGCGCAGCCGCCAGGGGCCGTGGTTGAAGCCGAAGGACAGGCCTGCGTATGCGGCAACGCCCTGCTCGCTACGCTGCGCGTTGAGGTCGTAATCGAGCATGCCGGCGGTAACGCCCGGGTCCCACTGGGTGGCATTGACGGTACCGCGCGCCTGGGTGTCCATGGCCTGCTGCGGCACGCTCAGATTCAAGCGCAGTGCGTGGGTATCAAAGTGTGCCTGCGCGTGTTCCACACGGCTGGTCAAGGGCACGCAGCCGGCGTCATCTTCCTGCAGGTGCTCGGCTTTTACGCCGCCTTCGCGCAGCAGTGCCTCGGGCAGGCACGCCTGCGCACGCAGCGGATCGTCTCCGGCGTGGAAGGTGATGCCGTGTCGCCCAAGAAAGGCATCGTTGAGGTGCACATCCAGGTCGTACTGGCCCGGCTCCACCGGATTGCCATGGCGGAAGCGCTCCAGATCCGCGCCACTGGCTCCCTCCATAAGGAAATCCGCATTGAAGGACAGTTCCATGGGGGTACCGGTGCCGCTCGCCAGCGCCACGCCATGCCAGCAGCCTGCCAACGCCGCCGCCAAGGTGCTGACGCGCGTGCCACACCGACGCAGCCGTGAGGGCTGGCATTGGTGCAGCGGTGGGTGAAATCGTGGCGGCACAGGAGCGCGCCCCGCTCAACGCGGGACTAGGTCGACAGAAGAAGACGCAGGATTGCAGTCGCTTCGGGATATAGCCATGCAATAACTTGCAAACCCGGGTGACCTTGATAGATCTATTCAGTGTGGTAGCGCTTTCCTTCGGTCAGCCATCTATCGCCCGCGCGCCAAGTAAATCGGAACCCCAGCGCTCATTCACTGCGCCTATCTACTGCATCGCCGCGCGCCTCTGTCCGCTGATCGTACTGAAGCGCCTGTCCTTGCGTTCTGCGATCTCATTGACCGTGCCGCCGGCTTCCTGCCAGCGTGCGAGTGCCTTGGGCTGCTCTTCATCGGCCACCAGCATCGCCTTGAGGGCCCCGTTCCCAGCTGGGCGGTGATGATCTCCAGCGCGCCCCTGAGACAACCGGTGTCAAGGCCGCCATGCAAGTTCTACGTGAGAACCTGCGGCACGCTGCCGCCACGCTCCCTCACGAAGCGACTTTGTGACGCGTCCCGAGGAGACGGCACATCGCAGGCAAGTTTCGTACTTTTTGCATACCGCACCGGGTAGTGCGGGCGTATCTGTGGGGGATATTTTTGCTGGATGACAGGCGCATGGATTCACGTGCTTCCCACACCTCCCCCAGAAACGAACGAAAACGCAGCGCTTGGCGGATCGCCTGGCTTGCCGCCACGCTTGCCATTGGCGGCAGCGTGCTCTGGCTGGCGCTGTCTTCGCCAACCGTCAAGCGGACGCCCTTCACGCTGGCGATTGGCCCGCAGCTGGCCAGTGAACATGGGTTCACCGGGAATGTCGCCAATGGTGGACCCGGTGCCTATCTGGAAGCCGTGGAGGCGCTGTCTGGCCTCAAACTGAAGATGGTCCGCGCGCCCTCGATCGAACGGGCGGCACTGCTGCTGCACAACGAGGAGGTTGACGGCCTGGCCTTCTCCCTGCCCTCAACCGCAGCCATGCTACCGGCGACAGTCGCGGTCTCCCCCTCGTTTTATAGTGGCAGCACCGTCATGGTGGCGCGCCCCACGGCAGCGTACCGGGCGCTGTCGGTCATGGGCGGAAAGCGGGTGGGCGTGATCGGCAATGGCGAGTACCGTGCCTTCCTGGCCGAGAACTTTCCTGACATCGACGTGTATCCTCTGCCGTCTGTGGACGCGATGCTTGAAGCCGTCGACAGCGGCGGTATCGATGCCGCCATCGGCGTGGATGCGGTGCTGGCGCCGCTGGCACGCAAGCGTTTCGACGAGCGCCTGCAGGTGCATCTGTTGTTCGACGGCCCTCCCGTGGAAATGCGCGTGGCCTCCCTGCCGCGGCGTGCCGGCGAAATCGCCATGGCCCACCAGACCTTCCTCTCACTGCCGCTGGATACCCGCCAGGACATCCTCGAGCGCTGGCTGAATGCACTGTACCGCTCCCCGCCCACCCTGCGCGCAGTCCTTGCGCATTATCGCGTCCACATCACGCTGCTCGGCATGCTCCTGCTGGCCTTTCTGCTGGCGGTCGCCCAGTCCCAGCGCAATGCGCGCTCGCTGGCGTCGCGCCAGGCCAGCGCCGCCCGCATCCTGACCCTGGTCAACCATGAGGTCCGCAACGGCGCCGCCTCCGTCATCTCGGCCATTGACCTGCTGGAGACAGAGGCCGATGCCGAGGAACGCAACCGGTTGTTCCAATCCGCCCGCGCTGCCGCCGATGCACTCAAGCACACGCTGACCAATGCGCTGGAGTTCATGTTCCGCGACAAGCTCGAGCATGTTGACGCGGGCTTTCTGCAGAACGCCAGCGGCATCGTGAACGAATGCCTGTCCGCGATGCGTCCGCTCGCACGCTGCAAGGGGCTGCAACTGGTCCTGCAGCTTGAGGGGGACGACACCCCTCGGGCGCTGTGCGACGCCCGTGCCCTGCACCACATCGCCAGCAACCTGATCTCCAACGCCATCAAGTTCAGCGACCACGGCCAAGTAACGATCGGGCTGCGCCTGGTGCCGGGTGTGGGAGACGCCGGCACGTTACGCCTCAGCGTCACCGACGTCGGCCCGGGGATCCCGCGCGAGGATATGACACGCATCTTCGAGCCGTTCAGCGCCACCCGCATCGGCCGGCTGAAACACGGTGCCGGCATCGGGCTCTCGCTATGCCGACGCATCGCGCGGGCGCACGGTGGAGATGTCACTGTCGCCAGCCGCCAGGGGTTCGGGGCCGTCTTTGTAGCCACCCTGCGCGCGGAGCGTGGTGATGCCCCGCAGGGTTCTGTGGCGCCGACCCTCCACGCGTCGGCGCGCGAAGGGGCCTGCGCGCTGGTGATCGAGGACCAACCGGCCATTGCCAGCATCATGGTTCGGCGCCTGCGCGGTCTCGGCTTCGAGACACTGGTAGCCAGCTCAGGCGCCGCTGCGATCCGCCTTATGGAGCAGGAGGGCCCCTTCCACATTGTCACCGTGGATGGTGATCTGATGGACACCGACGGCAGCGATATTGCGCTGGAGATCCGTGCCATCGAGCATCGCCACGACTGGCCAGCCGCGCGGGTGCTGTCGGTGTCCGCTTCCACCGCTGTGATCGACCGCGCCGCGTACGACCGGGCCGGGGTGGACGTTTACCTGGGCAAGCCGATCGACTGGAGCGCGTTCGATGCTGCCAGTGGCGCGCCACTGCGAGCTGCTGCCCAGCCGCCGGTCGTGCCCGTGCAGGAAAGCTTGAGCGTGATGGAGATCTACCACCACCAGATGCAGCTCGATCGCAGCGGGCTGGAAGTGTCCATCCGAGTGCAGAACTGGCGTGGCGCGCTCGCGATGGCCCACCGCATGCAGGGCGCCGCCTCCATGGTAGGAGATGCGGACGTCGTTGCAGTACTGTGTGACCTTCAGCAATGCCTCAAGGTACATGCCATCAATGGCGACCCGGCAGATGAGCGCGTTTGGGCCCTGGTTGCGCTGATCACCCCCGGATCAGCGGGGGGCGTAGACGACACACCCTCTTGATGTCAGCCGCTGCCACTTTACGGCGCAGCGCCCGATTGGCTGCAATCGTCCCGCAGCCGACCGATCTGCGTTACGCGCCAGCCCGGCCTGAGCCGTGCCACCACTACATCAATGTCTTCCCGGCGGCCTCCGTCTGCATGGCTGGCAGTGACGACATAGCGGTGCCAGTCCGGCCCGCCCATCAGTAACCGCGCACGGAAACGCGGTGCCAAGGCCTCCCGAGACCCGGTCAGTACATCGTAATCAATTGCTGGCGCGAGATCCGGAGGCGATCGTACGCTCACGTAGGCTCTGCACCGCTCCAATAATCCAGGTGAGAGCCACTGGTGCAACGGGAGGATCTCCTCCATCTGCGCGGCTCCGTGGGCGGCGCGGAAGCGGTAAAGGTCCACCACCACGCTGCGTGCCTGATCACGTTCCGCGGCCGACCAGGCCCAAAACGTGATGGAAAGCAATGACACGGCAGCCGCCCAAGTACACGCATGGAATCGAAAAGGAAGGTGCATGGGCCTGCGTTTCGTAATGGCGGTGTCGTCAAAACCCTGAAACCAGCGACGGGTCCGGCGGCGGCGCTTCACGGTTTCCAACCAGCACAGTCCAGCCAGGCGCCCGGCTGCCGAGCGCGTCGCGAAGGGCTGAGAGCCCGTTTTCATCCAGGCCGGCCTCCGCCGCCACGTTGACAGAGAGCAGTAGCTGCCCGTCGTCCACCTCGATTTGTGCATCCAGACCGTCCAACTCTTGGCGCACCCCTTGCAGGATCAATGCATTCGCTTCGGCACGCAGCTGCAGCCCCTGCTGTGCCAAAGCAGCAACGCTCAGGCTCAGCCCGTCCAGATCGGCCCGATCACGGCGGCCGTTGTCATTGGCTTCTAGCATTTGCCGCACCCGTACCTGTGGGATCTGCGCCAAACGGAGCGCAAGAGCGGCTGAGAGATCCTGCTGCACGGCGGGCAGGTAGGTTGGGACGATGACGACCAGGTCCACGCTGAGCGCCGCGTCGCGACGAATCACCTCGAGCCGCTCGATCGAGCCCCCCTGCTCCTGCAGGTACTCCTGCACTACTGCGCGGGTCTGGTTGGCCATCCAGGTCTGACGACCGATATCGCGCAATGCCACCCCCAGCGGGACGGCAAGCAGCAGGAACGTCACCGCGATGACCGCGCCCTGCCACATGGCGTGCTGCGGCACGTTGTCTGTCCCGAATCCATACCACTTGGCGATCAGGGTCACACTCAATGCGATGGCCAGCAGATTGGTCATGAACAGAAAGAAGGCGCCGCCGGCGATGGCCATGTCGCCTGTGGCCAGGCCGAAGGCCACCACCGCCAACGGTGGCATCAATGCCGTGGCGATGGCAACGCCCACGATTGCCTCGCCCTTGCGGGTGATCACCGCGTATCCCCCGGCCAGGCCGGACAACAGCGCTACCAGCAGATCGAACAGGTTCGGATGGGTGCGGGCGAGAATTTCGCCGGTCGCCTCGCGCAGGGGCGACAGCCACACGATCAGCATCGCCGTAGCCAGTGCCAGGCCGATGCCGCCCAACAGCGCCAACAGAGAGCGCCCCATCATCCGGAAGTCCACTACGCACAGCGAGAAACCCAGCTGCACGATCGGGCCCATCAGCGGCGATATCAGCATCGCTCCGATCACCACGGCGGCGGAGGACTGCAACAGCCCAAGAATCGCGATGCCGCAGGACATGACCGCCATGAACGCAAAGCGAGGGGTGAGTCCACCGCCATCGGTTACGTTGGCCAGCACCGCCGAGTGGTCGACATCCTGCGCCATGCGCTGGCGCAGCCGATGCCACAGATCACGTGCGCGCAGGGCGGCCGGGGTTTGCAGAATAGAGCGTAGATTCATCACAACACAACACGGGAAAGAAGGGGGCAGGCGTGGCCATGCCACACCACCGCCCGAATCATCCCGATTGCACGGTCCGGCTCCATACAATTAGTTGTAAATTGATGTGCGCGCCGCCCCCATTCAGGCGTGACGGCCACCAGGTTTCATGCAGCGTCGCACATTCGTGCTCGGCCGGACGCTTATCGTGCGCTGTCCTGCACGCGCCGTAACAACGTCATGAAGCGATGCTCGCGCGCGTAGGCGGCCATCATCTCGCGGTGGATGTCAATGATTTCCCATAGGGCGGTACTGTAATGGTTGACATCCGCGAAGCCTTTGCCGGTGCCGCTGAGCGCAAGCAGTTTCTCGTCGTTCAGCGCGCCGCCGACAAGCGCATTGAACGCCTCGATGTCCTCTGTTCGATACGAATCCACGGCGCTCTCCCGGGCAAGGGTGTAACTGCGCGCATGCAGATGCTGCACTTTGCTGAAAGCCGCAACGCTGTCTGCCCGCGCTGCCGTGAGCACTCTCAGGCGGATGATCACGTCAGCGCATCGCCGCTCGCCACAGTGGTTGAGCGCCACGCTGAGATCACCGATATCGGCAATCAGATCCTTTTGAAAGCGGATCGAGGCTGGCGCCAGCAGAACGCGTCGCACGTGCCCCGCCTGTTGCGTGGCCCGCGCCAGGTTGTCGAGATAATCGGGATCGAGCCTACGTCGGTCCGGGCTGATAGTAACGGCGATACGCTCTTCGGAGTACAGGGCCGCTTCTGCACGCTGGGCGATGGTGCTGTCCAGCTGGGTCATCCAGGTGCGGGCCGCTGCCGGACTGACCCGACGTGGCGGCGCGTTGAGGACGTTCCAACCTAAAAAGGCCACGACAGCGAGTGTCAGCAACGTGATCGGCAGCGTCGGCCAGGATCGACCGACACGAGGCGGTGCGTCGGCGTCCTGCAGGGGTATGGGCATGTGACTCTCCATGACGAAAAAGGCGCATGCCGCCCGGTCATCCCGACCCGGGCGGCACGTTGGAACCAACGTCGCGACGCGTCGCTTACCAGCCGATACCCACACCCACGCCGACGGTCTTCTCGCCGCTGTTGGTGAAGGCGCCATTGAGGCTGAAGGTCGCCGAGCCACGCTCGTTCATCACCCGCTGGTAGCCCACTGCCAGTGCCGATTCGCCATCGGAATGGCCCACACCCGCGCCGAGGCGGTTGTAGGTATTCAGGCCGGCGGTGTTCATCGCCATCGCACTCTGCGCACTGCTCATCGCCGCCATCCGGTTGAAGCGCTTGTCCATGCCATCCAGGCGCTTGTTCAAGCCTTCCACAGCCAGATCGGTGTACTCGTTGGCACGGTCGAGCACCTCATTGAGCTGGCGGACATTGACCGCATCGGTATCGGCGGTGCCCTTGGCCACGTGGCGGATGCTGCGCTCCTTGCCCTCGCTGCCCACAGCCACGGCAGTGTCACCCTCGGCCTTGACCACCGGCTCGGGCGTATCGACCTTGGCGACCGGGGTTTCCACCGGGGCCGGGGACGGTGCCGGCGCAGTCTCGCTGGTGGTCACCGGTGCATCGGCGGACATCGCCACCGGTGCGCCCATCCGGCTCATCATCGCGACCGGCTCGGTGCCACGGCCTTCCAGGGTGTCGATCTGCCCCTGCAGGTTCTTCTGCACCTCATACAGCTGCCCGCCGTTGACCGCATCGCGGCTGCCGGAGGCGATCAGGCCGTTGGCCACATTGCCCAGCACCATGCCGTGGGCACCGCCCAGGTTCAGGCGGCCGGGGCCGTCGGTGCGGGCGGTGGGGTCTTCCTGGAACAGGCGGTTGAAGTTGCGGTCCAGCGAGGCCAGCGACTTCTCGTTGTCCTCCACGGAGGTATCCAGCGCGGTCAGCGCGTCACCGACGGTGCGGTGCTCGCCACCCTGCACGTTGAACGACGGCGTGACCGGGTTGCCGTTGGCATCCACGCTGCCACCGAAGACCGAGGCGATGCGCTTGAGCTGGCCGACGGTGGCGGCATCTTGGTTTGCGGTGCCGTTGGCTACGTTGACTATGCGGCGCTGGGTAGTCGAGTTACCGACAGAGATCGTATTCGACTCTGTCGCGATTGATCCATAGCCGATAGCCACAGCAGCAAACGCATCTTCTTTAACCACTGACGATGCACCTAACGCCATGCCATTGGCTGCCTCGACGTGAGAACTTGGACCAAGCGCGAAGCCCTGTCTTGCACCTGCATGAACGTAAGCCGCGCGACCAAGTGCAACCGAATCTCGGCCCCGTGCAACAGCATAGCTGCCCACTGCCACAGCGCCTTCGGTATCGAGCGACGCTTCGGCGTTGTCACCGATCGCAATCGCCAGGAAGCCAGCCTGTGCCGCTACAGATTCCTCGTCGTAGCCAACACTGACGTACTGCGCACCCTCCGCGACTTTTTCGAGGCGCTTATTGGTGGCAAACAACTGCCCACCGTTCACAGCATCCTTGCTGTCGGCCGACGAGATATCGCCCGCCCCCACACCGGCAAGGCGCGAGCCGCCGAAGTCGACCACCGGCGCGTCCGCCACCATCAGGCTACGTGCGGTGCGCGGCTGCATCTCATCCAGCGCTGCGCGCAGATCAGAAATCTCACTGCGGTTCTCGCCCACCTTCTGGTTCGTGGCGTGCAGCTGCCCGCCGTTGACGGCGTCCCGGCTACCTGCACCGATACGGCCATCGGCCACGTTACCCAGCACCATGCCATGTGCACCGCCCAGCGCCAGACGGCTTGCGCCATCTACGCGCGTGCTGGCTTCTTCCTGGAACAGCCGGTTGACATGGTTGCCCAGCGCGTTGATGTCGGAGGTGGTTGTGGTGATTGCGGAATCGAGCGCCAGAAGCGCGGAGCCTACGTTGTTGTAGGCCCCGCCGCTCAGCGCATACTCTGGGGCAGTCACCCTGCCTGTCGAATCCACCTTGGCATCACCACCAAGACCATCAAGTGCGCCTTTCAGCTGACCAACGTTACTGGCATCGGCGGCGTCCGTCCCAGGCGCAACGTGCACAATGCGACGTTGCATGGTTGTGCTTCCCACCGCTATCGTACCCGTCTCTGTCGCTACCGATCCATAGCCGAGCGCCACCGAGTTTCGAGCACTTTCAGTCACGACAGAGAGAGCGCCAAACGCGAGACCACCCGCCGCTTCGACATGAGAGCTTGCTCCGAGCGCGAAGCCCTCAGTAGCGCCTGAATGGACGTACGCAGCGCGACCCAATGCAACCGAGTCCCTTCCGCGCGCGACCGCAAAACTGCCCACGGCTACTGCCCCTTCCGTGTCGAGTGAGGCTTCAGCAGAGTCACCCAACGCAATTCCAAAAAGACCGGCCCTTGCTTCAACACTCTCGCCGTCGTAGCCCACCTTGACGAACAGACGCTGCTCTTCAAGTTGATTAACGCGCGAATTAGTCGCAAACAACTGCCCCCCATTCACTGCATCCTTGCTTTGGGCATGGCTGATATCCCCCGCCGACAGCCCGCTGATCCGCGCGTTGTCCAGATCCACGATCGTGCGGTCTTCATTGAACGTCACCGCGCCTTCCAGGTCCGGTACAAAGTCCTCAAAGTCACTGCGCAGCGCCGCAATCTCGTCGCGGTTCACGCCGATGTTGGCGCGGTTGGTATCAATGCTGGTGCGATTGGTGGCGATGCCGGTCCGGTTGGTATCAATGCCCGTGCGATTGGTTCCGATCCCGGCCAGGTTGCCTTCGATGCTGCTGCGGTTGCCATCAATCTTCTCGGCATTGGCCGACACGGCGGCCGCCTGGGCGGCAACCAGATCGTTGGTGGTTTTCAGCTGGCTGCCGGTGACGGCTTCATTGCTGTTGGTGGCCACGAGGCCGTCGGCCACATTGACGATCTTGCGCTTGGTGGTGGCGTTGCCCACCGATACCGCATTGCCCGACGCGGCGACCGAACCCTGGCCCAAGGCGACGCCATTGCCGGCACCGGCCTCCACCTTGGCCCCGGCACCCAGCGCGATGCCACCCTTGGAACCGGCATCCACGACGGTCCGGTTACCCATGGCGATGGCGTCGTCTGCTGCGGCATCGACCAGGGTGCCGAGGCCGACGGCATTGGCGCCGGCCGCCTTGGCCCGGTAGCCAACGGCGTTGCTGTGCGAGCCACCCGCCTGTGCTTCGACGCCCATCGCGTTGGCATTGCCACCCGCCGCGGTCGCGTTGGTGCCGATGATGGCCTTGCTGCTGGCGATCCGCTGAAGTGCTGCTGCGGCATCCCCCTTGGCCTTGTCCGCCGTCCCCTGCGCGGCCCCTGCCTTGTCATCGGCAATCTTGACCGTGGCGTTGGTGTTGAACAGCTGCTTGCCGGTCACGGCTTCGCTGCTGGTTGCACCCAGCGCCGCATCGGCCACGCCGGCCAGCTTGCGCGCCGCGTTGGATTTGTTGCGCACGTCGATGCTGGTTCCCGTATTTTCCGCCCCCAGGCGCACAGTGCCCGCGGAAGAGACCTGCCCAACCAGCCCGCTGGTGAGATTGGCCTTCTGCAGCGCGGTAGCGGCATTGTCGCGCGCACCCTCGGCGATGGACTTGGCGGTCGTCGCAAGCGTTGTAGTCGTCCCGAGCGTCGTATTGGTCGCGTGCAGCTGCTTGCCGGTCACGGCCTCGCTGCTGGTAGCACTCAGCGCCGCATCGGCCACGCCGCCCAGCTTACGCGCCACGTTGGATTTGTTGCGCACGTCGATGCTGGTTCCCGCATTTTCCGCACCCAGGCGCACGGTGCCCGTGGACGAGACCTGCCCGACCAGTCCGCTGGTGAGATTGGCCTTGTCCAGCGCGGTAGCGGCATCGGCGCGCGCGGCGTCGGCGATGGTCTTGGCGTTGGTCGCAAGCGTTGTGGTCGAATCGAGCATCGCATTGGTCGCATGTAGCTGCTTGCCGGTGACCGCTTCTGTGCTGCTCGCGGTCAGCGCACCGTCAGCCAATCCAGTCAGCAGCCGGTTGGCATTAGCCTGGTTGCGCACATCCAGACGGTTGCCAGAATTGGCGAAACCCACGCGCACGGTGCCGTCGGTCGATGCTTCGGTGATCAGCCCACGCACTTTGACAATCGACTGATTGGTCGCGTGCAGCTGATTGCCGGTCACCACATCGGAACTGCCGTCGGCAACCAACCCATCGCCCACGTTGACGATCTTGCGGTGAAACGAGGAGGTGCCCACGGATACGGTGTTCGCGGCCGTGGCCACCGAGCCGTTGCCCAGTGCCACTGCGCCGGTGGTGCTCGCAGCGACCTTGGCATTGGCGCCCAGTGCCATGCTGTTGGTCGAGGTTGCATCCACGGCAGCGCGGTTACCGATGGCTACCGCGCCCTCGGAGGATGCCGTTGCCAGCGTGCCTGCCGCGACGGCATTCCCGCCGGCGGCTTTGGCGGCGTAGCCAATGGCGCTGGCGTGCGAGCCGTTTGCCTGTGCTGCATTGCCCAGCGAGATGGCATTGGTGGCGCTGCTCTCCATGCCCGCACTGATACCGATCGCGATGCCGCCCCTGGACGCTGCATTGGTTCCCCAGCCGATCGCCACTGAATCAAAGCCAGTGGCGTTGGCGGTGGTGCCCAGCGCTATGCTGGATTGCCCGCCCGCGTACGCATCGTAGCCAAGCGCGACCGACGACATGCCGTCGGCCTGGGAATAGGCACCCAGCGCCGTGCTGAACATGGAGTACGCACGGGCGCTTGCGCCTATTGCGGTGGCGTAATCCGATGTGACATAGGCGTTGTTGCCCACCGCAACAGCGTGGCTGCCAGCAATGCTGACCCCATTGCCATACCCCACCGAGTTGCTGCCGGTGAGATTGGAGCGTGAGCCGAGCACGACAAGGTTGTTGCCGTTGAGTGTCGAATCCCGATACGCGGTATCGGTGACCAGTGCAAACTGCCTGTACTGGGCACGGGTGTCGGCGCTGTCCATCGCGAAGGCGATCGCCGAACCCAGCGGCATGCTGCGCGCCAGTGCCCAGGCCGCCTCGGCATCGTCCTCTGCATCTGACGCGTATGCGGGGGCCGCCAGCACGGCGACTGCGACGGCACCGGCCAGGCGCACTGCGCTGGCGCGCTTGCCACGGCCTTTGGTGTGTTCGCTGGCAACCGTCCAGCAGCCCAGGGCGGTATTCCAGATAAGTCGGTAAATTCGGTTCACGGCAGGAGCTCCATGGAGAGGAAAGGGAAACATCAGGCAAAGCGCTGCCGCCTACGGCGGTTGCCGTAGCTGCAGGTGCGGGGGATGGGGCGACGTCGCGCGCAGTGCGCCGGCGACGTGCGGTCAGGGAGTTATGGGGTCAAGGATCGGGTGTAGTTTTTGTAGCCCTGATAGCTGAGGCGGTACGAGACGATCACCTGCGTGACGCCCGCGGGATCAAACGGCAGGGCCATCCGCGCGCCCGGATACAGGCTGCGCTCCAGGGCGTGCTCGGTGCACTGCTTCGGTGCGGTGCAGGCCTTGATGCTGGTCACGCCCAGGCGCACATTGCCGATGTTGTGCAGGTCTGCCCCGTCCAGCCGCATGTCCGGCACGGGCTGCGCGGGGATCACATGCACCAGCGCGCCCCAGATCAGGCTCACGCCCACGTTGGCCGTCGGCGTTTCAGTCGCCTCATCGCCGGTCTCCTCCTGCGGCGGCGGGACCCCCTCAAAGTAGACGCGATAGGGCGTTTCCTGGCGGACCGATTCCAGCGAGATCACCCGCACCAGGCGGTTGCCGCCGCTGGCCAGCACGAACTTGCCAGGCGTGACCACCACGCCATCCTGGTTGCCAGGACGCACTTCAACCTCTTTTTCCTCCGGCGTGCCGGGCTGGTCCAGACGCAGCACCCGGGTCTGCACGTACTGCACTTTGCTGGTCTGGGAGTACACCCGGATCTGGCCCGCGCGGCCGTCGTGGACCGGCAGCCGCATCGGGTGCACGGTGAGATTGGCCTGCGCGGGCGCGGCGACGGCGGCGGCCAGCAGGAGAAGAAGCGCCCTCAGCCGGGCGGTGACGCTGTTCATTGCGGTGTCTCGGTTTGAAGTCATCACGGCGTGGTGGTAGGCACGTTCATCAGGATTCTCAGGTTGCCCGAGTAGTAGCCGCTGGCCTTGGTGGAGGCATCCACAGGCGGCATCTCCAGCGTCAAGGGCGTGGGCACGCAGTACACCGGCTGGGACATCCCCGGCAGCACCACCAGGCGCAGGTCAGCGGTATCGATGCCGCTCAACGGCTGCAGGCGACCGTTTTCCATTGAAATCGGTACGCCGGCGTGCTGCAGTTGGATCTTGTAGTCCAAGCGGTCCCGCTCTCCGCCGCCGCCGCCGCCGTCATGCCAGACAGAGAACCGGTCAAGCGGTCGGCCAGGTGCCGCCCGGCCAGAATCGCTGATCGTCACCTCTAGATAGTTGCTCTGCGAGCCCAAGCCGTCATAGAGACACATCTCCAGCTCACGCTTGCCCGCGATGGTGGGCGTCGGGAACGGGTTGTACTTCACGTTCAAGCCGACGTGGGGCGTGGCCTGGTCGTATTCGGGGAAATAGATGCTGACCTTGTCACGGTCAGTGATCGTCAGGTCGAACGTGAAAGTGTATGTCGCAATATTTGCGTCGCTTTCGTCAGTGCGAAGATGGAGCTTAAGTACAGCATCCCAGCGGCCTGCGACCAGCTTCTCAAGCTCGCGCCGAGGTAGTTGCAATGCAGCACCTGTTCCCGTTGGCCACCAAACACTGCATCCTTGGATGTACGACGATGAGAGAGAGAACTCGGCGTTCTGCCAGTAGTCGCCACCGCATGCGCGAGAGCCCAAGACTCTTTGCAGCCAGCCTTCGATTGCCAGATCCACGCGTAGACCGGATCTTCGCTCCACAAATTGCAACGGCACCTGGCTGCGGAAAAGCTGCCAACTCTTGGTGTCTGCGGTGGGGCATTTCCCCGATGTCGAATCGCTCTCCGACTCACATACCAGATGGATGGTCCCGTATCTGAGGCCCTCATCATCGTCGTAGCCGAGAAGGGTCTTGGGCGACCAAAGAATCTGGTCGCCCGGCATCGCAGATCGATCATAGTTGAGTACGATGTTTTGGTTCCCGCCCGATGGACGTGTTGGGGTTGGACGTTGCGCAGAGGCGGGCTCGACCACCACCATGATCGAAAGGAGCAGGAGCAGACGGATCTTCCACATCACAGCTGCGCCCCCCGTCCAGCCACCGACGGCATCTGCTCGCCCAGCTTCTGCTCGCGCAGCAACCGCTGCACGCGTGCCTGCTGCTGGATCTTCGCCGGCAGGCGATCCACCGCCAGGGGCTGGCAGCGCACCGCGCCCACCAGGAACACCACGCTGCGCTGCTCGCGCACCTGCAGCGGGCATTCCATCAGGCGGCTTTCCTTCAACAGATACAGCGTTCGTTCGCGCTGCGGGAAATCGGCGATGAAGCCGCCATCGTTGCCAAGCGTGGGCAGCGGCGCGTTGAGAATCCGGGCACCCTGCAGGGCGATGCCCTCGTCGTCGTGGGCGCTGCCGATGAAGGTGTAGGTGAGGTCAAGTTCGATCGGCATCATCCAGATCTTTCCAGGGGGCAGGAACAGGTTCTGGCCGCTGCCCTGGCCGTCCACGCGGACGGCGGCGGCGACATCGTGCGAGCTGACGTCCTGCACTTCTGCACGGGTCAGGGTGTAGGTGCTCAGTGGCAGCAGGCGGCGCTGGCCGAAGCGCAGCAGCTGTCGGCGGGCGCCGGCCACGCGCACTTCGGCGGCCTGGCCTTGCAGTTCCAGGTCTTCCGGGTTCTGCACCTGCACCGCGACTCCGGCACCGCTGCCGTATTCGCTGCCCCAGAACAGACCCGAGCGCCCCCACGCAAACGAGGAGGTGTGGGTGGCGGTGTAGGCCGTATCCGAATGCTGGCGGCTGCGATAATGCGACACCGCTGCGGCGGTAGCACCGTAGTCGTCCTGCTGGCGCAGGCTGCCGCTGGCGCTCTTCTGATCATTGCTGTACCCGCTGACCTCGCCGCCCAGCTCCCGGTAGCCGGTGCCCCACTCCCAGCGGCGGGTGCGGCCGATGCGGTAGCCGATGTCCGGCTGCTCGTCGCGGCCATGCTGCAGGTCCACGCCAACACGGTCCTGGCGGGTGGTCATGGGCGTACGCACCACGCGCGACACGGCAAGATTCAGGTACACGCCGGTATCGCGACGCGGCCCCTCGGTGGCGCCGGTGTGCTGGGTGAATGCACCGGTGCGCGTGGCGATGCTCATCTCGCGCCATTGGAAGGTGCGGCTGTAGCTGGCCTGCAGGGTGCGGCTGAGCTGGCCCTGGCGATCGCCGGGTTGCCAGGGCGCGACCGGCGGCAGACCGCCGTCGAACCACGGCACATCATTGCGCTCGCGGCCCAGGGTATAGGTGGTGCGCCGGGTGTAGCCGAAATAGAGGTTGCCGCCGGCCAGCGGCGCGGACAGCGAGGCGCTCAACGCATCGCTGCAGCCCAGCGATTCGGGGTTGAGGTAGTTGCCGGTGCAGGCGCCACCGCGCATGCGCTGGTGGTAGACCGTGCCGGACACGCGGTGGCGGTAGCTGGCCTGCTGCTGCAGACCGCGGCTGCCGTCATCGCCGCGCAGCACGGCGCTGCTGCCGGTGAATTCATGGGTGCCGAAGGCCTTGCGGCCCTCCAGGCGGAGTTCGCCATAGGTGACGTTATCGACGATGGCCGAGCCGACCGTCATGGCCAGGTTGGGCCGCAGCGGCATGCGCAGGCCGGCCTGGACGGCGCCCCGGTGATGGCGCGCATCGCGCGTGATCAGGCGGCCGCCCTGCACGAACCACTGCACGCTGGTGTCATCCCAGGTGGCGCCGGATTTGTTGAAGGGCGCATCTTCGGTACGCACCAGGGTGCCATCTTCAAAGATGCGCAGGCTGACGATATAGCTGCCGCTGCG
>Ga0256885_1000320_pt1 | contig 15703 bp, 11 predicted proteins | sample MC6MC0493MT_FD_186344 | JGI IMG/M metagenome (GOLD analysis project Ga0256885, IMG submission 186344) | Metatranscriptome of enriched soil aggregate microbial communities from Iowa State University, Ames, United States - MC6-MC0493-MT... | ecosystem: Environmental > Terrestrial > Soil >...
ACCAGCGTGAGCTTGCCCTTGACGCGCGGGTCCACCAGGAAGTTGCGCTGCGTGAACAGCGACAACGCGCGCAGCACGGCGGGGATGTCGGTGTCGACGAAATTCAGGCTGACGCGGTTGTCCGCCTGTTGAGCATGGGCCGTGCTGATTGCCGGTCCGATTTGGCTTGCCGCAAGCAAGACTGCAAGGCTGAATTGCGCGATGTGACGCATGACGAGGTAGGTGCCTGGAGACGTGAAATCGTGTGAAAAAACGTGAAAGCGCGTCGGAGTATACGGGGTGACAGTGCAACACTACGGTCATATTTGACATGCAACATATCGGCTTGAAACCCTTTAAATTCGGGGCTCTTGCGCGTTTTGCATTTGCATTTTTCCGATGTGTTTTGCGTCCGCGCCGCCCCTGCTTTCACCATGCCTTCCTTTCGATACGAAGCCACTGACGCGTTAGGAAAAATCGTGCGCGGCACGATTGATGCCGACACCGAACGCGGCGCCCGCAACCAACTGCGCGGCCGTGGCTTGTTGCCCTTGTCCACGGCATTGGCGGCGCGCGCGGAAGGCCTGGGCGCCAGCCTGCGCACCCGCTTGTCCGACGCCGACCTGGCGTGGCTGACGCGTCAACTGGCCAGCCTGCTGGCCGCTCGCCTGCCCTTGGATGCCGCGCTTTCCGCCACGCTGGAACAAGCCGAAAAAAAACATATCGCCGCCACGTTGAGCAGCGTGCGCGACGACGTGCGGGCCGGCCATCGCTTGTCGACCGCGCTGGCCGCCCGGCCGCGTGACTTTCCCGAGATTTATCGCGCGCTGATCGGCGCGGGCGAAGAGTCCGGCGACCTGGCGCAAGTGATGGAAAAGCTGGCCGACTACATCGAAGAACGCAACACCTTGCGCAGCAAGGTGATGACGGCATTCATCTACCCCGCGGTGGTGGCGAGCGTGTCGGTCATCATCGTTATTTTTCTGTTGGGCTATGTGGTGCCGCAAGTGGTGTCCGCGTTCAACCACGCCAAACAGCAACTGCCTCTGCTGACCCGCGTGATGCTGGGCCTGTCGGACTATGTGCGCGAGTGGGGCGCGGTGACGGGCGTGGCGCTGGGGGTGGCCATTGTGCTGTGGCGCTATACGTTGCGGGCGCCTGCCGCACGGCGCGCCTGGCATGCGCGCGTGCTGAAGCTGCCGTTGGCGGGGCGCTTCGTCTTGGGCGTGAACGCCGCGCGCTTTGCCTCCACGTTGGCCATCTTGTGCGGCAGCGGCGTCGCGTTGTTGACCGCGCTGGAAGCCGCGCGCCGCACCTTGGGCAACGATGTGCTGCGCCTGGCGGTAGACGAAGCATCGGCGCGCGTGCGCGAAGGCGCGGCGCTGTCGGCGTCATTGGGCGCGCAGAAAGTGTTCCCGTCGTTGCTGGTGCATTTGATTGCCAGCGGCGAAAAAACCGGCCGCTTGCCCGAGCTTCTGGACCGCGGCGCGCAGAACCTGTCGCGCGATCTGGAACGGCGCGCCATGGCGATGACGGCGCTGCTGGAGCCCGCGCTGATCCTGCTGATGGGCGGCTTTGTGCTGCTGATCGTGCTGGCGGTGATGATGCCGATTCTGGAAATGAATCAGCTCATCCGCTAGAAGTACGAAGGCGCTCGCCCCGTTGCCGGAGCGAGCGCCTTGGAAGATGACGTGGCCGCGATGGCGGTCAACAGGCGGCGCGGATCACAGCGCTTCTTCGTCGCTTTCGCCGGTGCGAATGCGGATGGCTTGTTCGACGGGCGACACGAAAATCTTGCCGTCGCCGATCTTGCCGGTGCGCGCGGCCTTGACGACGGCTTCGATGGCGGCTTCGACCTGATCGTCGGGCAGCACAACTTCAACACGGATCTTGGGCAGGAAGTCCACCACGTATTCCGCGCCACGATAGAGTTCGGTGTGGCCTTTCTGACGGCCGAAACCCTTGACCTCGGTGACGGTCAAGCCGCTGACGCCGACTTCGGCCAGCGCCTCGCGGACTTCGTCGAGCTTGAAGGGTTTGATGATGGCGGTGACTTGTTTCACGTTGGTCGTCCTGGGTGTTTGATCTGTTGCGGCGCCCGGGCCGCCGCTTGCAAGGCGGCCAAAGCGCGATGAATAAGAGAATAACACCGGGGCCCGCCGTGCAAACGGGCCGCCAGCGTCATTGCGGGAGAACCCCGATCAGGCGCCTGGTTCGGCGTCTGGAATGCGTTCGGCGTCGCGCATCCACACCACCGATTCCGAATCGCTGGGCGCGCGCCAATCGCCGCGCGGCGACAACGAGCCGCCCGAGCCGACCTTCGGCGCGTTCGGCACGCAGGTGCGCTTGAACTGGCTGGTGCGGAAAAACTTGTCCAGGAAAATCTTCAGGTTCCGCTTGATGGCGGCCAGGTCGTACTGGTTGCGCACGACATGCCCGGCTTCCGGCCACGCGCCCGCCTCGCGGTCACGCCAGGCGGCCAGCGACAGGAACGCAACCTTGGTGGGCGCAAAGCCATAGCGCAGCGTGTAGTACAGGTTGAAGTCCTGCAATTCGTACGGGCCGATGGAATCTTCGCTTTTCTGAACGGGCTTGTCGTCCGCGCCGCCGGGCACCAATTCGGGGCTGACGTCCGTGCCCAGCACGTCCAGCAACACGGCGGCGCCCTCGTCGCCCAGACGGCCGGACTCGGCCACCCAGCGCACCAGATGCGTGATCAAGGTCTTGGGCACGCTGGCGTTCACGCTGTAGTGCGACATGTGGTCGCCCACGCCATACGTGCACCAACCCAGTGCAAGCTCGCTCAAGTCGCCCGTGCCGATGACGATGGCGTTGCTGAAATTCGCCAGGCGGAACAGGTGGTTGGTGCGCTCGCCGGCCTGGACGTTTTCGAACGTGATGTCGTAGACCGGCTTGCCGTCGGCATAGGGGTGGCCCAAGTCTTTCAGCATTTGCAGGCAGCTGGGGCGGATGTCGATTTCGGACGCCGTGCAGCCCACCACCGCCATCAGCCGGCGCGCCTGTTGCAGCGTACGGGTACTGGTGGCAAAGCCCGGCATGGTCACGGCCAGGATGTTCGACCGCGGCAGGCCCAGCGTATCCATGGCCTGCGCGCACACCAGCAAGGCGTGCGTGGAATCCAGCCCGCCCGAAATACCGATAACCACCTTCGCCATCTTGCTGGCCGACAAGCGCTGCACCAGCGCCTGCACCTGGATGCTGTAGACCTCTTTGCAGCGCGCGTCGCGGCGTTGCGGGTCGGCCGGCACGTAGGGGAATCGGGCCACGCGCCGCTCAAGCGGCAGCTCGGCGTCATCCAGCGGCGGGTTCACCGGCACCGCCACGGTGCGGAACTTGCGCACTTCATCCTGATGGCGGCGCACCGACTGGCCGAACGTGGTCTGGCGCATGCGCTCGCGCGACAGGCGGTCCAGGTCCACGTCCGAGAACAGCAGATGGGAATGGTTCAGAAAGCGTTCGGATTCGCCCAGCAGCTCGCCGTTTTCGTAGATCAGCGCCTGGCCATCCCAGGCCAGGTCGGTAGACGATTCGCCGCGCCCCGCCGACGTATACATATAGGCGGACAGGCAGCGCGCCGATTGCTGCGCCACCAGTTGATGGCGGTATTCCGACTTGCCCACGACGATGTTCGAGGCGGACAGATTGACCAGCACGGTCGCCCCGGCCAAGGCCGCAAACGACGACGGCGGGATCGGCACCCAGACGTCTTCGCAGATTTCAACGTGAAATTGGAACAGCGGCAGCTTGTCCATCTGGAACAGCAGTTCGGGGCCGAACGGCACCGTCTGGTCCAGCAAGCGGATTTCAGTGGCGGCCGCGCAATCGGCGGCGCTGAACTGGCGTGCTTCGTAGAACTCGCCGTAGTTGGGCAGGTAGCTCTTGGGCACCACGCCCAGAATGCGGCCGCCTGCCGCGACCACCGCGCAATTGAACAATTGGTGCGACACGCGCAGCGGCGCGCCGACGATGACGGCGATGTCCAGCTCGGCCGTGGCGGCCACCACCTGGGCCAGCGCCGCTTCGCATTCGTCCAGCAGCGCTTTCTGGTGGAAGAGATCGTCGCAGGTGTAGGCGGACAGGCCCAGCTCGGGGAACGCCACCAGCACGGCGCCGCCCTGGGCGGCTTGCTGGGCCAATTCAATGGTCTGCGCGGCGTTGAAGGCCGGATCGGCGACCCGGCATTCGGGTACGCCGACCGCCACCCGGGCGAAGCCGTGGGAATACAGGTTGAAGAACGGGTTCGACATCGGGGTGATCGCCTGGAGTCAATAAAGACTTAAGTTCCAACCGGCGGATTATCTCATGGCGCCCCGGGGCCGCTAGGCCCCTGACGCGGCATCATCCCGTCAGCCGGGCCGCGCTCAGGCGGCATGCCTTGCCCATCCGCAAGCGCCAGCCCTTGCCGGTCGCGTTCAGCGGCCAACGCCGTCTGGATGGCGTTTTCACGAAGCTGGCTGCCCATGGCGCCGATATCCGCGCCGGACGGCTGCTGGTACAGACGCAGGCCCAGCTCCGGCAGAATCGCCAGCAGGTGGTCAAAAATGTCACCTTGGATGCGCTCGTACTCCACCCAGGCGGTCACCGCCGTAAAACAATAGACCTCGACCGGGATGCCATCGGCGGTGGGCTCCATCATGCGCACCATCATCGCCATGTCTTGCCGCACTTCCGGGTTCTGCTTCAGAAACGCCAGCCCATACGCGCGGAACGTGCCGATATTGGTCAGCCGGCGGCGGTTGGCCGGCACGCTGGCCAGCTCGCCCATCGTCTGATTGGCCTGCGCGATGTCGTGCGTCTTCGCTTGCAGATAATCATGCAGCAGCCGGAACCGCATCAGCCGCTGGGCTTCTTCGTCGGTCAGGAAGCGCACGCTGGATGCATCGATACGCAAGGTGCGCTTGATGCGCCGCCCGCCCGATTCAAACATGTGGCGATAGTTGCGATAGCTTTCCGAGAACAACTTGTACGTGGGCACCGTGGTGACGGTGTTGTCCCAGTTCTGCACCTTGACGGTATGCAGGGCGATGTCTTTGACGAAGCCGTCGGCGTTGGACTGCGGCATTTCGATCCAGTCGCCAATGCGCAGCATGTCGTTGCTGGTCAGCTGCGTGCTGGCCACCAATGACAGCAGCGTGTCCTTGAACACCAGCAGCAGCACCGCCGACAGCGCACCCAGGCCGGAAATCATCCATAGCGGCGAGCGGTCGATCAGGATGGAAAGCACCAGCACGGTGCACACCGCCATCAACACCAGCTTGCTGATCTGGATATAGCCCTTGATCGACCGCGTTTGCGCGCGCGTCGTGGCGGAATACGTGTCCTGCCAGGCGCTCAGCACGCCCGAGAACGCCACGAACACACAGATCCACGCGCCGGCATGCGCCAGCCGGCCCACCACCGACACCGCTTTTTCCACGTGCGGGACCAGGCCGATACCCATCGACACCACGGCAAACGGCACCGCATACCAAAGGTTTTGATAGGCGCGGCGGCGTTGCAGCGCCTTGTCCCAATCGCCCCGGCCGCTCAGCACCAGCACCCGGTGCGCCAGCAGCAGCACGACGCGCGCGACCACCCACTGGACGAACAGCGCCGTCAGGATCAGTGCGCCAATGCCGACCAGCGTCTGCGCCCAGGCCTCGTGCGGCATGTGCGTATCAAGCTGGGTTACCAGTTCTTCCCATTCCAGGGGCATATTCTTCTGACTCGCTCTAAGGTCTTGAAACTAACGGGGGATTATCCGACAAGTCGCGCCCTGCCGCGGTTCCGGCGCGGGGAAATTGGGGCCATGCTACCCCCTTGCGTGCGCCGCCGGTTCGGCAGGCCCTATAATTCCGCCCATCATGGCAAACACTCCCTCCTCCGATCAAAACCAGTTCGCCAATAAGGCGCAGGCCTGGTCCGCCCGGTTCTCGGAACCGGTTTCCGAACTCGTCAAACGCTATACGGCGTCCGTGGATTTCGACAAGCGCCTGGCGCGCCACGACATCCAGGGCTCGCTCGCGCATGCAGACATGCTGGCCGCCCAGGGCATCATCGGCGCCCAGGACTTGGCTGACATCCAGCGCGGCATGACCCAGATCCTGTCTGAAATCGACGCCGGCAGCTTCCAATGGCTGCTGGATCTGGAAGACGTACACCTGAACATCGAAAAGCGCCTGGTGGAACTGGTGGGCGATGCGGGCAAGCGCCTGCACACCGGCCGCTCGCGCAACGACCAGGTCGCCACCGACATCCGCCTGTGGCTGCGTGATGAAATCGACAACCTGCAAGACCTGCTGCGCCAGCTGCGCCACGCGCTGGCCGCCGTCGCGCTGGAGAACGCCGGCACCATCATGCCGGGCTTCACTCACCTGCAAGTCGCCCAGCCCGTCACCTTCGGCCACCACCTGCTGGCTTACGCCGAAATGTTCGGCCGCGACGCCGAGCGCCTGGCCGACTGCCGCCGCCGCGTGAACCGCCTGCCGCTGGGCGCCGCTGCACTGGCCGGTACATCGTTCCCCATCGACCGCGAACGCGTCGCCAAGACGCTGGGCTTTGACGGCGTGTGCCGCAACTCGCTGGACGCCGTGTCCGACCGCGACTTCGCCATCGAATTCTGCGCCGCCGGCGCGCTGATCATGACGCACGTGTCGCGCCTGTCCGAAGAGCTGGTGCTCTGGATGAGCCCGCGCGTGGGCTTTATCGACCTTGCCGACCGCTTCTGCACCGGCAGCTCGATCATGCCGCAAAAGAAAAACCCCGACGTGCCTGAGCTTGCCCGTGGCAAGACCGGCCGCGTCAACGGCAACCTGGTCGCCCTGCTGACCCTGATGAAAGGCCAGCCGCTGGCCTACAACAAGGACAACCAGGAAGACAAGGAAGGCCTGTTCGACACCGTGGACACCGTGCGCGACACGCTGACCATCTTTGCGGACATGGCTGCCGGCATCAAGGTGAAGGCCGACAACATGCGCGCCGCCGCCCTGCAAGGCTTCGCCACCGCTACTGACCTGGCCGACTACCTGGTCAAGCGCGGCGTGCCGTTCCGCGACGCGCACGAAGTGGTCGCCCACGCCGTGCGCGATTGCGAACAGCGCGGCTGCGACCTGGCTGACCTGTCCACTGACGAGCTGAAGGCCTATCACGCCCAGATCGGCGACGACGTCCACCAGGTGCTGACGCTGGAAGGCTCGGTTGCCGCCCGCAAGCACGTCGGCGGCACCGCCCCCGAACGCGTGGCGGAAGAAGCCAAACGCGTCCTGGCGGAAACAGCCGAAGGCTGATTCCGGCTCTGGCTGGCTATGGCTGGCTAGATAGAACAAGGCCCCCGATTGGGGGCCTTGTTGCGTTTGGGGTATAGGATGAACAAACCTTGGCGGCTGGGGCTGTCACTCTCCCCCGGCACCGGCTATGCGATCGACACATCCAGACGGCGGCCAAGCTTTTCGAGTGCGGCCTCGACCTGTTCGATACGCGACGAATGGCGCAAATTCAGCAGACGATCCACCTGTGGCGTATGGACACCCAGTCGGCGAGCCATTTCTGCTTTGCGCACGCCTTGCCGAATCATTTCATTCGACAGAAAAACCTTGCTGGTGACCACAGCTGGCAGCGTCACGGAATTTTTTGAGGCGCGCGTAAGGCTGGGTAGCGGAATTGGCCGACGCTCATCGAAATAGATTTCAAGCACGGCCTCAAGCGCCTCTAGTGCGTTTATCGCGGCATCTTGCTCATTGTTTGCAACGCTTGCTGCCTCCGGAAAATCCGGGAACAACACCAACAACGTGCCGTTGGTGTCGGACGTGAGGGTATAGGGATAGGTCAGCACAACGGCCTCCTGATTGTCGCGAACCTCTCTTTAGAGAGTGGCGCCGATCACATTGAACACGGTTGGCCCGAGTCATCTCTTGACTACAAACCCAGCTGCTTTTTGATCTGACGCTCCAGGTGTTTACCCATTTCCTTTGAGCCGTGAAAAGGAAAAATCGTACTCACGCCGTTTAACGTCACACGGAAGTGGCTGCTTCCAGAACGATGGGGCACGAACACCGCGCCTTGTCGCTCCAGCCACCTTTTGAATTCGCTGTAGCTCATGATTTTGAACGCAGCGACTCGCCAAGATTACAACAAAAATGATTTTTTAAATAACATTAATGTTGCTCCCAATGTCGCCGTCTCCTCCCCGAGCCAGCTTAGGAGAACATCGCAACCGCTTGGCCGCATTCCATTAAAAATCAGACCAAGTCACCGCTTTCTGCGGCCACCCACAGCAGCCCTCGAGCCCCCCCAAAAAAAACAGGGGCAGCTTTCGCTCCCCCTGTGGAAAGGCCCTACGAGACGCCTCGCCCGCCCCTGCGCGTGCAGAAACGAGCCGGTTCCCGTGCCGCCGGCGCGGCTTATTGCCAAGTCTGGATTACACGGGAATCGATGCCGGCCGCGTATCACTGAAACTGGGTATTTTGTCCGGCACGCAGAGCGCGGAAAGGCGAAGAGGCGCGAAAGGCGATTCGTACAGGAATGGGCACATCCAGTCACATCCGACTACGGGCCGGGCCAGGGTCTCCGATATCATCGCAACTCGTTGCGACCTGCCCCCTATTTGCGCCCCCCTTGTTGTGCCCCCTCCATGCGCCTATCGCCCGCCACTCGCCGCCTTTACGCGCTACATCCGTTGCGCCAACCCACCGTGATCGTTCTGGCAGCCCTGGGCCTGCTGGCTGCCAACATCCACCCGGCCGCGCAGGCGCAGACGGCGCGTAAGCCTTCCCCCTATGAGAACGTCCGCCCGTTGCGCCCGGACGAGCGGGCGGCCAAGCAGGCCGAGGATGCCAAGCACGGCGGGCCGGCGTATCTGAACCAGGTCCGCACGCAGGCGGAATTCCAGCAACTGGCGCGCGTCTATAACGCCGGTACGCCGCTTGAGATTCCGCATGTGCTGTTCGTGATTGACCGGCGCCACGGCGACCGCATCTATTACATCGACACGCCGCGCTATACGCTGCACGAGAACTTTGCGCGCGAACGCCGCCTGTTGCCGGCCGCGGACAAGGCCACGCTGATTGCTCAGTACAAGGACCCCGACCGGCGTCTGCTGTTCGGCACCCTGAGCTGGCAGCGCGATCTGCCCGGCTACACCTACGAATTCTGGGAAGGCGATCGCGTGACGCCCGTCTTATTGCGCCTGACCGAAGACAAGCTGCGCGCGACCTTCTACGATCCCGTGCGCTTCAAGGCGAACTCCACGACGCAAGAGCAGACGGCGCAAACCGCCGGGCTGGTCATGGTGACGCAAGAGGCGCTGTTGCGCGAACAGACGTTTCTGCCGCTGAACACCGGCCGTGCGCAGGGCCGCCTGCGCATCGTGAAGTCGGTGGACGACACGCCGGATCTGGCGCCCACCGATATCGTGGTGCTGGACGAAGTGCCTGTCGCCATTTCGCCGGTCGCGGGCCTGGTCACGCAGCGGCCGTCCACCTTGTTGTCGCATGTGAACCTGCTGGCTAAAGGCTGGCGCATTCCCAACGCTTATGTGCGCGATGCCGTCTCGGCGCTGCGCCAGTATGACGGCCAGTGGGTGGAGCTGACCGTCAACAGCAATGGCTACCAGGTGCAGCCCATCGCCAAGCCCGAGGCCAAACCCGATTTAACGCCTGGGAACCAACCCGGCGGCAAACCCAACGCCACCGCCCTGCCCAAGCCCGATCTGTCTGTCCGCGCGCTAAAGCCGCTGACCGGCATGGCCACGCGCGACAGCCGGTACTGCGGCGTCAAGGCGGCCAACCTGGGCGCACTGAAATCGGCGCTGCCGCCGCTGGCCAGCGTGCCCGACGGCTTCTGCATTCCATTCGCCCAGTACGCGGCATTCATCAAGCAACTGGGCATTCCGGCACGCATCGCCGCGCTGGAACAACGCCCCGACTTTGCCCGGGACGCCAACGTGCGCCGCGCCGAACTGGCGGCATTGCGGCAAGACATCATTGCCGCCCCGCCCGACGCCGCGCTTGCCGCCTCCTGGCGCGACCGCTGGACCAAGCAGTTGCATGGGCGCGGCGTGTTCGTGCGCAGCTCGTCCAATTCCGAAGACCTGCCCGGCTTCAGCGGCGCGGGTCTTTACACCACCGTGCCTAACGTGACGCAGGCCGACGCGTTGGCGCAGGCCGTGCAAACCGTATGGGCGTCGGTCTATAACTTCGAAGCCTATGAGGCGCGTCGCGCGGCCGGTATCGGCCAGGATGGCGTGGTGATGGCGGTGCTGGTGCAGCAGGCGGCGGCCTCAGACAGTTCGGGCGTGATGATCACGCGCGATCCGTTTGATGCGTCGCGCCGCTACGTCACGTACATTTCCGCCAAGCGCGGGCTGGGCATCAAGGTGGTGGAAGGCAAGCGCCAGGCCGAACAGCTGATGTATTCGACTTGGTCCAAGGCGGTTCAGGTGCTGAGCCGATCGGCCGAGGACACGCAGTTGGTGGCCGACGCCGCGGGTGGCGTGCGCGAGGTGCCGATTGAAGGATCAAGACAAGTGCTGAATGATGCGCTCGTTGCGCGGCTGGCGGCTGTGGGCAACCAGATCAAGCTGCGCTTGGGCAATGTGGATCAGGATATCGAATGGGCCGTGCAAGGCGACAACATCATCGTCTTGCAGGCCCGGCCGTACATCGACGGCAGCCGGTAGCAGCGCTTGCCGCCACCGGCTGATCATCGATCAGCCCAACCCGAACTAGATGTGCAGCGCGTGGCCCAGCGCTTTCAGGGCCGCTTCCTGCACCGCTTCGCCCAAGGTCGGATGCGCGTGAATGGCGCCCGCCACATCTTCCAGCGTGGCGCCCATTTCCAGCGACTGCCCAAACGCCGTCGACAGTTCCGACACACCGCGCCCCACCGCTTGCCAGCCCACGATCAAGTGGTTGTCGCGCCGGGCCACCACGCGGACAAAGCCGTCGGTGGACTCCAGCGTCATCGCGCGGCCATTGGCGGCAAACGGGAAGGATGCCGTCAAGCAGTCCAGCCCCGCGCCTTCCGCTTCCGACGGCGACAGGCCCGCCACCACGACTTCCGGGTCGGTAAAGCACACGGCGGGAATGGAAGCCGGCTGGAAATGCCGGCGTTTGCCCGCCACCAGTTCCGCCACCATCTCGCCCTGCGCCATCGCGCGATGCGCCAGCATCGGCTCGCCGGCAATGTCGCCAATGGCCCAGACGTCGCGCATCGATGTGCGGCATTGGTCGTCAATGCGCAGCGCGTTGCCCTTGCGATCCAGTTGCAGGCTTTCCAGCCCCCAGCCTTGCGTGCGCGGACGGCGTCCCACCGCGATCAGCACGCGGTCGGCCGGCAACAGCGTTTCGGCGCCAGCCGCGTCCTGAATCCGCACCGCATCGCCCGCGCCGTTCAAGCCCAGCACCTTGCGGCTGACGTGCAGCGCCACGCCCATCTTCACCAGGGCGGCGGCAACGGGCTTGGTCAGTTCGGCGTCGTAGGTTGGCAGGATGCGGTCCTGCGCTTCCACCACGGCGACTTCCGCGCCCAGCTTGCGGTACACGGTGCCCAGTTCCAGGCCGATGTAGCCGCCGCCCACCACCACCAATTGCTTGGGGATGGACGTGGGCGACAAGGCTTCGGTCGACGACACCACGATGCCGCCAAACGGCATCGACACCAGCGGCGTGGGTTCAGAGCCCGCCGCCAGCAACAGGTGTTCGCATTGGATGCGCAGCGTGCCGCCGTCGGCCGTCGTGACTTCGGCGGTTTTTCCATCCAGCAGGCTGGCCCAGCCCTGCACGACCTCCACGCCGTTCTTCTTTAACAGCGCGCCGACGCCGCCCGTGAGCTTGCCGACGATGCCGTCCTTCCACGACACCGTCTGCGCGATGTCGATGGCGGGCGTGGCCACCGAAATGCCGAGCGCCGACTTGCCCGCGTAGTGGCGCGCCTTGTCGAATTCCTCGGCGGCGTGGATCAGCGCCTTGGACGGAATGCAGCCGATGTTCAGGCAGGTGCCGCCCAGTTGCGCGCCTTCGACCAGGATGGTCGGCACGCCCAGCTGGCCAGCGCGGATGGCGGCCACGTACCCGCCCGGGCCGCCGCCGATCACCAGCAAGGTCGTTGTCTTTGTGATCTGGCTCATGCTTACTCCACGAAAAGCAGCGCGGGTTGTTCCAGCAGCGCGCGCACTGCCTGGATGAAGCGCGCCGCGTCCATGCCGTCCACCACGCGGTGGTCAAACGACGACGACAGGTTCATCAGCTTGCGCGCCACCACGGCGCCATTGCGGAACGCGGGCCGCTCAACGATACGGTTCACGCCCACGATGCCCACTTCGGGGTGATTGATCACCGGCGTCGTGACGATGCCGCCCAACGGGCCCAGGCTCGTGATGGTGATGGTGGAGCCGGACAGCTCATCGCGCCCGGCCGTGCCGCTGCGCACCGCTTGCGCCAGCCGGCCGATCTCGGCCGCCATGGACCAGAGGTCGCGCGCTTCGGCGTGGCGCATCACCGGCACCATCAGGCCGCCATCGCTTTGCGTAGCGATGCCGATGTGCACGGCGCCGTAACGCGTGACCACGCCGCCTTCATCGTCATAGCGCGCATTGATCTGCGGGAAATCGCGCAGCGCCACGACCATGGCGCGCGCCAGCAACGGCAGCAAGGTCAGCTTGCCGCGCGACTCGCCCCATTTCTGGTTGAGCTGCACGCGCAAGTCTTCCAGTTCGGTCACGTCGATTTCCTCGACGTAACTGAAGTGCGGAATGCGGCGCTTGGACTCGGCCATCTTCTGCGCGATCTTTCTGCGCAGCCCGATGACGGGCACCGCATCTTCGTCATGGCGTTCGACATACGCCGTGCCGCCGCGCGCAGCGTTGCCCGCCCCTTGCGATTGCAGATAGGCGTCCAGGTCTTCGTGCATGACGCGGCCGGCCGGGCCGCTGCCCGCGACGAAACGCAATTCAATGCCTAAGTCCCACGCGCGCTTGCGCACGGCAGGCGAGGCCAAGGGTTTGTCGCCGGGTTGGCGCGGGACAACAGGCGCGGCCGACGTTGCGCGCGCGGATGAAGCAGCGTGTGGCTTGGCAGGTGCAGCGGCCGGCGCCATCGACGCCGCGATCTGGCCGGCGATACCGCCGCCCGCTTTCCCGGCAGGCACCCCAGGCGCATCGCCCGCTGCCGGCTTGGCCTCCTGCGGCTTGGCCTCTTGGGAATTGGCCTCTTGCGGCGCGGCCTTCGCCGGCGCCCCCGCACGCACATTCCCCTCGCCTTCCACTTCCAGGCGGATCAATTCCCCGCCCACGGCCATCACCTGGCCCACGTCACCGCCCAGCGCCACCACCTTGCCCACGACCGGCGATGGAATTTCCACCGTGGCCTTGTCCGTCATCACGTCGGCCAGCGGCTGGTCTTCGGCGACGGTGTCGCCTACCTTGACGTGCCAGCCCACCAGTTCGACCTCGGCAATGCCTTCGCCGATGTCAGGCATCTTGATGATATGAATCCCCATCTCACACCTCCATCGCGCGTTTGAACGCTTCGCCGACCCGGCGCGGGCCGGGGAAGTACGCCCATTCCTGCGCATGCGGATAGGGAGTGTCCCAACCGGTCACGCGCTCGACAGGCGCCTCCAGGTGATGGAAGCAATGCTCTTGCACCAGCGCAATCAATTCCGCGCCGTAGCCGCAGGTGCGCGTGGCTTCGTGCACCACCACGCAGCGGCCGGTCTTCTTCACCGAGTTCACGATGGTTTCCAGGTCCAGCGGCCAGAGGCTGCGCAGGTCGATGACTTCGGCGTCGATGCCGGTTTCTTCGGCGGCCGTCAGCGACACATACACCGTCGTGCCGTAGGTCAGCACCGTCAGCGCATTGCCCGGCCGCACAATGGCGGCGGAATCCAGCGGCACCGTGTAGTAACCCGTGGGCACCACGCTGCCCGGGCGGCCGGTCCACGGCGTGACGGGGCGGTCATGGTGGCCATCGAACGGGCCGTTATAGAGCCGCTTGGGTTCCAGGAAGATCACCGGGTCATCGTTCTCGATGGACGCAATCAACAAGCCCTTGGCGTCATACGGATTGGACGGCATCACCGTGCGCAGCCCGCACACTTGCGTGAACATGGCTTCGGGGCTTTGGCTGTGCGTCTGCCCGCCGTAGATGCCGCCGCCGCAAGGCATGCGGATCGTCATCGGGGCGATGAATTCGCCCACCGAGCGGTAGCGCAGGCGCGCGGCTTCCGACACGATCTGGTCAGACGCCGGGTAGAAATAATCCGCGAACTGGATTTCGCACACGGGCCGCAGGCCGTAGGCGCCCATGCCCACCGCCACCCCGACGATGCCGCCTTCAGAGATAGGCGTGTCGAACACGCGCGAACTGCCGTACTTGGTTTGCAGGCCTTCCGTGCAGCGGAACACGCCGCCGAAATAGCCCACGTCCTGGCCGAACACCACCACGTTGTTGTCACGCTCCAGCATCACATCCATGGCCGAGCGCAAAGCCTGAATCATGGTCATCGGCGCAGAGGCCGGACCCACGTTGTTATCAATGGCCATGATCAGACTCCGAGCTGCTGGCGCTGCCGGCGCAGATGCTCCGGCATGTCTTTGTAGACGTCTTCAAAAATGCTGGCGGCGCTGGGGACGTGGCCGTCCACCAGGGTGCCGTAGCTTTCCGCTTCCTTTTGGGCGGCAACGATCTCGGCGTCGAGTTCGGCGCGCACGGCGTCGTGCTCGGCGTCTGACCAGATGCCCAATCCGATCAGGTGCTTCTTGAAGCGCTCAATCGGGTCGCCCAGCGGAAAGTGCGCCCAGTCGTCGCCGGGCCGGTATTTGGAAGGGTCGTCGGAGGTGGAGTGCGGACCCGCGCGGTACGTCACCCATTCGATCAGGGTCGGGCCCAGGTTGCGGCGGGCGCGCTCAGCGGCCCAGCGCGAGGCGGAATAGACCGCCAGGAAATCATTGCCATCCACGCGCAGCGACGCAATGCCGCAGCCCACGCCCCGGCCCGCGAAGGTGGCGCCTTCGCCGCCGGCAATCGCCTGGAACGTCGAGATGGCCCACTGGTTGTTGACCACGTTCAGGATGACCGGCGCGCGGTAGACGTGCGCAAAGGTCAGCGCGGTGTGGAAGTCGGCTTCGGCGGTGGCGCCGTCGCCAATCCAGGCCGATGCGATGCGCGTGTCGCCCTTGATGGCCGAGGCCATCGCCCAGCCCACCGCTTGAATGAACTGCGTGGCCAGGTTGCCCGAAATCGTGAAGAAACCGTTTTCGCGATCGGAATACATCACCGGCAACTGGCGGCCCTTGAGGGGGTCGCGCTCGTTGGACATCAGCTGGCACATCATCGTCACCAGCGACACATCGCGCGACAGCAGGATGCTCTGCTGGCGGTAGGTCGGGAAACACATGTCGCCCTGCTCAAGCGCCAGCGCGTGGGCGGAGCCGATGGCTTCTTCGCCCAGGCTCTGCATGTAGAACGAGATTTTCTTCTTGCGCTGGGCGGTCAGCATGCGCCCGTCGAAGATGCGCGTTTTCAGCATGGCCCGCATGCCGGCGCGCAGCTGATCATTGCTGATCTCGGGCGCCCAGGGGCCAACCGCGCGGCCGTCGTCATCGATCACCCGGACCAGGCTGTACGCCAAGGCGCCGGTGTCAACCGCGGCAACATCAATGGGGGGTTTGGGCACCTCGCCAGGCGGCGAAAGATGCAGATAGGAAAAGTCAGTCTTGCAACCCGGA
>Ga0256885_1000362_pt1 | contig 14644 bp, 2 predicted proteins | sample MC6MC0493MT_FD_186344 | JGI IMG/M metagenome (GOLD analysis project Ga0256885, IMG submission 186344) | Metatranscriptome of enriched soil aggregate microbial communities from Iowa State University, Ames, United States - MC6-MC0493-MT... | ecosystem: Environmental > Terrestrial > Soil >...
GCTCGATTGCAGGTAGTGAAGCAGTCGTCTCGGTTGATTCTCCTTCGGCGGTAAATCGAAGCAGGGTTAACTTTGGCTTGTCAATATGACGAGCACCTCGATGCAGCAATGCCTCGCTTACATTGAGGATCGTGTGCGGAGTTCCCTCCTTCCGCCCGGTACGGTCAAGTACGACCGATTCCTTAAACTCTACAACGAGGATGCCAACAAGGTGAATGTGGAGGAGTTCGTGCGCAATCCCGACCTCCCCGTTCTTGTTGTGGCATCGCCAACCCCGGAGAAGGTGATTTGCACTCACAGCGTGCCCGCCCAGCTGAAGCGCAAGGCCATCTTCTTCCTCAAGAGCCGCAATATCACCAACCAGCTCAAGCTCGACGACCTCAAGACGGAGGTGATTTGTTCTGAGCTGACCGACCAGTCCCTGCACAACTTGTCGCTGCTGGCTCACGAAGTTTACTTCCCTCTGCTATCCAACCCTGCGAACCGTTCTGGTTGGAGTGGTCCCACAAGCAAGGAAGTCATGCTCAAGTTTTCCAACTTCCTTTCCAGCCTCACCATGGCTGTCGGACAGTCGAAGGGCCAAACCCTGCTGCCCTACCCCCCTCCTGAAGCCTTCGACGAGGATAATTTGCCCGAGAAGGATCGCGTGCATTTGCTGGAAACCGCCATCATTCAGTGGGCAGAAAAAATCCAGGACGTGCTGTCGAGCGATCCGGAGAGCCTGATGAAGCAGCAAGGCCTGCGGCCCGACCCGCTGGTGGAGATCCAGTTTTGGACCGACAAGGCCTCGGACCTCTCCTCGCTGCACGAGCAGCTGGCCACGGAGCGCATGGTGGCGGTGTTGGACATGCTCAAGGAAATGAAGAGCCCTTATGGCGCCAGGCTGGAGTCTTTGTCTCGCGAGGTGGTGAAAGCTCGGGAAGAGGCCCTGGAGAACACGCGCTTTTTGCGTACGTTGAAGGGCTACTTCACCACGCTCAGGCACGAAATGGACTTTGCCAAAGTCGAGGCTCTGTTTGTGCCGTTGGTGCACACGATGTTGTTGGTGTGGCAACACAGCGCCAGCTACAACACCAAGCCCCGGCTGGCCGTGCTGGTTCAGGAGATCGGGTACGGGCTGATCTCGCAGGCGCAGCGCCACGTCAGCGGCGAAAAGATCTTCCGCGCCATCCAGGACGACAACGTGCTCGAAGCGGTGGCGCTGCTCAAGAGCACCATCACCACGTGCGACAAGTTCAAGCAGGTGTTTGCGCGCTATCAAGTCAAGGCCTCGCAGATTCTCACTCCGCCCGATGCCTGGGAGGTGTCCCATGAGGTGGTGTTCGCCCATTTGAACGCCTTCTTGGAACGCTGCAACGACATGCTCGAGTTCTGCTACATCGTCCAGGAGTTTGGCAAGCTCGAGCGCATCTACGTCGGCGGCACCAAGGGCAAGCAACTGACGGAGCAGCTGCGCGACATCTACCGCGACTTCACGCGCGCCGTCGAGCGCTTCCAGCACCTGCCGTACGACCTGATGGACGTCGCGGCGCGCGCCTTCGACGACGACTTCTACGCCTACCGCCTGCAGGTGAAAGAGTTGGAGCGCCGGTTGGCCGCGGTGATCGGCGCGGCCTTCGATGACGCGTGCACCTTGTCGGCTCGCTTCAAACTGCTGGAATCGTTCGAGAGTTTGGTGGAGCGGCCCATCGTTCGCGACGAGCTCAACCGCCGTCAGTCGGTGCTACTCGCACAGTATGCTGCCGATTTGCAGGCTGTGCAAGAGCTGTTTTTGAGCCTGAAGGACAATCCTCGCATCGACCTCAACCTGCCGCCGATTGCGGGAGCCTTGTCGTGGTGCCGCGGACTGCTGGACCGCGTGCAGGAGCCGATGCTGAAGATTCGTCAGATGTCGCTGTCGGCCAACAACACCAACGAGCTCAGGGAACTGGAGCGGCTGCACGATGCCCTGTGCAAGCAGCTGGCTAACTACGAGTTCAAGAAGATTGATGAATGGGCCAGTGAAATCGACGCCACCAGCGAAGAGAAGCTGCAGCAGCCTTTGCTCCGGCGAGCCCGCGACACCAGGCTGCTCTACGTCAACTTCGACGAGGCGCTGGTGAGGATGCTGCGGGAGGTCAAGTACTTCCTGTCGATGCAGCTGTCAGTGCCGGCCACCGCGCTCAGGATCTACGAAAAGGCCGAGGCCTACAGGCAGCAGATCGGTCAGCTGGATCTAATGGTGAGCATGTACAACGAGATGTGCGAGACGCTGCACCCGGTGGAGAGGCCGCTGGTCGAGAAAGACATGGCTCACATTGATGACACCATTGAACGAGGCATTTCTCGCTTGAACTGGAAGTCGAGCGATGTCAACCTCTTCCTTCAAGAAGCCCTGGCCACCGTCAAATCCGTCTATGCCACTGTCAAGATCATGCGTGACAACCTGGACGCCATCAAGAAGACGATGGCGGAGTTCGCGTCGGCGCCGCTCATCGACCGCAAAGCCAAACCCATGGCGCCCCCAGACTTCAACGACCACTTCGCCAAACTATTTGGCGCTCGTTGTGAGGAGGTGAAGCGTCATCAGGAGAAGGTCACCCGTCTTTTGGCCGAAACCAACGCGGCGCTCAAAGTCAACAAGGGCTCCCCTCAGTGGCGCAGCTACGTGGAGTACGTGCAGGACGCCGTGCGGGACGGGCTGGCGCTGGCGATCGCCAACTCGGTGAAGTTCCTGTGCGAGCAGCTCGACCCCGTCAGCATCGAGCGCCGCCAGGTAGCGCCCCTGCTCGAAGTCAAGCTCGGCCTCTACGCCAACGACGTCCTCTTCAACGCCGAAGAGCACAGTGCCGGCTTTATCGAGGAGAAGAGCGCCCGACGCACAAGACGTGATGTCTGGCAGATCGTGTCGGAGTGGGTGGAGCAGCTGTTCGACATCGGCAACATCATGGCGCGGCTGGACGGCTCGCACTACGTCGGCGACCTCAAGAAGAACGAGGCCATCGTGCGCTTCGTGGCCAGCCTCAAGAAGCACCTCGACAACAACAGCAAGGACTGCGAGAACTACCGTCAGGAGTTTTTGAAGTACGAGGCCCTGTGGAAAACCGACCGCAACGTCGAATTCAAAAAGTTCCTCTCCTCCGCTCTCACTTCCTCTTCTTCCTCCTCATCGTCCGACGACAAGAAGCGAGCGATGGAGGACGAGGACGACGACGAATTCAAATCCGACTCGTCGCAATCCCATGGCGAGATGGCGATTTTGAATGAGATGCTGCCGCTGGACAAGTTCGAACAGAAGATCCTATACTACAAGGAATTGGGCCAGGAGATCGCCGACAAGAAGTCCGTGGTGGAGGTTGGCTGGCTGAGGGTCAACTCGCAGCCGGTGAAAATGGCCCTGCAAACCTGGGTCTCCAAATGGGTTCATACTTACACCAGTTTCCTGTACAACGATGTGACCCGCAAGCTGCAGCTGCTGGAGAGCCTGCAAAAGGAGGTGAACCAGGGCCTCACGGAGGAGGTGCCCCAGGACGACTCCGCCGCGCTCAAGAAAGTGCTGGGCTACATCCACAAGGTTCGGTCGGTGGAGAAGTCGACCACCAAGATGTTCCAACCGCTGCGCGACGCCGCCTCGCTGCTCAAGAAGTACGGAAGGGGCCTCGACGAGTACGAGAGCCGTCTGCTGTCAGAGGCCCCCATCAAGTGGGACTCGACCGTCAACAACGTGTACAAGGTCAAGGAGAAGGTCAACAACTTGCAGAACGAGGAGGTCGACAAGATCAAGAAGAAGGTCGTCGAGTTCGAACAAGAGCTGAAGCTGTTCCGCAAGGAGTTCCGCGCCCTGGCGCCCTTCAACTACGACGTGCAGGTCGACGAGGCCTACGACAGAATCGCGGATTTCCATCGCAAGATTGGCAAGATGGAGGAGAAGGCTGTTCGTCTCAATGACCTCGAGAAGGTGTTCGAGCTGCCCGTGTCTCAACAGCGAGCCATCAAGCGCTGCCGCCACGAAAACAAGCTGCTGAAGCTGTGCTGGGACACGGTGGCCCTGGTCAAGCACTTGTTCCAGGAGTGGCGCAAGACGCCGTGGGACCGCATCGACACCGACGCACTGCTGCTGGAGGTGAAGAAGCTGCGCGACGGTCTGGACCACATGCCCAACGAAGTGCGCTCGTGGGGCGTTTACACCGGACTGCAACAGGACGTGAAGAACCTGGGCGCCGTGCTTCCGCTGGTCAACTGGCTGCATTCGCCGTGCATGGAGGACAGACACTGGCAAGAGCTCAAAAACACCACGGGCAGCCAGTTCGAGAAGGACGAGTCGTTCTGCCTGGCCAACGTGCTCGAGCTGGAGCTGCATCGCTTCGCCGGCGACGTCGAGTACATCGTCGAGCTGGCCACCAAGGAAAAGAAGATTGCCGACAGTCTCGCCAAGATCGAGACCAATTGGGAGTCGCTGAAGCTGCAGTTTGGCATGCAGCAGCTGGACGACGGCGGCGAGGTCGGCATGATCCAAAGCCCGGACGAAATCCTCTTCGTGCTCGAAGACAACATGGCCATGCTGCAAGGTATGCAGGGCCAGGGCAAGAACGTGGAGCACTTCATCGAGTCGGTGACGCAGTGGCAGCACACGCTCGGCAGCACCGAAAGCGTGCTGTACGACTGGCTCGAGGTGCAGTCCAAGTGGTCGGCGCTGCAGGCCATCTTCATGACCTCGGCCGACATCCGCGTGCAGCTTCCCGAGGACTCGCGCCGCTTCATGGAGATCGACGCGGCCTGGAAGCAGCTGATGACCGAGGCCAGAGAGACCCCCAACGTGATCGAGGCGTGCTCCCGCAAGGGCCGCAGCGAGCTGCTGGGCAGCATGAAGGTCGGCCTGGAGCAGTGCCAGAAGTCGCTGTTCCAGTACCTCGAGACCAAGCGCAAGGCCTTCCCGCGCTTCTACTTCCTCTCCGACGCCGCCTTGCTCGACATCCTCTCCAACGGCCACAACCCGCAGGCCGTGCAAAAACACCTGGGCGACTGTTTCGACAACATCGCCAAGCTCAAGTTCAGCGAGGACGAAGACGGCACCCCGAGCCACACGGCCATGGGCATGTTCAGCAAGGACGGCGACGAGTTCGTCGACCTGGCCGCGCCGTTCACGTGCGAGGGCCCCGTGGAGGAGTGGCTGCAGGGCCTCGTTCAGGCCATGCAGGCCACGCTGCGCAGCATTCTGGCCAAGGCCAAGTTCACCGCCGACCACTGGGAGATCGAGCGCCCGCGTCAAAAGTGGCTGTTCCAGTACCCCGCGCAGATCGCGCTGACGGCCTCGCAGATCATTTGGTCCGAGGAGGTCAACAGCCAGTTCGACGCCTTCGCCGACGGCAACGAGCAGGCCATGAAGGAGTACTCCAAGGTGCTGCAGGCTCGTCTGGAGGCGCTGATTCAGCTGGTTCTGGGCGAGCTCACCCTCCGCGACCGCATCAAGATCATGACGCTCATCACCGTCGACGTGCACAACCGCGACGTCGTGGGCAAGCTCATCGAGAACAAGGTGCAGGACGTCAACAGCTTCGCCTGGCAGTCGCAGATGCGCTACCGCTGGTCCAACGAAGACAACGAGTGCGTGGTGCGCGTGGCCGACACCGTGTTCTACTACCAGTACGAGTACATCGGCAACACCGGCCGCCTGGTCATCACGCCGCTCACCGACCGCTGCTACATCACGCTGACCCAAGCCTTGCGCCTGGTGATGGGCGGCGCCCCCGCTGGCCCTGCTGGCACCGGCAAGACCGAGACCACCAAGGATCTCGGCCGCGCGCTCGGACTTCCGGTCTATGTCTTCAATTGCAGCGAACAAATGAATGTGCACTCGATGGGCGCCATTTTCAAGGGCCTTTGCCAGACCGGCGCCTGGGGCTGCTTCGACGAGTTCAACCGCATTCCGATTGAAGTGCTGTCTGTGATTTCGTCGCAGTTCAGCTGTGTGCTCAACGCGTTGCGCGAGCGCCGCGATGAGTTCGACTTCATGGGCGAGATGATCAAGCTGATGCCGTCAGTCGGTGTGTTCGTCACCATGAACCCTGGCTATGCGGGTCGTACCGCGTTGCCCGAGAACTTGCGCTCTCTGTTCCGCTCGTGTGCCATGGTCGTGCCCGATATGGAGCTCATTTGCGAGAACATGCTCATGTCCGAAGGCTTCATGAACGCTCGCAATCTGTCCAAGAAGTTCATCACGCTGTACAGGCTGGCCAAGGAGCTACTGTCGAAGCAGGTTCACTACGATTGGGGTCTGCGTGCCACCAAGGCCGTGCTGATGGTGGCTGGCAGTTTGAAGCGTGCCGAGAGTAACGTCGATGAGACTCGCATTCTCATGAGATCTTTGCGTGATTTCAATATGCCCAAGCTGGTGGAGGACGACAAGCCGATCTTCATTCAGCTCGTCGAGGATCTCTTCCCCGGCCTGTCCAACACCGAAAGGAAGTTCGATCTGCAGCTGCAGGATGCTTTGCGCAACGTGGCTCAGGAGCGCGGCCTGCAGGCCGAGGACGTCTTCTTGCTCAAGTGCGTCGAGCTGGCCGAGCTGTTGTCCATTCGCCACTCGATCTTCATCATTGGCCCTGCCGGCGCCGGAAAGTCCGAGCTGTGGCGCACGCTGGTGGGAGCCTACCGCCAGCTGGGTCAGGAGTGCATCTACGAGGTCATCAACCCCAAGGCCGTCTCCAACGACGAGCTGTATGGCCGCTTCTCCAAGACCGACTGGAACGACGGTATCTTGTCGACCATCATGCGCAACATGTCCAAGAACAACCCGCCGTATCACGCGCACCACAAGCACAAGTGGATCATGTTGGATGGCGACATTGACCCGAATTGGATTGAGAACTTGAACTCCGTGATGGATGACAACAAAGTTCTCACTTTGGCTTCCAACGAGCGCATTCCGCTGACCAAGGACATGCGCCTGATGTTCGAAGTCAACAACCTCGACCACGCCACACCGGCCACCGTGTCCCGTGCCGGTATCATCTTCATCAACGCCAAGGACATCGGATCACGTCCCTTCCTGGATTCCTGGTTGGAGAGCCGCCAGGACGAGAAGGAGAAGTCTTCGCTGTTGGCTCTGGTCAACAAGTACCTGTCCTCTGAGATTATGCAGGAGTTCCGTGCGCAGTTCAAGCGCGTGGTGCCTCTGTCGGAGGTCAACATGATTCGCACGCTGTGCTACCTGCTCGAGGGCCTGCTGTCGAAGAATGAGCGCCAGAAGACCAAGCGCCATGTTCGCCGCGCCTCCAACTTGGACGACAAGGAGAAGGAGCTCAGGGAGATCAAGGAGCCCGTCAAGGCTGACCCCAATGTCGAGAAGGAGATCTTCGAAGCCAACTTCGTGTTTGCTTGCATCTGGGCTCTGGGCGGTGCTCTGCTGGTCGACAAGCAGCATGACATGAGGCAAGAGTTCTCTGACCACTGGAAGCTGACCTTCCACATGAACAGCATCAAGTTCCCCAAGGAAGGCACCGTGTTCGATTACTACGTGCACCCTCAGACTGGTAAGATGACCCCTTGGTCCAGCCTGGTGCCTGCTTACGAGCCCACCCACGACGCCTACCTCGTCACCAAGGCCTTCATCCCGACTGTCGATACCGTGCGCACCAAGTTCCTGTTGGATCTTCTGGTGTCTCGCCAGCGTCCCGTGCTGCTGCTGGGCAACAACGGTACCGGCAAAACTGCCATCGCCAACGACTATCTGCGTAGTCTGGGCGAAGGATTCGCGTATTGCAACGTCAACCTCAACTACTACACGGATGCCAAGTCGTTGCAGCGCATTATGGAAGGTCCCATTGACAAGCGTGCCGGCAAGGCTTACGGTCCGGCCGGCACTAAGAAGCTCATTTACTTCATCGATGATCTCAACATGCCCTTCGTTGACAAGTACGGCACTCAAACGCCTCTGTGTTTGATTCGTCAGCACATGGACTACGGCATGTGGTACGATACGAGCAAGCTCGAGAAGAAGGAGATCCACGATGTGCAGTATCTGGCTTGCATGAACCCCACGGCCGGCTCCTTCACCATTGACGAGCGCCTGCAAGGTCAGTTCGCCACCTTCTCGTGCCTCATGCCGCAGATGGGCGTGCTCAACTACATCTACCGATCCGTGATGGACCACCACTTCTCTGTCTTCTCCAAGCCCATCGCTGATCTCAGCGAGCTGCTCGTCAAGGCCACCATTGAGCTTTACGATGCTATCTCGCTCAAGTTCATGCCCAGCTCGCGCAAGTTCCACTACACCTTCAATCTGCGTGATTTGTCGGCTGTTTTCCAGGGCCTGTGTCTGTCTCAGCCCTCGAAGGTCTATGACGTCAAGACGATGATTAAGCTGTGGGAGCACGAATGTACCCGCGTCTTTGCCGATCGTTTGGTTAGCCCGCAGGATGTGGCTGGATTCCAAGAGTTGCTTAGTGGCAAAATCAAGAACTACTTCAAGATGCTGCTGACCGGTGACCCGTTGTTGGCTCCCGAAGAGAACAAGCAGAATGCCGATTCCGGCAACGAGCTATCGCTGCTGTTCACGTCGTTCCATACTGGCCGTCAGCCCATCTACGCTCCCGTGCCTTCACGCGATCAGTTGAAGCGTGTTTTGACACACAAGCTCTATGAGTACAATGACCTCAACCCGGTCATGAATCTGGAGCTTTTCGATCAGGCCATGGAGCATGTCTGCCGCATTGTGCGTATCATCGAGAACCCTCGTGGTAACGCCTTGCTGGTGGGTGTCGGTGGTTCGGGCAAGCAGTCTTTGGCGAAACTGGCCTCGTCGATCTGCGGATACTCGGTGTTCCAGATCTCCACTACTCAAACTTACGGCCTCAACGACCTGAAGGCCGATCTGCAGGAGCTGTACAAGAAGGCCGGTGTCAAGAACTTGCCTGTGACCTTCCTGTTGACTGATGCTCAGATCGTGCGCGACGAGTGGCTGGTCTACATCAATGACTTGCTGGCCAGCGGCAACATTCCCGACCTCTTCACTGCCGACGACAAGGAAGCTATCTTCGCCGGCATTCGTAATGAGGCCAAGGCTCACGGCGTGGCTGATACTCCCACTGCGATGTATGAGTTCTTCATTTCACAGGTGCGCACCAACCTCCACGTTGTGCTGTGCTTCTCCCCTGTCGGCGAGAGCTTCCGTATTCGCTGCCGCAAGTTCCCCGCTATCATCAATTGCTGTTCGATCGACTGGTTCCATCGTTGGCCGCAAGAGGCTCTCATTTCTGTCGGTGAGCGTTTCTTGTCCGAGATCGAGCTCATGCCTGTGGCTCCCACCGAGCACAGCCGTGGCTTGTCTGCCGATCAAGTTCGCCGTCAAATTGCCGAGCATATGGCCCATGTGCATCTCAGTGTCACCGCCGCTTCGTCTGAGTATGAGGCTCTCGAGAGGCGTTTCAATCACACCACGCCCAAGTCTTTCCTCGAGCTCATCGCGTTCTACAAAGGTCTGCTTACTCAGAAGCGCGACGACCTCTTCACCCAGGTGTCTCGTCTTGAGAAGGGCATTGCCACGCTTAAGTCGACCGCTTCCAACGTCGCCATGCTGAAGGAAGAGCTGACAGCGAACTTGGCTCGTGTGCAAGAGAAGAAGGAGGCGGCCGATGTTCTTATTGCCAAAACTGGTGTGGAGAAGCGCAAGGTCGAGGAGCAACAGGCCATCGCTGCTGTGGAGGCCGAAAAGGCCAAGGCTGTGTCCGAAATTGCCAATCAGATCAGCGATGAGTGCAAGCGTGACCTCGAAGCCGCGCTGCCCATTATGGAGGCCGCTAAGCAGGCTCTGGACGTGCTGTCGATGCCTGCTCTTACCACTCTCAAGTCCTTTGCCTCGCCTCCCGGCAATGTGCTGTACGTTACCAACGCTGTCATGATCCTGCGTAACTTCTCTGGCAAGCGTGACTGGGCTACTGCCAAGGTGATGATGAAGAACTCGATGCGCTTCCTTGAGGACCTCAAGTCATTCGATGCCACGACCATTTCCGATGACACCCTTAAGAAGCTGCAGCCCATCCTGTCTCAGGAGTTCTTTACGCCCGAGAAGATGAAGGACAGTTCCGAAGCTGCGGCCAACCTCTGCAGCTGGGTGGTCAACATTGTACGTTACAATCAGGTCTACAAGAACGTGGCGCCTAAGATTGCTGCGCAGAAGAAAGCCACTGAGGAGCTGGAAGTTGCGCAGGGCAAGCTTCGCGTGGTGGAGGAGAAGGTGGCGCTCATGCAACAGAAGCTGAAGGCTGTCTCCGACTCTCTGGCCCAGGCTACTGCTGAGAAGGTTCAGGTCGAGGAAGAGGCTCATCGTTCTACCATCAAGCTGGAGCTGGCTCAGAGATTGGTCAAGGGTCTGGCTGATGAGAACTCACGTTGGGGCCGCTCGATTTCCGAGCTGCAAGTCAAGGCTCGCACTCTGACCGGTGATGTGTTAGTGGGAGCTGCCTTTGTGTCCTACATCGGTGCTTTCAACCAGCGCTTCCGTGCAGGATTGTGGCAGAAGTCATGGATTCCTGATCTGGTAGCCCGTGGCATCCCACTCACCGACAACGTCGACCCGCTTCACATCCTTGCCAACTCTTCCATGTTTGCCAAGTGGAAGAACGAGGGCCTGGCGGCCGATCGCATGAGTCTGGAGAACGGTGCCATTATGACCCAGTGCACTCGCTGGCCTCTCATGATTGACCCGCAGCAGCAAGGTGTCAAGTGGATTCGCAACAAGGTGAAGGATCTCAAAGTGATCCAGCTGGGTCAAAAGCGCTGGCTCAACCAACTGATCCTGGCCATCCAGAACGGTGACACCGTCCTGATCGAGAACCTCGGCGAGGAGATCGATGCTACGCTGGATCCGGTTCTGTCGCGCAGTATCATTCAGCGCGGCTACGAGAAGTTCATCAAGCTCGGTAACGATGAGGTGCGCTTCAACGACAAATTCCGCCTCATTCTGCAGACCAAGCTGGCGAACCCGAACTACAAGCCCGAAGTGCAGGCCCAGTGCACGCTCATCAACTTCATTGTGACGGAAGAAGGTCTGGAGGAGCAGCTGCTGGTTCGTGTGGTGAACAAGGAGAAGCCTGATCTTGAAGAGAAACGTACCACTTTGGTGCGAGCTATTAACGACTACATGGTGACGCTGACTGATCTCGAAAATGAGCTCTTAGAGCGTCTCAGCAACGCCCCTGAAGACATTTTGTCCGATGTGGCCTTGATTGAAGGTCTGGAGAAGACCAAGCAGGCTGCTACCGAGATTGAGATCAAAGTTCAGCTTGCTACCAAGCAAGAGGTGTCGATTAATCTTGCCCGTGACGAGTTCCGTCCTGTGGCCGCTGAAGGTGCTTGGTTGTATTTCCTGTGCATCCAGCTGTCGATCATCGATCATATGTATCAGTTCTCGCTTGACGCCTTCAACGGTTTCTTCCACAAGGCCATGGATCGTGCCAAGGCCTCGGACGTGGCCAAGGAGCGTGTGACCTTCCTGCGCGAGAGCATCCGCCAAACCATCTTTACTTGGGTGCAGCGCGGTCTCTTCGAAAGCCACAAGCTCATCTTCTCTTCGCAGCTCTGCTTCAAGCTCATGTCCAAGGGTGCCTTGTCCGTGCCTTGGAACGCCGCGCACTTTGACTATCTCGTTCGCGCGCCCAAGAGCAACAGCACCGACAAGGGCGTGGACTGGCTGCCTCAGTCGGTGTGGCAAGCCATTCAGAAGCTGGTCGAGATGGAAGAGTTCTCGAAGCTGGCTTCTGACATGATTGCCTCGCCCAACCGCTTCAAGGAGTGGTACAGCAAGGCTCGTCCTGAGTCTGCGCCTCTGCCTTTGGAGTGGCGCAAGTTGGACGACCAGAATCCTCTCATGAAGCTACTTATTGTCCGTGCCATGCGTAACGATCGTATGACGAGCGCCATGGAGAACTTCGTGCGCGACTCTCTGCCCAACGGCAAGCACTACACCGAGTGCGATGCTGGCAAGTCCTTCCTCGATGTGCTGTCGAGCTCGTTGGATGACAGCACGCCGATCATTCCCATTTTCTTCATTCTGTCCTCCGGTGCTGACCCTGTTTCCACGGTCGAGCTGCTGGCCAAGAAGAACGGTTACTACGACGGCAAGTTCCACTGCGTGGCGCTTGGCCAGGGCCAGGATGTCGTGGCCATGCACAAGCTCGATATCGCCAGCCGCGAAGGACACTGGGTGGTGCTCGAGAACATTCACCTCATGCCCTCGTGGTGCATGGAGCTGGAGAAGAAGCTGGATGAGCTCAACACTCAGGGCCTGCACCGCGAGTTCCGTGTGTTCTTGAGCGCCGAGCCCAGTGAGACCATTCCCGTGGGTCTGTTGGAGCGCAGCATCAAGCTCACCAACGAGCCGCCTCAGGGACTCAAGCAGAACCTCAAGCGTGCTTTTGCCAGCTTCGAGAAGGACGAGTTCGAGTTCAAGGATCCCAAGGTCAAGAGCATTCTGTTCGGTTTGTGCCACTTCCACTCGGTCATCATCGAGCGTATCAAGTTCGGCAGCAAGGGTTGGAACGCCGTCTACCCCTTCAACACTGGTGATCTCATGAACTCCGCTACGGTGTTGGCCAACTACATTGACACTGGCATTGGTGGTGAGAAGATTCCTTGGGCTGATCTGCGCTACATCTTCGGCGAGATTCTCTACGGTGGTCACATTACCGACGACCACGATCGCCTGCTGTGCTCGACTTACTTGCAGTTCTACATGCGTGAGGAGCTTCTCGATGAGATGGAGCTGTTCCCGTTCAATGAGAGCTTCCCCGACGAGCACTTCCGCTCTCCTCCCGTGCTGTCCTACGACCAGTACTTCGACTACATCGACACCCAGGTTCACGCAGAAACTCCCGTGGCCTTTGGTCTCCACCCCAATGCCGAAATTGCCGTCAAAACCAAGCAAGGCGAGGCGCTGTTCACATCTATCATGGACCTGCAGCCCCGCTCGCACGGCTCCGGAGACGAGCAGTCGTCGCCCGCCTCGCGCGTTGCCATGACCCTCGCCAGCATCATTGAAAAGACCAAATCCATCAAGTTCAACCTGCAGGAGTTGGCCGACAAGATTGGAGAAGAGCGCGGACCTTTCCAAAACGTCTTCATGCTGGAATGTGAGCGCATGAACATCTTGGTGAGTGAGATTCAGCGCTCTCTTGCGGAGCTCGACCTTGGTCTTTCTGGCGAGCTTCAGATCAGCGAGAGAATGGAAGAAGTGCAGAAGGCTCTCTTCTTGGGCCGTGTTCCCGAGACTTGGGCTCGTCTCGCTTATCCTTCTCAGCGTCCTCTGGGCTCGTGGTCTGATAACCTCATTCTGCGTGCGGCTCAACTCCAGAACTGGGCTGACGAGCCAACCCAGGTTCCCCTGGTTACCAACATCGCCCACTTGTTCAACCCGCAGTCGTTCCTCACTGCGATCATGCAAAAGAGCGCCCAGAAGCAGCGCCTTGAACTGGACAAGCTCGTGATCCACACCGAAGTCACGCGCAAGACCATCGACCAGATTGACTCCAAGGCCCGGGACGGCGCTTACGTCACCGGCCTGTGGATGGAGGGCGCGCGATGGAACTGGAACACTTCGCAAATCGACGAGTGCATTCCCACGCAACGCGACTGGTCTTCACCGCTTCCTGTTGTCCTTTGCAAGGCCATGCTGGCGGATAAAGTCGACAAAGGAGGAGTTTACCGCTGCCCTGTCTACAAGACCCCTCAACGCGGCCCGACCTACGTCTTCAGCGCCACGTTGCGATCGAAGCAGCCGCCTGCCAAGTGGATCTTGGCTGGTGTTTGCTTGGTTCTGGAAACGGACGAGTAAACTGCAGCCCTTTTAGTTATAGTAGTGTTTTTGTTGACAGGGCATGGTCTGCGGCAGCGGGCTTATTTATTGGTTTGATTTTGTTCCTGTTCAATTTGTATAAAACTTATATGATCAGTCCACGTCGTTCTATGGGGATTCGATTAATTCAGAGATTGAGCTGCAGGAACAAAGGGTTTGCAAACTGCCCCCCAAAAAAAAAATGTGAGGCGAACTTTTGAATGTGCGTCAGCTTTGGGACGACATTGATCGTGAGCCATTGCTGACAACGAATTTGGAAGAAAAAACCAAAAAGGGAAAGTAAAACTCGTTTCGAAATAAGAATTGGTCGTCGAAATGAATATACCAGAGAAACCGTTTAATCCAGAGCAGCGGCCTGAACAGTCTCAGCCTTAGCCTTCTTCTCGGTCTTGTTGGAGCGGTTCTTGCGCTCCAGGATGGCCTTGCGGTCGGCATCGATGTGGAGCTTGGTGATCACAACCTTGCTGGGGTCAACACCGAGGTTAACGGAGGCACCGTTGTTCTTCTCACGGGAGACACGCTCGACGTGGATCACCCACTTCTTACGGTAGACAGCGGTGACCTTGCCCTCGCGGTCCTTGAAGGTACCACGAACAATGGTGACCTCATCGTCCTTGCGGATAGGCATGGACTTGACGTTGTACTTCTTCTGCAGCTCCTTGGACAGGGGAGCCGACATCAGCATACGACGCAGGGTCGAGTGAGCCTGGAAGTGCTCACGACGGTTCTTGGAACGGTCGCTAGTGACGGATTTGTTGTATTTCATGACGACCTACGCAACAAAATGGCGATTGAGCCAAATTTCATAAAACACCA
>Ga0256885_1000387_pt1 | contig 14368 bp, 10 predicted proteins | sample MC6MC0493MT_FD_186344 | JGI IMG/M metagenome (GOLD analysis project Ga0256885, IMG submission 186344) | Metatranscriptome of enriched soil aggregate microbial communities from Iowa State University, Ames, United States - MC6-MC0493-MT... | ecosystem: Environmental > Terrestrial > Soil >...
GCCGAATTACCAGCATTCTTTCCAAAAGCTGATGGCACGTTTGACAAAAAGGTTGTTTTGAAAGTCAGCGACTTTAGATCATCGCTTATCCAGGCAAAATATCTAGCAAAAAAAGGTGTTTGGGTATCTGAATTCCGGGTAGAGTCTGGATTGAACTGTGGTGGGCATGCATTCGCTACTGATGGTTTTTTATTGGGTCCCATCCTTGAGGAATTCAAAGAGAAAAAAGAAAACTTAAAAATTGAACTCTTTACAATTTATCAGGATTATTGGGCATCCCAAGGTGTACTATTAACGGTTTTGCCCCCAATTAGGTACACTGTACAAGGCGGAGTAGGGACAGCTATGGAACACAGGTTTCTATTGGATTACTATGAATTCGATGCCGTAGGTTGGGGTTCTCCATTTCTAATGGTTCCAGAGGCAACAACTGTAGACAATGAAACATTGAAAGCACTGGAGGAAGCTGAGAAAACAGATTTCTATTGCAGTGGAGCATCGCCTTTAGGAGTACCATTTAATAATTTTAGACCAAGCAGTGCCGAAAAGTTACGATTAGAACGCATCAAAAAAGGGAGACCGGGTAGCCCCTGCAAAAAGGAATATCTTATCGCTAATCGTGAGTTCGGAGAAAAACCGATTTGTACCGCTTCGCGCGCTTATCAGCATCAAAAGATCCAAGAACTGCAAGAGCAAGGACTTACCGTTGAAGAATATAACAGGTCATTCGATACCATCACTGAAAAAACCTGTCTCTGTGAAGGTCTGGCGGCTCCTGCCTATCTCAAATACGGCATCCAACGAAATAAAGAACAGGTTGCTGTTTCTATTTGCCCCGGGCCGAATCTGGTTTGGTTCAAAAGACAGTATTCTTTAAAACAGATGGTTGATCATATTTATGGTCGGGGTTTTATCCTAGAGCATTCAGATAGACCATTTGTGCTAATCAATGAATTAGACCTTTACATCGATCATATTCAAAAGTACGTCGAGGTCAATAAAGACATCCTCAATGACAAAAAAATAAAATATGTCACTAAGTTCAAGGCGCAATTACAGCTAGGGATAGATTACTATCATAATCTACAAAATAAGCTCGTTTGTATCCCTAAAAGTACCCTAGAAGCCATACCATTACAATTGGAACTTGCTATGATCCGTTTAAAGAATGTTCGTATTTAGGTACCATATCTATTCATGTTAAACATAAAACGCGGCAGGTCTTGTAGACCTGCCGCGTTTTATGTTATTAAGTACTTGCGTTTATTCAACAGCAAGATCTACTTTGCAATTTTACGAAATTTCCCAAAAACGCCCAGCGGTAATTTTGGTCCTGCAGTAGCCTGTAGAAAAAGTTCTCCAATCTCTAAATTCTCCACTTTCGGAAATGCAGTTTTTATTAGATTCTCAACAATGACTGAAGAGAACCCTAATGAATAAGTATTTAAGATCAAGAAATGCTCCTTAGGATCCAGTAATTGAACAACCTCAGTCATCATCTCCATGATATGATCTTCAAGCTTCCATTTCTCCCCTTTTGGCCCATGTCCATATGCTGGTGGATCCAATATGATACCATTGTAAGTATTTCCGCGTTTTAGCTCACGCTTGACAAACTTCAAAGCGTCCTCAACCATCCAACGAATATTGTCAAGATTGGAAATCTCCATATTTTCATTGGCCCAGGTCACAACCTGCTTAATGGAATCGACGTGTGTTGTATCTGCTCCCGCAGCCTTAGCTATTAATGAAGCACCTCCCGTATAAGCAAAAAGATTTAAAACTTTAGGTTTTTCAGTCTTGAAAGAACGAACAGATTCCGAAATATAATCCCAATTGACAGCCTGTTCAGGAAATATCCCAACATGCTTGAAAGAGGTAAGGCCCAACCTAAACTTGATCGCAACATCATCGTTTTTATATTGGATATGCCAACGATCTTGAATCTTCGGATTTTTTTTCAACCATTCTCCAGAGGTAGCTGAACGCCCCTTGAACTTGATATGATAACGTTTGTTCCATTCTGCATCGCTCAAAGCCTTAGGCCATACAGCTTGTGGTTCGGGTCTGATTAATATAAGATCTCCGAAACGTTCTAATTTTTCAAAATCACCACAGTCAATGAGCTCATAGTCCTTCCAGTGTTGTGGGGTCAATAGTTGTATATTCGTTGTTGCCAAAATCAAAATTTTGCGACAAAACTAAGCTAAATTTCTTTCATATTGAAATTTAGCGTTCGCCCATCCATTTTAAAAATAACATTCGTAAGATTGAAGCATATAAAAATTCCATGTAAATCAATAAAGACACAATCTGTACAAAAAGCATCTATTGATTACAGATTTCAATCATACGCTTCTTTTCCAGCATTTATAGTCCCATAGAGGCCTTTGCACTTTTCATCAACGGGCTTGCAAACACAAAATTATTTAATTCTTCTACATCTGACCGCATCATATCTTTATTGGATCCCTCCCAGAATTTCTGTCCTTTATATAAAAACAGAATATATTCACCTATTCCCATAACCGAATTCATATCATGGGTCACAACGACCGTTGTACACTTTAATTCTTGCGTAATTTTAAGAACCAGCTCGTCGATTACAATAGAGGTTTCAGGATCTAAACCTGAGTTGGGTTCATCACAAAAAAGATATTTGGGATTCATACTGATTGCACGCGCAATTCCTACCCGTTTTTTCATCCCTCCGGATAACTCCGCGGGGAACAACTTGTTGCGCCCCTCTAAATTAACTTGTTCCAAGCAATGGTTCGCACGGTCCAATTTCTCAGATTTAGACATATCTGTGAACATATCCAGCGAGAACATAATATTCTGCTCGACTGTCATTGAATCGAATAAGGCCGAATTTTGGAACAGCATACCTATTTCTTTCCGGATGGGCACGCGTTCCTCAAAATTCATCCGTGTGAAGTCCGTTTGGTCAAACAACACTTTTCCTTTTTCCGGATGATGTAATCCGACAATACATTTTAATAAGGTACTTTTTCCCGAACCAGATCCACCAATAATTAAACTCACTTTTCCAGGTTCAAAATTTGCACTGATCCCCTTTAAAACATGGTTATCACCGAAAGACTTATTAATATTTTCAATTTGAATCATATGATCTTTTTAAAGCATTAATGCTGTAATCACATAGTCTGCTGCCAGAATGGTAATACATCCAACTACAACAGCTTCAGTGCTCGCTTGTCCTACTTCTAAGGCCCCCCCCTTCACTTTATACCCTTTATATGCAGATACAGAAGTAATAATAAAGCCAAATACAACAGCCTTTACAAGTGCTACGGTCACTGTAAATCCATTAAAATTATCTTGAATACCTAAAATATAATCCGCCGGAGTTACAGCTCCAGAAACAGAGCCACCCAATAGACCACCTACTAATGCACAGACTATGGCGATAATAACCAGCATCGGAATCATAGTCACTCCTGCCAATATTTTAGGCAATATGAGATAACCCGGAGCATTTATCCCCATAATCTCCAAAGCGTCAATCTGCTCAGTCACACGCATTGACCCAATCTGGGAAGAAATCGATGAGCCAATTTTCCCCATCAGTACCAATCCCGAAATCGTAGGCCCCAACTCCAAAATATTTGAATCCCTATTGATGGAACCAATAATCGAATTTGGAATTAGATCGGAAACCATCTGAAAAGCGATCTGCATGGTCATTACCGCTCCAATAAACGTGGAAATGATCACAATAAGTCCCAAAGATCCTATACCGATATCGGTCATTGTCAGCATGGTCTCTTTCCAATAGATACGCCCCTTCTCCGGCCTTTTAAAGACTGACTTCAGTAGTATTAGATACGCACCAATGTGATGAAAAATCATATTATCAATTTAAATTCTATGTATTATACAATACCAAGCACGATGTTTGGCACATGTATCCATTAAAGGTACTTAATTCCAACAAATATATAAACAAGCGAAAACCTAAAAAGTAGGAGAAAAACAAAATTACTTACCGATCAATTAGTCACATTTACCGAATTTTTATGTATAATAGCCTAATCTTTCGTACAGTGTCTAACAAAGCGATCTACTTTTGGGATATATAACAAACGGAATTAGTCATGAACACACAACGTATAACAACTGGAATTACAATTCTTTTTATAGGAATTGTCTTATTATTATCCCAACTTAACAGTATTTCCTTTAATTGGGTAGGAATTTTCAGATATTGGCCATTATTTATTGTCCTCGCTGGAATCCGTATGCTGGTCCCTAAGGATCAACAAATCGGACAGTTTATTGCTATCGGTGCTACCGTAGTTATCCTGGGTTTTCTTACATATATCGGATTATCTACTCCAAAAGAGCCGCTTTTGACGCAATTATTAAAAAACAAGGGGGTACAGATCGATATGGACGATCCAAATGATAAGACCAACTATACAACAAAAAAACTACAGGTACCCTTGGACAATAAAATCCAAAGCGCAACTTTGAATGTCGATTTAGGAGCTACATCCTTAAAAAACGATAGTATAACTACATCCTCAATTTTCACAGCATACAATACCTCTAGTGAATATCTTTTGGGTATGACTACCCATGGGGAATCTTCAGATAAAATTGATATTAACTTAAAAGGCAAATTCAAAGACAAAGATTTTAATAGCAAAAATAACAATACCTACATTGCACTCAATCCAAATATCGTATGGAGACTGAACTTTGATATTGGTGCAATTGATGCCAAATTGGATCTTTCACCATATAAAATTGAGGTATTGGATATTGATGCCGGAGCGACAAGTCTAAAATTAAAACTTGGACAACCTTTAGCAACAACAAAAATATCCATGGACGCCGGTGCATCTTCGATCGAAATTGCAATCCCTAAAAATGCAGCATGTCGTATCACCAGCGATAATGCCCTGTCGTCAACTTCTTATGAAGGCGATTTCCTAAAAATGGATGGTATGGTAAAATCAACTAATTATGATGCAGCGACTGAAAAATTTGATTTTGACATCAATGGCGGAATTGCTTCAATAAAAATTAGAAGATATTAATTGGCAGTGATTTTTTAGTCAAGAAAAGCTAACTTTGTGTTATATATGAGCACAAGTAATATGTTGACTTTACCAGGGATCTATTGTAATTCCAAGGTAGAATATTCGAGATGGAAAACAAGGGAAATTCAGATCGGTGATATCCCTATGGGTGGAGACAACCCGATCCGCATTCAAAGTATGACTACTGTGGATACAATGGATACACTCGGCTCTGTAGAACAGACTATTCGAATGGTAGAAGCAGGTTGTGAATATGTTCGTATCACTGCACCAAGTATAAAGGAAGCTCAGAATCTTGCAAATATAAAAAGTGAACTTCGAAAAAGAGGTTATAACGTACCCTTAGTAGCAGATATCCACTTTACACCAAATGCTGCTGAAGTTGCCGCCCGGATAGTCGAGAAAGTTCGGGTAAATCCAGGTAATTATGCCGATAAGAAGAAATTTGACCTGTTGTCATATACTGAAGCGGAATATAAATTAGAATTAGAACGTATCTACACCAAGTTTACTCCGCTGGTAAACATTTGTAAAGAGTATGGTACTGCCATGCGGATTGGTACAAACCATGGTTCTCTTTCAGATCGGATCATGAGCCATTATGGGGATACTCCTGAAGGAATGGTAGAATCCGCCATGGAATTTATCCGGATGTGCGAAGATCTCAATTTCTATAATCTATGTATTTCAATGAAATCCTCCAATCCTCAAGTAATGGTCAAGGCCTACCGCTTGCTGGTTGAAAAGATGGTTTCTGAAAACATGAACTATCCGCTACATCTTGGCGTGACAGAAGCTGGTGATGGAGAGGATGGTCGTGTGAAATCTGCTGTAGGGATAGGTACACTTTTAGAAGACGGACTTGGCGATACAGTACGGGTTTCTCTTACGGAAGAGCCTGAACGCGAAGCCCCAGTAGCAATAGCGTTGGTCAATAGATATAGTCAGCGAAAAAACGCTCTGGCCAATCAACCAAAAGAAGAAATCACGCAGCTCTCCATAGATAGTCCAACTATTCCCTATCAGAGTCAAGAGGTCAATACCTTCATTGGTGGTTCCCTGGTTCCCAGAATTGTAACAGATATCTCGAATGAAAATCTGAAAGACGCCCAAATTCTTACAAAAGTTGGTTACCGCTATGATATCCTTTTGGATAAATATCATATGGGTGAGCAATCCGTAGATTTTGTTTATCTAGGGGATCATCTGCCTTCATTTAATATGCCCGCAAATTTAAAGCAGGTATATAATTTTGAGACATGGTCCAACCTTAAAGACAAAACAAATATCCATCCACTCTATACGCTGGAAGAGTTTGTACATGTAGACAATAAGGATAGTGTATTGAATATGGTAAAAATTCGTAATACGGATTTAACGAGCCCGTTATTTGAATCATTACCGTTAGACAAGACTGTTGTATTTATATTAGAAACCGACCATATACACGGAATGGCGGATCAACGCCAATTTTTCCGAAATCTGCAAGAAATCGGCATTGATAATCCCGTCATTATCAAAAGATCCTATCGTAAGGAGGATTTTTCAGGTCCTATGGGCGAGTTTATGAACCCAGAGGAGCCTATCTCGAAAATACAGTTATATGCCTCCACAGATATGGGCGCATTGTTAATTGACGGTTTAGGTTCCGGCATATGGATTGATTCTCCGGCGACCCCATTAGAAAACATTGCATCTCTTTCCTTCGGAATATTGCAGGCAACCCGCTCAAGAATATCAAAAACAGAATATATCTCCTGCCCAAGCTGTGGAAGAACACTGTTTGATCTTCAGGAAACCACTCAAATGATTCGGAGTCGCACCAATCACCTCAAAGGCTTGAAAATTGGCATTATGGGTTGTATCGTGAATGGCCCTGGTGAGATGGCTGATGCAGACTATGGATATGTAGGAGCCGGTCCTGATAAAGTAACCTTATATAGGGGCCAGGAAGTCGTCAAAAAGAATGTCAGTTCAGCAAAGGCATTGGACGAATTGATCAAGATTATCCAAGATGATGGGCTATGGATCGATGAAGTACAAGAATAAGCGATAATATAATAAGGAAGGGGATCAAATGATCCCCTTCCTTATTATATTATAAATTCAATTTTATCAATTGAGTCTTCTTGTCTTACTTAGCGGACAGAAAATCTTTTTACCACAGTCTCCGATCCCGCAACAACGCGAACAAAATAAAATCCAGTTGTCAATTTGCCACCATGTTCAAAAGAAAGATTCTGAACACCAGCGTCAAGATTTCCATTCATCAGTTGTAGAATTTCATTACCTAAAGCATCCATGACTTTAATAGACACACTAGATGACTTTGCCAATTTAAAGGAAAGATTGACTTGTTCTGCAATCGGATTATAAAATACTTTAACGTTATTGATCAGTTTCTCAGTATCCTTAATATTGTTATCTCCAAATCCCTCATTACCGTTCCAAGTAGCTTGCAAAAAAGTATGGTCATCAGGAGACTTCGCATACACTCGACCTACCCCGCTGCACAAGGTCAGTGTGGTAATAAGTGTTAAATAAGCTGCTTTAAGTAGATTTCTCCCCATAGTGTTAAATTAGACTTCAAATATTGGTTACGGTTTAATCAAATATAACGCTAACTATTTGAATTATCAACAACAAAGTTAGTATTTTGTTTAAAATTTTTTGAGCTAAAGTAGGGATCGATAGATTCTTTTAACAAATTTTAACAGCTATTGCGCATGTCAAATGAAATGCTAAAATTTGGCGCAGCAAATGTACCTGCTTAAAGTACAGACAAAAAGTCTATTTTTGCATTATATTTTGAAATAAAATAATAATTAAATGACAGATAACAGTCATCACAACAGTATCAATAAGGTGAGTGTCGCCGGATTATTGATCAGTTTAGGAATCGTGTTTGGGGATATCGGTACCTCGCCGCTATATGTCTTCAAAGCAATCATGGGGCAAGGTGCCATTCAAAAAGATCTTGTTTTGGGAGGTCTCTCCTGCGTCTTTTGGACACTTACCCTGCAAACAACCATCAAATATGTCTGGATCACCTTACGTGCTGACAATAAAGGCGAAGGTGGAATTCTTTCACTTTACTCTTTGGTTCGCAAACGAGCACCATGGTTGATTTTCCCAGCAATGATAGGTGCAGCCACATTGCTAGCTGATGGGATGATTACACCCGCTATCACAATATCCTCTGCGATAGAAGGTTTGGATATCAAATTCCCAGGTCTTCCAACGGTACCTATTGTGGTAACGATTATTTCTTTACTTTTTATTATTCAACGATTTGGCACTTCTGTTGTCGGAAAAGTATTCGGCCCGTTAATGACAATATGGTTCACCATTATTGGAGTTCTTGGTCTGTCCCATCTCCATTTGGCCCCAGAAGTAATGAAAGCAATTAATCCGTATTATGCCTTTCATATCTTAATCACCTACCCACACTCTCTACTCTTGATCGGTGCTGTATTCCTTTGTACAACAGGTGCTGAAGCCTTATATTCAGATATGGGACATTGTGGTAAGGCAAATATTCGCATTAGCTGGATTTATGTTAAGATCACACTGATATTAAACTATTTTGGTCAAGGAGCTTGGTTATTAACACAGGAAGGTCGTGTCTTAGGCGGAGCAAATCCGTTTTACTCCATTATGCCAGATTGGTTTATCGGTTATGGTATCGCTATCGCAACTATTGCCGCCGTGATCGCCAGTCAGGCCATGATCTCGGGATCCTACACCTTAATTTCAGAAGCTGTTCGTTTAAACATCTGGCCCAAAGTCGCTATCCGCTATCCTAGTGAGCATAAAGGTCAATTATATGTCCCGTCAATCAACCTTATCCTATGGATTGGTTGTATGATCGTTATCTGGGTCTTTGAAGAATCAAGCAAAATGGATGCAGCCTATGGTCTTGCCATCAACCTAACGGTACTGATGACAACCGTTTTAATGGGTTATTTCCTAGCCATGAAAAAAGTCAACCGCGTACTCATTGGTATTTTCCTAGTAGCGTATTTTGTGATAGAATTGACATTCCTGATCGGTAATGGTGTAAAAATTGCCCATGGTGGTTGGTTGACACTTTTATTAGCGATTGCCTTGTTTGGTACAATGTACTGCTGGTATACCGCGCGTAAGATTAAAAATCGATTTGTCAACTTTATCAATATCAACAAATATTATCCGATTATATCGGAATTGAGCGAAGACAAGTCTGTTCCGCCCTTTGCGTCACATTTGGTATACTTGACTAGTGCAAATTTCAAATCTGAGATTGAAGCCAAAATTATTTACTCCATCATTAATAAAAAACCTAAACGCGCTGACGTATATTGGTTGGTACACGTAGATGTTATGGACCATCCTCACACAAGGGAATATTCCATTGATCAACTGATCCCTGGAAAACTTATACGGATTGACTTCAAATTGGGTTTTAGAGAAGAACAGCGTATTAGCCTACTCTTCAGAAAAGTAGTTGAAGAAATGGTTAAAAAAGGTGAAATTGACATCACAAGTCAATACGAAACACTCCGTAAACATAATATTCCAGGAGATTTCAAATTTGTCGTACTGGAAAAGGTATTATCCAAAACCAACCAGATGTCATGGATCGAAAAAGTGATTATGGACATCTATGGGTACTTGAAAAAAATGAGTTTATCCGAAGAAAAGGGATTTGGTTTAGATTCCAGTTTCGTCACGATTGAACGAGTTCCACTGAATTTCCCGCAGACATCTGAGGTTCATCTCATACGAAAAGATTAAGTCTTAAAGGTGGTGCAAAAGCATCACCTTTTTTATTCAATAGAATTGCATTACTTTTGTTGCAAATATTATATCATGGCAGACGCTAATCCAACAAAGAAATTACACCCTCGAAATAGACATCTCGATAATTACAATTTTGACGAACTTAGCAAAATCGAACCTTCCTTAAAAGATTTTGTTACAGTAAATGCTTATAAGCTCAAAACAATTGATTTTAACAACCCCGATGCTGTTAAGGTTTTAAATCAAGCACTTCTAAAAAAATACTACCACATCCAACATTGGGATATCCCAAAGGAAAATCTATGCCCTCCTATTCCAGGTAGAGCAGATTATATTCATTATGTTGCGGATGTTCTTGCCAGAGATAATAACGGTGAAATTCCAAAAGGAGGAAAGGTACGGGTGCTAGATATTGGTGTGGGAGCCAGTTGTATCTATCCCATTATTGGTCACCAAGAATATGGCTGGAGTTTTGTTGGTTCAGAAATCATAAAAAAAGCGTATAAAAACGCGATTGAAATTACGCGTACCAATGTGAGCTTAAAAAAGAACATCCAAATACGATTACAGAACAATCCAAAAGCGATTTTCAAAGATATCATCCTCCCAGATGAAAAATTTGACATGATCATCTGCAATCCACCTTTCTTTAGTTCGCAGACAGAAGCATTACAACAATCCGTACGTAAAGCTACAGGTATAAAAAATGCTAAATTAGATGAGAATACCGTTGTCCAGACGTTCTCAGGACAAGGAAGTGAACTTTGGTGTGATGGCGGCGAGAAAGCCTTCTTGACACGCATGATATTTGAGAGTCAATTCTACAAAGATCAGGTTAAATGGTTCTCCTCATTGGTTGCTCATCGTGAAGACGTTCGTTTTCTACAGCATAAGTTAAAGAAAATCAATGTAAAAGAGTCCGAAGTTATCCGCATGGAACAAGGTAACAAAGTAAGCCGAATACTTTTGTGGAGATTTTAAATAGAAAAGGAGCTATTGAAAAATAGCTCCTTTTCTATTTAAATATCATAGATACCAGATCTCTAAATAGCTGCTGATTTATTTAGTTTAGAATGTTTATAACCGTACATAAAATACACTCCTAAACCAAGAACCAACCAAATCACGAAAATAATCCAGTTACTTGCACCAAGCTCGGTCATCAAATAAAGATTAATCAATATTCCGATAACAGGTAAAAGCGAGAAATTCATTTTAAAGCTATAAATACTCAAACCCAACCATGTTAGCCAAAAAATGATCACTAACATTTTATGTTCTACTATTTCCAAAATGGAAAGCTTCTTCCATTCATTCAATGTATCTTTTCCATAGATTCCTATCAAGACAATCGCGATTATGAGTCCTGCTCCAACCAGGTATTTACCATTGATGTAGGGAACCTTAAATTTGGATTTGGCCGATAATCCCGAATAATCCATATACAGTACACCCGCGCAGACTAAAATAAAAGCGAAGAACGTACCAACACTCGTCAAATCAACAAAGAAGTCCATCTTGAAAAATAAAGAAGGAATTGCTACAACAAGACCTGTTACAATTGTCGCAAAAGAGGGTGTTTTATATTTCGGGTGAATAGTGGCAAATTTCTTCCATAATAACCCGTCCCTACTCATTGTCATCCAAATCCTTGGTTGAGCCAGTTGATAAACCAAAAGAGCACTGGTAATCGCGATAACAGATGTTACTGATATCACCCCAGCCATATGGTCAAATCCAACATACTTAAACACAAAAGCCAAAGGATCTTTTACATTGAGTTCAGTATAATTTACCATCCCCGTCAACACCAATGTAATAGCCACATACAATACTGTGCAAATCAATAAACAATAAATCATTGCTTTAGGTAGATCACGTTGAGGGTTTTTACATTCCTCGGCGGTTGTTGAGATCGAATCAAATCCGATAAAAGCAAAGAATACGGCCGCCACACTTCCAAGTACCCCCTGTAGGCCATTTGGTGCAAAAGGAGTCCAATTTTCGGGCTTCACATAAAAAATTCCACCAAAAATTACCGCCAGAATTATCCCAACCTTGATCATAACCATAATCATACTTGCTTTTTGGGATTCCTTAATGCCTATATAAACGAGCCAAGTGACCAAAAAGGTAATTACCCCCGCGGGTAAATCAAATATAATAGGCATTCCTCCGATCCGTGGCGCACTATTAAATGCAGCAAGTCCATGTTGATCAATAGCCGTAAGACTTGACATTCCATGTTGATTCATTTTATCCACAGCATCATAAGCATACCCTGGCGCCATCGAAAGCCAAGCAGGCATGTGCAGTCCAAACCCCTCCAGCATAGAAACAAAATATTGCGACCAGGAAATAGCTATTACCGTATTTGAAACCGCATATTCTAATACCAACGCCCAGCCGATAATCCAGGCAAACAGCTCACCAAAAGCCACATAGGCATACGTATAAGCTGATCCCGAGACAGGTACAGTACTGGCAAACTGTGCATATGCCAGTGCTGTAAACACGCAGGCAAAAGCAGTAAAAATAAATAGAAGAGAAACGGCAGGCCCACCTTCATAACTCGCTAATCCGATGGTGCTAAAGATTCCAGCTCCCACAATAGCGGCTATACCCAATGAAACCAGATCGGTTACCCCCAAAACCTTCGCGAGGCCAGTTCCACCCTCCTTTTGGGTATCCAGTAGGATCTGATCAACACTTTTCTTCCGAAAAAGTCTATGTGACATGTAATATTAGTTTTATACTTAAAATTATGCGAAAATAAATATTTTCAAGGTCTTATACTATTGGTATTTTTTGGACAGACTATTTAAAGTCGACCAACTTATAATGAATATATTGATAAATCTCTTGATAATCCGACATATGATGCTGTAAATAAGAAATCAATTGTTCCGTCAATAACTCACGCTGATGCTCCTGAACTTCAAATTGCCATAAGCGTTTACAGATATTGAAAAGCGCACCCGCAATTTTTTCAATATGCGCATAATCATAGATATATTTCCAGTCAATAAATTGATGGTAAAATTTATCAAACTTAGGAATATCACTTAATTGGTTTATTTTCAAAAATTTCCGCACAGCATCTTCGTTCACCTGCGACATTGCCGCATAGAACTTATCTATAGACACCGCTTTTTGCTGTGTCAGGATATGATCCAGTAACAACTCTAAAGCAATATGTGCCATAAAGGAAGGTCGAATGGGCAGTCCCTGTAGACTTGACTGTATCTGTAACTTTAATTGATGTGTGTGATGAAAAAAATAAGTTGAATTATGAAAGAGACGATCAACCTCTATATGACGGTTCCAACCGATATAAAGTTGTTCCAACAATGGGTTATCCAGCAATTCATCTTCATATTGCCTGGGTTTAAGCACAAAAGTTTTATCGGCATTTTTTAACAGATCAGGTAACAACCCGCCAACAATTCGCTCCGGATTGGTCGCAAACCGCTCAAAATAAAAATGTGATAAAAAATTCATATTAGCTTATTAGCGTGTGCTTTTATATGGAATTATTCGCTCAATATACGCTTAATCTCCTATCTTTGCATCTTGTAAATTAAAAAATTAAATCCATTTAACAATGAGCTTTGTAGAAGAATTACGTTGGAGAGGCATGCTGCAAGATATTATGCCTGGAACTGAAGACTTACTGAATAAAGAAAAAGTCGCTGGCTATATCGGCTTTGATCCCACAGGAGACTCTCTACATGTAGGACACTTAACTCAAATCATGACCTTGATCCATTTCCAAAATGCGGGGCATAAACCAGTAGCATTGGTGGGTGGCGCAACAGGAATGATTGGAGACCCTTCTTTCAAATCTGCAGAGCGTAACTTACTTGACGAAGCAACCTTACAACATAATGTTGCATGTCTGAAAAAACAGTTAGGCAAATTTCTTGAATTTGGAGAAGGTGAAAATGATGCCCAGATGGTTAATAATTACGACTGGTTCAAAGATTTCAGCTTTTTGGACTTTATCCGTGATATCGGTAAAATGATTACCGTCAACTATATGATGGCAAAGGATTCTGTAAAAAAACGTTTAGAAGGAGACAATGGTCTATCATTTACAGAATTCACCTATCAATTGATTCAAGGTTACGATTTCTATTATCTGTGGAAACACCACAATTGTAAAATACAAATGGGTGGATCTGATCAATGGGGTAATATTGTCACAGGAAGTGAAATGATTCGTCGTCAAGATCAGGGAACAGCTTATGCCATTACGACACAATTGATTAAAAAAGCAGATGGCCAAAAATTCGGAAAAACAGAATCTGGGGCAGTCTGGTTAGATCCAAAGAAAACTTCGCCCTATAAATATTATCAATTTTGGTTAAACACTTCGGATGACGATGCCAAAAGCTGGATTAAGATCTTTACACTTAAACCGCAGGCAGAAATCGAGACGATCATTGCAGAGCACGATGCCGCACCACATTTGCGCATTGTCCAAAAAGCATTGGCAAAAGATATCACCATTCGCA
>Ga0256885_1000400_pt1 | contig 14242 bp, 1 predicted proteins | sample MC6MC0493MT_FD_186344 | JGI IMG/M metagenome (GOLD analysis project Ga0256885, IMG submission 186344) | Metatranscriptome of enriched soil aggregate microbial communities from Iowa State University, Ames, United States - MC6-MC0493-MT... | ecosystem: Environmental > Terrestrial > Soil >...
ACGAGGTTTGACTCAAACAATCTAATACCAAGGATTGTCGTCAAGAAAAGGAGCAGAAACGGAAGAATCAAAATTTCGACAGGAAACGGTTCAAATGCCGAACACAAACAACAACACAAACGTCAAAGCAAATAACAGGATCAATACACAAACACGAAAGACTACAACAGTTTCTATACACTGAATAAATAAATAACAGACAACGGCGCTAAGCTAAAGATGCAGATTAATCCTTGGAGCACAAGAGAGCCACACCGCGCAGCACCCAGTGCTTGGGATCACGCGTCGTGGTCTTGAGTTTGATCGAGAAGACATAGTTGGCGCCTGTTCTGCGAGGTTTCGTGTAGACAGGGCAGTCATAGTACTTGAGGCCTTCACGCTCCGCGTACAGCTTGGCAGCCTTGTCAGTAGTGACAGCAGAAACCAGCACCACGGGCAGAGGGGTGAAAAGCTCCTTGGGCTTGCTCTCTTCCAGCATACGCTCTTTCTTGTCCCACGAGCAGCCTTCCAAGAACATACCGTGGACATAGACACCTTCCTCAGGAGAATGCTTGATGCGCTTAATATCGACAACATCAGTCACTTCGGACACGGTGACCATCTGATCCAAAGCCCACTTGTCCTTATCCATCTTGTGACGACGAGCAATTTCCTGCCGAGCGGCCGTGAGGAAACCTTGGGGGTTGAAGAAGCCAGTCAGCCAGAACGAGTTGGGACGCGAGCCAAGCAGCCAGTCGCTGAGTTGTTTCTCGCGATCCAAAAGACCGTTGAACCACAGCGACAATGTCGGCAGCGTCCACGCGATCTCAGCCCCTCCGGCATCGAGGTACCACGCGCGAGCTGGCTTGGCGTTGTAGATGGAGTTGATGGCATCCTGCAGCTCGGGCGTCAGGATGATCTCACCAGCAATGGCTTGGCGCAGATCTTGCAAGGTCTGGCGCACGCGCTGAATGGTGGCGTTAAGACGAGTAATCTCCTGGTAGAGGAACACGTTGAGAGGGATAGAGAAGCCATCAACATTGGGGGAGTCAGGCTTGTAGCCAAACACCTGCTCGTACTCCGCACGGCCCTTCTTCCTGATGATATCGCGGACAAGTTCATCCTTCCGCTCGCTAGGTAACTTGCTGAGCCAAATCTCAGCTTCTTCAAACACATAGTCCTCACGACTCTTGGCACCACTCTTGCTTGAAGCCACGCCATCCTTGGGCTGCGTTTCCGCAATGGTGTTGAGAATGTAGGCAGTCTCAGCGGTACCAAAAGTAATGTCGGCGTTGGCATGCAGACCGAACACCTCCGGGGAATCGTGCGAGGGGAAGGAATTGATGTAGGCACGATAGGCCTCGATGTTGTCGAATTGAGGCACGCAGTAACGGAACTCGTTCTGAACTCGCTGTTCCTTGCCCTTCCGAACAGGGATATTGTTGTTGTTGTCCTCGGTGAACTGGAAGTTCTCGTCAAAGACACGCGGCACGAGCCAGTTCTTGCCGAAGGTGTTGAACAGGACGCGGTCCATGTCGTCGGTGACACGGCCACCATACTGCACCTCACAGATCATGTACTGGATGGTGGGCCAGTTGAGACCCTGGTTACTCGAGAAGAGGTGCTTCTCCAGGAAGGTCAGCGAAGCCTCGAGGTCAGACATGTTGAACTCATACGGAATACACCAGCCAATGGCACCGAACTTGCGACGTTCCTGCACAGCGGAATGGAGGAAGCACAAGCAGAAGACAAGGTCACGCCACTCCTTGGTCTCCACACGGCCAAGGCGCTCGGCGTCGATGACAGAGGTGTACGAACGACGCAAACCGGCCTTCATACCTGCAGGAGGCTCGTTGGTGATCTTGATGGACATTTGAAGCAAAGACACGGGGAATTGGTCATGGGGTTCGCAAGTGATCCAGAGACGGAAGTTGGGATTAATGGAGTGGGCCTTGCGAATTTCTTCTTCGATTGTGTTCATGTAGCCAAGACCCAGGTGACAGTTCTGAAGCAGGGCCCAGTTACCATCCTCCATGCCGGTATACACAGCCTTGCGGGCATAGGGTTCCTGACCTTGACCCATGGACACAGGGTAAATCTTGATACCGCGCATCTTAGCCACCGCCTCAATCTGGGCAGTGGGATCGGCACCAGGAGTCAACAGCAGAATAATGGGCGTGCGGCAATCGCCATTCTGCACAATCTGATCGAGATTGACGTTGACAGGCTCATTGTAGCGATCTTCCAGCACCTCCTTGATGAAGCTATTCGCTGCCAGACGAGCGCGATCATCGCGGAAGCAACGCAGCAGCAGGAAGCGCATGAAACCGCTATACGGATCACCAGTGGGGGCTGCGTTAGCCGCCGCAGCCGCAGAGTTGGCGTTATCAGGAGTCAGACGATCCTCAAACTGCGGGATCTTGGCCAATTCAGGAGCCTCGGCTTCATACCACTGTCGCCACTCGGCCTCGTGCTCAAGCAGCACTCGAGGCAGGTTGTCGAAAAAGTCGAGATTCTTTGACAGGGCATAGATATTGGCCCAGGCAGTGGGCTGTAACCAGGCAGGCTTATTGGCAGGAATTTCTGAGATGGGAATGCTGGCGCCACCGCGAAGCAGGACATTGATCATTTCGGGGGTGATGAGGCGATCATACTCGGTAACCAGAATCTTCAAAGCAAGCATGAGCTTGAATGTAAGCTTATCCTTCTCAAACAATCCGAGGTTGATGTTGCAGTAACAAGCGTAGGTCAGATACTTCTTGAGCAGGTTGACACGAGTATGGACAACATTGTGCTTCTCAGCTTCGACCATGGAGGAATCGAACCATTGCAGGAATTGGGACAGAGAGGTCTGGTACATCCAGTTGACTTGGGATAGGCTGACGATGACGAAGTAGATGAGGGAGCCGCGGGTGGCAACGGGACGGTACTGCTCACGCCTGTTGTTGATAAGCTCTTCGGTCTTGGTGGAAGAAGCAATCTTCTCGGCGACTTCCTGTGACTTGGTCTTGGTATCAGCCAGCACACCAATCAAAGTGAGATCGTCGAGCAAGTCGCCCTTACTCTCACCCAGGCGGTCCAGCAGCTGCTTGTCCAGCGATTGAAGCGAGATGGTGTTCATGTTGACCTCCTCGATCAGTTTCTGCCTTTGCTCTTCGAGTGAGCGCTGCTCTTGCTGAATGACACGACTCAACAGCTGATCCTCCAGACCCTTCTGAGTCACAGAGAAGTCAATGATGGTGGTTTTGGCAGATAACTCAGGCGAGAAGACCGGGTTGGACAGCTTGGTGATCAGGTACATACGGAAGCTGGGGTCAATGGAAACAGATTTCTCACCAATGCCGATGAAGAATTGACGACCGCGTTGAATGATATTCTTCTCGAGGACAGGATCAAGAACAGGGTCAACATCTTTCAAGATGCCCTCAATCAGAAGGGACTTGCCTTCCGACATGCAGAGCTCCAGCTGATCGCGCAGCTTGGGATGAGTGATGGTCGTGGTGGGATTGATCTTCGGGAAATAAGCCGCATCACGCGACTTGAGCCAGCTGAGAGCTTGGCCTTGAGGATCGATCAGGAGAGGATAGCGACTGGCCTGGGTCACCAAGATACCGTTCTGGATGGACAGGTCATCCTTGGGCAGACCCTGGGAATTCCATTCAGCAATGGTACCAGCATCCACCAAGAAGCTGTTGACGTCCAGATCCTTTTTGTCAGTGACAGGGATACCAGCAGCAACACACTCGCGATAGAAGTACTGGTCCATCAGCATCTTACGGAACTCGTGGTTGAAAGGACCGAGATAAGATACGAAGGCGCAAGCAATGGCGCAGTCACCAACAAGTCGATTCTTGCTCTCAGCAAACCGCCCAGCATCTTTCGCCCAACGCTTCTTCTCACCAGCCAGACTCTTGATGAGGCTTGAAGCCGCCTGCATTTTCTCTTGCGTCTCTTTAGCTTTGCGCTCAAGCTTAGCCTTGGTAGCCATGGTATCCGAGAACTTGCGCTGCAATTCATCGACTTCGGCCTGGGCAGCTTGAGAAGCAGCCTTGGCCTGGGCCAACTTGTTCATGGCGCTCTGGTACAGATCAGTCTTGATACGCAACTCCTCGACTTTGGGAGCCACGTTCAAGGACGCAATGTGATAAGAGTGCATGGCACGCACCCATCGGCACAGACACTCGGCAGCACTGGCAGCAAGTCTGGCACGCTCGGGTGTGAAGTCGGGAAGCTCAAGGTAAGGCTCGAGGAACTCCATCGTCTCCTCGTTGATGTTGTCCTTCTGGTTCACCGCAAAGTCCATCAGAGTGTTGGTGAACGACGTGTCCACCATGAACTTCTTGGCGTAGGTGTCATACGAATCCTGGACAAAGTGTTGAGACTTGGAGTCCTTGATCTTGGTCTCGACCACATTCACTTTCTCCAAAGGCTTCATGTTGAGAATCAGCACGCAGTCCATGATACGCTTGATGACAGGAGAGGGGTTGCCGAGCTTCTGAACGAAAGTAATATCTTTCTTGTTGATGGACTTGGCAGCCTTCTCGGCAGCGTATACGAAAGGCATGGCCTCAGCAAGCTCATTATCAGCAATGGCCTTCTCAGCGTTGATAATCTCAGCCGTCTTGCTCAGCTTGGCTTCGAAGACCTCAGCAGCCTCCTTCTTACCAGCAGCCTCGGCAGCACTGACCTCCAGCTTATCCAGCATGATGGCAGCCTCACGATCCTTGACCTTGAGGTCCTCGTTCTGTTGCTCCAGAACCGTCTTCATTTTGTCCGTATCGCGCTCAGCCTGCTTGAGCTTGCTGAGACCCAACTCGACATTGCGGTGCAGAGTGGCAATCTCCTCGAGCTTCTCACGGTACACGATCTTGTAGGCCTTGATGTATGACAGGTAGGACTTGGGAGTCACGTGCACACGTCGGCGGTACTTCTCGAAGTAGACGTCGCACTGAGCCATCACGGTGCGATGAACATTGGCGATATAGCGAACTAGTGAACGCTCCACCTTCATATCCGCCTCAACACGGAAGCTCTTGTCATCCACCAAAAACTTCTGGGACACATCGATCAGAGCTTGCTCGGGCCAAGTCAGGAACCAATCGATGGTACAGCCACCAAACAAAGCAGGGAAACGACGAGCACGCTCGGCGAACTTCTCGTTGGCAGGCGAGAAGCACAGCACGATGTGAAGATTGTCACGAATGCGATCAATGAAGAACTTGTAGAGGTTGTCGGGAGTGTCGACAAAATCATGAACCTCCTTCTTGGCAGGCACGCGCAAATCGGCACACATCATATCCCTCTCTTCCTTGGGGAACAGGCCAGCAATCTCACCAGTAGAAAGGATGGCGTTCACGTACTCCAAAAAGTCCTCATTGACAATCTCGAAGTCGGTGAAAATCCAGGTGAGCTTCTTGCCTTCTTTACCGACCGCCACATACATCTTGCGAATGTCTTCCAGGAAGTCCTTCATCTGATAGGTGGTGGTACGCTTGATCTGGAAGACCTCCTGCTTGGCAATGTAAGCAGCCAGGCGCGCCAGAGACTGACGGCCAGATCCGCCCACACCAACCAGAAGGGCATTGCCGCGAGGCATGCCGATGATACGAGAAATGCGCATGACATGATGCAAAGCGTCCTCGAACAGCACCAGGTGCATGGGCTTGACACTGCTCAGATCATTGTGGGCCTGCAAGAAATTCTCGACGCGCAACTTCAGATCCGCAACAGAAGGCACAGGCTCATAGATCTTGGGAGCTTCCTCGATCACCTCGTCGGTTTCGGGATCGATGATTTCATCACGAAGGAAGTCCACAAAGAACATGGGCTCCTTACGCTCGCGATACTCCTCCATAAACTGCTCACCAAAGCGATTCTCCATCACTCGTTGCACCGCATCTTCATACCAGCGCTTGTCGGCGGCATTGGTGAGCTTGTCGCAGAAGACGCGGTCACACTCGTGTTTCCACAAATGCACCAGGTTCGACTCACGAGCCACCACATCAACAGGGCAGAACATGATGCCTTGGAAGACACGGGACAAATCGCGCATGTTGAAGATGTAGTGGAACTTGCTGGGCGTCGGCAACATCTTGGCCTTGACCTTGTCCCACAGATCGATGGTGGCAGCAGTCAAGGAGTGCACCTGCTGAATAAGATGGTCGTGATCGTCGAATCGACCACGCAGCATCGAGCCATAGATGTTGTCGATGGTGGAGTGCGAAGGAGGAGTCATGTTGAAGGTGAAGAAGTGGCGCTTGAGACGATTGGGGATGTCGTTGCGGCCACCGCCAGGATGGTTCATGGCACCCACATACAGCATGTTCTCGATGTTCATCTTCTCACCACGCTTGTCTTTCTCCAGGAAGTAGAAGCCGCCAGTCTCGATCAACTGACGCACAATTTCCAGAGTCGGCTGGTCACCCCATTCGTTGGGCTGAGGCATGCTGAGATCGTCAAGGAAGACAGTCATCCAGCATCGGGGAGCGCCCTGAGGAGCGTAAGTATTACGCTGGCGTTTCTCAACATCGGCCTCGATGCTAGCCTGGAACATGCCCTGAGTGGTGGCAGAGGAGAAGTTGATCTTCTTCAGCTTCATCTCAGATGGATCGAAGGAGTTGCAGAACTGAAGCACAATGGAGGTCTTGGCGGTACCGGAGCTGCCAAGAATCAAGACAGGCTTGTGCAACTTGTCGAGCAAGGTGTCCATCAGGTACTCAGCGCGCGCCGAATCCACGGTGGGCACCAAAGCAGTGGAGAAGTTGAACTTCTCGGGGTGGTAGTTCCATTCGCGAGCCTCCCAGCGCTCCCACTCCAGCGTCTCCTCATCGACGAACCACTCGTACAGAGTGTCGTCGTCATCGAAGGGCGGCAGGTTATCGGGCGAGCAAAGATCACGCAGGAAGTTGGAGAACTTGATGCGGTCCTCGGTCTCGAGCAGGGCACCCAGCGACCAGCAGAGACAGAAGATGAACAGACGCTCCAGTTGCTCCTTGGTGTGGCCGCGCTGAATCTCCTCGCTATGAGCCAAGAGACCCTCGAGCAGATGGAAGCAGTTGGTGACCAGGTGCACCTGGCTGACCTTCATGACATTCTTGGTGCTGTTGGCGAGCCAGACAAGGATGTTGGAATCCTCGATGTACTTCTGGTAGAGCTCGTAGATCATGACCGCTTCGGACTCGTTGCGCTGCTTCTTGAGCCAGGCCTGGACTATCGGCACATAGCCAAGGTCGGAAGAAGAGACAAAGATAATGCCGTTTCTGGAAACGGTGGCCGGTGAAGCGTTGCGCAGATCCTCGACTTCGAACAGAAGACGCACGTTGTCGGTCATAGGAAGGCGGTCACCGTTGGCCAGCGTCAGAAGCTTGTTGTCATCCAGCACAGTGTTCAAGTTCTCGATCCACACTGCGTCTACTGGAGAGTCGACGACAATCCACGTGGGATTCTTCTTTGGGAGGTTACATCGCTGCCACACAGCAGAAAACACGCCTTCCACCCAGGAACCAAACACAGAAAGACCGAAGAGCTGAGGCGTGGTGACAGCTTTTGCGTTCAAGCGCACAATCGAATGTTTTTCGTGCGTCAGTGACAGCGCCTCCAGCAACATCTTGATAGCCATCGATTTGCCGCCGCCTGCTTGACCTACCATCATCAGGCCGTGTCTCACTAAGCTCGTCTCATACAGCTGGACAATTTTCTCAACCCAGGTATCGTGATGGATGAGGCCATTATCCTCGATGACCTTGCGCAGAGCCTCTTCCTCGCGATCATAGCGTCGCTTTTCAGGGTCCTTGGTGTTCGGGAAGAGATCATGCAGCAGCTCAATGAACAAGCTGACATCATCGTGATCGAGCTTCGACAAGTTCATGTCACGCAGCGTTCTCATCATTAACATATGCTCCAGTTCCACACGGTTGCGCTGCGAATCCTTGGCCAGCTCCACACGCAGGTTGACACCGGCGGTACGCAGAACGGACAGAATATTACGCAGACCGAAATCGTAGTGGCGCTGCTTGCTCAGCTGCTCCTCGCACAGATTGTACAGCACGCGGAACTTGACAGCCAACTCATCAAAGCGCTCGTAGCCGACCGAAGCCAGCTTGACCTTAATAATGATCTCACGATCGGGCACCATCATCGCCACACTGCGGAACAGGGCCTTCAAGTTCTCCGGAAGCTCCTGACGACCAAAGTAGCCAGGGTTCATGGTAATGAAGATACCACACCCGGGGTCCAGAATCACGTCGCCAGTGTCGTCACCGGGGAAAGCGAAACGCTCGGTACGGGTACGAGTGGCAGTAAAGATGGCCTGAACTTGCTGGGCCACGACAGACAGCACATCCAGATCGATACGGTTGAACTCGTCAAAGCATCCCCACGAGCCAGACTGACACAAACCCTTGAACAACTTGGCGGTATCGGCCGTCTGCATTTGATTCGAGCAGTTGAACACAACCACCAGCTTGCCCAAAGCACGAGCCAAGTCCTTGACGGTCTCAGTCTTACCAGTACCGGCGGGACCGGCAGGGGCACCACCGTAGCACATACCCCAGGCCTGGGCCAGAGAAATGTAGCAACGATCGGTCAGAGGCGTGACGACCAGACGCTCCTTGCAACCCAGATACTCGTAGGCGTAGGTGAAGTCTACATCGGCAATACGGACCACGCACTCATCATCTTCGGGCTGCCAGTAGCAACGCAGCTGCTTCTGCCACTCGAAGTCGTAGACATCGGGTTTGAAACGCTTGTCCTTGTAGCGCTTGACCAATGCATCGAGCACATCGCGCTGATGCACCTGAATCGTGACCAAAGTCTCGATCTTGGTGCGCTTCATCTTGCTCTCGATGTTGTCGGTGGTCATGGTGGTAAGGTCGGTCAAGACACGATGTTGCTTGTTCAGGGCACCTTGAAGAGCCGACTTGTCGTGCTTGCTGTGGATCAGAGCCTCCTGTACATCAGAAGTCCACATAAACTGGATACCCAGCAGCGAGACCTGAGCGCAGTGCTTGTTGATGAAATCGACCAGAGGCATAGCCTCGAAGTCGGCAGCGCCTTCACGAACCTTGTCCTTGATGGTGCGAGCCATTTCACGCTGCATCAACAGCAGCCAGTCCTCGATGTTGCCCTTGGCCAGCACGGGCTTGGTGAGGCGAATGTCTTCGGAATCCTCCTTACCCTCAAAGCCAGCAATCACAGAGCGCATTTCCACGATGTTGTTGCCTTGGAAGGTGACGCGCTCAATGGCATCAAACACCTTCGAGAAGCAGCCCTGCACGGATTCCTTGTCGGAACCTTGGGAAAGAATGACCAGCAGAGCGGGATCGGATACGAAGTAGAAGCGGGGGAACTTAGCGCGCTTGGTCTCCAGATAGCCATCCAGAGCCTTCTGGCACTTCTCCAGATCACGATGCATATCGGGTAGCATGTTCTTGATGTACTCGTTCTGGCAGCAGTCCACGACGTTCTTCACGTCCTTGGCCTTGTTCATCAAACGCGTGGTCCACTCCTTGTCGACCTTCTGGAAGACACGAGTGTCCTGAGGCATCTGGCGCGCAATGTCACCACCAGTAAACACAGGCTCGAGCTGCGTCCATAGGGTCTGCACTTTGTGCCAGCCATCCAAGACATCGCTGACATCCGACAGCTTCTTGAGCCAGGCGTTCGACTGCTCGCGGAAAGGCGTGACGTGACGCTGGGTCAGCATCTGGATGAGGGTATTCTGCGACTCTTCAAGCTGTTCAACAACGTTCTGCAAGTGCAGACCGGCCAAAACCACCTCACCCTTGTCCTTGTAGGTGGCAAACTCGAAGGTTTGCACATCCCATTGGGAAGAAATCTCCAGCAGCTTCTTCTCAATGGCCAGTTGCTTGTCAGCCGCATCGGTGATCTCCAGAATTTCGTCGCGGTGATCCAGCAAGTTGGCCTCCAGCACCGATCGTAGCTTGAGCTCGTGGAACTTCTCGAGATCAAAGTCCTTGCCAGTAAGCTTGGAGATTTGCTTCCAGTGGCGGTCGCGCATGCAAGGCTGACTGAGCTCGGTCAGCAGAGGCAGAATCTCGATGAAGTCATCAATAGTTTGGCTGAGCTCCAAGTACGCCTCCCAGTTCTTGAGGCCCTTGGGCAGCTGACGACAACGGGTGCTGAACGCACTGACCTTCTCGTTCATCTCATTGATGTTGGCCACAACCTCCGACCAAGGAATACCCTTGTATTCGTCGACGGTAGAGATGACCTCTTGGTACAGAGAATACAGCTGATCCAGCAATTTGAGTTCCTTGCTCGTCTTCTGAAGGTCGGGATACTTCTGTTCGGGCAGACCAAACAGCTTCTCACCACCGTTATACAGCTGGTACTTGCGGTTGAGGGTCTCGAACTCGCGCTTGTACTTGTTGAGGCGAGTGATGGCCTCCTGCGGCGAGATATTCTTGACCATCGGGCCACCAGCATCGTACTCTGCGCGGAACTTGATGACGCTGGCCTTGAACTTGCGAACATTGTCCACCAGATCGTCCTTGAAACTGTCCTGCAGCTGATTGACCTGATCCATGACCTCGGCTGACATGGCAAGGATCAGCGACCATTGGGTGCGCAGCACACTCTTGGCATCCATCTCGTCCTTGGTCATGACACCGAACGGCAGATACTTCTCCAGCGTGTTGTAGCGTTCGATGATCGAATCAAACTTGCTGTCGATGCTGCTCTGCACCTCACGAATCTCGGCTTGAGCGTCCATCACGAACTTCAGCGAGGCAAAGTCCTTGATCTTGCGCTCGAGCTTGCTCTTGAGGTCGTTCATGATGTCGGTCATCGTCTCCATGTCGTGCTTGGCCTCTTGGTGAAGCTTCTCGGCATATTGGTACTTCCAACGCTCCACCTCGTGACGCAGCTGCATTTTGAGATTTTCGGTTTGGAGATTTAGCGAGCCCAAACTCTCAGTGGCGGGTAGTTCGGCGATCTCGGTCTCCACATCGACAAAGCGATGCAATTCGGCCACGAAGTCTTCGAGAACACGATTCTCAGCGGCAGCAAACTGTGCATAGTTGACTTCGGGATCCTGCTTCCACAGCCAATCAAACTGGCCATAGAGCTGCAGGTGTTGCTGAGCAGCATGCTTGGTTTCATCGATGGAACCAGTGAGCAGGAGCAACACCACGGCAAGATTCTTGTCGCACGAGAGCTTCTCGTAGAAACTCTTGCGCGCGCGGTGACGGCCGGTGGCATCGAGACCCCAGTCAAAGACCTTCTTGGTGCACTGCAGCACTTCACGGGCCGCGCTGTTGATGACCTCGTGCATCTCGGCCAGCGAGGGGCTGAGTGTCACACTGGGCACCTGAAGCGAGACGTCCGCCTCGAAAAGCGGCACCTCGTGGAAGCTCAAGCGGTGCTCGCTGGGACTCAAGCGGCGCTTCAAATTCGACAGAGCCGACTTGGTGGAGGCAAGCAGCGAATGATACATCAGCATGCAGAAGTGGTGCTTCACCCAGTTGATGTCTTGCTGGAACTCGGGCGTCCTCATCTGCGCCTTGTCAATGGGATAGTTGAGCACAGCGTCAACCAAATCGTCAACCGCGCGCTCCACCTCAACATTCTTCGCCAGCAAGATCTCAGTGCACTTGGTCACGTGCTCGTGCTGAATGGTACTGAAGTCCTTGATGTTGAACGACGTCTGGGCAGGCAGGCTCAGCAGACTCAGAGTGCGGATGTAGGTGAGATTCTTCTGGATACGGTTGGTGATGATGTCATTGACAGTCTTGACCAAGTATTCGAAGCGGTGCAGCACGGTATGCAGCGAGGTGAGGAACTGCTCGATATTCATCGAGGTCCAGGTCATCGTGGTGCGAGCAGGCTTGATGGCATTCTCCAAATCCAGCAAATGAGGACGGAGCAGAGCCTTGACCTCGCTCGACACCATGCTGGTCACACGATTGTACTGGTTCAGCGCATGCAAGATCTCGTTGTAGTAGGTCTTGAGCTTGTCTTCGAGCAGAAGTACGATCTTCGCGCTGTTGGGGATCTCGAAGCCCATCAGCTGCAAATACTTGGCCTCTCGCATCAATTGCAACACGCCGTGGTCGAAGTTAACCAGGAGCTGGTGGGGATTATGGGGATTGGCCACGATCAACCGCGAACGCAGACCCTTCTTAGCCGCCTCCGTCGAGGTCTCCCAAGCTTGGAAGTACAGCGTCTCGAACTTGATCAAGACGCGAGCCAGCTTGTTGTAGCGAGCAATGATCTTCTTGCTCTCCTTGGGGTGGAAGACCTTGGGCACCTGTTGGAACTTCTTCATGGGGCTGGTGATGCGACGGAGCAACTGACGCGACCAGTGGATGTTGCCGGCAATGCGAGTCATGTTACGCGGGATGGGCGGGTTGTTCTTGTTCTTGTCGTACTCGTACTGGATCTCATGCAAGCTCTCGCCAAACTTGCGGAAGATGGCCAAATACTTGAGCTCCAAGTCCTCCTGCAAGGCATCACGGTGCAGCACCTCTTGGAACTTTTTCATCAGCTCCAGCTTCTTGTCGATAGACGACATCTGGGCCAAACTGCTCTCCATGAACTCTTGAATGGCATTCTCCAGGCCAGAGTTCTTCATGGTGAACTCGACATAGTCACGCTCGAAGACGGTATTGTAGAAATCAAGCAAGTCATGACCCTTGAGCTTGAACTCGTTGATGAGCTGATCAAAGCTGGCCACCAGGCTTTCCATACCATCGATGCGCTTGGCTTCCAGAGCCTTGAATTGCTTGATGGAGGAGAACATGTCGATGAGCTTGTCCAAGCGACGCGCAAAGCGATCAAACTTGCCGAAGATGGCATTCTCGTCGAAGCTGAACTGCTTGCCCTTGGGCATGGCAGCGAGCTTGGCCTTAGTGTCCTGATAGCAAAAGCGATAGGAATCGAGCAACTTGATGGAAGCTTGCATCTTGGCGATCACGGAATCGGGCGCCTGCCTCCACAAGGCAGCCACGGGTTCTTGGCCGTAGATTTCGTCCTTGGAGCGAGTGATGAGCTGGTTGGTGATGCGCTCGAAGAGGTTGGTCATGCGCACATCGGTACCATAGTGGCGAGAGAGAGTGTGGATCATCTTCATCGAGTTCATCAGCGACGGCATCGTCTCGGCAATGGCCAGCGGGGACTCGGTGTACAGAGGCTCGATCACCTTGCGCAGGTTCTCGAGGAAGCGGACATTGTCCTTGGCCTCGTTCAGAGCATCAGTGATGGCCAGATCGACCTCGCGCCACTTCTCGATCAGATTCTTCACCTGCTCCTGCTCACCAACGTTGTCGTCGCCCTTGCTCTCCTCGTCCGACCGCAAGGCACGCGCCTTGAGCACACCAGTGACGACACGGTTAGGACCCATCTTGAGCTGCTCGGTGATGCTGATCAGCGTTAACATCCTCCGCGACCAGTAATCGATCTCGACATCGGGTCCGCTATCGGTATGCTTATCAAGCGGCGTATTGCTCGGATCGTCTTCCATGTACTTGGTGATCTGCTCGCACCACGAGTTGACAATATCGCTGAAGTGTTCGACGAGTTTGGCATCCTGAGCGGCCTTGGCATACGAGGCGGGCTTCTGCTCGATCTTGTCGTAGGGCGATTCGGGGCTGCGCAGCTCCACATCACCACGGAGGTTGGAAATGCGTTTCTTCAGATCCTCGTCAAACTTGGCAATGGTATCCAAGAAAGCGCGCTTATCCTTCTCTTGGGTGATCTGGCCCCACTGCTCCTGGCTCTTCAGCAACGGCGCATACACTTGCGACAGAGTACCTTCGAAGGTCTGCAAAATCTCCGAGTTCATTTCACCACACAGAACCGTAGCATCTTGGCCGATTTTGGTGTTGACGGCTTGCTTAGGGGCGGTGTTGCGCAAAAACCACAAACACTTGCCTTCCAGCTTGTCACCATCAGTAGCTGAAGCTAAGAAAAGCTCAGGTTGACGGCTGGTGCGCTTGCGAGGCTGATAATAGAAAAAGAGCTTCGGAGGACTGGTGGGATCGGCGAAGAAGGCCTCGAGCTTCTTCTTAATGCTGCGAAAACAAGCCACAATCTGCTCGTCCGTGACTCCGAAGCTCTGGGTCAACTTGTCGGCCATCCATTGGTGGCGTCGAGTCATAATTAGCTCCGACATGCTGCTGATCGAAAAAACGCGCGTTTGCAGATGCGCAGAGGAACCAAATCCAGGCAATAAGGACTTTTAAAAAGCCTTGCCAGACGAGTTCAGCCTTGCCAGATAGCTGAAACGACTCCGCTCACAAAAAAA
>Ga0256885_1000408_pt1 | contig 14085 bp, 9 predicted proteins | sample MC6MC0493MT_FD_186344 | JGI IMG/M metagenome (GOLD analysis project Ga0256885, IMG submission 186344) | Metatranscriptome of enriched soil aggregate microbial communities from Iowa State University, Ames, United States - MC6-MC0493-MT... | ecosystem: Environmental > Terrestrial > Soil >...
AAGGAAATGCAGCGCAAGATGCTGCTGGCCATGGCGGCCGACCTGCGCATCGTGCTGATGCGCTTGGCCTCGCGGCTGCGCACCTTGCGTTGGCACGCGGAAAGCAAGGCGCCGTGCTCGACCGGGTTCGCGCAGGAAACGCTGGACCTGTATGCGCCGCTGGCGAACCGGCTGGGCATCTGGCAGATCAAATGGGAAATGGAAGACTTGGCTTTCCGCTTCCTGGAGCCCGACCGCTACAAGCAGATCGCCCGCTTGCTGGAAGAAAAGCGGGTGGAGCGCGAAGCCTTTATTGCGGGCGCCATCGAGCGCATGCAGACGGCGTTGGCCAAGAGCGGCATCGACGCTGAAGTCAGCGGCCGGCCCAAGCACATCTACAGCATCTGGAACAAGATGCGCGTCAAGCGCCTGGACTTCTCGCAGATGTACGACCTGCGCGCGCTGCGCGTCATCGTCGAAGACGTGCGGGCCTGTTATACGGCGTTGGGGCTGGTGCACGAAATGTGGACGCCGCTGTCTGACGAGTTCGACGACTATATCTCGCGGCCCAAGCCTAACGGCTATCGCTCGCTGCATACCGTGGTGGCGGACGACGACGGCCGCCCGTTCGAAGTGCAGATTCGCACGCGCGAGATGCATCAGTTCGCCGAATACGGCATGGCCGCGCATTGGCGCTACAAGGAAGCGGGCGCGAAGGGCGGCCAGGTTGCAGCCTCTAGTGAATACGACCGCCAACTGGCGTGGATGCGTCAGTTGTTGGCCTGGAACAGCGATGTCGAAGGCGGCGCAGAGCCAGGGCAAGCAACGGGGCTGGAGCCCGGACAAGCGTCGGGCCAAGAGGCTGGCAAACCGGGCGGCAAAGCGGAATCCAACAAAACCGCATCAGGCAAACCCGGTTCCAGCAGGAACCGCAATGCGGTGAAGGCGCCCGCGCACACCGATGACCGCATCTACGTGCTGACGCCGCAAGCGCGCGTGATTGAGCTGCCCGCAGGCGCTACGCCGGTGGACTTCGCCTATCACCTGCATACCGACCTGGGCCACCGCTGCCGCGGCGCGCGCGTCGACGGGCAGATGGTGCCGCTGCAAACGCACTTGTCGACCGGGCAGACCGTGGAGATCATCTCCGCCAAGTCGGGCGGTCCGTCGCGCGATTGGCTCAATCCCCAGTTGGGCTTTCTGGCCAGCCCGCGGGCGCGCGCCAAGGTGCGCATGTGGTTCAACGCCATTGAATTGCAGCAACGCATCACCCAAGGCCAGGCCTTGGTTGAAAAAGAATTGCAGCGGCTGGGCAAGACGGCCGTCAATCTGGAACAGCTGGCGCAAAACCTGGGCTTTGCGCGCGCCGACGATCTGTACGTCGCGGCGGCCAAGGAAGAGTTCAGCCTGCGCCAGATCGACAGTGTTTTCCAGCAGCCGGGGCCTGCGGTGGAGCCGCAGCCGGCGGCGCTGCGCAACGCCAGCGCGGGCAGCGCCGAGAAAAGCGGCAAGAGCGGCGTGCTGGTGGTGGGGGTGGGTTCACTGCTGACGCAGCTGGCGCGCTGCTGCCGCCCCGCGCCGCCCGACGCCATCGCCGGCTTCGTCACGCGGGGGCGCGGTGTGTCGATCCATCGCAGCGACTGCCACAGCTATCTGGCCTTGGCCGCGCGCGAACCTGAGCGCGTCATTGAAGTGACCTGGGGCGAAACCTCGGACACGTTCTATCCCGTGGACGTCAGCGTGCGCGCGCACGACCGTCCCGGTCTGTTGCGCGACCTGTCCGAAGTCTTTGCGCGGCTGCGCCTGAACGTGGTGGGGGTGAATACGCAGAGCAAGCAGTCGCTGGCTCATATGGTGTTCACGGTGGAAGTGCGCGGGGGCGAATCGCTCGCCCGTGCGCTGGACGCCTTGGCCGAAGTGGCGGGCGTGTCCTCGGCAACGCGCCGATAGGACGAAACCCCCATGGCCAGGCGGCCGTGGGGGATCAAGCTTTAGTGGTCCAGCTTCTCGTGCGCGCGTTCGCGCATGAAGAACGAGGCAATCAGGCCCAGCGCCACGCCGAACATCACGTAGTAGGCCGGCGCCATCGGCGAGCCGGTGGTCTTGATCAGCCACGTCACGATGAACTGCGCGAAACCGCCGAAGATCATCACGGCCACGTTATAGGCAAGCGACAAACCCACGGAACGCACGCGCGCCGGGAACAATTCCGCCATCACCGTGCTGAACACGCCGAAGAAGGCCGACACGAAGAAGCACACGACGATCTGCACCGTCAGCAAACGGCCGATCGACGGGGCGTCCGACAGCCAGTAGTACAGCGGATACAGCACGATCAGGTAGCCGATCAGCGAACTGATCACCAGCGGACGGCGGCCGATGCGGTCGGACCATGCGCCCATGAACGGCGTCATCAGCACCATCAGCGCCGCGCCCGCCATCTGCACCATGAAGGTTTCCTTCATCGGCAGCTTCAGGATTTGCGTGGAGTACGTCACCAGATACGTGAAGGTGATGTAGATGGACACCGTGGCGGTCACGACCAGGCCCACGCCGATCATCGTTTCACGGGTGTGGGTCTTGATCATCTGAACCAGGCTCAGGCGCTGCACTTCACCGCGCGCGGCGGCCTGGCGGTCTTCTTCCTGCATCTTCTTGAAGACGTCGGTTTCGTCGACGTTCTTGCGGATATAGATGGCGATGGGAACAATGACCAGGCCGAAGGCGAACGGAATGCGCCATGCCCAGGCGGCGATCTGTTCTTGCGTGAAGAACTCGGTGATCAGCGTGCCGCAAGCCGCGCCGATCAGCAGCGCCAGCATCTGGCCGGCCATCTGCCACGAGCCGTAGAAGCCGCGTTTGCCGTTGGGGGCCATTTCAATCAGCAGCGCCGTCGACGTGCCGAATTCACCGCCCGCCGAGAAACCCTGCAACAGGCGCGCGATCAGGATGAAGATCGGGGCCAGGATGCCGGCGGCGTGGTACGTCGGGGCCACCGTGATCAGCGCGATGGACACGGCCATCAGCGAGGTCACCATCACCATCGCGGCCTTGCGGCCTTTCTTGTCGCCGTACATGCCCAGGATGATGCCGCCCACGGGGCGCATGAAGAAGCCGACGCCGAAGATGGCGGTCGTCATCAGGATGGCGTTGAGTTCGCTGCCAGGCAGGTTGGGGTCGGTGGGGAAGAAGAGCTTCGCGATGATCGGCGTCATGAACGCGAACACCAGGAAGTCATACCATTCGAGGGCGTTGCCTATCACTGCGGCCACGATGTTGCGTGTGGGAACTGCTTTGTGCTGCACGGTTTCTCCTTGGGGGTGTTATTCCAATCCGGGCGACATTCTAGGCGCTTAACCCGTGAACAGTGCGGGGCGCCGTCCGAGACGTGGGCGCTTCCTGGCTTTACACTTCTGTTTTTCCCCAAAACAGAGAAGTCACATGAACGCGCGCACCTGGCTGGAAACGCTGGTGGGTTTCGATACCACCAGCCGCAATTCCAATCTTGCCCTGATCGAAACCGTCCGCGATTGGCTCAAGGGCCAGGGCGTCGATGCGTGGCTGGCGCACAATCCCGAGCGCACCAAGGCCAACCTGTTCGCCACGTTGCCGGCGCAAGACGGCAATCAGCAGGGCGGTATCGTCCTGTCGGGCCACACTGACGTGGTGCCCGTGGATGGCCAGGATTGGGCCTCGGACCCGTTCAAGCTCATCGAAAAAGACGGCCTGCTGTATGGCCGCGGCGCATGCGACATGAAGGGTTTCATCGCTGGTTCGCTGGCGTTGGTGCCGGAATTTCTGGCCATGCCGCGCAAGAAGCCGATCCACCTGGCCTTCTCGTATGACGAAGAAGTGGGCTGCGCGGGCGCGCCCTACATGCTGGCCGATCTGCTGGAACGCGGCATCCGCCCCGAAGGCTGCGTCGTGGGTGAACCCACGGGCATGCAGGTGGTGGTGGCGCACAAGGGCATCAACCTGTTCCGCTGCAAGGTGCACGGCAAGGCGGCGCATTCGTCCTTGACCCCGCGCGGCTGCAACGCCATTGAATACGCCGCCCGCCTGATCTGCCGCATTCGCGACCTGGCCGACAGCTTCAAGGCCAACGGCCCGTACGACCAGTTCTACGACGTGCCGTTCTCCACAATGACCACCAACCAGATTCGTGGCGGCATCGCGGTCAACACCATCCCTGAACTGTGCGAATTCACCTACGAATTCCGCAACCTGCCGGGCATGCAGCCCGATGAGATCCAGGCAGAAGTCGAAAAATACGTGCGTGATGAGCTCCTGCCGCGCATGAAGGCCGAATTCGACGGCGCGTCCATCGAAATCGAAACGGGCGCCGCGGCCCCTGCGCTGGAAGCGTCGGAAGAAGCCGCCATCACCCAGCTGGTGCGCGCGCTCACCGAAGACCGCACCACCCGCAAGGTTGCCTATGGCACCGAAGCCGGCCTGTTCCAGGGTATCGGCATTCCGACGGTTGTCTGCGGCCCCGGTCATATCGAACAGGCCCACAAGCCCAACGAATATGTCGCCCTGGACCAAATGGCCTCGTGCGAGACCTTTCTGCGCCGACTGGGCCAATCGCTGTAACACGCGCCCACTTGGCGCTACGGACGATCCGGGCGCGGCCGGGGCCGGGGGGCTTCCCGCCCCGGCCGCGCCCGGGTCAGGTAAAATGACGGGTTGCAAACCGGATTTGCGGCCGGCAGTGGTCTGTCGCGATACCGGGGGAGATGCTTGGTGAAACCTTACGACTTTCCGGATGCCAAGGGCCATTTTGGTCCCTATGGCGGTGTTTTCGTGGCGGAAACGCTGATGCACGCGCTCGACGAGCTGCGTGCCGCCTATGACCATTACCGGGTCGATCCCGCCTTCCAGGAAGAGTTCAACTACGAACTCAAGCATTTCGTGGGCCGGCCCAGCCCGGTCTACCATGCCCGCCGATGGTCCGAGATGCTGGGCGGCGCCCAGATCTGGTTCAAGCGCGAAGACCTGAACCACACCGGCGCGCACAAGGTCAACAACTGCATCGGCCAGGCGCTGCTCGCCAAGCGCATGGGCAAACCGCGCGTCATCGCGGAAACGGGCGCTGGCCAGCACGGCGTGGCCACAGCCACGGTGGCGGCCCGCTATGGCATGGAATGCGTTGTCTACATGGGCAGCGAAGATATCCGCCGCCAAGCGTCGAACGTCTACCGCATGAAGCTGCTGGGCGCCACGGTGGTGCCGGTGACTTCCGGTTCGCGCACCCTGAAAGACGCGCTGAACGAAGCCATGCGCGACTGGGTCACCAACATCGAAAACACGTTCTACATCATCGGCACGGTGGCGGGTCCCGACCCCTATCCCCGCATGGTGCGAGATTTCCAGACCGTCATCGGCAACGAATGCCTGACGCAGATGCCGGAGGCCATCGGCCGCCAGCCCGACTACGTCGTGGCGGCCGTGGGCGGCGGCTCCAACGCCATGGGCATCTTCCATCCCTACATCCCTTACGAAAACGTGCGTCTGATTGGCGTTGAAGCGGCGGGCGAGGGCATGGATAGCGGTAAGCACGCGGCATCGCTGGCCGCCGGCCGGGTGGGCGTGCTGCACGGCAACCGGACTTACGTCATGCAGGACGCCGACGGCCAGGTTCAGGAGACGCATTCGGTTTCCGCCGGCCTGGATTACCCCGGCGTGGGTCCTGAACATGCCTGGCTGAAAGACTCGGGCCGCGCGGAATACGCGGGGATCACCGACGATGAGGCCCTGAAGGCGTTTCATGAATGCTGCCGCATCGAAGGCATCATGCCGGCGCTGGAGTCCTCGCACGCCATTGCGCAAGCGGTGAAGATGGCTCCCACGCTGCCGCGCGACGCGATCATCCTGGTCAACTTGTCGGGCCGTGGCGACAAAGACATGCATACCGTCGCTGAACGTGCCGGTATCGAGCTCTAACACCATGACTACTCGCATTGATCGTATTGCTGCCGCCTTCGCGCGCACGGCCGAATCCGGCCGCGCCGCGGCGCTGATTCCCTATATCGCGGCCGGAGATCCTTCGCCCGCCGCCACTGTTCCGCTGATGCACGCGCTGGTCGAGGCCGGCGCCGATGTCATCGAGCTTGGCGTGCCGTTTTCCGATCCCATGGCCGACGGCCCCGTGATCCAACGCGCCGCCGATCGCGCCATCGCGCAGGGCGTGGGCCTGGCCCGGGTTCTGGAGCTGGTGGCGGAATTCCGCCAACGCGACACCACCACGCCGGTGGTGTTGATGGGCTACGCCAACCCGATCGAACGCATGGGCCAGACGGCATTCGCCGTCAACGCCGAACGCGCGGGTGTAGATGGCGTGCTGGTCGTCGACTACCCGCCCGAAGAAGTCATCGAGTTCGCCGGCACCTTGGGCGAACACGGCATTGCCCCGATTTTCCTGCTGGCTCCCACCTCCACTGAAGACCGCATCAAGGCCGTGGCGGAAGTGGCGCGCGGCTACGTGTATTACGTGTCGCTCAAGGGCGTCACGGGCGCGGGCTCGCTGAATACCGACGACGTAGCTGAACGCGTTGCCGTTATCCGCCGCCATATCCGCGACATCCCGGTTGGCGTGGGCTTTGGCATCCGCGACGCCGAAAGCGCCCAGCGCGTGGCGCGCGTGGCGGACGCGGTCGTCATCGGCAGCAAACTGATTGAAACCATGGAGCAGGCGGCGGCGAATGCCCCGGCTGACCAGAAAACCGGTGCAGCCGTCACCGCCGCCGGCGGCTGGCTGCGCACCATCCGGCAAGCGCTGGATCAAGTCAAACGAGACGGTGCGTCGGCCTGAGCGGCCCGGCGCGACCTCTAACGGGATGAAATAACAATGAGCTGGATCGAAAAACTCCTGCCTCCTCGCATCAATAAAACCAGCGACAGCGGCGCCCGCCGCGTTCCGGAAGGCCTTTGGGTGAAATGCCCGTCGTGCGAATCGGTGCTGTACAGCGAAGACTTGGCGGCCAATCTGCATGTGTGCCCCAAGTGCGACCATCACATGCGCATCGGCGCGCGCGCCCGCATTGATTCGCTGCTCGACATGGAAGGCCGCGTTGAAATCGGCCAGACCACGCGTTCCGTCGACACGCTGAAGTTCAAGGACACCCGCAAGTATCCCGAACGCCTGCAAGAGGCCGTCAAGCAAACCGGTGAAACCGATGCGCTGGTGGTCATGAGCGGTTCCATTCGCGGCGTCCCGGCCACCTTGGCCTGCTTCGAATTCGAATTCATGGGCGGTTCCATGGGCTCGGTGGTGGGCGAGCGCTTTGCACGCGGCGCCCAGGCTGCGCTGGACAACAAGACGCCGTTCATCTGTGTGGCCGCTTCAGGCGGTGCGCGCATGCAGGAAAGCCTGCTGTCGCTGATGCAGATGGCCAAGACGAACGCCATGCTGACCCGCTTGTCGGCGGCCGGCCTGCCGTTCATCAGCGTGCTGACCGATCCCACCATGGGTGGCGTGTCGGCCAGTTTCGCCTTCATGGGCGACGTGGTCATCGCCGAACCCAAGGCGCTGATCGGCTTCGCCGGCCCGCGCGTGATCGAACAAACCGTGCGCGAGAAGCTGCCTGAAGGCTTCCAGCGCGCTGAGTTCCTGCTGCAGAAGGGCGCGATCGACATGGTTATCGACCGCCGTCAGCTGCGCGAGGAAATCGCGCGTCTGCTGGCGCTGCTGACCAATCAGCCTGCGGATGTCGTGACGGCCTAACGCCTTCCTCGTCCGCTGAAAAAATGCCGTCGTCAGGTCACCGCCTGAAGACGGCATTTTCTTTGGCGCTCTGGTGTCTGTTACCCGGGGCGGGTGCAGGGTGTATCGAGTGTGACCATGCTTTTCGGAACAGTGTTTTCCACTGAAATATGTTGCCATATTGCGACAACCGCCAAGCTATCGGACCCGGATTTTGATATGTTGCCAACTAGACCAGAAATCCACGGAGTTACCTGATGCTGTCGACCAAAAAGAAAATGCTCACGCGCCTTGTCGGTTTGGCTTTGGCCGGCGCTGCAACGCTTGCAAGCGCCCAATCCTCAACCGGCACGCAAGGCGGCGTCAGTCTGCATTACGGCATTGGCGACCACTACAAGCGCCTGACGCTGAACTACGAGACCCCGTCCGTGTGGACGTATCAATTCGGTGGTAACTGGGGTCGTCTGGACCTCACGCCGGAACTGGGTGCGTCCTACTGGCAGGCCGATGGCTCGCGTTCGCCGGGCCATGTCTGGCAGCTCAACGCCATTCCGATGTTCCGTTGGTGGACGGGTGAACGCTTCTACCTCGAAGCCGGTATCGGCGCCACGTTGTTCTCCAGCACGCGTTTTGCCAACGAAAACATCAGCACCGCCTTCCAGTTTGGCGATCACGTCGGCTTGGGCTTTCTGCTGACCCCGAACAACCGGATTGGCGTGCGCTATTCGCACTTCTCCAACGCCAGCATCAAGCGTCCGAACCCGGGTTTGGATGTGGTGCAACTGACTTACACGTACCAGTTCTGATCGCTGTAGGTTCAATGCTGAAAGCCCTCGCGACGGCGAGGGCTTTTTTTTATGGCGCGCCGGTCGCAACGGCAGCGTCGCCAATAGCGCCCAAAAAAAAAGCCCCCGTCATGTGGACGGGGGCTTTTTTGTGTCGAGCGGCTTAGTGGCGCGTTTCGACTTGAACCAGTGGTTCGTTCGACACTTGCGCGACCGGCTTGCGCTCGCGGCCCAGGCGGGTCGGCGAGTGCGCGGCGGCGATGCGCAGTTGCGTCTGAGCGTGACGGTCGGGGTCGGTTTCCACCCACTTCAGACCGGCAGCATTGACGACGTCATGCAGAGCTTGCGACTTGGCGGACGGCGTAGCGGCCGGCACCACGATGGGCTGTTGCGACGGCGCCGGTGCTGCAGGGGCCGGAGCTGCTGCAACCGGGGCTACGGCAGCCGTTGCTGCGGCAGTCGGAGCTGCGGCAGCCGGTGCTGCGACCGGGGCCGGTGCTTCTTCGGTGGCCGGAGCGGCCGGTGCCGTCACGACGGGTTCTGCGGCGGCGTGAGCCGGCGCTTCAACCGGCGCGGCAGGCGCGGATACCTGGGTGGCGGGTTCAACGGCCACGGGCTGCGTAACTTCCGCGGCAGCCGTTTGCACGGGCTCGGCCTTCGGCGCGTCGGCGGCAGCTTGTTCAGCGGCCGGTTGGGCTTCGATAACCTGAGCTTCCGTTACCTTGGTTTCAACAACCTGGACCGGAGCAACCGGGGCGGTTTCGGCCTGGGCAGCTTGCACCGGAGCGGGAGCGGCAGCTTCGGTGGGCACGGCTTGGGCGGCTACGCCTTCTGCCTGGTCGCCAGCGTCGTCATCCGAACCGTCTTCCAGTTGCTCGTCGCTGCCTGCCAGACCTGCTTCATCCTGGCTACGGCGGCCACGACGGCTGCGGCGGCGGCGGCGCTTGCGTTCGGGATCGGCAGCACCTTCTGCGCCTTCGGCGGTCGGGATGCCATCGGTTTGGTCGGCGGCATCGGCGTCGGCTGCGGCTTCAGTGGCGGGCTTGGTGTCGGGCAGGGCGGTCGCAACGGACTGCGCCAGCGCGGCGACCATGCTTTCCTGTTCGCTCATCGGCGCATCGGACTGGCCTTCTTCACGGCGGTTGCGGCCACGGCCACGACGGCGGTTACGGCCAGCGCCGGTGTCCTCGCCATTGGCCAGATCAGCCTGGTCGGGGCGGTTCGACGCCAGAGCCGCTTGGGCGGTCTGGCTATCGCGGTCGCCACGAGCCTCGTTGCGGTTGTTGCGGTCGCCGCGTTCCTGGCGCTCGCCTTCGGGGCGGCGGTTGCCGCGGACGTGATGACGGCCGCCTTCGCTGCCCTCGGCGCCTTCGCCGCGCGCTTCGCCACGACGGTTGCCACGGTTGCGGTCCGAACCATGGCGTTCGCCACGGCGTTCCTGGCCGTCATGGCCAGCACGGCCCTTGCCACGGCCGGAAGCGGCGCGCTTGGCGCTGTCTTCCTGTGCGGCGGGCGTTGCCGGCTTGGCGGACTCGGTGTTGCCGGTCAGCCAGCCAACCAGGCGCTTGAACAACCCACCCAAGCCACCCGCGGCGGCCGGCGCTGCGGGCGCTGCGGCGGGGGCTGCGGGCGTCGACACGGGAGCCGGCTGCGAGGGCGTGATGCCCTTGACCAGCGCTTCCGGACGGGCCTTGATTTCGCTTTCGCGCGGCTGCCAGGGCGCGTTCGTGGCCGGGGCTTCCACCAGCTCGAAACTGGTCTTCAGCTCTTCCAGGCGCGGGTCATCGTGGCGCAGGCGTTCGATGTGATGATGCGGCGTTTCCAGATGCTTGTTGGGGATCAGCATCAGGTTGACCTTCAGGCGGGCTTCCATCTTGGTGATGTCGGCACGCTTTTCGTTCAGAAGGTAAGTGGCCACATCGACCGGCACCTGGGCGTGGACCGCCGCGGTGTTTTCCTTCATGGCTTCTTCTTGCAGCAGGCGCAGCACGTGCAGGGCGCTGGATTCGGCATCGCGGATCACGCCGGTGCCGTTGCAACGCGGGCAGGTGATGTGCGAGCCTTCGTTCAGGGCCGGACGCAGGCGCTGACGCGACAGTTCCATCAGGCCGAAGCGCGAAATCTTGCCCATTTGCACGCGGGCACGGTCGAAATGGAGCGCATCACGCAGGCGCTGTTCAACGGCGCGCTGGTTCTTGCTGTCTTCCATGTCGATGAAGTCGATGACGATCAGGCCACCCAAGTCGCGCAGGCGCAACTGGCGGGCCACTTCGTCGGCGGCTTCCGAGTTGGTGCGCAACGCGGTTTCTTCGATGTCGGCGCCGCGCGTGGAGCGGGCCGAGTTCACGTCGACGGAAACCAGCGCTTCAGTGTGGTCGATCACGATGGCGCCGCCGGAAGGCAGCTGCACCGTGCGCGAATACGCCGTTTCAATCTGGTGTTCGATCTGGAAACGCGAGAACAGCGGGATATCGTCGCGGTAGCGTTTGACGCGCTGGACGTTGTCCGGCATCACCACGCTCATGAACGCGGTGGCCTGATCGGCGATCTCGTCGGTATCGATCAGGATCTCGCCGATTTCGGGCGAGAAGTAATCGCGAATGGCCCGGATGACCAGGCTGGATTCGAGATAGATCAGGATGGGCGCGGAATTGTCGCGGGCGGCGCCATCAATGGCGGTCCACAGCTGCAACAGGTAGGACAAGTCCCACTGGAGCTCTTCGACGTTGCGGCCAATGCCTGCGGTGCGAGCAATGATGCTCATGCCCTGGGGCAGCTCAAGCTGCTCCATGGTGTCGCGCAGTTCCTGGCGGTCTTCACCCTCGACACGGCGCGAAACGCCACCGCCACGGGGGTTGTTGGGCATCAGGACCAAATAGCGGCCAGCCAGCGAGATGAACGTGGTCAGGGCTGCGCCCTTGTTGCCGCGCTCTTCCTTTTCGACCTGAACGATCAGTTCCTGGCCTTCGCGCAGCGCATCCTGGATGCGGGCGCTACGAACGTCCACGCCTTCCTTGAAGAAGCTGCGGGCAACTTCCTTGAAGGGCAGAAAGCCGTGACGGTCTTCACCGTAGTTGACGAAGCAAGCTTCGAGGCCGGGTTCGATCCGGGTAATGACACCTTTGTAGATGTTGCCTTTGCGTTGTTCGCGGCCGGCAGTCTCGATGTCGAGGTCGATGAGTTTTTGCCCATCGACGATAGCGACGCGTAATTCTTCCTGATGCGTCGCATTGAACAGCATGCGCTTCATGAGAGGGTTTCTCCGTTGTCATGACGCGCCGATATCGGCGCGTGACCTCGGGTCACTCGGGCTGCGGCTGAAGCGGGCAAGAAATGCGGACCGTACCTGGGCGGCGCCCAGGCGTATCCGCCGCGGGTCAGGCGGGCACGTCGTGCCGTGGGGCACGGGGTTCTGTCAGCAGGAGGGTCAGCTTCACTGAATGTGGTTTGACGGAAAAATTGCTGTGAACGGCAGTTGCGGTCGGATTGGTTGCCTACACGCAGCTGGTGCTTTAAATATGCGACGATTCTTGCAGTGCTTCAGAGCCGCTTGCGGCATGCAACGGACCTGCTGGGACAGCGGGCAAAGTGAATGCCACACCACTATCCGGCAGGGCGCGGTTGCGCCGGCGACCAAGAGACCCAGGGGTTGAATCAGCAGGCAGTACAATTGTGGCCCGCGCGCTCGACGGAGTTGCGTACTTGTTTGCATCTCTACGCCAGGCGGCTAGTTCAGCCCCTTAAGGCTGTCCCGATTATATGTCGCTTTCCGCAATGCGCAAAGAAACTTCCTCCCCTATATCCCCCTCTAAAGCCCCCCCCGCCGTCCGCATGGTGGAGGTCGATGCCGAGCAAGCTGGCCAGCGTCTGGATAACTTCCTGATGCGCCTGTGCAAGGGCGTCCCCAAAACACACATCTACAAAGCCATCCGTGGCGGCGAAGTGCGTGTAAACAAGGGACGTATCTCGGTCGACTACCGCATCGCCGCGGGCGATATCGTGCGAATTCCGCCCTTGCGGCTGCCCGACCCCGGCAAACCCCGGCCCGTGCCTGGCGCGGAATTCCCGGTGGTGTTTGAAGACGACGCGCTGCTGGTCGTGGACAAGCCTGCGGGCGTGGCGGTGCACGGCGGCAGCGGCGTGTCCTTCGGCGTCATCGAGCAATTGCGCGCGGCCCGGCCCGACGCCAAGTTCCTGGAACTGGTGCACCGGCTGGACCGCGAGACCTCGGGCCTGCTCATGGTGGCCAAGAAGCGCAGCGCGCTGCTGGCCCTGCATGCCATGCTGCGCGAAGGCAAGGGCGACAAGCACTATCTGGCCCTGGTTGAGGGCGACTGGGTCAATGATCGCCAGCACATCAAGCTGAGCCTGTCCAAGTGGACCACCCAATCCGGCGAGCGCCGCGTCAAGGTGGACCCGGACGGCCAGACGGCCCACACCATCATCACGCTGAAGCAGCGCTTTGGCGGTTACAGCCTGGTGGATGCCGAGCTGCGCACGGGCCGTACCCACCAGATCCGCGTTCACCTGGCGGCCAGCGGCTTTCCCATCGTGGGCGACGACAAGTACGGTCATGATGATGTGCGCGCGGAGTTCTCCCGCATGGGATTTGGCCGGATGTTCCTGCACGCCCATCAATTGACGCTGGCCCACCCGGTGACGGGCGAGCCCCTGACCCTTACCGCCGAGCTGCCCCCCGCGTGCCGGCAAATACTGAAAAAACTGGAGTCGGTCTGATTATGTCGTCGTATTCGCTGGTCGTTTTTGACTGGGATGGCACCTTGATGGATTCCACGCACAGCATCGTGGCCGCCATCCAGGGCGCGTGCCGCGATCTGGAGTTGGCGGTGCCGTCGGCGTCCGAGGCCAGCTGGGTCATTGGTCTGTCCCTGGAAAGCGCGTTGCGCCGTGCCGTGCCGGAATTGACGCAAGCCATGATGCCGCGCTTCCTGGAGCGCTATCGCACCCACTACCTGCTGCGCGACCCCGAACTGCGGCTGTTCGACGGCATTCCCGAATTGCTGGCCGAATTGGCCGGCCAGAACGTCCGCTTGGCCGTCGCCACGGGCAAGAGCCGTGTCGGTCTGACCCGCGCGCTGGCCGCGACCGGCCTGGGCCCCTTGTTTGATGCGACCCGTACTGCTGATGAAACCTTCAGCAAGCCGCACCCCGCGATGCTGCATGAGCTGATGCAGGAATTGGATGTGGACCCCGAGCGCGTGGTGATGGTGGGCGATACCTCGCACGACTTGCAGATGGCGGTCAATGCGGGGGTGCATGGGTTGGGTGTGACGTACGGCGCCCACACCCTGAAGGAGCTTCAAGGTTGTGCGCCACAGGCGGTGCTGGATAGCGTGCCGCTCGTGCGCGACTGGTTGCTGCCTCGCGTGGCCGCCAGCGCCTGACCTGGCGTACCTTCGGTTGTGTTGCCGGACGGGAACGTCCGGCAACGCCCAAGGTCAATCTGAAAGTTCCTATCCGCAGGCGTGCCGCCGAGGAATATCATGGGACCGCGCAACGTCTATGACATGCGCTGGGTGCGGCCATGGCTGGCTGGCGCCGAACCGGAGACCATGATGTTGATACGCAAACCCGACGATATTCTTCCGTCCGAAATCA
>Ga0256885_1000412_pt1 | contig 14059 bp, 10 predicted proteins | sample MC6MC0493MT_FD_186344 | JGI IMG/M metagenome (GOLD analysis project Ga0256885, IMG submission 186344) | Metatranscriptome of enriched soil aggregate microbial communities from Iowa State University, Ames, United States - MC6-MC0493-MT... | ecosystem: Environmental > Terrestrial > Soil >...
ACATGATCGCGGTCACCGAGACCGGCGTGGACGTGCTGACCCTGTCGCCGAGCGAGTCGCAGGTCTCCTGACGATGCTGCCGGCGAGTTCGCTGCTGGACACGCCGGCCGCGTCGCTCAACGACCCGGACTTGGCTGCTGCCGCGCGCGACGCGCTGCAGCAGGCCGATACGCGCCTGTACCGCCGCTTCGACCAGGGCGACAACATCGAGCGCCTGCTGGCATTGCGCGCGCGCGCGGCCGATCACCTGATCCGCCATGCGTGGCAGCGCTGCCTGCCGGCCGACAGTGGCCTGTCGCTGTTTGCGGTCGGTGGCTATGGGCGCGGTGAACTGTTCCCGCGCTCGGACATCGACCTGCTGGTGTTCGGCGATCCGCAGGCGCAGCTGGCCCATGAGGAAGCGCTCGCGCGCCTGTTCGCGCTGCTGTGGGATTGCGGCCTGGCGGTCAGCCACGCGGTGCGTTCGGGCGGGCAGTGCAGCGAGGCTGCGGCCGACCAGACCGTGCTGACGGCGTTGATCGAAGCGCGCCCGCTGATGGCCGATGAGGCGGCGCGGCGTGCGCTGCGTGCGGCAGTGGATGACCGCGAACTGTGGCCGCCGCGTGCGTTCTTCCTGGCCAAGCTGGAAGAACTGCGCAACCGCCACCAGCGTTTCGGCGACACCGCCGACAACCTGGAGCCGGACCTGAAGGATGGCCCCGGCGGCCTGCGCGATCTCAACACGCTGGGCTGGATGGCGCTGCGTGCGTTTGGCGTGCGCGATCTGGAAGCGCTGGTCGGCCTGGGCCACCTGGGCGCTGACGAGGCCGCGGCGCTGAAGCGCGAACGTGCGGTGCTGGCGCGACTGCGCTTCGGCCTGCACCTGGTGGCGCGACGCCCGGAAGAGCGCCTGCGCTTCGATTACCAGAAGACCCTGGCCGCGCGCCTGGGCTTTGAGGACGATGCCGAGAGCCTGGGCGTCGAGAAGATGATGCAGGGCTTCTACCGCGCCGCTTCGGTGGTGCGGCGGATCAGTGATCGTCTCCTGCAACGTTTCGAGGAACAGTTCGATGGCGAAGCACAGCCTGAGCCGCTGACCGTGGGGTTCGCGCTGCGCCGTGGCTACCTGGCGGCCAACGATGCCGACTGGCCGAATGCTGACATCGGCCAGGTCTTCGCGCTGTTCGCCAGCTGGGCGAACAATCCGCAGATCCGTGGCCTGCATTCGTTGACTGCGCGCGCGCTGGCCGAATCGCTGCCGTTGCTGCCTGCCTATGACCAGGCAGACCCTGATGCGCGCGAACAGTTCATGGCCCTGCTGCGCGGCCAGCGCCCGGTCGACACGCTTTCGCGCATGGCGCGGCTGGGCGTGCTCGGGCAGTGGATTCCCGCATTCGCCCAGGTCAGCGGTCGCATGCAGTTCGACCTGTTCCATGTCTACACGGTCGACCAGCACACGCTGATGGTCCTGCGCAACATGGGGCTGTTCGCCAGCAGTCGCGCCGATGAACGTTTCTCCATAGCCCACGAAGTCTGGCCGCGCCTGCGCAAGCCCGAACTGCTGCTGCTGGCCGGCCTGTTCCACGACATCGCCAAGGGCCGTGGCGGCGATCATTCCGAGCTGGGCGCGGTCGATGCACGGGCGTTCTGCCACGCGCAGGGGCTGAGCGGCTCGGATACCGAACTGGTGGCCTGGCTGGTCGAACAGCACCTGCGGATGTCGGTGACCGCGCAGAAGCAGGACATCGCCGATGCGGACGTGATCCATCGCTTCGCGACCCTGGTCGGCAGCCGCGACCGCCTGGATTACCTCTATCTGCTGACCTGCGCCGACATCGCCGGCACCAGCCCGAAGTTGTGGAACGCGTGGAAGGACCGGCTGCTGGCCGATCTGTATTTCGCTACCCGCCGCGCGCTGCGCGAGGGCCTGGAGCATCCGGTGCCGGCCGCCGAGCGCGTGGCCGAAGCGCGCGACAGCGTGCGTGCACTGGTGCGCGAGCAGGGCTACGACGATGCCACCATCGATCGCCAGTTCGCGGTGATGCCCGACGAAGGCTTCATCCGCCTGCGCCCGGAACAGCTGGCATGGCAGGCTGCCGCGCTGATACCGATCAAGCAGGGCCAGACGCTGGTGAAGGTTCGCCGGATCAGCGTCGATGATCCCGCGTTGGAAGTGTTCGTGCATTCGCCGGACCGTGACGGCCTGTTCGCCGCGATCGTGATGACCCTGGACCGCAAGGGCTACGGGATCCACCGCGCGCGCGTGCTGGATGGTCCGGCCGACACGATTTTCGATAATTTTGAAGTGAGCCCGGCCGACACGTTTGCCGATGGCAGCAGCGCCAACCTGGAAGCGGCACTGCGCGAGGCGCTCAGTGGCGACTTGGCGCGGCTGCGTCCCTCTCGCCGGGTGGTGCCACGCCAGCTGCGCCACTTCCGTTTCGCCCCACGCATCGAGTTCCGCGATGAACCCGGCGCGACCCGTTTTGCCCTGGTCGCGCCCGACCGCCCCGGCCTGCTGGCCGACGTGGCGTTCGTGCTGCGCAACCAGGGATTGCGCGTGCAGGACGCGCGCATTGCCACATTCGGCGAACGCGCCGAAGACACCTTCGTGATCAGTGACGAACACGACCTCCCCCTGACTGAATCCGCCCGGCAGCAGCTGCATGACGCAATGCTGGCCTGCCTGGACCCTGATCGAAACGCCGGAGACCCCGCCTGATGGCCACCAAGCCTGCAAAGAAGACTGACGCGACCGCCAAGAGCGCAGCGGCAAGAAAGACCACTGCCGCAGCCCCGGCTGCGAAGAAAGCTGCACGACAGCCGAAGGCGGGCCAGCCCGCAGCGGCGAAGAAGACCTCCGCGCCGAAGGCTGCAGCGAAGAAGGCTCCGGCGAAGAAGGCCCCGGCCAAGACCGCCGAAGCTGCGCGCGCCGAAAACATCGCGCGCAAGTCGCTGCGCAAGCCGGCCGGGCCGGGCGTGGAAGAACTGAAGTTCGGCATCGAAAGCGCCTTCGAGCGCCGCGCCACGCTGACCCTGCACGAACTGGAAGGCTCGACCCGGCCGCTGGTCAACCGCGTGATCGATGGCCTGGAAAGCGGCGAGTTCCGCGTCGCCGAACCCGATGGCCATGGTGGCTGGAAGGTCAACGAATGGCTGAAGAAGGCGGTGCTGCTGTATTTCCGCGTCAACGACATGGCCGTGGTCGATGCACGCCCGGCACCGTTCTGGGACAAGGTCGAATCGCGCTTTGCCGGCTATGACGAGGCGAAGTTCCGCCGTGGCGGCGTGCGCGTGGTGCCGGGTGCGATCGCCCGTCGCGGCACGTATTTCGGCAAGGACGTGGTGCTGATGCCGAGCTTCACCAACATCGGTGCCTACGTCGGCGAAGGCACCATGGTCGACACCTGGGCCACCGTCGGTTCCTGCGCGCAGATCGGCCAGCACTGCCACCTGTCCGGTGGTGCCGGCATCGGCGGCGTGCTCGAGCCGCTGCAGGCCAGCCCGACCATCATCGAAGACCATTGCTTCATCGGCGCCCGTTCGGAAGTGGTGGAAGGCGTGGTCGTCGGCCATCACAGCGTGATCGGCATGGGCGTGTTCCTCAGCCAGAGCACCCGCATCTACAACCGCGCCACTGGCGAAATCAGCTACGGCTACATTCCGCCGTACAGCGTGGTGGTGTCCGGCTCGCTGCCGAGCAAGGACGGTACGCACTCGCTGTACTGCGCGGTGATCGTCAAGCAGGTCGATGCCCGCACCCGCAGCAAGACCAGCGTCAACGACCTGCTGCGCGGCCTGGCCGACTGACGGGGCCGCACGCATGAGCACCACCGTCTACGGTCTGAAGAACTGCGATACCTGCAAGAAGGCGACCAAGTGGCTGGACCGCTTCGGCGTGCCGTACACCTTCGTCGACTACCGCGACAACAAACCCAGCCCGGAAACGCTGCTGGAATGGGCCGCCCAGCTGGGTGGCCTGGCGGCGATGGTCAACCGGTCCTCCACCACCTGGCGGCAGCTGCCGGACAACCGCAAGGCCGCCGATTCGGAGGCGGAGTGGAAGCTGCTGCTGCGCGAGTACCCGCAGTTGATCAAGCGGCCGCTGGTGGTGACTGCCGACGCCAAGGTCAGCCAGGGTTTCAGCGACAACGGTTTCAAGGCGCGCTTCGGCGTGGGCGGCGCGTGAGCGCCGTCCTCGACCTGGCCTGCGATCTGATTGCGCGGCCGTCGGTGACCCCGGATGATGCCGGTTGCCAGGAACTGATCGGCCAGCGTCTGCAGGCGGCCGGTTTCACCTGTGAGCACCTGCGGCTGGGCGAGGTCGACAACCTGTGGGCCACGCACGGCAGCGGCGCGCCGGTGCTGGTCCTGCTGGGCCATACCGACGTGGTGCCGCCGGGCCCGCGCGAGGCGTGGCAGAGCGATCCGTTCGCGCCACAGATCCGCGATGGCGTGCTGTACGGTCGCGGCACCGCCGACATGAAGGGCAGCGTGGCCGCGTTCGTGATCGCTGCCGAACAGTTCGTTGCGGCCCATCCGCAGCACACCGGCACGCTGGCGGTGCTGCTGACCAGCGATGAGGAAGGCGATGCGATCGATGGCGTGCGCCATGTCGCGCGGCTGTTCGCCGAGCGTGGCCAGCGCATCGACTGGTGCATCACCGGCGAGCCGTCCTCCACCGCCACGCTGGGTGACCTGCTGCGCGTGGGACGTCGCGGCAGCCTTTCGGCCAAGCTGCGCGTGCAGGGCGTGCAGGGCCACGTGGCCTACCCGGACAAGGCACGCAATCCGATTCATCTTGCCGCGCCGATGCTGGCCGAACTGAGCGCACGGCGCTGGGACGAGGGCTATGAGAGCTTCCCGTCGACCAGCCTGCAGATCTCCAACATCCATGCCGGCACCGGTGCCAACAACGTGATTCCCGGTGATCTGGAGGTGGATTTCAACATCCGCTACAACCCGCACTGGGATGCAGCGAAGCTGGAAGCGGAAATCACTGCGCTGCTGGACCGTCATGGCCTGCAGTACACGCTGAAGTGGCATCGCAGTGGCGAGCCGTTCTACACCCCGGAAGGTACGTTGCGTGCAGCGGCGCGCGCGGTGCTGGCGGAGCACACCGGTCGCGCACCGGAAGAGAGCACCGGTGGTGGCACCTCCGATGCGCGCTTCATTGCACCCCTGGGCGCGCAGTGCATCGAAGTCGGCCCGGTCAACGCCAGCATCCACCAGGTGGATGAGAACGTGCGCGTGGACGAGCTGGAAGCACTGCCGGGCCTGTACCAGCGACTGATCGAGCGCCTGCTGGTGTGAGCCTGGCGCTGGGGCCGCCCCGCTCCTGCTGAGGTGGGGTGCCTACCGTTGGTCGGCACGCCTCCCGACCGGGGCCGGCTTTCCGTCACAACACGGAAGCCGGGCACCGCCGGGCGTCATTCCGAAAAAATGAAGAACGGCGGTTCGACCGCTTTCTTCCAGTAGCTCGGCGCGGCCATGTAGAAGCGCTGCGCCTCGGCCCGGGCGAACCAGCCCGCCGCTGCCTCGGTGTCCTTCTCCACGCCCGGCGCACTGCGGCCCAGCAGCAGTCCGGCGAAGTACTGGCCGAACACATTGCCCTTCTCGCCGGCGCGCTGGTACAGCTGCAGCGCATGCGCCGGATCGCGCGGCAGTCCCACGCCCTTCTCCAGCAGCGCGCCCAGGTCCACCTGCGCTTCGGCATCGCCGCGTTCGGCGCGACGCTGGATCTGCGCAACCAGCGGGTGCACGCTGTCGCCCTGCGCCGCCACTGCATCCGGCAGTCGCGACGATGAACTCGGATAGCGCTGGTAGATCATTCCGCGCAGGTCCCAGCGCAGCGCCTGTTGCGCGTCGCCACGCTGGCGATAGGCCTTGGCGAGTTCGTAGAACGCATAGGGATTGCCGTGGTAGGCCGCCGCCAGATAGGCGCGTTCGCCACGCCGCCAGGACGCGCGCAGCACCGGCGCAGGATTGATGTGGGGGCTGTCGGCATACCGCAGCGTGCCGGAGATCCAGATCCGGCCCAGTGCTTTTTCCGCCTTGGTGTTGTGGAAGGTCCAGGGGGTGACCGCTGCGGCACGCTCGTAATAGACGATGGCGCGCGGATCGTTGAAGCGCTCGAAGGTTTCCGCGGTATCAAAGGCCCCCTCGAAGCTGCCGTCGGTTCCGCGTTGTTCCAGGCTCTGCTGCTGAGCCGGCGGAAGGGGCGAGGGTGGGGGCAGGGTCTGGCAGGCGGCCAGGCCCAGGCAGATCAGGGCGGCCAGAGCCGCGTTGCGTCCATTGCGGTGTTGCATTTCCATTGCACGTTTCACGGCGGGCCATTATGCGCTCTGCGGAGTGGTTGCCAACGCAACGGTTGCGCCGTGCCGGAAAGCGGAGTAGGGTCGATGCCATGTCGATCCGCCTGGCCACCGCCGTCAACAACACCAACCGCAATAATCTGCGTGCGAATAATCGTGCGCGGCCGATGCGGGACTGCGCCCTGGGTAGATAGACAGCAACGTACGCCCGGACACCAGAAAACCCGCATCGGCCGATGCGGGTTTTTTTTTGTGCCTGGGCGCAGCCCCACCCGGGCCTGGATGGCCGGTCGAACACCTTCCCCCCGTGTACTTCCCCACAACAGGAGCTCCACCCATGTGTTCGATCTTCGGTATTTTCGGCCTGCAGGCCGGTGACGATCTTCCTTCCCTGCGCCGCCATGCGCTGGAGCTGTCGCAGCGCCAGCGTCATCGTGGGCCGGACTGGAGCGGCGTGTACCTGGAGGAAGGCGCGCTGCTGGTGCACGAGCGCCTGGCCATCGTCGATCCGGCAGGCGGCTCGCAGCCGCTGCTGTCCGAAGACGGGCAGCTGGCGCTGGCGGTCAACGGTGAGATCTACAACCACCAGCAGCTCAAGGCCGGACTTGCCCAGGCCTATGCCTTCCAGACCGGTTCGGACTGCGAGGTGATCAACGCACTGTACCGCCAGGGCGGGTCGCCCGCGCAGTGGCTGGAGCAGCTCAATGGCATCTTCGCTTTTGCGTTATGGGATCGCAGTGCGGGCCGTGTACTGATCGCGCGCGACCCGATCGGCGTGGTGCCGCTGTACTGGGGCCATGATGCGCAGGGGCGGTTGCGCGTCGCCTCTGAAATGAAGGCGTTGGTCGATACCTGCGCCGACGTCGCCCAGTTCCCACCGGGCCATTACTACGACAGCGCCAGCGGTGAGCTGGTGCGCTACTACCAGCAGCCGTGGCGCGAGTACGACGACGTGCAGGGCCGCTCGGCCGATCTCGCCGAGCTGCGCCAGGCTTTCGAACATGCGGTCGAACGCCAGTTGATGAGCGACGTGCCGTATGGCGTGCTGCTGTCTGGCGGGCTGGATTCGTCGCTGGTTGCCGCCGTGGCAGCACGTTATGCGCGTCGTCGCATCGAAGATGGCGGGCAGAGCGAAGCGTGGTGGCCGCGCCTGCATTCGTTCGCCATCGGCCTGAAGGGCTCGCCGGATCTGGCCGCTGCTGCGGTGGCCGCCGAAGCACTGGGCACGGTCCACCACGGCTTCGAATACACCTTCGAAGAAGGCCTGGACGTGCTGCCGGAGGTGATCCGCCATATTGAAACCTACGACGTCACCACCATCCGCGCCTCCACGCCGATGTTCCTGCTGGCGCGCCGGATCAAGGCGATGGGGGTGAAGATGGTGTTGTCCGGCGAAGGCAGCGACGAGATCTTCGGCGGCTATCTTTACTTCCACAAGGCGCCGGATGCGCGCGAATTCCACCAGGAACTGGTGCGCAAGCTCGATGCCCTGCACAACTACGATTGCCTGCGCGCCAACAAATCGATGATGGCCTGGGGCGTGGAGCCGCGCGTGCCGTTCCTGGACCGCGAGTTCCTCGACGTGGCGATGCGATTCGATGCCGCGCACAAGATGGTCGGCGCCGGTTTTGGTGGTCGCCGCATCGAGAAGGCGGTACTGCGCGAAGCCTTCCAGGGCTACCTGCCGGACAGCATCCTGTGGCGGCAGAAGGAGCAGTTCAGCGATGGCGTCGGCTATGGCTGGATCGATGGCCTGAAGGCGCACGCCGAAGCACAGGTCAGCGACCGCGTGTTGGCTGCGGCCGACAAGCGCTTCCCGCACAACCCGCCGCAGACCAAGGAGGCGTACTACTACCGTCACCTGTTCGAGCAGTTCTTCCCCAGCCATGCGGCGGCTGAAACCGTGCCGGGCGGCAAGTCGATCGCCTGTTCCTCGCCGGCAGCGATCGCCTGGGATGCCAGCTTCGCCGCCGCCGCCGACCCGTCGGGCCGCGCCATCGCCGGCGTGCACGAGCAGGCGTTGGCCTGATCGGCCGCGCCGAGCGGCAGCCACACGGGTAGCGCCGGGCCATGCCCGGCGAGCCCTGCAGCGCATGGGCGGCGAGGGACGTATCATCAGCCCCCTGCACATTGGGGAATGTTCATGGACGTACAGACCGGAGGTCCCGTGAGGCCGACGAAGTGGGCTTGGCGCTACCTGGTGTGGGCCGGCGTGCCGCTGCTGGTCGGCCTGCTGCTGGCGCGCTATGCGGGCCCCGGGCTACCGACGGTGGCCAGCAAGGCCGAAGCCGTGGTCGGCAGTGACTGGGCACATCACCTGGCCTCGCCGCTCGGCCTGTTCCTGCTGCAGCTGCTGGTGCTGCTGCTGGTCGCCAAGGGCGCCGGCGCGCTGTTGAAGCGTTTCGGCCAGCCGGCCGTGATCGGCGAAATGGCCGCCGGCCTGATGATGGGGCCGCTGTTGCTGGGCAGCCTGCTGCCGCAGGTGCACGGTGCACTGTTCCCGGCCGCTTCGCTCGGGCCGCTGGGCATGCTCAGCCAACTGGGTGTGCTGATGTTCCTGCTGGTGGCCGGTGCCGAGCTTGATCTTGGCGCGCTGCGTGGGCGCCGTAGATTCGCCTTCACCGTCAGCCACGCAGGCATCGCGGTGCCGTTCGTGCTTGGTGTGGTCCTGGCCATCTGGCTGTACCCGCAGCATGGCCCGCAGGGCGTGGGTTTCACCGCGTTCGCGCTGTTCGTCGGTATTTCGATGAGCATCACCGCTTTCCCAGTGCTGCTGCGCATCCTCGCTGATCGCGGCATCACCCACACCCCGCTGGGGCAGACCGCCATCGCCTGCGCGGCGCTGGGCGATGCGACCGCGTGGTGCCTGCTGGCGCTGATCGTGGCGGCAGCGCAGGCCACCCGCTGGTTGCCGGCCAGCCTCAACCTGCTGTGCGTGGTGGCGTTCATCGCGCTGATGCTGGGACTGGTGAAGCCGTGGTTCGCCCGCCAGACCATCGCGCCGGGTCGCGAAGGGCGCTGGCTGCTGGGCATCCTGCTGCTGTCGCTGGCCAGTGCGCTGGTCACCGAAGTGCTCGGCATCCATGCGCTGTTCGGCGCCTTCGCTGCAGGCGTGGCGGTGTCGTCCAACGCGCAGCTGCGGCACCTGCTGGTGGCCAGGGTCGAACCGTTCGCGGTGACGCTGCTGCTGCCGCTGTTCTTCGCCATGACCGGCCTGCGCATGCGCGCCGACGCGTTGCACAGCAGCGACATTCTGCTGTGCGTGGTGGTGATCGCCGTGGCCACGGTGGGCAAGCTGCTGGGCACCTGGAGTGCGGCGCGCAGTACCGGCATGGCCTCTCGCGAAGCTTGGCGACTGGGTGCGCTGATGAATACCCGCGGGTTGATGGAGCTGATCGTGCTCAACCTCGGCTACGAGCTGGGCCTGCTGGGCGACCGCCTGTTTGCGGTGCTGGTGATCATGGCACTGGTGACCACTGCGATGACCGGTCCGCTGTTGAACCTGATCGAGCGCCGCCACCTCCGTTAATGGGGTCAGATCCCTTTTCCACAGGAAAAGGGATCTGACCCCGGTCTTCATGCCGTGGCCGGCCAGCGCTATCGCGCCGGTAGCAGCGTCAACGTGTGCTGCGCCTTACCGGGAAGGAACGGGGTGGGGCGGCCGTGCACCCAGTCCTCATGTCCAGCGCCCCAGTAAGGCGACAGCGGATGGCCGCTCTGCCCACCCGGCATGTGCACGATGCCATCGGCCTCGTGTCCGGGCGAGACCACCATGCGCTGCGAAGCGCCGAACGCCGGCGTCTGTACACGCGGCATGTCACGGTCGCCGGGCAGGGGATCGGCCGGCATGCACAACCAGCGGCTGGCGAAGGCGGGCAGGGCGCGCGCGACCGGATGGCAGATCGCTGCGGTATTGCGCTCGCCCCAGCTGCGGTGCGCCAGCGGCCCCTGCGCGGACAACTCCGCTTCGGTACGGCGCGCCGCATCGGCCAGCAGCGCATCCCAGCTCGTGTAGGCGGGCGGCAGCAGGTTGGCCGGGCGCTGCTGCAGCATCGGCCAGGCTACGCCTTCCAGCTGCGCCAGGCGCGGTGCCAGGAAATCCTCGCCCAGCGGTGCCCGGGCCGGTGCCAGCAGCGCATCGGTCAACGTGTCGAGTACCTGTGTGCGGAACTCGCGCACCACCCGGTAGCTGACCGAATCGATCGCGGCGCGCCCGTCCCAATGGCTGCTGACCGTGCCCAACCGCTTCAGTGCCGGATCGTCGCTGTGCTCGACCACCTGGTGCAGCAGCACCCACCAGCGCTGCAGGAACACCGCGCGGTCGTCGAGCTGGATCGCCAGCAGGTCGTGCTCGTCGAAATGCTCCTGCGTGGCCAGCAGGTCGCGGATCTGCCGTCCGCGTGCGCCGAGGTCGTAGCCGCCATTGCCGACCGTGGCCAGCGTCGCCTCGTCCACCACGCGGCTGTTGGCCGTCCACAGCCGATGCGAGGCGGGGTCGACCAGGCTCGGCGCGGCGTCGCTGCGGATCGGCCACGGCGCGCAGCCCGGGTTGCGGTGATTGTCATTGAAGCCCAGCGGTGTACAGCCCGGGCCACGGTCAGGCCGCGCGCCGATCAGGCGCCACGCGATACGCCCGCTGCGGTCGCCGAGCACCAGGTTCTGCGCGGGAATGCCGGCATGGTCGGCAATCTGCAGGGCCTGGTCCAGATCGGCGGCCCGTGCCATGTCGGCGAAGTCCATGCGCACCGCGCCCGGCAACTGCGCGACCCAGCGCAGGGCGTCGCCGCTGCCATCGGCGTGGGTGTGCAGGATCGGTCCCCACGCGGTTTCGCGTACCGGGAAACGCACGTCGGCACCGCCGGCCACGACGACCCGTTCCTCGTGCACGGTCACTGCAGCGTCCGCTGGCTCGGTGCGGAAGTCGGCAGTGTCGATGTAGCTGTTGGTGAAGCCCCAGGCCACGTGGCCGTTGCTGCCGACAATCACCGCCGGCACGCCCGGCAGCGAGAATCCGCTGACGTCGACCTGGCCACCCGCGGCCTGTGGATCGGGGTAGCGCAGGCGCACACGGAACCACAGGCTGGGGGCGCGCAGGCCCAGGTGCATGTCGTCGGCGACGATCGCACGGCCATCGGCGGTCAGCGCGCCGGCCACGGCGAAATTGTTGCTGCCGACCGCGTCGGCATCCTCGGCAGCCGCGCCGGTCGCGGCCTTCAGCGTGCGCAGGTCCAGCTGGCTGGCATCGGGCAGGGGGGCGTTGCCGCGGGCAGCGCCGGCCAGCGGCGCATCCCACTCGCTGCCGTCGTTTGCCAGCAGCGCATACAGTGCTGGCGGCACCACCGCGCGGATGCGCTCCAGGGCCAGTTCGGACTGGTTGCTGGGGTCCTGCAGGTCGGCGTACATGGCCAGGCCTGCCAGCACGCTGTCGCTGGCCTGCCACGGTTGGGGCGCCTGCCGCAGCAGCAGGTAGGCCCATGGCCGCACCGCCAGGCTGCCCAGGCCCTGGTTGACCCCGTCCACATAGGCGCGCACGGCCGCAGGGTCGCTGCCCAGTGCGTCCTGCAGATGGGCCTCGGTGCGCGCGCGCAGGCGGTGTACGCGCATGCGCTTGTCGGCTTCGATCGCCTTCGCCCCGAACAGGGCGGACAGTTCACCTGCGGCACTGCGCCGCATCAGGTCCATTTCGAAATAACGTTCCTGCGCGTGAACACGGCCGAGCGCCCGCAGGGCATCAGCCTTGTTGCCGGCGGTGATGGTGACCACCCCCAGCGCATCGCGCTCCACGGTGACCTTGGTGGCCAGCCCGGGCAACGGGCGCTCGCCTTCCAGTTCGGCCAGGCTGCCGCGCAGCAGCAACCACAGGACCAGCACCGCGAGCAGCACGATTGCCACCAGCACACCCAGAATCCACCGCCACGTACGACGCATTGCAGGTCCTTTCCGAGCAGGTCGGCCGATTGTAGCCGCAGGCGCAACTGCGACTGATTCCGATTAGATCACCGTATTTCCAGATGGGGCACCATGGGCGCCATCGATTCACAGGAGCTCCCCCCCATGAAAGGCAACCCGGACGTCATCGCCTGCCTGAAGGAACTGCTGCGCGGCGAACTCGCCGCCCGCGACCAGTACTTCATCCTCCCGCCGCTACGAGGACCAGGGCCTGTTCGCGCTGTACGAACGCCTGAACCACGAGATGGAGGAAGAGACCCAGCATGCCGACGCGCTGCTGCGCCGGATCCTGTTCCTGGGCGGCGACCCGGACATGCGCCCGCATGCCACCGAGCCCGGCAAGACCGTGGAGGAGATGCTGCGCAAGGACCTGGACACCGAATACGCGGTGCGCAACAACCTCGCCGCTGGCATGAAGCTGTGCGAGGAGAAGGGCGACTACGTGAGCCGCGACATGCTGCTGGCGCAGTTGAAGGACACCGAGGAAGACCACGCCTGGTGGCTGGAGCAGCAGCTGGGCCTGATCAAGCGCATCGGCCTGGAGCTGTACCAGCTGAGCAAGATCGACGGCAGCGGCGCCCCGGAGCACTGACCCCGATTGTCGTAGCGCCGGGTCATGCCCGGCTCTACCAGGAGCGCAAAGCAACGTCGCCCGCCAGCACCGGAGCACCGCCAGCCAGCCTTCGCCCGCCAGCTGCTCCACCGCCCGCCAGCCGACAAACAAAGAAGCCGGGGAATGCCCCGGCTTTTTTGTGTCTGATGCTCCGATCCCGGTAGCGCCGGGCCATGCCCGGCGGGTTCCCGGTTGCCGGGCAAGGCGTGTCAACCAAGGTTGACACCTACCGTCACTCGACCGACAACCCTTCCACCTTCTGCCAGCCACGCGGCAGCAGATGGCCACGGGTGGCGCGGGCGCCCAGATAGGCGTCGAGTTCGTTGAACTTCAGGCCCATGGTGCGCTGGCCGCTGCGGACCTGCAGGGTCTGGCCGGGGCTGATTGCCACGATGGCGACCACGCGTTCGGTGGCGAGCTTGGCCTTGGGGATCTCGATGATCTTGTTGCCCTTGCCCTTGTCCAGTTCCGGCAGGTCGTTGGCGGCGATCGCCAGCAGGTTGCCCGAACTGGTCACCGCGACGATGCGGTCGGTAGCGACGTTGGCCACCACCGATGGGGTCAGTACCGACGAGCCCGCCGACAGGTTCAGCATCGCCTTGCCGGCCTTGTTGCGACCGATCAGGTTCTCGAAACGGGTGACGAAACCATAGCCGTGGGTCGAGGCCAGCACGAAGCGGGTATCCGGTTCGGCGCTGGCCAGGGTCACGAAGCTGGTGCCTGCGGCCGGCGAGAAGCGGCCGGTCAGCGGTTCACCGTTGCCGCGTGCCGAAGGCAGGGTATGCACCGGCGTGGAGTAGGCGCGGCCTTCGCTGTCCAGGAAGGCGACCTGCTGGGTACTGCGTGCACGCACCGCGCCCTGCAGGGCGTCGCCGTCGCGGTAGGACAGGGCGGACGCATCGACGTCGTGGCCCTTGGCGGCACGGATCCAGCCCTTCTCCGACAGCACTACGGTCATCGGCTCGCTCGGTACCAGCTCGGTCTCGTCGATGGCCTGTGCGGCCTGGCGCTGCACCAGCGGCGAGCGGCGTTCGTCGCCGAACTTCTTGGCGTCGGCCTGCAGCTCGTCGCGGATCAGCTTCTTCAGTTTGGCCTTGCTGTCGAGGATGCTGAGGATCTTGTCGCGCTCCTTGGCCAGCTCGTCCTGCTCGCCACGGATCTTCATTTCTTCCAGGCGGGCCAGCTGCTTCAGCTTGGTTTCCAG
>Ga0256885_1000413_pt1 | contig 14049 bp, 16 predicted proteins | sample MC6MC0493MT_FD_186344 | JGI IMG/M metagenome (GOLD analysis project Ga0256885, IMG submission 186344) | Metatranscriptome of enriched soil aggregate microbial communities from Iowa State University, Ames, United States - MC6-MC0493-MT... | ecosystem: Environmental > Terrestrial > Soil >...
CTGACCCGCATCGGCGCAGGCGATGACCTTGCCCGCGGGCAGTCGACCTTCATGGTCGAGATGGCCGAAACCAGCTACATCCTGCATCACGCCACCGCGCATTCGCTGGTGCTGATGGACGAGATCGGCCGCGGCACGTCCACCTACGACGGCCTGGCCCTGGCCGACGCGGTAGCGCGCCACCTCGCCTACGAAAACCGCTGTTACACGCTGTTTGCGACCCATTACTTCGAACTGACCGCGTTGGCCGACGAACAGCACGAAGGCGGCCGCAGCGGCATCGCCAACGTGCATCTGGATGCCGTCGAGCACGGCGAAGCGCTGGTGTTCATGCATGCAGTGAAGGACGGTCCGGCCAACCGCAGCTTTGGCCTGCAGGTGGCTGCCCTGGCCGGCCTGCCGCGTGCCACCGTGGCACAGGCGCGCCGACGCCTGGCCGAGCTGGAACAGCGCGGCGGCGAAAGCCATGCCGCCGAACTTGCCCCGCAGGCGCTGGATGCCCCGCAGCAGTTCGGGCTGTTTGCCGCTCCGCCGAACAAGGCGCAGGAGGCGCTGGCCGCGATCGACCCGGACGAGCTGACCCCGAAGCAGGCACTGGAAGCGCTGTACCGGTTGAAGGCGCTGCTGTAAGGCAGGCCGCATGTTCCGCCGGCCCTGCCCGGCGGACGCCCGCCATGAAGCCTTCGCATTGCCGTCGTGTACACGGCGTTATGCTCGGGCGGTTCGTCCTTCACAGACCGGAGACCGCCATGAACACCGAATCCCTCGCTGCATCCCTTTTCCAGCAGCTGCAGCAGGGCCAAGGCCTGCAGCAGGTGTCGCAACAGCTCGGCCTGGACAGCAGCCAGGCTACCCAGGCCGTCGGCAGCGCCCTGCCCCTGCTGCTCGGCGCAATGGGCCAGAACGCCAGTGAGCCGCAGGGTGCGCAGTCCCTCCTCAATGCCCTGCAGCGCGACCACCTTGGCTCGACCGGCGGCGGTGGTGGCGGTTTCGACCTCGGCAGCATCCTCGGCGCGGTGATGGGCGGTGCCGGCGGCAACGCCACCAACGGTGCCGGCATCCTCGGCCACGTATTCGGTGGGCAGACCTCGCAGGCGGCCGAAGCGCTGGGCCAGAAGACCGGCCTGGACAGCGGCAAGTCCAGCCAGCTGCTGGCGATCCTTGCCCCCATCGTCATGTCGTTCCTGGCCCAGCGGTTTGCCCAGAGCGGCAACGCAGGCCAGCTCAGCCAGGCCCTCGGCCAGGAAGCACAGCAATCCGGCGGCGGCATCGGCAGCCTGCTTGGCGGTGCGCTCGACCAGGACGGCGATGGCCAGTTCGGCGCCAGCGATCTGTTCAAGCTCGGCGCGGGCCTGCTCAAGCGCTGATCGCGCACAACGATGCAAGCGCCGCCTGCCATAGGCGGCCACTATCGCATCGGTTGAATCAATCGAATTTACCCATCATTAGGCGATGCCTATGGTGGGTAAGCGATCTGATTCCCTCATTCGCCAGCCCACAGGTAGAGACCCATGAAAAGCGAAGCGAAGTGCCCGTTCAACCATGCCGTCGTCGGTGATGCGACGACCAACCGCGACTGGTGGCCGAACCAGCTGCGCGTGGACCTGCTCAACCAGCACTCCACGCGCTCCAATCCCCTTGATGCGGGCTTCGACTACGCCAAGGCCTTCAACGGGCTGGACTACAGCGCCCTGAAGGCCGACCTGAAGGCGTTGATGACCGACTCGCAGGACTGGTGGCCAGCCGACTTCGGCCACTACGGCGGCCTGTTCATCCGCATGGCGTGGCACAGCGCCGGTACCTACCGCATCGACGATGGCCGTGGCGGCGGTGGTCGCGGCCAGCAGCGCTTCGCTCCGCTCAACAGCTGGCCCGACAACGTCAGCCTGGACAAGGCACGGCGCCTGCTGTGGCCGATCAAGCAGAAATATGGCCAGGCCATTTCCTGGGCCGACCTGCTGATCCTGACCGGCAACGTCGCACTGGAATCGATGGGCTTCAAGACGCTCGGCTTTGCCGGCGGCCGTCCCGATACCTGGGAGCCGGACCAGGACGTGTACTGGGGCCGCGAAACCACCTGGCTCGGCGGCGACGTGCGCTACAAGCACGGCTCGGAGGGCGTGCAAGAGGACCACGGCGTGCTGGTGTCCGATGACGACGCTGATGGCGATGTGCACTCGCGCAAACTGGAAAACCCGCTGGCCGCGGTACAGATGGGCCTGATCTATGTGAACCCGGAAGGCCCGGATGGCAATCCCGATCCGGTGCTGGCCGCGCATGACATCCGCGACACCTTCGGCCGCATGGCGATGGACGATGAGGAAACCGTCGCCCTGATCGCCGGTGGCCACAGTTTCGGCAAGACCCATGGTGCCGGCCCGGCCGACAACGTCGGCAAGGAACCGGAAGCAGCGGGCCTGGAAAGCCAGGGCCTGGGCTGGGCCAACAGCTTCGGCAGTGGCAAGGGCGGCGACACCATCACCAGCGGCCTGGAAGTCACCTGGACCCGCACCCCCGCGCAGTGGAGCCACGACTTCTTCGAGATCCTGTTCGGCAACGAATGGGAGCTGAGCAAGAGCCCGGCCGGCGCGCACCAGTGGGTCGCCAAGAATGCGGACGCAGTGATTCCCGATGCGCACGATCCGTCGAAGAAGCACCGCCCGACCATGCTGACCACCGACCTGTCGCTGCGCATGGACCCGGCCTACGAAAAGATCTCGCGGAAATTCCTTGCTGATCCGCAGGCGTTCGCCGATGCCTTCGCCCGCGCCTGGTTCAAGCTGACCCATCGCGACATGGGCCCACGTGCGCGCTATCTCGGCCCGGAGATTCCGGCCGAGGAATTCATCTGGCAGGACCCGGTGCCGGAAGCCAAGCACCCGTTGATCGACGCCAAGGACATCGCCGCGCTGAAGCAGAAGATCGCAGCGACCGGCCTGAGCGTGGCCGAGCTGGTGTCCACGGCGTGGGCCTCGGCCTCGACCTTCCGCGGTTCGGACAAGCGCGGTGGCGCCAATGGTGCACGCGTGCGCCTGGCACCGCAGAAGGACTGGGCGGTGAACCAGCCGCAGCAGCTGGCCAAGGTGCTGGCCGCGCTGGAAAAGGTCCAGGCCGAGTTCAACGGCGCGGGCAGCAAGCAGGTGTCGCTGGCCGACCTGATCGTGCTGGCCGGTGGCGTCGGCATCGAGCAGGCGGCAAAGGCCGGCGGCCATGACCTGAGCGTGCCGTTCACCCCGGGCCGCACCGATGCCAGCCAGGAACAGACCGACGTCGAATCGTTCGCGGTGCTGGAACCCGCTGCCGATGGTTTCCGCAACTACCTCAAGGGCGCTTACAGCGTGCCGGGTGAGGCGCTGCTGATCGACAAGGCACAGCTGCTGACCCTCACCGCACCGGAAATGACCGCCCTGGTCGGTGGCCTGCGCGTGCTCGGCGCCAATGCCGACGGTGGCAGGCACGGCGTGTTCACCAGCCGTCCCGGCACGCTGAGCAACGACTTCTTCGTCAACCTGCTGGACATGGGCACCATCTGGAAGGCGACCGGTCGCGAAAGCTATGAAGGCCGTGGACGCAGCGATGCTGCTGCGCGCTGGACCGGCACCCGTGCGGATCTCGTGTTCGGTTCCAACGCCGTGCTGCGCGCGTTGGCCGAGGTGTATGCCAGTGCCGATGGCGAGAAGAAGTTCGTGCAGGATTTCATCGCCGCCTGGACGCGGGTGATGGAACTGGACCGCTACGACCTGCACGGTTGACCGGATATGGTAGGTGCCAACCTTGGTTGGCACTTGGCAAAGCGCCCACCAAGGTGGGCGACTACCAAAGCGCTACCGCGGGGTCATGACTTGGTAGATGCCAACCTTGGTTGGCACAGGACACAACGCCCACCAAGGTGGGCGACTACCGAGGCGCCCCTTCCTTCAACCGCTCCAGGATCGGCGCGAACAGCGGCGCCTGCATCGAACGCGGCGGCTGCGCTGCTTCGCCCTTTTCGATAGCCTGCCAGTACGATCCCGGCAGCGGCTTGTCGCCCAGTTCGTAGTCCATGCCATCCCAACCGTCTTCGCGGAATGCGTAGAACGCCCAGTGCACCTTCTGCTGCTCGGCCACGTCCAGCACGTCGCGCAGGTAGCGGCCGCAGTCCGGCCAGCGGCGCATGCAGCCGAACTCACCGATCACCATCCGGTTGGCACCAATGCCATGTGTCTTCGCCCAGTCCATCGGCTGCTGCAGGTAGCTGCGCACGCGCGCGGCGTCCCAGCGCTCGCTGCGGTCGCCAAACGGCACTTCGGCGGGATAGCGGTACGGTTTGCTGCGCTTCTGGTTCGGCGCACTGGTGGCCGCGTACGGCTCGTACATGTGCACGCTGTACAGCAGCTTCGTGTCCTGCGGGGGCGCCGGCCAGTAATCGAAGGCGTCGGCCGCTGCGTACCAGCCAGCGTCGAGCATCAGCGGCATGTCTGCATCGACCGCGCGCACACTGGCCACCAGTTCCGTGTACAGCTGGCGCAGATCGCGCGGTCCGCCCTGCACGCCCGCATACCACTTCAGCATGTCCTCGCGGGAGGCGTGTTCGGCCAGCGTGGTGCCGTACTCCGGCGCCGGCTCGTTGATCAGGTTGTAGCCGGCCAGCGCCGGATGCCCTTTCAGCGCGGCGGCAAGATCACGCCAGAAGCGCTGCGCAGGTGCGTGGTTGTCGAAGGACTGCCACAGGCGCTGGTCGACCACGTCACCGTTCTTCTGTTTCCAGCGCAGCAGCGGCAGTGACAGCGGCACCAGCACCACCTTCAATCCCACGGCATTGGCGTCATCCAGCGCGCGACGCAGCGTGGCCACGTCGGCATCGACCAGTCCTTGATAGTGGTCGGCATCGCCCATCAGGAAATCGCGGCCGCCGGCACTACGCCACTTGTCCGGGGTCAGTCGTACCCAGGTGGCGCCGGTGTCACGCAGGCCCTGGAAGTAGGCACGGTCCGGCGGCGTCTCGTTGAAGCTGTTGCCACCGCGCTGCGGGGTATCCCAGAAGGTGATGTCGGCGGCGAACACCGGGACGGCGGCGGACAGGGCCAGGCACAGCAGGCTGCGGCGCAGGAACATGGTGGGCTTCCATGAGGAGGACGATCCAACGTGCGGGGCGCAAGCCGAACGGTGGCTGAGCGTAGGCGGCAAAGCGCCCACCAAGGTGGACGGCTACCAGAGCGCGAGCCGGTTCAGTCCGGTCACTGCGTCAAAGCGCGTCGAGATCACCCAGGGCGCGGATCAACCTGCGTGCGCGCTTGTCCGGCTTGTGCTCCGGTGCCTGATAGCCATCACGCGCGGCAATGCGCAGCGCACGCTGTTCGGCGCGACGGGCCTTGGAGGCTTCGCTCTCGGCATACAGCTGCTGCGCCACCGGCGCCGGGCCGCGCTGGTCGCTCAGGCCCAGCACCTGGATCTCGAAGTGTTCTTCACCGCGATCGACCAGCAGCTGCTCTCCCACACGTACTGCGCGAGAGGATTTCGGGCGCTGCCCGGCCACGGATACCTTGCCGGTCTCGATCGCCTGTTTGGCCAGGCTGCGGGTCTTGAAGAAGCGGGCCGCCCACAACCAGATGTCCAGACGGACGCTGGGCGCCAACGGGGAAAGCTCGGACATCGGTAGGGACTACTCCGTTCGCTTGTTCAGGGGACGCGGATTGTCGGGGTCGGTGCGGCAGCCGCTACCCCCGATCAATGCCGGTGTGCCGGCCGCCAGGTCCTGGCGCTGGCTGCCGACCAGGCACTCGGGGCGGTCGGTCGGCCGCACCTGGGTATCGCCGAGCCGGTCACCTGACGAACATGCGGCCAGCGCCGCTGCGATCAAGGCCGCCACGATCATCCGCATCGCCTGTTGTGATTGATGCATTGCCACATCCTGCAAACCGGCTTGATGCTAGTGTGCGCCTCCCGGGAATCGATCACCACTCCATGGCCAAAGCGCCGCTTGACCTGACCTCCGGCCCGATAGGCCGCAACCTGCTGCTGTTCGCGCTGCCGATCCTGGCAGGCAACATCGCGCAGTCGCTGAACGGCTCGGTGAACGCGGTATGGGTGGGGCGCTTCCTTGGCGAAGCGGCACTGACCGCGACCGCGAACGCCAACAACATCATGTTCTTCCTGATCGGTTCGGTGTTCGGCTTCGGCATGGCCTCGACCATTCTGATCGGCCAGGCCATCGGCGCACGCGACATCGCCCAGGCACGGCGCGTGGTCGGCACCAGCGCCACGTTCTTCATCGGCCTGTCGGTGATCATCGCCATCGCCGGCTGGTTCCTGGCCCACCCGCTGCTGGCGGCGATGGGCACGCCTGCCGCCTCGCTGCCGTTGGCTGAGGCCTACCTGCGCATCATCTTCCTGGCGATGCCGACGCTGTACGCCTTCGCCTTCCTCAGTGCGGCGCTGCGTGGTGCCGGCGATTCGCGCACGCCGTTCCGCTTCCTGCTGGTCTCGGTGGTGCTGGACATCGCCCTGAACCCGGTGCTGATCTTCGGCATGGGGCCGTTCCCGGAACTGGGCATCGCCGGCTCGGCCTGGGCCACGCTGGTGTCGCAGACGCTGTCGCTGGCCGGCCTGCTGCTGTACATGCGGCACAAGCGGCACACGCTGTGGCTGGGCCGCGCCGACATGCACCTGTTCAAGCTGGACATGACCATCCTGCGTGCGCTGGTGGTCAAGGGCGTGCCCATGGGCCTGCAGATGGTGCTGATCTCGCTGTCGGTGATCATGCTGATGACGATGGTCAACCAGTACGGCACCGACACTGGCGCGGCCTACGGTGCATCGCTGCAGCTGTGGAACTACGTGCAGATGCCGGCGATGGCGATCGGTGCGGCATGTTCGTCGATGGCCGCGCAGAATGTCGGTGCGCAGCGCTGGGATCGCGTGCGCGGTACCGCACGCCAGGGCATCGCGTTCAACTTCCTGCTGACCGGCGCGTTGATCCTGCCGCTGGTGCTGCTGGACCAGTATTCGCTGGCCTTGTTCCTGCCGCAGGGCAGCGAATCGCTGCAGATAGCGCGGCACCTGAACCACATCGTGATCGGTTCGTTCCTGTTCTTCGGCGTCAGCTTCGTGATCTCCGGCGTGGTGCGCTCCACCGGCGCGGTGCTGCCACCGCTGCTGATCCTGGCCGCGTCGCTGTGGGGCGTGCGCGTGCCGTTCGCCGAATTCCTGCAGCCGTACTGGGGTGCCGATGCGATCTGGTGGAGTTTCCCGGCCGGTTCGCTGGTGTCGATGCTGCTGTCGCTGGCGTATTACCGCTGGGGTGGCTGGCGCAAGGCGAGGATGATCAGTACACCGGTGCATGCCGAAGAACTCGCCACGCCATCGGAGATTCCCGCCTGTCCGCCCTCGCCGGTGGCCGACCCGGATGCGGCGCTGGAAACCAGCCCACCGCGTTGAACATGCACCGGTAGTGCCGGCCGCTGGCCGGCAACTCCATGGACGTCGCAGACATCGCGCAGTTGCTGGCCAGCGGCCGGCACTACCGCTTTTTCTTTTTCGCGTTGTGCCTGGCAGCGGCGCGCAGTAGCGCTTTCAGCGCCGTAGCGTTGGGCATTTCGCCTTCGTGGATGTCGATCGCGCGGCGCGTACCGCCTTCCAGGCTGGCGTTGAACAGGCGCTTCGGGTCCGGCAACGCTGCGCCTTGGGCGAAGGTCAGCTTCACCGCCTGCTTGTAGGTTTCGCCGGTGCACAGGATGCCGTTGTGTTCCCACACCGGTGTGCCGCGCCACTTCCAGGTTTCCTCCACGTCCGGCAGCGCCCCGTGGATCAGCGCGCGGACGCGGGCAAGGATGTCACCGCGCCAATCAGCAAGCTCGGCAATGCGGGCGTCAATCAGGGCTGCCGCGGAGAGAGCAGCATCTGCGGGATCGGACTTCTGCGTGGCCATCGCTTGGTCTCGTTCGGGGAAAGAACCTGGGGGATTACATTCGTTCGCCAGGCAGCTCGCTGGCCTGCCGCACCCAGTCGAGGAACCTCGCCTCGTCCAGTACCCCATCCTCAAGAATGTGCAGGTAGCGCGTGTCGGCGCTCTTGGATGGTTCGGGCGGAACAGGCTGCAACAGCGCACCACGGAAGAACGCGACCTTGATGTAGCGGGTGAAGCAATGGAAGCTGAGGAACCAGCCCTCGCTGGCAGCAACGCCGTACATCGGCGAGTTCCATTTCACTGCCTTGTGCACACCGGGCACGGCCTGTTCGATCAGGGCGTCCAGACGCTCACCAACGGCCCGTTTCCAGTCCGGCATGGCAGCGATATAAGCCTGCACGGGCGCATCGCCCTCACCCTTGGCGATCTGCGGATTACCGCCGGACAGCAGCTTCGGCGCGGCACTGTTGGCAGGTCGCTTGGCGGGCATCGCAGGGGCCATGAGGGTCGAAGGCCCGAGCGTACGCCGCCGCCCGGCAGCGGTCACGGCGCACTGCGCCATGGTCTCAGAGGCTGCTGCGGAACTGCCGCCAGGTGGGCAGCTTGCGGGCCCCGCGCAGGAACCACATCAGGGTGGCCATCACCAGGCCGAACATCACGCCTGCCGCCACCCCGGCAAGCAACAGCAGTTCCAGCGCCGGGGCCCTGCCCTGCCACAGCAACAGCCACATCAGTACCGTCCAGAAGACGCCAAACAGCAGGCCCTGCAGCAGCGTATTGGTCAGGAAACCGGCCAGTATCGGCGGCGGCAGCGCGACGCCCAGCCGCCACAGCATGCGGTGCAGCAAGGGGGCCGCTTCCCTCCGTGGCACCCCGGAACGGTCCAGGAAGCGCAACGCCACCTGGATGTCCGCCGGGTATCGATGGTCGCTCTTATCCATCCATTGAAACTAACGAGGCGGCACCACAAACGCAAACGGCCGCCCGAAGGCGGCCGTCGCGACAACAACCGGAGTTGTTTATCAGCCCTTGGTTGCCAGGCGGGCAACCTTGGCGGCAGCAGCAGCAGCCAGGTCTTCCTTGATGCGGGCAGCCTTGCCTTCCAGGCCACGCAGGTAGTACAGCTTGCCGGCGCGGACCTTACCACGGCGCTTGACTTCGACCGAGTCGCCGATGGCGCTGTGGGTCTGGAACACGCGCTCGACGCCGTAGCCGTGCGAGATCTTGCGCACGGTGAACGAGGAGTTCAGGCCGCCGTTCTTGGTCGCGATGACAACGCCTTCATAGGCCTGCACGCGCTCGCGGGTACCTTCCTTCACCTTCACGCTGACGACAATGGTGTCGCCCTGGCTGCACTGGGGCAGTTCGCGGGTGATCTGGGCGGATTCGAATTCCGCGACGATGGACTTGTTCAGCTTGCTCATGGGTTACACCGATTCATTGTTCGGGTGGGCGTGTCATTCGACAGCGTGGGCTCATGCAGTCACCGGACTGTGCTGCACGTTTGTTTTGGGTACTGCGCACCGGCCGGGGCCGGCGTAATTGACCATGATAGCCGATAAAGCAGGGCTGGCGCTAGACCTTGCCCTTTTCCGCCGGGATCTGGCGGGCCAGGGCCAGCAGCTTGCGGTCGGCCTTGCCCAGCGCCTGTTCATCCAGCAGGTCCGGGCGCCGCTGTGCGGTACGGATCAACGACTGCTGCCGGCGCCAGGCAGCGATGGCGGCATGGTTGCCCGAGCGCAGCACGTCCGGCACGTCCCCCAGCGGATGCTGGGCCGGCTGGCTGTAATGCGGGCAGTCGAGCAGGCCGAGGTCGCCCTCGAAACTGTCCTGCGCCGCGGATTCGGCGTCATTCAAGGCGCCTTCCTGCAGCCGGGCCACCGCGTCGATGATGACCGCCGCCCCCAGCTCGCCGCCGGACAGCACATAGTCGCCGAGGGAAATCTCCTCATCGACATTGGCGGCCAGGAAACGCTCGTCGATGCCTTCATAGCGGCCGCAGAGCAGGACCATGCGCGGCAATGCCGCCAGTTCCCGCACCTTGGCCTGGGTCAACGGCGCGCCCTGCGGGCTGAGATGGATCACCCGCGCAGGCGTCGGATCGGCCTCACGGATCGCCTGCAGGCAGGCCTGCAGCGGCTCGATCAGCATCACCATGCCCGGGCCACCACCGAACGGACGATCGTCCACCCGGCGGTAGTTGCCCTCGGCGTAGTCACGGGGATTCCAGCCATGCAGGCTGAACAATCCCTTTTCCTGCGCACGGCCGACGACGCCCAGTCCAGCGGACTGGGCGAGGAAATCGGGGAACAGGGTGATGACGTCGAAACGCATGCTCACACTCAGAACTCGGGGTCCCAGTCGACCACGACCAGATTGGCCTCGAAGTCGACGGATTTGACGAACTCCGGCGCGACGAACGGAATCATCCGCTCGCGGTCACCGCGTACGACCACCACATCGTTGGCGCCGGTACTGAACAGGTGCGAGACCTGGCCGAGGGCAACGCCTTCGACGGTCTTCACATCCAGGCCTTCCAGATCGACCCAGTAATACTCGTCGGCATTGGGCGGCGGCAGCGCACTTCGGGCCACGAAGACCTCGGTGCCATGCATCGCCTCGACCGTGTCGCGATCCTCGATGCCCGGGAAACGGGCCACCAGGTGCTTGCCGGTATCCCGGCCACGGGCGCCTTCAAGCGTCGATTCCTGCCCGTTGGGGCTGCGCAGGATCCACGGTTGGTAACGGAAAATAGCGGAACGCGGCTCGGTCCAGGACTCGAGCTTTATTTCGCCGCGCACACCAAAAGCGCCGACAATCCTGCCAAGCAGGATGCGGCGCTCGTTATCTTTCATCTGCGTTCAATCAGATGGGCCGCACCAGGGCGCGGCCCGTCAGGATCAGGCCGCAGCGGCCTGGGACTTGCTCGCTTCCTTGATCAGGTTGCGAACTTTCTCGGTCGGCTGGGCGCCGTTCTTGACCCAATGGTCAACGCGGGCCAGGTCCAGCTCGATGCGCTTCTCGCCGCCCTGTGCAACCGGGTTGTAGAAGCCAACGCGCTCGATGTTGCGGCCGTCGCGGGCGCTGCGGACGTCGGTGACGATGATGTGGTAGAACGGACGCTTCTTGGCGCCGCCGCGGGTCAGTCGAATCTTGACCATGGTGGTTTTTTCCTATTGCCCAGTCGCCAGGATGGCGCGGTAAGCGGGCGATTATAGCGGCAGAGTCCGGCCGAGCCAACCCCGGGCGTCTACCCCGGGGTCAGATCCCTTTTACCGAGCAAAAGGGATCTGACTCCAACGGTTCCATTCAGGAAAGCGACTGCCAGGGCACCCGGGACAACACCGCCCTGCCCTGTTCGGCCAGGGCCTGCGAACCCGGCAGCACCTGACCGTCGATGGCGTCCAGCGCCCACACCCCACTGGCGTTGCAGGCGAAGGCGGCCTGCATGCCGGCCAGCTGCTCCAGCCGCAACGGCTGGGTCTGCTGTGGGCCCACCCAGCCCGCCTGCAGCAGCGCTTCAGCGGTTCCCCGCAGCGCAGGCGCCTGTGGCCAGATCAGGTGTTCGCCGTCATGCACGGCCAGGTTCCAGGTGGTGCCCTCGCTGATCTGCCCGTCGGCAGTGACGAACAGCGCATCGTCGACACCCGCTGCCAACGCGGCACGGCGCTGGGCGAACAGTCCAAACGTACCGACATGCTTGATCTGCGGCAGCTCTCGCTGCCATGTCGCGCTGCGTACGCGTTTCGGCGCGGTCAGCGCGACCGGCGCGGAGACGGCAATCAGTACATCCACCGGCACGCTTGCCAGCGGCTCACGGAAATCGAAACGCCGCGAGAACACGGTGACCCGCATCGATGCGTCGACCTGGCCGGCCTGTTGCAGCGCCTGCGCCATCCACGCCTGCACCTGCGCGATATCGAGCGCGCTGCCGAACAACTCCTGGGTTGCCTGCGCCAGCCGCTGCAGATGCAGATCAAGCCCCTGCACCGCGCGGCCGCGCACCTGCAACGAGGTGAAGTGGCCGTAGTTGGTCAGCGCCGGCAGCAGGTCTTCGGCCCGCGCCGTTGCGCCGTTGCAGGTCACCGTCATCGCAGCAGCGCCTGCGCCTGTTCCCACATGCCACGCAGCACGTCGGCGGCCGGCGCTGCCGGTGCCATCCACGCCGACTGCCCGGCCCAGGCCTGCATCGCAGCAAGCCGGTTTTCCTGCGTGGCCTGCTTGCGCATCGGTCCAGTCAGGCCACGCTGCACCGGGTACGGGCGCGGCGCGGGTGCACCCTCGGCAGCAGCTGCACGCACGTAGGCAGTCGCCAGGCCACGGCCCAGGCGACCACTGAAAGCGCGGGTCGGCCAGGTGTCTTCGGGTTCGCTGCGGGCCAACGCATCGGCCCATGCCGGCGCCACCGCTGCTTCCGGTGTGCGCAGGAAGGCCGTGCCGATCTGCACGGCGCTGGCCCCGAGCATCAGGGCAGCAGCAATGCCGCGACCATCGCCGATTCCGCCCGCAGCGATCACCGGAATACTCAGGTTGTCCGCCAGCCGCGGCAGCAGTGCGAACAGGCCGACCAGCTGCTGTTCTGCACGTATCGGATCGAAGGCGCCGCGATGGCCGCCGGCTTCGGCGCCCTGCGCGACCACCGCGTCAGCACCCGCATCCTGCGCAGCGCGCGCTTCGGCCAGCGTCGTAGCGCAGGCGATCCAGGCGATGCCCGCATCCTTCAACTGCTGCACATGACGCGGCGACAGCACGCCCATGATGGTCGAGGCCACCGCCGGCCGTGCCGCCAGCAGCGCACTGAACTGCTCCTCGAAATCGGCAGGCGTGGCATCCGCTGCGCTGGCCGCAACCTCCGGCCCCCACTGGCCGAGAAACGCACGCGTGCTGGCCTCGGCGGCCACATCGCGCACCGGCGCGGGATCGGGCAACCACAGGTTCACCTGCGCCGGCCCGCTGGACGCTGCACGGAAGTCCTGCATCCAGCGACCGATATCAGCCGCCGGCGACAACACGGCCCCCATCGCGCCCATGCTGCCGGCGTTGGCCAGCGCGGCGGAAAGCGGAACCGGACAGGCACCGGCCATCGGTGCCAGCAGGATCGGCAGCTGCAATGAAAAACGCCGACAGAAATCGTCGGCGCGTTCGAGAATCGGCGAAAGGCTCACGCGACGCACCTGTGGGAGGAGTCGCTGCCAGCATACGCCAGACACTGTGGACGGGAGCGTCGCCTCGGGCGATCCGCTCCCGCCTGGCTCAGCGTGCAGACACCGCGTAGGTGCGGACCAGCTGGCTGTCCATTTCTTCGTTGAACTTGAACGTCACGTAGCGCGCGTCATCAGCGGCAAACTCTTCCTCGGCGCTGGCGCGACCGATCTCGGTGCCCTCGGCATCCAGCGCACGCGCCACCAGCTTGCCCTTGAAGGCTTTGTCGGCCACCACGTACACCGCCGCGTCCTTGGAGCCCATCCCACGGCTCTTGCCGAGGGTGACGGTGAGGCCCTGCGCGGCCAGGCCCGGATCGGCCTGCAGCGTCACGTTCATGCGCTTGTCCACGCCCTCGCCCAGCCCGGCGACGAAATCGGCAGCGGTGCCGCTGATGGCACTGCCGGCCTTCTGCGAAACGGAGGTGTCGTCCTTGCAGGCAACCAGGCCCAGGGCCAGCGCCATCACCACGATCGACTTGTTCATGCACATTCCTTTGATTGATTCCGCGGGTTGTTCAAGCGTTCGATACAGCGCGCGCTCAGCGGAACGGCATGCCACGGCCGCCCATGGCGCCCATCATGCCCTTCATGCTGCGCATCATGCCCTTCATGCCGCCACCGGCCATCTTGCTCATCATCTTTTCCATCTGCATGTACTGCTTCATGAGCTTGTTGACGTCGGCCGGGGTCACGCCCGAGCCCTTGGCGATGCGGGCGCGACGCGAGCCATTGAGCAGGTTCGGGTTGCGCCGTTCCTTCTTGGTCATCGAGCCGATGATGGCGATCATGCGCGGCACTTCCTTGCCCTGGCTGACCTGCTGCTTGAGGTGCTCGGGAATCTGGCCCAGGCCCGGCAGCTTGTCCATCAGGCCGCCGATGCCGCCCATGTTCTGCATCTGCTCGAGCTGGTCGCGCATGTCGTTCAGATCGAACTTCTTGCCCTTGGCGACCTTCTCGGCC
>Ga0256885_1000433_pt1 | contig 13738 bp, 2 predicted proteins | sample MC6MC0493MT_FD_186344 | JGI IMG/M metagenome (GOLD analysis project Ga0256885, IMG submission 186344) | Metatranscriptome of enriched soil aggregate microbial communities from Iowa State University, Ames, United States - MC6-MC0493-MT... | ecosystem: Environmental > Terrestrial > Soil >...
AGCAGACACGGGCGAAGAACCAGCAGACACGGGCGAAGAACCAGCAGACACGGGCGAAGAACCAGCAGACACGGGCGAAGAACCAGCAGACGCGGGCGAAGAACCAGCAGACGCGGCCGAAGAACCAACAGACGAGGCCGAAGAAGCGAGGTTCATCATCGGTAAGCTCTGACAGAGGGTGGCACGAAAAGAACTCGAAAAGTCGGCCAGGCGTGAAGCGAAGAACGAATCGGCAATACCAAAAAGCTAGTTGTGTATTAGGTGCTTAATCGTGCGGTGGTCGGTCCGAGAAAACAACGTTCAAAAGGACTTCGCCGAAAGGTTCGCTTTTTCCCAATCCAAAATTGGGTCCCCATTTAAGGCTAGCGCTAGCTGCCACTAGTTTCAAAGAGGACTGTAGTAGCTAGAAGTTAAAAGCACAGGCAAGAATACACATCGCAACAATATACAAGAGCAGGAAAAGAAGAGGAAGAAGAATAGAATCGAATTATCACGAAGAAAATGCAAACCAAGGAATGAGAAACAAACAGATAGACACAAGAAGAAAAAATTAGGACTATGATTGGGCAGCAAATAAAACACCTCAGTTGTTGAGCTGACATAATAAGGCTGTGCCTTGCAACACCCAATAATCGGGTGATTTCAGCGTCGGTAAATGTACCTCCAGTACAAAGTTGGTACTCTGCCCCGTTGTGGAGAGCACACCCGCGCGAACGGATGTCTTATAGACGGGGCAGGCATAGTGCTTGGGGTTGCGCTGGTAGTCTTGCGTCGGAAGGAAGTGGATGACGGGCATGGTGTAGAAGAGCTCGCCCAGCTTGGCGTCGTCAATGACCTGTTGCTTCTCATCCCACCGAGCACCGTCCAGCTGGAGGCCATGGATGTAAACACCATCCTCTGGAGGCCGTTCCACATCTTTGGCTTCCTTGAATTGCGTGACATGGAAGGCAAAGCTGAGCGTATCGATAGGGATGCGATACTTGCGTGCATGGCTCTGCAGCACGCCAGTCATAAAGCCTTGTGGGAAGAAGAACCCAGACAACCAGAAGCAATTGGGCTTGCCGTTGGCCAGCCAGTCCGTCATGAATGCGATGCGCTGGTGAAGGTCCTTGACCCAGGAGGCCAGAGGCTTGAGGGAAGGATAGGCTACCTTCTCCCACAGTTCCGGAACTTGATTGTTCAAAAGCGACGTGTACATCTTGTCGAGCTCCAAAGACATCACCACTTCTCCTTTGATGGCTTTTTGGATCTGCTGCAAAGTGCGCTTCATGGTCGACAACAGGAGGTTGAATCGGTCCATCTCCTGTCCCAGCACCACGGTCAGCGAGTCCAGCACCTGCTCCTTCGCATCCTTCTCTTCACTGCCGTTCTGGAGACGAAGCTGCAGCTGACGTCGATCAAGCAGATGGGGCATTTTCTCCTCCATCTCTCGTGCCAAGTCAGCCACCACCTGATCATTGCTCAGACCGCTGGCGGAAACCACCTCACGAGGCTGAATGCTTAGCAGGGTATTGAGCATTGTCTTGGTCTCTTGGTATTGGAACGTGAGGTTGGCATTTTCATGCATACCAAATACTTCAGGGTCGGCCTCGGCAGGAAGGTTGGAGAGGTAAGAGATGTATGAAGAAATGAGGCCCGAAGACGGGGTGTAGTAAATACCAGAAGAAGAGAGGGGGTACTTGTCAGTGAGAATGTCAGGCGTGTAATAGCACTTGAGGATGCTGTTGAGGCAGCGACGGTCCCAATCATCCGTGACACGACCACCATAGTTAATCTCACCGCACACGTATCGAAGTGCATCCCAAGGAATCTGAGACTGCTCCTCCAAGAACATACGCAGAACCTGCAGAGAAGTCTCCAGATCGCTGTCGTTGAACTCATACATAATATTCCAGCCAAGAGGACCAAACTTCTTGCGCTCTTGAATGACAGCGTGGAAGAAGCAAAGACCAAATACCAGCTTCTTCCAGGGCTCGGGTTTCGAGCAGCCTTCAAAGTCTTCAGGGTTCACAACATTGGTGTACGATCGAATCAAGTTGGCCTTCAAACCTCTGGGCGGTTCGTTGGTTAACTTCACACCATGTTGGAGCACCGATACAGGGAAGTAGGAACACGGCATGGATGTCAACCAAAGACGGAAATCAGGATGAATGCGCTCATCGTGTTGGAAGCCATCGACAATGGTCTCCAACTCGCCCATCCACGACTTGGCCAGATGGCAGTTCTGCAACAGCACCCATTCTCCTTGCTTCTTGGCGACCTCAATCATTCGGCGTGCATTGTCACCCTGGCCCTGGCCCAGCGAGATGACGTTGAGCTTGTTGCTGAAGTTCTTATCCCGAGCAAAGCGGAACAAGAGACCGGTGGGGTCGGCACCTTGGGACAAAACAAACACCACGGGTGTCTTGATATCCGTGTCCTTGAAGACATCTTCCAATGAGGGCTGGATCGGGGAGGTAAACGCTTCGCCCATCTTCAGACCAACAAAGGCGCTCAGGGCTGGTACCAACTTGTCAGGTTTGAGAGCCTTGAGAAGGATGAGACGCTGGAAATGCGGTATCTCGCTCTCGAAACGATCAGGCAGAGGGGCATCCATCGGACTGGGCTGTGCAACCCACTGCTTCCACGCGTCCAAAGAGTTGACCACGTGTGGCGTCAAACCCGCGAAGCCAGTATCTTCCAAGCGACACAGAAGCTCCCATCCTGTCGCGCTGATAAATGAATCGTCAGGGTTGGCCAGGCGGTCTTGTCTTTCGGTGAGGCGACGAGTCTTGATGATGGGTCTTAAGAGGAGATTCCATTCCTTCTGCTGAATCTCGCCTGCTTGACGAAGGATCTGGGCGCAAATGAGGAAGGCAAAGAGAGCTTTGTGGTTCTCGAAGCATCCGCGAGAGATATTCGCAAAGATTGACCACGTCACATGCTGAATCATGTTGGCAAGTCGCTGGGAAAGGTTATCGGACCTGACACTCTGGCTCAAGCAGATGTTGAACAGACGCATGAAGTACGACAGAGAGTACTGATACATGGGGTCGATCAGTGCCAAATCAGCCACCACGAAGTACAGAACAGAGCCCCTGGTCGCGACGGGGCGATAGGCCTCACGAGTAGAAGAAAGGATGCGCTCGTTTTCAGCAGTCTCCTTGACACGTTCGTGGATAATGTTGGACATTTGCTTGGAGTCATCGAGGGCTGTAATGAGGTCTTGATCGTCGAGAATGTTGCCAGAGCTTTCAGAAAGCAGACGTAAAATCTTGTCCTCCAGGTCCTGCAACTGCTTCCTGTCCTCAGCCATGCTCACCACCAGCCGATTCTTCTTCTCTTCGACCTCGGGCCTCTCATGCTTGACGACATCGCCCAGCAGCTGGTCTTCCAGGCCTTGTCGCGTGACGGTAAAGTTGATCAGAGCCACCTTGATGCAGGTTTCGGGCAGGTAGTGCGGGTTGGAGAGCTTGGTAGTGAGGAAGAGGCGGAAGTTGGGATTGTAGGGGATGATGTTCTCACCGAGACGGATCATGAGATCGCCGGTCTTGCCTTCAAACACTTGTCTGAGAAGCAGAGGATCAAGAGCCGCATCCACATACTCCTCGATATCCTCAATCAGCACAGGATAGCCCAGCTTGACCGCACTCTCGACATCACGAAGCATATGGCGATCGGTAAACCTCGTGACCACCAAACGAGAGCTGGCGTACTCGTTTTGGATCCACTTCTTGGCTTGTTCTTGCGGATCGATCATCAAAGGCCAGCGATGAGAACGCTTGGCGATGATACCACTGTCAATAGAAACGGTGTCCGTCGGTAGCCCCTGCATGTTCCAGTCCCTGATTTCGATCGGACTGCCCATCACTGAGCGAAGCGCAAATGAGTCAGAGATGGGAATCTTGCTTTCTTGACACCAAGAAACCCATTTTTTAGCGAGTTCACGATACTCGCCAGTGAAAGGACCAAGGTAGCTCACACAAGCTGCAGAAACGAAGCAATCACCCACAAGCTTCTCGAGATCGAGCCCAATTTGAGCAAGGTCGGCTGTCCAGCGAGTCTGTTCGCCGGCGAGACCCGAAGTCAGCTTTTCCGCTCGAACCAGCCTCGCCTCGGTCTGCTGCGTTCGCAAGTCCAGCTTATTCTTTTCCGCTAGAGTGGCCTCACAGCGATTCTTGAGCATGGTCACGTTAGCAACCACTTGGGCCATCTGATCTTGCTTCTCCTTGAGCTTGGACTCGGCCGCTTGCAGCACGGCATTCATCTGCTCCAAATGCTTTTGCTTTGGCGCGACCTTCTTGGAGACTTCGGAATAGAGGATAATGGCGCGAACCCAGTCCATCAGCGACGCCGCGGCCTTGGAAACGCTCTGCATCTTGTCGTTGGTGAGAGTGGGGTCCTTGAGATACTTGTTGGTGATCTTGTTGATGACCTTCTGCTCGATATTATCCTTATCGTAGTCTCGCAACGTCTTCAGGAAGTTGACGTTGGCTAACACTTTTTTGGCCGTCTCCCAGTCTTCTTTGGCGCCGAGCAGAATACAAACAGCTTCCATTGTTTTCTGCACACCAGCCGGGGGATTCGACATAGACTTGATCTCACTAATCTCTTGCTTCTTCAGCTTCTCCAACGCCTTCAAAGCGTCGCGATAAGCAGGCAACGCCGAGTCCAAATCAGCCTGGGCGTCAGCAGCAATCTCCCGACACTCAGCCGCCTGCTTCGACACCATCTTTTCCTCGACTTCGACCACGGCCTTCACCATGTCAGCGCGCTGCTGATCGTTGGCAAGCAAGGCCAGCATCGTTTCCGTCTCCTTGGTCTTGGTCAGAAGAACAGGCTTGAGCTTCTCCAGAGTCTCCCTCAGCTCGGCGACCACTTCTTTCGTGTCTTTGAGCTTGGTCAGACCAGTCTTGAGTCTTTCAGCTTGTCGACTGAGACGATCACGCCGCTCGGACAGCATCGACAGGTAGAGGCGAATGAGATCCAGGTAGCTCTTGGGTGTGGTGTAGACACGACGCGACAGCTCGGCGGCAAATCGGTCGCTCGCTTGCTCGACAGATTGGTGAATGAGCACACACAACTTACCCAAGGCCGACCTCACATCATCGGACGACAGCATCACATCGCTCAAGAACTTGGCTGACACTTCATGCAGGGCGGTCTCGGGCCACTTGCTGTACCAATCAATGGTGCAGCAGTTGATCAGAGACGGGAACATGCGACACCGAGTGCGGAAAGCCTCGCCAACGGGGCTCATGCAGAGCACAATATGCAGGTGGTCGCGCACACGCTGAACGAAGGTGTTGTAAACCACGTTCCGGGTCGCAGTCAGACCCATCTCCTTGACCACAGGCGACAGATCTTCGATCAGCTTCATGAGTTCGTCGTTCGGGAACAGGTTGGGGACTTCGCCGGTGTTGAGGATGTTGTTGATATCTTCCAGGAAGCGCTCCTCGACGATCTGATTCTCGTTGAAGAGGAAGACCACATGCTTGCCTTGGACACCAGCCATCAGCATCACCTTCTTCAGGAACTCCTGGAAGTCGTTGTACCCGAAGTTACGCGTGATCTCCATCTCCATGCACTGGTACTCGGCGATCGCACACGCCAAACGAGTGAGGCTCTGCTTGCCCGAGCCGCCCACGCCCACCAGCATCGCGTTGCCACGGGGCTGGCTGATGATGCGAGAGATGCGGCTCAAGTGGGCAATGGCATCCTCGAAGAAGACCAGGTCCATCTTGCTGCTGGTCGAAGACAGGTTGTACTCCTCCAGATAGTCCTTCAGCAAGCGGCCCAACTCATCCCGGTTTTTACTCTCCTCGTAGACCTTTTCACTTCCAGGACGCAGGAAATCAGCAAACAGGATGGGCTCCTCTTCGAAGAGGTCCTCGTGCGACCAAGAGACGCTGAAGTGGCGGTTGAGCATGGTCGTGATCTTCTTGCTGAACCACAGCCTGTCGTCGTCGCTGATCAGGCGGTCAGAGAAGCAGCGCTGGTTCTCATGGATCCACAAGCGAATCATAGTTTCGGGATTCTCACATACGATCGGGCGAATCATTAACATGCCTTGGAACACTTTGGAGATATCACGCAGGTTGAAGGTATAATGCGACTTGGCGGGCGTGGGCAGCAGCTCAGCACAGCAGTTGAGATACAGCTCCACCGTGGCCGCCACGAGGGGCTCGCTGAGCTTCTGCACCGGAGGCTTGAAGTCGGCCATAAAGCCTCCGAGCACCGCACCAAAGATCTTTTTGAGCCCTGTTTCGCTCTGCCGCGGCAAGCACAACACGTTGAAGTGCCGTGTGAAGCGTTGCGTGAGTTCGTTGCGTCCACCTCCGGGCGGGGCAGCGGCGCACAGAAGCGTCGTGTCTTGGACGGATTTCCAAGTCAGCTTCTGACGATCATAGAAACCTTTGTGGTCTTGGAACTGTCTGAGCAGCTCGATGGGAGGCTGAGCGCCATACTCCTCAACCGCAGGCATGTTCACATCGTCAACAAACACCACAACGCGCTTGCCTGCAGGCGCCCCGAGTTGATTGCGCCTGACTTTGTACAGCTTGCTTTCAATGGTCTCCTGCGTCTTCTTGGCGCTGGTCTGCGCGGAGAAGTTGAGGATGATGGGGATGATCGGACGGTCGGACATGGGGATGGTGCCGAGGCCATTGGAAGTCGACAGGCGATGGTCGGATGGAGGCTGGCCTGAAGATGAAGTTTCCTCGATCTCCTTCTCTTCACCTTGCATGTCCGCTCCCTCGCCTTCACCTTCGCCTTCCTCGCTCACTTTCTCCTCCTTCTCTTCTTCAGCCTGGCCCTCGGTTCGGTTCAACAGCAGCTTCGGCTTCTCCTTGAATCGATCATGGGCGGTCTGGAACAAACTCTGTACCAGCACACTCTTGCCCACACCGGTCTGACCCGTCAGGAACACCGAGAACTCGCGATCCACCAGGGTATTCAGCAAGGAAGAGAAGCGGCAAGTATCGATCGTGGGCACAAGCAGTTGGAAGTAGGGCACACGAGGATTGTAGACGAAAGGAGACACGCGACTTTCCCAGTGACGCCAGCTCTTGTCACTGGCATCAAAGAAGAAATCGAACACCGAGCCCGGAGGCCGTACGTTGACGAACAACTCGCCGACATACTTGCCGAACATCTCTCGGCTCTCCTCGTCCAAACCGCCACCCAGAGCCCAAGCAAAGCAGAAACAGAACACCATGTCCAGCGAGATCTGCAGCTTGTCGATCGGCTCCGTCCGGTCCAGACCGCCCTTCTCCACAGGCATCGACAGGTAGGAATCGAGCAGACGGCACAGGCTGGTCACCAACTGAATGTCGACGGTGGGGATGGGCTCCTTGAGGTGCTCGCGAAGGAAGTTGATGCCGCTCGAGAGCTTGGTCTCAAACAGCTTGGTCAAATGCTCTTGCGCCTCGTGACTCCACCCGACGCCTTCGAAGCCGTCCTCTTGCAGCACCGAGTGCGCGACGAACTTGGGCAGCCACGAGCGCACGTACGGCATGTAGCCCAGGTCCGACGGCGTCATGTACACCATGCCGCAGCGCGACACGGTGGCGGGCGAGGCCACGGACAGGTCTTGCACCTCGAACACGATCCGCATCTCGGGGCGCAGCTTGATGCGCTCGCGGTTCGGCAGACACAGAGTGAGGGTGTCGTCCAAGACCGTGTTCATGTTCTCGACCCAAAGCGCATCGACCGGGCCGTCGAACACGACCCACTGGCGATCGGCAGGGTTGACCAGAGCTTGGGAGGCTTCGTCTTGCTGGTCGTGGGTGCGATAACTGGAAGGATCGGCGTCGAGATCATCTTTCTCCTCGTCATCCTGCATGGAAGCCTCGGTTGAAGCCGAAGCGCATTCTCTCATCAAGCTCGAGGCCAAACCGTCGGTCCACTCCTGCGTCAAAGGATTCACCTGGCCAAACAGCTCGCCCATGCTGATCGCCTTGGGATTGAGCAGATGCGTATGTACGACTTGGTACCTCTCGTCCACGGAACCTCTTTGTCTGAGCTTGGTCATGGCACGAGACAGCGTGGACAAGCACGTCGACTTGCCCGCACCAGTCGGACCCACCACCATCACACCAAACCTGATGTTCATGGTGTCGAAGAGCTGCGTGACCTTGGTCACAAACGAATCCACCTTCTGCAGTCCTTGTTCGGCCAACACTTCAGCTACCGCGCCCTCCAGCTCTTCGCTCTTCTGGCCTCGCAGCGGCACATCGGGGAACAGGTCCTGCACAATGGCGTCGAACAGCGGCAAGTCCTCTTCCAGGAATTTGGGGATGTTGCTGTCCCTCATGGCTCGAATCAGCACCACGCTTTCGTCGAGGTCGGGCTGCGCGCGCTTGAGCGCTCCGGCCATCACCAGCACGGACTTCACCGCACGCATACCAAAGTCGTAGTGCTTCTGTTGCGACAATTGCTCGGAAGCCAACTTGTACAGGCGCACCATTTTCTTCGACAAAGCCGAGGCGTTTTCGAAACCTTCAGCGAAGAGCATGATCTCAGCAATCAGCGCATAGTCGGGAATCATCATCGAAACAGGACGGAACAAAACCTTGAGGTTATCAGGAAGCTCTGTTCTGCCAGCATAGCCGGGGTTCATGGTGATCATGACGCCACAGCTCGACTTGAGCGGGATTTGTTGACCCATGAAGTTGAAGTCGGTCAGGTTGGCCTTCAGAGCTTGGCGAATCGAGAGGAGCTGCTGCGCAATGACCGACAAGACTTCGATATCGATACGGTTGAACTCATCGAGACAGGCCCACGCGCCGGTCTGGGCCAGGCCAGAGAACAGAGTCGCCATGGTCATAAAGTTCATCTGCTCCGAACAGTTGATGACCATACACAGCAGACCCATGGCCTTGGCCAAATCCTTGGTACTCTCGGTCTTGCCCGTTCCGGCCGGTCCAGCGGGAGCCGCGCCGTAGCGAATGTGCAGAGCGCCGGTAATGGTCATCCAGCATCGGTCGGTGAGCGGCGTAATGACCAGCCTGGTGGTCACGCCTTGGTATTCGTAGCCGTAATTGAACTTGGCGTTAGCCTGGCGGATGATGCAGTCGTCTTCGTCGGTGTCCCAGTAGAAGCGCAGCTGCTGTTGCCAGAGGAAGTCGCTTGGGCTGGAAGCTCCCTGGTCGCGAAGCTGGGCAACCACATCACGGGCGTGCACATCCGTGGTGATGAGGGCCACAACCTTCTTGCGATCCATCTTGCTGAGGTTGCTGCGCACCAGCTTGGTCAGCTCCGACAGCTGCTTCACCTGCACCTGGTACCACTTGGTCATGGCATTCTTGTTGCTGCTGCTGCTGCCACTGGCCTGGCCGTCCTTGTCGCCGGTCATGGGCACAGCGCCACTCATGCTTCGCAGCGCCTGCTCACAGCCTCGGCTCCACGCGATCTGCGACACAGTCATCGTCACTTGCGCAAGCTTGTCGAGCACCCACTGGGTACGGGGCTGTCTCTCGTAGTCCACCACACCTCGCTTCATATAGCGTTTAAGCGATTTGCTCATGTCCTGCTCGAGCGCCGACAGCCACACCTCGACCGCGCCTCTGGCACGCAGGTTGACGCCCAACGGCACGCGCTCGCCTTCGGCTGAGATCATCGCCTTGATATCGCGATCAGCCACCTCGAGCTTGGCGATGTTATCGAAGCACTGTCGCAGGTGAGGCTGGATGGCAGACAGGCTTTTGCTCTGGGCGAGGATCTTCAACAGCTCCTCGTTCGACAAGAAATAGAATCTGGGGAACTGCTGTCGCTTGGTCTCGAGATAGCTTTCGAGCTGCTTCTGCACACGTTCCAGAGTGGCGTTGTAGCTCCGCAAGCTCTCGCGCAGGCCAGAGTACGTGCCAGCAGCCAAGGCATTGGGGTTGTCATTGGTGCGCCGCATGATCTCCTTCCATCCGCGATCGACGTTATGGAACAGCACAGACTCCTCGGGCAGCTGGCGGGCAATGTCCTGCGAAGAGAAAATGCTCTCGAGATACATCCATGCTCTTTGACAGTTGAGCCATTCCTCGAGCGTGTCTTGAAAGAGCAGCAGCTTCGACGTCCACTCCATGACGTTGTCGCGCAGGCTGTCCACGAAAGGCGACCCGACGATGTTGTTGAGGGCGACGAGCGATTCGTCCAGCTCGGTCATCAGATCGTCCACCGAACCCAAGATGTACACATCCTTCTGCTCCTTGTGCGGCAGCAGGTTCAATTGCTGATGATGCCACACGGCTGCTACCTTTTCGAGCATGTTCTGCAGCAGCGCCTCCTGCGTGGCCTTGTGGCTGATGAGGGCGATGTTCTGCTTGTAGGCAACGGCGTTGAGGCCCATGAGCACGCCGAGCCCGAGGCTGTTGTTGACGGCGACGTTGGCGTTGGCGTTGGCATTGGCAGTGGGGTTGGGAGCAGAGGGGGCGTTGAGGTCCGTGTGGAGCAGCTTGTTGAGCTCCTCCCAATGATGCTTGGTGAGATGCGGGTTGCGGAGGTCGATGATGATGGGCAGCGTGTGCTGGAACGAAGCGATCCTGGCTCTGAGCAGCGGCGGCACGGGATTATCGGGCAACATGCGCTTGGCCTTGCTGTATACCTTGTTGTAGACGCTGATCTGCCGTCCGATCTCGTCCACATCGATGGCGTCCAAAGGCGACGACAACCACAAACGAGACAGCTCATCCCACTCATGAATGGCCTTCCAGAGCTTGAGCTTGACGTCGAGATCGTTCCTGGTTTCGCGCAGGGCATCGTAACGCACCACCTCAACCTGCAGCACGTCTTGATAGTACTGGTACTTTTCAGCCTTCTCTTCCAGCTCCATCAGACGCCCATCCAGCTCTTCCAAGTACTTGATGACCTCGTGGCAACGCGTTTTCTTCACCTTAACCACCTCCTTGTCCTTGTCAGCCTGCTGTTCTTCGTCCTCCTCTTCCTCCTCCTGCGCCAGCTCCACATCGCTGACCATGTCGTGACCCAGCTGCGCCTGCAATCGCTTGCCCTCCTCCATCAGCGCGGGGATCTTACTATCTAGCTCCTTGCTGAAGCGCTCGGAGTTCGACGTCACAGAAGCCTCCGAGAACAGAATGGCCGTCTTGAAGGTTTGTCTCATTTGAGTGAGCCGCTCAAACTGCAGCTTATCGTCTTCATTGACTTTGATTTCCTGCTCGCTCATCAGCGCATACAAATCGCTGATGAAAATGTAGCGGGAATGTGTACGATCTTGCTGCGCGTGGATCTCCGATAGGAATGACATGATCTCCACAAACTCATCCACCGTATTGGGGAGCGCCGAGACTTTCTGGTTGGACTCCTTGAGTTCTTGCAGCAGCAGGTTGCACTTGACGCGGGCCACGTCGGGCAGCAGCTGCGTGAGCTGCGACAGGCAAGCCTGGGGCGAAGGCAGGAACAGCGAGCGCAGGCGGGCCGACGACACGAGCAGGATGCTGATGGCAGACGACGAAGGCATCGAGTCGAAGTCGCGGATTTGATTCTTGTACTTGGCGATGAGGTCAGCGAAGTCGGTGGGCAGGCTGTCGCGGAAGGCGAAAATGTCGGTCTGCTGGTTCGCCACAAACATCACTTTGTAGCGCTCGAAGCTCTTCGCATACTCAGCCGCGGCCTCAAATGCCAGCGCCAGGCCGTTGCGAATGCCGCGCTTCACCTCGATAAAACCTGGGTCGTAAAGAACCATGGACTCAAGCTTGAAATCGCTGGCGTTGGCATCCTCTTCTGTGTCGTCCTTGTCGACGCTGGTGTACGCTGACAGCTCGTGATCCTCCAGCAGCCGCTTGCACGACATCAGCTTGGAAACAGCGGAGTCAATGGACTGCTCGAGCTGATCCTGGAACTCGGTCAGTTCAGGAGTAAAGCACAGGAAAGGCTGTGGCGCTGAGGCCTCATCCAGCTTCATCTCCACCGAAAACAGCGGCGTCTCCTCGCGCTTGGGCTCCTTGCCCTTGGTCTTTTTGGCCTTGTTGATGATGACAAGCTGCTGCTCCGTGGGCCGCCGCTGCACGTAGCACAGCACGTCCTTGGTGCGCTCGTGGCACAGCAGCACCAGAGTGTCGATGATGAGGTAGTCCACCAGTCGGATGTACTTGGTGAGTTTTCTGCACTTGGTTCTCATGGCCGCCTTCTCCGCATGCGAGATCTTGACGCCGTAGTCCGCGCCACCGAGCGTGCCGCCCATTCCACCGTCGGTCAAGCGAAGCGAAGCAGCAGACGGAAGCGTCGACGACGTCAGATCGTCCAGATCGTCGTTCTTGGACTTTCTGAAGCCGTTTTGCAGCAGGAAGTGTTTGAGATCGACGTCGCACGCCTCCAGCACGATCGAGCGCGCATCGCCTTGGAGGCGCTGCAGTTGTGACATAACGGTTCTCTTCTGCTGCTCCTGTGCCTCGCGATACTCCTCGAGACTGAGCGTTCCGCCGCCGGCTCCGATGCGGAACATCGTCCACCGACCCACGCCCACGCACAGGCTGCGGATGGCAATCAGTGAGGGGCGCAGATAGGGGTTCAGCAGGAACAGGTTGTCGTTGAGAATGCGACGGCAGTGCTGCATCTTCTGACGGCGAATGGTCTTCTTCCAATAGATAAACGCCTTCCACATGCGGAACTTCTTGAAGAAAGGAATCTCCATCATCTTGGTATATAAAAAGTACTCCCGTTCCCACTGATCCAGAGACGTGAAATCGGTCTCGTTGCTGTAGAAGTGAGTCACGCCCGCTCGACTCATGGTGTAGTAGTTCTTGGGGTTAATTAGATCGTGCTTGACAATTTGTAAGTCGTAAGGACCGCGGGGAACGAGGTACACAAACTCCTCCAAGAAGGGGCTCTCAATAACTTTGTCAATGAAAGAGAACGGGCTACGCAGATACTTTTCATATTCTTGCGTTTGCTTTTCATCCGCCTTGCGCCGAATCATACTCGTGGAACTGGGTGAAGAAGAAGAGGATGATGAGGCAGAAGAAGAAGAAAGAGAGGGAGGATGGGGGATCTTGTTGTGGGCATCGGAAGAAGAGGATGCGGAAGACAAAGAGGACGAAGGAGCAGCCGCTTGAGCCATCGCTAGTAGTGCTGAGCGCGAAGTCGGCAGCTGGCCCATCTTTGACCACATCGGCTTCTCGGACGAGGAGGCTGAATAGGAAGAGGCGAGGATCGAGCGAGATCGCATGGCGGCGTTGGGCGAACGAAGCGGAACACGCTCTCCAAGCAGAGGTTGCAGGCTGCGAGGCACAGACACGGCTACTGGGGCGTGGGAGGTCGGGGAAGAATCGTCGTTCGTCGGAGACGTCTCGTCGCTGCTATGGGAGCGCAGGGGCTGACCGGTGGCCAAGGCTTCCAGCGCGCGGAGGCGTTTGCTCTTGGAGAGACCGAGCGAGCCCGAACTCGCCATGGACGATGCCGCTGCTGAGGATGGAGCCATCGGTCGACGAGGGGAGACCACACCAGAGCTTTCAGGCTGGCGTTTGTGCGGTGAGACGCTGCCTTTGGCCTCCATATCCCAATTCGGCAGCCCTTGGGGCGGTCGCGGAGCGCCATTGCTGTTCAGGGGCAGCTCATTTTGAAAAGATTGGCCATGTGTGCGGTAGAGACGAGCGGCCAGTTGCTGTTGCTCAAATCTCGCTTGAGCCACTTCCTCTGGCCGAGGTCGAGAAGGTGAGCCAAAGGGATTCATCGAGATGCTGAGCGCAAACGTCAGCAATCGCCTTGAGCCTGCACCCTACTCGCTTGGGAAAAAGCGTTTTGAAGATCAAAC
>Ga0256885_1000438_pt1 | contig 13613 bp, 13 predicted proteins | sample MC6MC0493MT_FD_186344 | JGI IMG/M metagenome (GOLD analysis project Ga0256885, IMG submission 186344) | Metatranscriptome of enriched soil aggregate microbial communities from Iowa State University, Ames, United States - MC6-MC0493-MT... | ecosystem: Environmental > Terrestrial > Soil >...
AGTGCGGCGACAACCGTAGGGCGACTACACCGCGTGCACGACCACCCGGTTACGCCCTTGCTCCTTGGCCGCATACAGCGCCGCATCGGCCGCCTGGAATACCTGGCTCACCTCTGCCCCGGCTGACGGCCATTGCGCCACGCCTGCCGACACCGTGATGCCATCCACGCCATGCAACCGTCGTCCGGCCATATGTTTGCGCAGGCGTTCGGCAACGTTTGCGGCCTCCTTGGTTCCCACGCCCGGCAGCAGAATCAGGAACTCTTCGCCGCCGTTGCGGCTAAGGATGTCGGACGGCCGGGAGCAGTCGCGCATCAGTTGCGCCATGCCGCGAATGACCTCGTCGCCCGTGGTGTGCCCATAGGTGTCGTTCACGCGCTTGAAGTGATCAATGTCCAGCGCCACCACCGCAAACGGCGTGTCGGACGCTTGCAGTTGCTCGACGGCGTCTTGCGTTCCGCGGCGGTTGCGCAAGCCTGTCAGGGGGTCAGTGATGCTGGCCAGGTTCAGCTTGCCGATCTTTTCCTGCAAGCTCGTGAAGCTCCAGATCACGGCGCGCTTTAACCGTTCCGCCTCGAAGTACCAGGCCTTCACCGACTGCACGCGCTGCATCGCCACGGCCACATCCTGGTGTTCGACATTGGTGGCCAGTTGCGACAAGGGCAGCGAGATCATCCGCGCACACCACCAGATGGCCAGCAGGAACGCCAGCGCCAGCGGCGCTGCGTAGCCGATCAACGCCCAGATCAGCTCATGAATCGGCTCCAGCGTTTTTTCCGCCGGACGTTGCGCGATGATGCCCCAGCCGCTCAACGGCTCTGCCGCGTAGCCCGCCAGCATGTCCACGCCCTTCGTGTTGACCACCCGTTGCGCGCCCGCGTGTCCTTGCGTGACGGACGCCACGACCGGATTGCGCATCACGTTTTCACCAATGCGGGCGGACTCCATGTGATAGATCAACTGGCCGTCGCTATCCACCACGAACAGATAGGAGCCGTCTTGATAGTGGTGCTTGCCCAGCAATTCCTGCAACGCGCTGTCGTTACGCAGGTAGATCGTGCCGGCGATATAGCCCAGATACCGGCCGTCGTTCGAGAAGATGGGGTGCGACAGGTTGATGATCATGTTGCCGGCAATCGACACATAGGGCTTGCTGATCAGCGGCTGGCGCGCCTTCAATGCCGCGCGGCTGCCGGGGCTGTCTATCCGCGTACCTAGAAAATTGCGGAAGCTCTGGGTCGTGGCCAGGATGATGCCGTCGGCGCTGACGACGCCCACGGAATTGAAGTTGTCGGCCTGCTCCTGCAAGCGCATCACTTCCGAGGCCAGCACATCAGGCTCGTCGACCTGGCTGGCCAGGTGGCGCGCGCTGTAGGCAAGCTGCTGCTGTGCGGCTTTCAGGAAATTACTGGTGCTTTCCGCCAATTTCGCTGCATAGACGCGGTTGGCCTCCAGCGTGTTGGTGATGAGCTGGTCGCGTTGCACCAGGTAGCTGGCGTACAGGGCATTCGCGGTCGCCGCGATGGCGCTGAATACGGTAAGCGCAAGCACAAGCCCGCGTAGGTTGATTCGCATGGGGTGGCGGACTGGAGCTAGGTCTTGGGCGGGCGAGGGGTGCGCGGTAAATGCAAGCCGCGCAAAGAGGGCGAACGAAAAGAGGGCGAACGAAAAGGCGTCATCGTATTACGGCAGGCGCGGCGCACATCTATAGGTCGTCTGGCTCGGGTTCGTCCATCAGGCGGGCAGCGGGGGACTGGGCCGCAGCCCCCGCCCGGAAATAACCCATGACGGTGGCGACGCTGGCATGGCCCGTCATGGCCATGGTGTCGCCCAGCGGAATGTTGCGCCGGCCCGCTTCGGTAACGAAACCCGAGCGCAAGCTGTGCGCGGAAAACTCGCCTTCCAGCCCGGCGAGCTTGCAGCGTTCCTGCACGATGTCGCGCACGGCCGCTGCCGCCAGCGGTTCCCCAATCACATCGCCCCGGCGCACACGACGAAAGATCGGACCCTGTTGAATACCGCTAGCGGCCAGCCAGGCGTCCAGCGCCTGCGCGGCACTGCCAACAATCGGTTTCTGGTCGTCTGCGCGGCGGGCGCCCGTCTGATTGGTCTTGGATTGCGCCAGCGTATAGAGAAAGCCTTCGGCCGTGCGGACGGTGTTTTCAACCGTGGCGCGCACCACCTCTGACCGGCGCCGGCCGCCGCTGGCCCAGGCAAACAACAAGAGCGCGCGGTCTCGGATGCCGCGCAAGGTGTCGTCGCAGGTGGCCAGCATGGCTTGCAGGGGTTCGCGGGTCAGCGCTTCCTTTTTGGCCGCCGCCACGCCGCGTCGGGCGTAAGCGCGGCGCGTCTTGGCCAGCAATTCGCGCACGGTGGCAGCCCGGCACGGGTTGGGGTGCCCCAACAATTCGTGCGCCTTGGACAGCACCGACACCCGTTGCAGCAAGGTATTCAAACTGGGTGCGCCCAGCCGCCCCTTGGCTTTCAGGCGAACCAGCTCCTGGTCCAACGCCAGCGGAAGCTCCCATTTCAGGCCGTGATCCGTCGAACGCTGCGCATGGTCGACCACGAACTGGATGACGGCGGCTTCGGGCAAGGGCAGGGCGAAACGTTGGCCATAGCGCAGCTCGAACCAAGCCGTCCAGTAGCGGATGGCGGCGCGGTAGCTGGCGGCGGTATTGGCCGAACTGCCTTCGCGCATCAGGCTGCGTACGGCGGCGTCCGCCTGCACGTCGAGCGAGTGCGGGTCCAACAAGGGCAGCGAGGCCAACAATTTCAGCTGCATGGGCAGGGAGGGGGGTTCAGGGGTGCGTCAGGCGAAGCCAGAACTATACGGAATTGCCGCACAACTGGGTGGACGCCGCCTTTTTCGGGCATAGCTTCCCGGAAACCGGCCGATATGCTTATTTCATACATATTATTATGTATGCTGTATGATATCTAACACTACAGCAAAATAGATCCCGATAAGGTTCCATTATCGTGACTAATTCAACACCCAAACGACGACAAACGAGGGAGTGACGGCAATGGCTACGGGAATTACGGAAAACGACGTCTGGACGGCCGCCGACGCCTTGTTGCTGGAAGGCGCACGACCCACCATCGAACGGGTCCGGCAAAAAATTGGCCGGGGTTCGCCCAACACCGTCAGCCCGCACCTGGAAACCTGGTTCCGTGCGCTGGGCGCCCGTATCAAAGACCCCGGCGCGTTTGCCGCCGCACCCGCCATCCCCGACCCCGTAACGCAGGCCGCCACCCACTTCTGGGAAGCCGCCTTGGCTGAAGCGCGTGCCGAACAAGCCGATTCGTATCGGCAGCGTTGGGAAGAATTGGCAGAAGAGGGCGGGCGGTTGGCGGGGCAGGCCGAACAACTCCAGCAACGCGAGATCCAGCTGGCGAATCGTGAACAGGACTTGCAGGAAAGCTTGCGGCTAGCGACTGCACAGCTGGCCGCCACGGAAGATCGCCTTCAGGCGGCGGAACAGCTGCTGCGCCAACGCGATGAACAGCTCAAGCAAAGCCGGCTGAAACTGGAAGACGCGCGCGGCGCCGTTCAGACGCTGCTGACCGAAGCCGAGAAGATGCGCGGGCTGCATGCCCAGGCGCTGGATGCGATTGAGGCGCGGCACACCGCACACGAGCGGCGTTGGATGAACGAGCTGGATGCCGAGCGCGGGGCCGCAAAAAAGCTGCAATTGCGTTTCGACGAAGCCCAAATCGCCAGCCAACGGCAGATCAGCCAGCTGCAAACGTCGCTCACCCAGGCGCAAGACGCCAAACGGGCCGCGGAGCAGGAGACGCTGCGCGTCAGAGCAGAGCTGAAAACAGAAATTCAGGCGGCGCAGGCGCGGTACGACGTCAGCCAGGATGTGGCCCAGGACGCGCTGGCCGCCGCCCGCCAGCGTGAACAGGCGTTGGAAGCCCGGGCAGCCGCGTCCGATGCGCAATCCGCTGCGCTGCTGCTGCAAATGAAGCAAAAGGATGAGCAAGTGGGCGAGCTGACGCGCCATCTGATGGCCTTGGCGCAGCAGAATGCGGCCACGCGTGGCGCTCTGGAAGACAACGCCGCCGCGCGCGCCGCTCAAGCCGACGCCGATCAGCGGCCGGGGTAAACACCCTGGAACGGCGTGTTGTCGGGTTCGCCGAAGTTGTCGGCGTGGTAGTTGGCGTGATTCCGTGTGTCCGAGCTGGAACTTGATCGTGGCTGCGGTGAGCTATAGGAGCTGGGAGCGGTGCAGCCGGCCAGCGCAAAGGCCAGCACGATGGCCGACGATAGGCCGGTAGTGGTCAGGAGCCTCATGGCATACCTCCAAAGAGATGTGCCGCCGCGAAGGCAGCCACCGGAGAGCCCGGCGCCATCGCCATCCGCATTGCATCGAATCCGGCGGCATCTGCGCGCAGCAAGCCGCGTTCCCATTCGTGCTTGTAATGAAGTACAAGTCCGACGCATTTTCGGATAAATTCCAAAGATCGCATGCCTTCGGCCCATTGGGCAGCCGCCCAACCGTCGCGATGCGCCTTTACGCAGGGCGTCATGCCTTGCCAGGAGCACCGGGTGAACCCACGTCCGAACGTTGATCTAGCCCGCATTCTGCTTCTTATCGTCATTCTTTCCGCCTTGATGGTGGGCAGCCTGTACGTGTTGCAGCCCTTTCTGCCGGGCCTCATCTGGGCGACCACGATTGTGGTGGCGACGTGGCCGGTGATGCTGGCCATTCAGGAACGTTGCGGCGGGCGGCGCTGGGCGGCCACTGTGTTCATGCTGCTGATCCTGCTGTTCGTGATCGTGCTGCCGCTCTATCAAGTCATTGCGACCCTGGCGGAGCATAGCGGCGCGATCATGACCGCCGTCAAAAGCCTGCCGGACTACGCACTGCTTGCGCCGCCGAGCTGGATACGCAGCATTCCCATTGCCGGTCCGCGCATCGCGCAGGAATGGCAAACCTTGTCCGATGCGGGCGCGGGCGGCTTGCTGGCGCGGCTGGAACCTTATCTGACCACCGCGGCGCGCTGGCTGCTGGGGCACGCCGCGATCGTCGGCGTGTTTGTGGTTCACATGCTGGTCACCATCGTCATCTCTGGCATTTTGTACGCCCAAGGCGATATGGCGGCCGACTTCGTCAGGCGCTTCGCCAACCGTTTGGCGGGTACGCGCGGCGTGGCGGCCATTCGGCTGGCGGGCGCCGCCGTCCGGGCCGTGGCGCTGGGTATCGTCGTGACCGCCGTGGTGCAGTCCGCACTGGGCGGTGTGGGCTTGTGGATTGCCGGCGTACCGTCTGCCGGCATCCTGACGGCCTTGATGGTGATGCTGTGCCTGGCGCAGCTGGGTCCGTTCCTGCCGATGCTGGGCGGGGTCATCTGGCTGTTCCAGAACGATATGAAACTGGCCGCGACGCTGCTGCTGATCTGGGCGGTGCTGGTCGCCATGTTGGACAACCTGCTGCGCCCGCTGCTGATCAAACGCGGCGTGAATCTATCGATGCTGCTGATTTTGTCGGGCGTGCTGGGCGGCATGTTCGCGTTTGGCATCGTCGGCCTGTTTATCGGGCCGGTCATTCTGGCCGTGACGTCCACGCTGTTGACGGCCTGGATCAACGAGGTGCCGCCGCCTGACAATACCGCCGCAGAGTTCACCGCAGTTCCCGCCGCGGCTGACCCGGCGTTGCCGGGAACGCCCGTGGAAAAGGCGTAACATTCGTCTGACACCGCGGGCGCAACGCCCGCTTTTTTTGCAACACCCCGGCAATACATGACGATGCACCCGACTGCGCTGGCTGACAGCGCGCCCGAATTCCTTTTCACCCCGGCCGCGCCCACATTTCAGGCGGGGGCCCGATGAGCGAAAGCGTACGCCTGGCCAAGCAACTGGCCGCGGAACAGAACTGCTCGCGCGGTGACGCCGAACGCTATATCGAAGGCGGCTGGGTCGCCGTGGACGGCAAAACCATCGAAGAGCCAGGCTTTCGCGTGGCCCCGGGCCAAACCATCAGCCTGCTTCCCGGCGCGAAGCTCGAAGACATGAAGCCGGTGACGTTCCTGGTGCACAAGCCCGCCGGCACTTATGCAGACAACGAACCGGGCTCCGCCCGCGACCTGATCATCCCCAAGAACCAGATGCCGGGCGACCGTTCCAGCCAGCGTTATCTGAAGCGCATGTTCAATGGCCTGAAGCTGGTGACGCCGCTTGAGCGCGCAGCCAGCGGGCTGGTCGTGTACACGCAGGAATACGCCGTGTCGCGCAAGCTGGTGGAAGAGGGCAAGCTGGTTGAGCAGGAATACATCGCACAAGTCAGCGGGCAATTGAGCGAAGGCGATCTTGCGCGGTTGCAGCGCGGGCTGGCGTTTGATGGGCGCGCCGCCACGCCGATGAAAGTCAGCTGGCAAAACGAAACCCACCTGCGCTTTGCCCTGAAAACACCGTTGCCGGGCTTCATCGAATTTGTGTGCGACACGGCGGGCTTGCAGTTGCAGGCGCTGCGCCGCATCCGCATCGGGCGCTTGCCCATGGCGGGGCTGGCGGTGGGCCAATGGCGCTATCGCTTGGACTACGAACGGTTTTAAGTGCCCATGACATTGCCTGGCGAGCCTACGCAACGTTCCGATCACAGCCGTCGCGGCTTTTTGAAGCAGACGGGCGTCTTGTGCCTGTCGGCACTGGCGTTGGCGGGTTGCGCAGGCCCCAGCCGCGGCCCCGGTAAGGGGCAAGCTCCGCTAACGCCAACGCCTCCCGCGCCCCCGAATGGCAAGGGAGCGGCCGCGGTGCCGGCGCTGCGCCCGGGCGCAAAAGTGGCGATTGTGGCGCCGGCTTCGGCGGCGCTCAATGCCAGCGACGACGCGGCGCAATGGTTGGAGGCGCGCGGGTTTGTGGCGCAAGTCATGCCCGCCAGCCGCACGCGGCTGGATGCGCCATATGAGTATCTGGCCGGCAGCGACGCCGACCGCTTGGCCGATCTGCATGCGGCATTCGAAGATCCCGAGGTTGGCGCGGTGTGGTGCCTGCAAGGCGGCTTCGGCTCGTGGCGCTTGCTGGACCAGCTGGACTTCGGACTTTTGCGGCGGCATCCCAAACCCTTCATCGGCTACAGCGACATCACGGCGCTGCACTTGGCGCTGCAACGCCATGCGGGCTTTGTGACCTTTCACGGGCCGATGCTGGCGCAAGATCTCTTGGCCGGCAAACGCGAACCCACGGAATCCGCCTTGTTCGCGATGGTGACCGGGCAGATGGGGCAGGGCGCTTGGATCACGCCCCCGATGGACGCGCGGCCGACCGAACTGGTGCCGGGCGTGGCCAGCGGCCGTTTGATCGGGGGCAACTTGGCGTTGATTGCGGCGCTGATTGGCGGCCCCCACGACATCGACACGCGTGACGCGATTCTGTTCATCGAAGATGTCAACGAAGCGATTCCGCGCGTGGACAGGCTGCTGGGCCAGTTGGCCGCCGCCGGCAAATTCGACGGCGTCAAGGGCCTGCTGGTGGGCAACTTCACGCGGCTGGGCGTGCAGATGGACGATGCGCAGGCGCAGGGCCTGCTGTATCCGTTGATTCTGGATCAGTTCCGCGCACGTGGAATTCCTATTCTGGCCGGCTGGCCCAGTGGCCACGGCGACCCCAATCTGACCTTGCCGCTGGGTGCGCGCGTCACGCTGGACACGGCGCGCGGGGCATTGCGCCTGGATCAGGCGGTGGTGGTTTAACCTTCACTTTTTGCCTCATTAATGGCGCATATTTTGTTTGAATGCACTATTAATGATGCACACCGTGCTAAAAAATGCGTCATTAATCGTGCAATTCATGCGGCGCGGTTCTATTATTGACGCATGAAAAAGAAGATAGAACCCAGTTTCGATGCCGCGGACGCCCTGGTGTGCCTGGGCGCGAACCTGCGCACGGCTCGCCTGCGCCGGGCCGAATCCGAAAGCACGCTGGCCAGCCGGATGGGCGTGTCGCGCGCCACCATCGCGCGGCTGGAACGTGGCGACGGCGGCGTATCGCTGGCGCTTGCCGTCGAAGCGTTGCTGCAATACGGCTTTCGCGATCAGGTGTTTGCGCTGGCCGACCCTGAAGAAGATGGCGTGGGCAAGCGGCTGGATGAGATGCGCCGGCCCAGCCGGGGCAGTGGCGGGGGGTTGCCCACGCATCGCGCCGACCCCGCCAAGCTGTAACGCCCGGGCCCGGCCATGGCACGTTCCCGCAAGCACAAATCGGTTGAAAGCGAACTCTTCGTCTATGTGGATATCCGCGGCGAAGCGGTCTTGGCCGGCGTGCTGACGCTGGACGACACCGACGAAAACCACTTTTTCGCCGAATTCACCTACGTGCAGTCCTATGTCAACGACCCGCGCGCCTTTGCGCTGGACCCGTTGAATTTGCCGCTGATCGACGCCAAGACCACCTTCCGCACCGAAAGCCGCTACGAAACGCTGGGCGCCATCTTCGACGCCGCGCCGGACGCGTGGGGGCGCAACGTCATGCGCGTCGACAAAGCGGGGGCGCGCGTCACCGAAGACGAAGTCCTGCTGCGCGGGCGCGGCATGGGCGTGGGCGCGCTGTTCTTCAGCGCGCGCTTGCTGACGCCGAACATGCGCAAGACCTACCGGCTGCCTGAAGTCAGCCAGGTGGAATCGCTGGCCGATCTGCTGACGGATATCGACCAAGGCGTGAAACCCAAAGGGCTGTACCGCGACATTCTGGGCAGTTCCTGGGATATCGGCGGGGCGCGGCCGAAGACAATTGTTCGTGACGAACATGGCGAGATGTGGATCGCGAAGTTTCCGCGCAAGGGGGATTCCTACGATCGGCAGCGCGTGGAGTTCGCCAATTTGCAGATGGCGCGCGAGATAGGGTTGACCGTGCCAGACGTGCGTTTGACCGAAACGCATCTGGGCGCGGTGCTGTTGACGCATCGCTTTGACCGCCAGCGCCTGCCTGCCGCCAGCGGCGCAGACCCCGTCGTCGCGCGGCGGCATTTCTTAAGTGGCGCGTCGCTGATCAGCCCATCGGTGCAAATTGGCAAGCGCGAGCTGGACGGCGCGCGCGGCAAGGCGACGTATTCCTATGCACGCCTGGCGGACGTGGTGCGCCGCGTGTCGTCAAACCCCGTGCAGGATCTGAAAGAGCTGTACGCCCGCATGATTCTGAACGTGGCGGTGCACAACACCGACGATCATTTAAAAAACGTGGGATTCCTGAAGGACGAGGCCGCGCACACGTACCGCTTGTCGCCGCTATTCGATGTGGTGACGCAGGAAGGGTCCGCCAAGCACTACCTGCATATTGGGGCGGCGGGCCGGGACAGCACGTTTGAGAATTGCCTGACGGAGTACCGGCGCTTCGGCCTGCGGTCGGAAGCGGCTGCGCGTTCCATCCTGGACCCGGTGCGCGAGGTCGTCACGCAACGCCGGCGGTACTACGAAGCGGCCGGCATGTCGCCGCGCGAGATCAAGCTGGTGGAAACGACGCTGGCAGCGTGGCGGGTGGGTGGCTAGCGTGCGGCGTCACCATCGTTCGCATGGACAGCGTTGAAGTCGATGCGGCGTCCCTGCTTGATCATGCCGTCGTGGAAGTCCTGGCTGAGGGCGGCCAGCGTCACGCCGCCAAACCGCTCCATCAGCAAGGCCTGCGCGTCTTCGAAGGCGCCGTCCAACGCCTTGTTCACGGCGGCTTCCACCAGGCAACCAGGCGATTCGCTGCGGTTGCCCATGGCAAAAATCTCTGGCTTTCCCAGCGCTTCGTAAATGTCGCGCAGCGTGACGTCGTTGAAGTCGCACGAGATGGTCCAGCCGCCGCCGTGGCCTTTTTCCGATCGGACCATGCCTTGTTCGCGCAACCCCGCCATGATGCGGCGGATGACGACGGGGTTGGTCTGCATAACCCGGCCCAGGTCTTCGGAGGTCATGGGGCCGGGCGCTTCAGCCATGTGAAGTAACACGTGGAGGACACCGGAAAGTTTGCTGTCTCGTCTCATGCAACGCATGCTATTGCATGAGCCGGGGCAGGGTCAAACGCAAGGGGCAATCGCAAGGGGCAATCCCACACCCGCGGCACAACGCGCCGCTGTGAGTCGCCAATCAAGCTCTCATCCTCAAGCGACATCAGCGCTTTTCAATGATTCAACGATCGTTGTATTATTCACGCATGACTGAATCTGCTGCTGTTTCCTCCTCTGATTTGCCAACCCTCGATTTGCCGAACCTGCTTGCCGACCATGTGGATCACCACATCGGCGCAGCCTTCGATCGTCCACGGTCTACCCACGCCCCGCGCATCCTTCTGCTGTATGGCTCGCTGCGCGAGCGCTCATACAGCCGTTACGCCACCGAAGAGGCCGCCCGTTTGCTCCAGCGATTTGGTGCGGAAGCGCGCATTTTTGATCCCTCCGGCCTGCCGCTGGTGGACGAAGCGCCAGAAGATCATCCGAAAGTGGTGGCGCTGCGTGAGGCCGTGCAATGGGCCGAAGGCATGGTCTGGTGTTCGCCTGAGCGCCACGGCGCCATGACCGGGCTGATGAAGTCGCAAATTGACTGGATTCCGCTCACTCTAGGCGCGGTGCGGCCCACGCAGGGCAAGACGCTGGCGGTGATGCAGGTCAGTGGCGGATCGCAATCGTTCAACGCGGTGAATCAGATGCGCATTCTGGGCCGCTGGATGCGCATGCTGACAATTCCGAATCAGTCGTCGGTGGCCAAAGCCTGGCAGGAATTTGACGACGCCGGCCGTATGAAGCCATCGGCGTATTACGACCGGATCGTCGACGTCATGGAAGAACTGGTGAAATTCACGCTGCTGACGCGCGATGTCTCGCCGTATCTGGTGGATCGATACAGCGAACGCAAAGAGTCTGCCGAAGCGTTGTCCAAGCGCGTGCGCCAGGCGGCCATCTAAGCCGCCGCCAGCTTTCACCACAGATTTCTACTTCTTACTCCGCTGCCGGGCCTCGCGCCATTTCCTATATGCGTTTGGCCGTCCAGCTTCCCTTGCCGGCGGCGCTGCCGCTCATGGTCTTGCCATTGACCTCGCCCGTGTAGCGCACGCCGTTGGCCACGAACGAAATCGCTTTGCCGTCCAGGCGCGCGTCCGAGATATCGGCCGAACCCAGCTTGCCCGACAGCATCTGGTAATGCTGCTTCAGGTGCAGCGTCTGGCCATCGACCTCCCACTTTCCGTCGACCTTGGCCGGCACGATCCACAGCAGCGCCGTGCAGTAGGTGGAGCAATCCTTCGTGACGGTCTCGGCCGCGTCCGGCTCCCAGTCGCCCATGCGGAACGTGTTCGACACCACGCGGGTGCCGGGCGGCAACTGAAGCAGGGTGGGGCGCAGCTTTTCGTTGATGGTCGACAGTAGGAACATCGTGATCACGTCCGCCTTGGACAGGTCCGTCTTGAACAGGTCGGCCGCCACAAAGGTAGCCCGGTCGGCCACGCCCGCGCGTTGCGCGTTGCGGCGCGACAGCTCAACCAGATCCGGGTTGTATTCGATGCCTTGCGCGGTCAGCCCGCGCTGCGCGGCGGTGATGACGGTGCGGCCGTCGCCCGAGCCCAGGTCCATGAGGCGGTCTTGCGGGGTGACTTTGGCCATGTCCAGCATCTTGTCCACGAGCGTTTGCGGCGTGGGCACCCAGATGACGTCTTTGCCATCCTGGCCCACGTCGGGCACGTATTCCTTGGCGTCGCTGGCCGCTGGCTTGGCTGCGGGCTGGGCGTTGGCCATGGCCGCAAACGCCAGCGACAGCGCCATGGCGGTGGCCACCATCATCATGCGTGTGCGCGTCTGCGTAGCGCGCTGGACACCGGCTGCGGGCGGGCGGGCGGAGGGGGGAGGCAGAGTCGAAGGTTTCATGATGGAAGGTTCCTTGGGTTAGCCCGGCAGCCGGGCAGGCTTGAGCAATCGCAACATGGGGACGCCGGCCGCCAGCACGGCCAGCCCGATCAAGGCGCCAGCGCCCGCATACACGGCGCTGGAATAGACCAGCCCGGCGCATGTCAGGGCCAGCAGCAGCGGGGGCAGCGGATACAGCGGCACGCGAAACGGCCGGGCGCGATCGGGGTCGATCTGGCGCAAGCGCCAGACGGACGCCGCGACCAGCAGCATGAAGATCCAGAACACGGGCGCGGTATACGCCACCATGGTCTGTACGCTGTTCTGGCTGAAGGCGCCCAGAGCGACAAGCGCCAGCGTGATCGCGCCTTGCGCCAACAGCGCGGCAACTGGCGTCGCATTGCGTGCGCTCCAGCCAGACAATGCCCGCAGCCGTGGCACGTCGCGCCCCAGCGCGTAATACACCCGCGCCCCGGTGATGATGGTGCCGTTGATGGTGCTGAGCGCCGTGGCGCAGATCATCAAGCTGAGCAAGGCGGCGGCATAGGGGCCGGCGGCCAATTGCATGACGTCCGCGCCCAGCGCTGGCGTGTCGCGCAGGCCTTGCAGGCCGAAAATCTCCAGCAACGCCAGGTTGGTCAGCACATAAGCGCCCGTCACGACGGCCGTGCCGATGAGCAGTACGCGGCTCATGTTGCGCCCCGGGTTGCGCAGTTCGCCGCTAAGGTAGGCGGCTTCGTTCCAGCCGCCGTAGGTCAGCAGCACAAACACCATGCCCATGCCCAGCAAGCCCGCGGGGTTGCCGGCAAGCGCGGCGGGCGCGGCGTCCAGGGCTGTGCTGTCGGTGGTGGTGGACAGGCTGGCGATCAAGACGGCGCCCAGCGCTAGCAGCGTCAGCACGGTAAATACCCATTGCAGGCGCTTGGAGTGTTTCGTGCCGATCACGTTCAGGGCAGTCAGGGCGACGACTGAAATCGCGGCATGCAGCGCCGGGCCGTGCGCCCCCAAGGGCATCAGGCGCTGGGCGTAATCGCCATAGATATAGGCGACGACGGCAATGGCGCCTGTCTGGATGACCGTGCACCGCGCCCACGCGAACATCAGCCCCACGCGTGGCCCCCAGGCCTGAGTCAAATACAGATATTCGCCGCCTGCGCCGGGGTAGGCCGAGCCCAATTCGGCGTAGCACAGCGCGCCCACCAGCATCACCAGGCCGCCGGCGCACCACAAGCCGATGTACATGGCTTCGGAACCCGCGTGCTGCGCCACCAGTGGGGGAAAGCCAAAAATGCCGATGCCGATCACCACGCCCACCAAGACGACGGTCGCGTCCATGACTGACAGGCCGGCGCGCGAGTCCTCCACCTCGGTGTGGGCGGCGGGCGAGGAGGAGGTAGTCATCGAAGGCTCTCGGATAGGCGGCGGGACACAGGCGCGGCGCGTGCCGGAGAAGGCGCCTGACGTTAACCTGAATCATTAGCGACCCGAACGAAAGCAGAAAAGTTTCTGCGGGTTTTCCCGGGAAAGTCCAAAACTCTCAAACGAATGTCCTGCAACGGCCCTATAAATGACTTTATGAATTAAAGGTAAGTCATTGATTTATCGTATAAAACACCGTACACCTAAAGTGATTTAGTTAAAGTGATGGTTGAGATATTTTTCAGCCGTCTTCACCCGTAAAATTCCCCGATGAATCAACACGACTACCACATCGCACTGCGCCGCGTGCTGGACCAGCACACCGGCCGCGCCCAAGAAAAACTGGCTGCGCTGATTGCCGCCTTGCCGGAA
>Ga0256885_1000462_pt1 | contig 13204 bp, 12 predicted proteins | sample MC6MC0493MT_FD_186344 | JGI IMG/M metagenome (GOLD analysis project Ga0256885, IMG submission 186344) | Metatranscriptome of enriched soil aggregate microbial communities from Iowa State University, Ames, United States - MC6-MC0493-MT... | ecosystem: Environmental > Terrestrial > Soil >...
GTGGGGTAGCTCTGCGCGCTGGCGAGTGCGGGCGTCAGCGCCAGCGCGGTCAAGGACAAGGCCAGGTTTCTGGCGAGCGTAGTGATCTGCATGGTTGTCTCCTTCGGGGTGATGGTCAACTTCTGTCAACTCTGTATTGGCAATGAATTTTCCGACCCGCGCGTGCCGCGCTAGCCGCGTCCGGTGAAGGGCATGGCGCTTGCCATGATGGTCATGGTCAACACGTTGGCGTCCAGCGGCAGGGCGGCCATGTGGCGGACAGCGTTCGCGACGTGCGTGGCGTCCATCATGGGTTCCGGCGCCGTCGTGCCGTTGGCTTGCAAGACGCCGCGCGTCATGCGTTCAGACAGCTCGGTCAATGCGTTACCGATGTCGATCTGGCTGGCCACGATGTTGAACGCGCGGCCATCCAGCGACAGCGCCTTGGTCAGCCCGGTGACGGCGTGCTTGCTGGCGGTATAGGGCGCGGTGTAGGGGCGCGGCGTATGCGCCGAGATCGAGCCGTTGTTGATGATGCGGCCGCCCTGCGGCGATTGCCGGCGCATCAGCCCAAAGGCGGCGCGCGCGCACAGGAAAACGCCGGTCACGTTGGTGTTGATGACGCTGAACCACTTGTCCAGCGGCAGCTCGTCCATGGGCACGGCGGGCGCGTTGACGCCGGCGTTGTTGAACAGCAGATCCAGCCGGCCGAAGCGTTGTTCGATGGTTTCGAATAGCGCTTGCACACTAGCCGGGTCAGTGACGTCGGCAGGCACGGCGACGGCGGTCTGGCCGCGCGCGGTGGCGTCAGCGGCCAGCGAGTGCAAGGGGTCGGCACGCCTGCCCGCCAGCACGACAGTCCAGCCGTCGTTCAGCAGACCCAGCGCGGTCACGCGGCCGACGCCGCTGCCAGCGCCAGTGACCAGGGCAATTTTTTGGGACGAGCTTGCGTTCAAGGGTTAACTCCTGATGTCGGAAAACGAAGGGAAAAGTAGGGGCGTGATGGCGGTTGGGGGCGGCCTGTTGGGGCAGCGGGTTGGGCAGCTAGTGGGGCATTACGCCGCGTATGGGGCAACGGTCATGGACAGCTCGCCGACACCGGCAATACCGGCGGTGATGACATCGCCCGGCACGAGCGGCCCCACGCCCGCAGGCGTGCCGGTGTAGATCAGGTCGCCCGGCATCAGCGCCACGGAACGAGACAGCATCGCCACCAGCGCCGGCACCGGCCACAACAGCTGGGACAGGTCGGTGCGCTGGCGCTCAACGCCATTCACCGCCAGCCACATCGCACCGTGCGTGGGCTGGCTGGCCCGGCTGACGGGAACGATGGGCGTACACGGTGCGGAATGATCGAACGCCTTGGCCGGCTCCCAGGGGCCGCCCGCAAGCTTGGCCTGTTGCTGCAAGTCGCGCCGCGTCAGGTCAAGGCCCGTGGCGTAGCCCCAGACGTGATCCGCTTGCGCCTGTTCCGGTGTCAGGTTCCGGCCGCCTTGGCCGATGGCGACGACGAGTTCCACCTCATGGCAGAACTCGGCGGTCTCGGGCGGGTAGGGCAACGGCCCGCTTGCGGGCACGACGGCGCTTGCCGGTTTCATGAACCACGCGGGCATGGCGACTGGGGCGGGTTCATTGGCGTCCCAGCGGTAGTTGCGGCCGATGCAAAACACGCGGGCCACGGGGAAACGCAAGGCGCTGCCCGCTACGGCCAAGGTGACGGGGGCGGCAGGGGGGAAGGTGTAGTCGGTCATGGCGGGTGATCAGGGATCAGGTGGTCAGGCTCATCGCCGGGCGTTCGCCAGCGAGCGCCTGCGCCACGCTGTCCAGCACCATTTGGCCCATGGCGTGGCGGGTCTCCCACGTGGCGCTGGCGCGGTGTGCTTGCAGCGTGGTGCGATCGGATGCGCGCAGCGTTTGCGGCACACGCGGTTCGTCAACAAACACATCCAGCCCCGCGCCCGAGATGCGGCCGTCGGCCAGCGCCTGCGTCAAGTCGGCCTCATTGACCAGCCGGCCGCGCGCCACATTCACCAGGAAGCCGCGCGGGCCCAAAGCGTCCAACACGGCGGCGTTGATGATGCCCTCGGCCTTGTCGGCCGCCGCGCACAACACCAGCGCATCGGAACCTGCCGCCAGGTCGAGCAACGTGGGCACGAATGCGTGCGGCACGTCGTCCATGGCGCGCAGGTCGGTATAGCGGATCGGGCAGCCGAAGGCGGCGGCGCGCACGGCAACGGCGCGGCCCACGCGGCCCATGCCGACAATGCCCACGCGCATGCCGCTGAAGCGGCGCGCCAGCGGAAGGGCGCTCGGCTGGGGATTCAGTTCCCACAGGCCATCGCGCACAAAACGGTCGCCCGCGCACAGGTTGCGGCACGCGGCGATCAGCAGGCCGATGGCCAGGTCCGCCACGTCTTCGGTCAGCGCGCCCAGCGTGGCGGTGACGGGCAGGTGGCGGCTGCGGCAATACGCCAAGTCCACCGCATCCGTGCCCACGCCGTTCACGGCCACGACTTTGACGTTGGGCAGTTGTTCCAGCATGCCGCGGGATATTCCCGTGTGTCCGCCCGTGATGACGGCGCTGATGGACGCGCCATGCTCGCGCAGCCAGGCTGGCTGATCGGCAATCTCGAAGAACTTGTGTACCTGGTAAAGCGAGGCCAGCTCGTCGTTGATGGCGGGAATCAGGATGGGGTTCAGTTGCAGGACCTGGGGCTTCATAGGGTTCAGCTCAAGTGGGCGGCATGCAAAGCATGCGCGTGGATGATTGACCCCATCGTATGTAATGATTGATTTATAAGGCAATATTGATCTATAAAATCAACATATAAACTTTGCAACACGACATCATGGGTTCCTGGATTTCAATGGCCGAGGTGTGCAGCCAATTGGGCGTGCGGCCGCAGACCATCTACGCGTATGTCAGCCGCGGCAAGCTGGAAGTGATGCCAGACCCGGCCGACACGCGGCGCAGCCTGTACCGGGCAGAAGATGTTGCGGGCTTGGCCAAGCGCAAGCAGGCGGGCCGCAAGCACGAGACCCTGGCTACCAACACGCTGTTCGGTGCGGAACCCAGTATTCCTACCGCCATCTCGGCCTTCATTCGCCAGCACTTGGTCTACCGCGGACAAGACGCGGTGGCGTTGGCGCAAACGGCCAGCCTGGAGGCCGCCGCGCAGCTGCTATGGAACGCGGATCAAGCCGTGGATTTCTCGTCGGCCACGCGTGTGTCGTCACCCGGGCGGGTAGCGGCGTTCACGACGTTGGCGGCGCTGGCCGCCACTGGGCATTCCACGCATGGACGCATGACGCGCGTGCTGCATAGCGAATGCCAGGCGCTGGTCGGGCAGTTGGCCAATGCGTTTGGCGCGCAGCCCGGCAAGCAGCCGTTGCATCTGCGCTTTGCGCAAGGCTGGAAGCAGCCTGCGCAGGTGGCCGAGCTGTTGCGCACGGCCATGGTCTTGCTGGTGGACCATGAGCTCACCAGTTCCGCTTTCGCGGCGCGCATCGCGGCATCGACGGGCGCGTCCTTGCCGGCGTGTTTGTTGTCCGGGCTGACGACGTTGTCCGGACCCTTGCATGGTGATGCGTCCGGCCGCGTCAAGGCGCTGTTCAATGAGGTGGAACGCTTGGGTGAAGACCAGGTGATTGCGCATTACCTGTCCACCGGCCTGCCGCTGCCCGGGTTTGGGCATCACCTGTATCCCGACGGCGATCCGCGCGCAGCGGCGTTGCTGGCGCAGTTTGAACCGCCGGATGTCATCGCGCGGTTTATTGAAAAGGCCACGCAGCTGACGGGCCTGCCTCCGAATATCGATGTGGCGCTAGCGGCCTTGGTGGCGCATCACCGCTTGCCGGAAGATGCGGCGTTTGGGCTATTCGCCACCGCGCGCAGCATAGGCTTGCTGGCGCACAGCCTGGAACAACTTAGCGTGGCGCAGGTGATCCGGCCGCGTGGCCGATATGTTGGCGTGATGCCGGAGGCAGGCTAGCGACGAGGGCAGAGCCGCTACGGTATAGGCGCCATGGCATCGGCGCCTGGGCATAGGCTCAAATACGCAACCGCTAGCTCGTCTTTCCCGGCCTGCCATGAAACAGCAGCGTGCAGACGGCGGCAGCGGCCAAGCCGGGAGCCGCGCCCGCGCGCAAGGCCTCGCCCGCAAAGCGCAGGCTGTCGGTGCTGACAATCGACAGCACCAGCGCAAAGCCGTACACCGCACCGGCGGCGCAGGCCAGCGCAAACGGGGGCCATGCGGCTCGTGCAGGCTTGAGCGCTCCCGCGGTTACGCCGCACATCACCGCAGGTATTCCGCCCACCAGATAAGCGACGTGCAAGCCGTCAAGATCGCGCATCAATTGGGGAATCGGCATCGTGAACGTCACGACGAGCAGGCCGATAGGCGGACCGATCACACCGTAAAGCAGCGCGCCCGTAAGCAGGGTGCGGGTGATCGACCATGCGGTGTCATCTGGCCTGCGATGCAGGCAGCGATAGACGACGGCCGCGGCCGCAAGCAGAACGATAATGCCAACCAGGTAGAGGTTCATGGCGCGATTTTGCCATGATCATAACGCCGGTCGGGCGCGCGCGCGATGCGTGCGTCGGGTCAGGCAGCGATGGACATCGGCGACGGCCCGGGAAATTCCGGCAGCACGATGTCGCAATGGCCGGGCCGCACCCAACGCACCCGCTCACGCGTGGCGTCAATGCAGCCGCCTTCCGCGTAGACGCCTTGCGGGTCGCGGATGCGCGCCATGCGCTCAAGAATGGCGGCGGTGGCCGCCGGGGCGGCCAGTGTTTGCTGCACGCGTTCGTGAACGATTTGCTCGTCCATGATCAACTTGCCGGACGCGTCTTTCTGCAGGCCATGCCGCCAATGGAAGATCTCAACGCACTTTGACGTCAGCGTATAAGGGCTGCCGCGTTCCCAGAAATTATTGAACTGGCCATTGCCCAGATAAAACACCCACGACCCTTCATAACCTTCCACATCGGAAGACGCCGCGTCCGGGTTGCGGAACCAGAGCCGGTCACCCGGCACGTAAAAGCGCTGCGGCAAGGGCGCGTCCAGCGATCCGTATTCGTGCAGGAACGCGTCATGAAAACGCCCGGACATGACCGCACGCGTTTCCCATTGGCGCTGCAAACGGCGCGCGAGTTCCGGGTTGGCCTGCTGCAATTCCTGCGCAAGGCCCAGCACCGTCACGTACTCGGTAGCCCGATAGCAAGAGAAGGCATACAACTGGCCCGACGCGTCAGGCTGTGTGGCGCGGCGCAAGCCCTCGATCAGCGAGCGCCCGGGCAGCACGGTAAAGCCGCTGTCTTCGTGATATGTCCAGTAGTCCTCGGGACGTTCGGCGTGTTCGGTGTCGAACGCCAAGGCTGTCTTGCGCGCGGCTTGCACGATATAGCGGCGGATGCGCACGGCCGATTTCAGTTCGGCGACATCGGGAAACGAGAAGGCGATGGGGCTGGCCAGCATCGCCAGCAGAATCTCGCGGTCGAGATCGGCGTGGTCTACGTCTGACCGCAGGCCCAAGCGTTGCGCGATGCCGGTGGTGTCGTAGCCGGGGGCGATGGCATCAGCAACGGCCGTACGCAACCACGCATGCACACCGGGCGAGGCGCCCGTCAAACCCGCAACGCTTGCCGCATCATGCAGCCCGGACTCCGACAAAAATCGGTCCAGGTCTTGCCTCGCTATGTTTGCCTGACGGGAATCTGAAGACTCGATACGAATGCCGCCCACGGGCGGAGGAGTCGTGACCTGCTGAAGAAGCCGCATGGAATTCGAACCGCGAATGCGGTAGAGACGCTATGCGGAAATTGTAGGCAGGCGGCCTTAATTGCACCTGTACGCAAGCTGTATTGCAGCTGTATTGCGACGGCACTGGGCGCGCTTTGGCCGCCTGCTCATGACCGGTTACTTATTTGCTGACGTACGCCTTTTTCACCGGGTCGAAAACATAAGTCGTGATGTCGGCGGCGCCCAGGTGGCGGGTCTTGTTGGGACCCGAAATCGTCGTGCCCTTGGGCGTGACCTTCAACGCCGGCATATCGGTTTTGCCGTCGGGCATAAATTCCAATTCGCCGGAGCTGCCCGTGCAGGGCATGACGTCGCCGTCGGCGCATGCTGCGCTGTTGTCTTCTCCGGTCAGCACGCCTCCCACGTAAGTCCAGACATGGTCGTTACCGTCGCGCTTGAGGCGGTCCGGATTGAAGACCAGCAAGTCGTAGCCGTCGCTGGTGATGCCGTTGTCAAAACTGGTGGTCGGCACCGCCAACAGCAGCTTGCCGCCGGGCGTGCGGTGTTCGATCGCTTTGCGTTTGGGGTCTACGTCCGTACCCCGCTCATACGCGCCGAACCTGCCGATGGTGGGCTCCATGCCACGGAATTTCCACGGCTTGTCGGAGGCCGGGTCAGTCAGCGTGAACGTGACTTCCGTCAGGTTGACCTGCGTGTCGGGGCCGACCTGATCTTCGCCCGGTTTGCCATAGCGTTCCGCCGTGTCCCACGCGAAGCCGGTGTAATAGTGAGTGCCTTCGGATTCAAAGGCGTGCCCGAACCAGTACGTGGCGACGCTGCCATTGGTGACTTCATACGTGGTCTCGCCCTTGCCGTCGACGTCATAAATGAAATACATCACCGTGGGCGCATCGGGAGGAGTGACCGCCGCGGCCGCTTCTTTGGCGATGGGGGCGGGGGCCGCAGCGGGGGCCGCCGCGGTCGGCGCCGACAACGCCGCAAACGCGGCGACAATCAATCCGGCCAAGGTGCTGCGCAGCGTCGGGCTGGCCTTCAGGGTCTGGGTCATGGAGTAGGCGCTTTCCTGTTGATTTTTTTTAGAACGCAAGGGGGCTGGTTTTTATAGGGCAGGCTGATTATCTGTCGCGCACCAACGCGGGTTTAAACCGCCGCAGGATGGGGTGTCATGCCGTGCGGAGGCGAGTATAAGGGCGCGTGATTGCCGTTAGGCTTCACGATATTTCAGGTATTGCTGGGCAGTTACATATCAGTAAACTGCGCGTTAAGTTTCTAGTCGCCACCCGGCGCAGGCACCGGATTCGGCGCCGCGGACAGCACCGGCTCCGCGGCTTCCGCGCCCGGCACGACGTTTGTCAGGTCTTCGGTCATTTCGTGATCCAGCGCGCCTTGGACCAGGTCTTCGGTGACGCGCATCTCGACGCCGGCGGGCGACATCTGTGCGGCTGCCGCGAACGGGGCGACCGGTGCGGGAGCCGGGCGCTCACCGCGCCGCCAGATGAAGAAGACCATCAGGCTCAGGTTCAGCACCGCAAAGCACCAGAAAAATCCGGCGGCGCCGAACGTCGACATGACAGGCGAAATAGCCAGCGGGCTCAGCGCTGAACCCAGCGAATTGATCAGCAGCAGCCCCTGGATCATACGGATCAACGCATCGGCCGGCGCGCGGTCGGCCGCGTGGCTGACGGCCACCGGGTAGATCGCAAACACGCCGCCGCCCAACAGAAATAGCAACACGATCAAAAACGGGGAGCCGGCGGGCAGCAGCAGTATCAACAAGCTCAACACGGTGCAGAACACCGCCAGCGCAATCAGCACCACTTGGCGGTCGCGCAGGTCTGACCAGCGCCCCACGGGATACTGCAAGACCATCGCGCCCAGAATCACGGCGCTCATCATCTTGCCTACGTCGGCCACATCCAGGCCGATGCGCTGCAAGTACAGCGGCAGCAAGGTGTACACGGCGGCAATCGCCACGCCAGACCCGAAGCAACCCATCACGCCCGTGGGCGTCATGCGGATCAGGTGTTGCGGCATCAGCGGTTCAACGCGTTCAACCAGCGGCGAGATGCGCGGAATGATCACCATCGGCATGACCGACAACGAGGCCAGCAGCCCAGCCACCATGAAAGGCGCCATATCGCCCAGCTGTGTAATGGCGCCCAGCTGAAGCTGGCCCAGCACGCCGGAGCCATACAGCGCAATCATGTAAAGCGCCAGCAAACGCCCGCGCATCTTCGGGTCGCCCGCGAGGAGCAGCCAGCTTTCCACCACCAGAAAGACGCCCACGCAGGCCCAGCCATTGATCAGCCGAAGCACGAACCACGCCGTCGGCCCGTAGATCAGGCCTTGCAGCAAGACCGTGACGGCGATCAGCGACGCAAAGCTGCTGTAGGCGCGGATGTGGCCGATGCGCGCAATCAGCCGGTCGTTGAAGATGGCGCCCAGCGTCAGGCCGATGAAGTACGACGACGAAATGATCCCAATGACGGTGGCCGATTCGCCAGCCGCATCCAGACGCAGGGTAGTCAGAGAGGAGATGAACGCGTTGCCGATGCAGACAACGAACAAACCTAGAAGCGGCCCAAGGACTAAGGCCAACAACTGCCGGAACATGAAATTCTCGAAAGCGGGAGAGGGGTGTGACGCATCCGGACACGCCGGAATGAGGCGGAGAGGGGGAAAGCCGGCGGGATTGTAGCGCTGAATGCGCAGCCGCCTTTTTGCCATAGGCGGGCGGCCGGGAACGAAAATTGCTGAGCGCGTCGGCCGGCACGCGCCTGCACGAGTAGACCGCATTGACCTGATCCCACGCCGCGTCCGCTTGGCCAGTCATGCAAAATAGAGGTTTCGCGCCGATACAAATGCTTTACACCTATACGGCTTGCTTGCCCTACCATCGCGGGTTCTTCAGGCCGGGCCAAAACCAGAACACCAACGCCGCTGCACGCGGACTGAATAAGTATGATGAAAATTCTTTTGGTCGATGATCAGCCGATGCTGATCGACATGTTGAGCGAGTTCCTGCGTAGCGAAGGCTACGACGTCACCACGCATACCGATGGGTTGACTGCGTTGCAGCAGATGCTGAATCTGCGCCCGGACCTTGTGATTACCGACTTTTCCATGCCGGGCATGAATGGCGCTGCGTTGCTAACCGCCATGCGCGAAAACGCTTACCTGAGCGACACGCCCGTGCTGGTCTTGAGCGGCCGCCCCGAACATGAAATTGATGCGGCCTGTGAAGGCTATGCGGCCTACCTGTCCAAGCCCGCTGATCCGGCGGAAGTGCTGCGCACGATCTGCCGCGTGACGCGCGCGTCTGCGTAGCGTTGCACCCAGCCCGCCATGCGCCCCATCGCGGGGCGGTTTAATCCGCCGCAGGCGCGCCACCCTCATACGGACTCATGTCCACACCGGCATCCTGAAACCGCCGCACCGTCGCACGCAGCGCCTGCGAGCGCGAGGGGGACTCGATGGCCGCTTCTATGTGCCGCCGGCATTGCGCCATCTCATCGGGGCAACCATGGCCGGCGGGCAGCTGGCTTGCGTAGAACGCTACATTGATGGCCATCCGCGACACGCTGGCTTCGGTAGGCTTGCCTGCATAGAAGTTGGCCACATCGGCCTTCAGCGCAGCCACCGCCTGGCGCCCGACGACGGCGGCGTCCTGGCAATCCAAGAAGGTGGGGGAGCGATCAACCACGCGCATCCTGGCGCACACGAGCGTCAGGCTTGCTGCCGGCGGCATGCCCGGGGGAAGTTCGGCGCGCACCGTTACCGGCTGCGGGGTCGCGAAGGCGGCCATGGGCTTGCCGCGCGCATCGCGCTCGATGGACGCGACGGCGCCAGAGATCAGCAGAGCGTTGTCCACTGAGGCCGGGTAGGGGGAACTGGCGCCGTTGGCATAGGCCAGCGCGACCGCTACGGCCGGCGCCCGGGCCAGCCCCAGGCGGTTTCCGATGACCGTTTCGCCACCTTCAAGAAAGGCGTTGAACTCATCGCGCAAGACGGCTTCGAACACGGCGGTTTCCGTGGCGGTAGGGGTATATGCCGCGCTGCTTAGCGCGGGAAACACTGCGCAAAGCAGGGCGATGAGGCGGTTCATGGATACGTCGTGATCATTCAATGAAGGCGCAAGATTAACCCGAGCCTTTGGAAAGGCCGCGATCCGCTTTATCGTCCCGGATGGCAAGGGGGCATTCGAAAGGATGAGGGCGGGATTACACCCAGACTCATGCTTTTGGGTGACGCGGCGCGCACGAATCCCGGGCAGGCCGGCAGTACTATTTTCGGGCCAGCCGGATTCGCGCAGTGCCTGAGAGGGATGCATGAGCGACAGCGACGCCACCCGAAAGAAGCCTCCCGGAACGCCACCCGCCGATCCGCACAAAGCCGCGCTTGAATTGCGCAAGCTTGAACTCGAGATCAAGGCGCTGACGTTCAAGCAATCGCGGTTGGGAAGACTGACCGAGATATTGCAGGGTGTGGTGCCGATACTGGCGATCTTGAGCCTGGTGTGGACCGTCGTCGTTGGGCTGAACCAGCAAGAGGCGCAAAGAAAGGACGCCGAAAGCGCGCGGTTTGAACGCGCATTCGCCAAGCTGGGCAGCGGCGTGCCCAGCGAACGGGCCACGGGCGTGGCGCAGGCGTCGGCGCTGTTGCATGTGGCGGGGGGCGAGCGCGACAGGGATATTTTGACGGCGCTTGCGAATCAGCTTGCGCTGGATGGGAGCCCGGCGGTTCGAAGCGCGATATTGAATGTCTTGTCGAATCTGGATCACACGACGGACGCGGCAACCTTGAACGCCACGTTGAAGAACATCGTGGACTTGCATCGGGTGATTGTGCAATCGGCAGGGCTGACGCCGTTGGAGTTGTCGTCGGCGCTGAAGAGTGACCGGGGCATTTACTTCATTCCGGAACTTGCCGACGCGACCGAGACAGAGCAGCAGGTGATCGACGAGACCTTCGTGCGGCTGGAAAGCTTGCGTGCGGCGTTGATGGCGCTGCTGAAGGCGGGCGGCCGCACGCGGCAGATGGATCATATCTATTGCCCCAATTGTGCGTTCGACGCGTTGAAGGTGGACTTCTCCGAAGTCAGTTTTCAGAACGCCATCTTGCCCAGCACGCAGTGGAGCCTGGTTCGCCTTGCACGCAGCAACTTCAAGGACGCGGTCTTGATCGGCGCCGACTTTACCGGCGCCATGCTGGAGGGCGCGGATTTGAGCGCCGACGAATACAACACGCACCAAGAGGAATACATCGCAGCGAACGCGATTCGGCACCGGTCTGGGCCTCAGTTGCCAAGCGTGCTGGATGAGTTCGAGACGCATGCGCCGACCTTCATCTGCGCCAATTTGAAGGATGCAAAGTTCTCGGGCCGGGTGCTGTTCTCGCGGTTTGAAGAGGGCTCCGCCAGTCAATCCAGCGACAACTTCTTGCGCGCTTTTCTCAGGGCGAACATTGCGGGCGCGGATTTCCGCGAAGGGCGGGAGGTGGCCATACGCCCCATGGAGGCGGGTGAGGAGCAAGACCCGTACGTGAGGCAGCATCGGGTCGCGGCATCGGAGCGCAACCCGAAGGCCTATTACTACAGGACGATCACGCTGACCTGGCTGGACCACTTCCAGCGGGGGAGGCACCCCGCGCAAGATCGGGAACAAGACCTTACCTTGCAGGCCATGGCGGAATCCTTCGTCATGGCGGATAACACCGAAGCGGCGCAGTTTCCGGAAGGCGTTCACGGCGCGATCAAAGCCTTGCGTGCAACGGCGCATCCGTCCACATTCCCGACGTGCGAGGTCTACCTGAAAGACCTGCGCGACTCCCCCGCGTTGAACTCTACTTCACCACGTAGTTATTCGCCTCGTTTTCCCCCGCCCATTTACGCAGCGCTGCAATGAACTCAGGGCACACGTTGCCGTCGACGCTGGCGCTGGTGATGATGCTGTTCTGCATGCGCATCAGCACCGTGCATTCATACACGCGTGAGCGGTTCTGATAATGGCCGGTAGTGTTCGTCTGGAACACCGGGGTCGCGGCGGTGGTGTTTGTGGCGGGGATCATGCCCACGACCTGCTGGCTGGACCCCGTCGTTACCCACTCCGTGTACGGGGCGCTCTGATAGTCGGACCACTCCAGCTCCATCGTGTTGCCGACGGCGCGTTTTTTCGACGGCTCGCCCAACGCGGCAATCGCGTCGTTGATGGACCGGCCTTCCATGTTCTTGGCCACGTTCACGCTCGGCGAGAACGACAGGCCTGACTTGAACACATTGCCCAGCGACGGCAAGGTCGAGCTGCCGCCGGTAGGCATCGGGGCGCAGCCGGCAAGCGTTGCCGCAGCGGCAATCAAGCTGGCCGACAGCAACAGGGGCCGGCGATTCAAGGTGTGCGATGGCGACTTCATGGCTTGCGGTCGATGCTCCGTGGCGGGTCTGGCCTTCGCGTTGGCCTTGCCGCAGGGCAAGACATGGGCGTGGCGTAACGCGTTTTGTTTCTCTTCGTGACAGGCGTCGGGCGATGCAAGATGGCTTGGCAGACGGGACATGCCCCGCAGGCTGACGGCGCGCTTAAGAAAAGTTCGACATTTTTACCGGAAAACGGGGGCAGCATCCCTTTCGCGAGATGTGAAATTTGTTACGCAATATGCCTGCGCGGGCTTTCGCAGGGGGACGGAACCGGCGGAGCTTCTTGCTAAGATCGGTCCCGCTCTCCACTCGACCTCTTACCCACGACGATGATGCCTGCCCGCTTTCTACCCCTGATCCGCGCCGCATTCGCCGCTCTTGTTTTGATGGCTGGCCTGGCGTCTCCCGCCGCGCAAGCCGATGTGGTTTACGGCGGCATTGCCACCGATGGCGCCCACGACAAGACCTACTGGGCCTTGCCCGAGACGTCGCAGAAGGACGCGGAGGCCGCCGCCTTGGCCGAGTGCCGGCGTCAGGGCGGCAAGGACTGCAAGAAGCTGTCGTGGTTCTCGGACAGCTGCATGGCCTATGCGCGCAACACCAACCACGATCTGTTCCCGGGCAACAGCGTGTCGCCCGAACTGGCCGCCAAGAAGGCTATGCGCCGGTGCACGGCGGGCAGCCCTGACGGCAAGTGCCGTTTGATGACGATGCCGCAGTGCGCGGGGCCCGGCTATAGCGCTGAAGATATGCAGGCCGCCAAGCGCGCCCGTCCGGCCGACGTGGAAGCCCTGTCCGCCAAGATGAACGACCGCGCCTATTGGGGCGCGGTGATGGAGAACGCCGACGGCGGCCTGATCTACGCGGACGGCTACCCGAAGGAAGCCGAGGCGGTCAACGCGCTGGCGAAATGGGAAGACTGCAAAGACTGCCGCAAGATCCTGACCTACCAGGAAACCTGCGCCGGCATGGCGTGGGTGAAGGGCAGCGAAGGCCGGGGCACGCGCTTTACGGCGCTGAACCCCGACCCGGTCTCGGCGCGGGAAGA
>Ga0256885_1000463_pt1 | contig 13203 bp, 9 predicted proteins | sample MC6MC0493MT_FD_186344 | JGI IMG/M metagenome (GOLD analysis project Ga0256885, IMG submission 186344) | Metatranscriptome of enriched soil aggregate microbial communities from Iowa State University, Ames, United States - MC6-MC0493-MT... | ecosystem: Environmental > Terrestrial > Soil >...
GAGCGCGACGTGCAGACCAGCGGCGTCAGCCTCAACCCGCAGTACCGCTATGCCGACAACGAAGCCCCGAAGATCACCGGCTACCAGGCCAGCAACACCGTCAGCCTGAAGGTCCGCGACATCGCCAAGCTGGGCAAGGTGCTGGACGCGCTGGCCGCGCAGGGCGCCAACCAGATCAACGGCCCGCAGTTCGAGATCGACCAGCCCGAGCCGGTCTATGACGAAGCGCGCCTGGCGGCACTGAAGAAGGCCCAGGCCCGTGCCCAGACCTATGCCAAGTCGCTTGGCCTGCAGGTGCGCCGCATTGTCAGCATTTCCGAGAACGCCGGTGGCGGTTTCCGCCCGATGCCGATGATGCGTGCGCAGGCCGCCGGCATGGCAATGGACAAGGCCACCCCGGTCGCCCCGGGTGAGTCGACCGTCTCGGTGAACCTGGACGTGGTGTTCGAACTGGGCCGCTGAGGCGCCTTCCGTTCAACCGACGGCGCCCTGCGGGGCGCCGTTTTCGTTTCCACCGCCGCCGTGCCGGCAGCGTTACATGAAGGGCAGCTCAACGCTGCCGCCCCTGCCTCTAGGCAGTGGTGGAGGCGGCGCGCTAATGATTGACTGCCAGCCGCGTGCGGCAACCCCGATGGCGGCCCTGGTGCGTTGAGGACTTCGACACTGGCATGGAGGTGGACCATGGTTCGTACGTATCCCGTAGTACCCCTGCACTTCGATCCCGCCCGCGTTGCCGCCTGGAGTGCGGCCATCGCCCTGCATCTGCTCGCGTTCCTGTTGTTGCTGATCCCGGCGACCTACCAGGCCATTACCGCGCTGCCGCGCGATCAGACCACGGTACGGTTCATTCCCAGGGAAGAGCCCAAGCCGATCGAGCCGCTGCCGGTGCCGGCCGAGCCTGAAAAGGTGGAGGTGGTGCACAAGCGGCAGGCCACGCCGGTGCCCGCACCGCTGCCGACGCCCACCGCGACCGTCGAGGAGGCCCAGGGCATCATCCTGCCGGCGGCCGAGCCGACCGCGGTGCAGGCTGCGCCGACCATTGCCCCGTCCACGCCGCTGGCCGGCGCCCAGCTGCAGTACCGCAGCAACCCGCCGCCCAGCTACCCGATCCAGGCCCTGCGCAATCACGAACAGGGCACGGTGCTGCTGCGGGTGGAAGTGGACCCCAGTGGCCAGCCGGTGAACGTCAGCATCGAACGCAGCAGCGGCTCGCGCAGCCTGGACCAGGCCGCCCGCCAGCAGGTGCTGCGCCACTGGCGTTTCGTGCCGGCCGAGCGTGATGGCATGGCCGTTCCCGCCATCGGCATGGTGCCCGTGCAGTTCTCCCTGCCCGACTGAGCCACGGACCGGCCCGGCCGCACGCCGGGCCGGTCACAACGGTGAATGGGCCGGAACAGGGCCAATCTGCCCGGTTATTTGAACTTCGTTGGAAAACCGTTACGAATTTAGTAAAACTTCACACCTCCGTCACCTGCCGGAAACCTAGATTGACGCGTCCCGGGACACACCGGAGACAGCCCTCAATGCTCGAGTTTTCCAGTCAGGAGAGAAGCTGTGAAACACCCGATCCAACGGCCCGCCAGCCGCCGCCGCAACCACCTGGCAACGTCCATCACCCATATCCTCACCGGCGGCGCCCTGCTGCTCGCCGGGGCCGTGGCTTCCTCTTCTGCATTCGCGCAGGAACAGGCCACCAACCTTGACCGGATCACCGTCACCGGTTCGAACATCCCGCGCACCAACACCGAAACACCGTCGCCGGTGCAGGTGGTGACCCGCCAGGAAATCGATCGCACCGGCAAGACCACGGTGGCCGAGTACCTGCAGACCCTGACCGCTGACGGTTCCGGTTCGATCCCAAAGACCTTCGGCAACGGCTTCGCCGGTGGTGGCGCAGGCATTTCGCTGCGCGGCCTGGGTGCCGGCTCCACGCTGGTGCTGTTGAACGGCCGCCGCATGGCGACCTATGGCCTGGCCGATGACGGCCAGAAGGTGTTCACCGACCTCAGCACCATTCCCCTCGACGCCGTCGAGCGCGTGGAAGTGCTGAAGGACGGCGCCTCGGCGATCTATGGTTCCGATGCCATCGCCGGCGTGGTCAACATCATCCTGCGCAGCGACTTCCAAGGCGCGATCCTGCGCGGCTCCTACGGCGTCTCCGGCGACGGCGATGGCGATGCTAAAAAGGCCACCCTGACCGCCGGTACCGGCGACCTCGCAACCGATGGCTGGAATGCGTTCTTCAGCCTGGATGTCGGCAAGACCGACGCGATCAAGATCAGCGACCGCAAGAACCGCAAGTGGATCGGCACCGGCGATATCCGTCCGTGGGGCTACGGCAACAATGCCCAGTTCCTGGGTGGCGCCTTCCTGTCCGGCCGCACCCGCGGTGGCGTGGGCCCCACCGGCGCGGTATATGACGACCGCAATGTAGACGAAGACAATCCCGCCTTCCTGGTCGCGCTGCCGGGCTGCGCCGGCCTGACCACGATCCCCGGCCAGACCGAGGCCACCGCACAGGCCCAAGGTTGCCTGTGGGATCCGAACCAGCTGTACCGTGACCTGACCCCGGAGGAGAAGTACGTCAACGTGTTCGGCCGCGCCAGCTTCGCCTTTGGCGAGGGCGGTGAGGTCTACACCGAAATCGGCTACTCGAAGAAGGAAACCACCTTCAGCAACACGCCGTCGGGCGTGTCCGGCGGCTGGGGCTATCCCGGCGGCCCGGTCAACGCCAACAGCGGCGACGGCGCAACTGTGCTTGGCCCGAACCATCCAGACAATCCGATCCCGGGCCAGGCCTCGCGCCTGCGCTATTCGGCGTGGGATGTCGGTCCGCGCGTGACCAACAACACCAACGAGTTCAACCGGTTCCTGGTTGGCGTGAAGGGCAACTGGGGTGACTGGAGCTACGACACCGCCTACCTGCACTCCGGCACCGATCTGGTCAACAAGCGCACCGGCTTCCTGCGCTACAGCGCCGTGCAGTGCGCACTGGGCAATCCGAACTGTGCCGGCGGTGTGTGGCGCATCGGCGACAATGCCAACCTCAATTCGCAGGCACTGTACGACTACATCTCGCCGCAGATCAGCGCACGCGCCAAGTCCAGCCTGGACATGTTCGACTTCACCGTGTCGCGCAGCCTGATGGATCTGAAAGGTGGCCCGCTGGGCCTGGCGATGGGCACCGAGTGGCGCAAGACCAGCAACAGCCTGACCCCGCAGACCTACACCGACCAGGGTGACATCATCGGCCTGGGCTACTCGGCCTACGACGGCACCCAGAACGTGTATGCCGGCTATGTCGAACTGTCGGCGCCGGTGCTGGAGCAGCTGGAACTGTCGGCCGCCATGCGCTACGACAAGTACGAAAGCGGCGAAGGCAAGGCGACGCCCAAGGTCGGTATCAAGTGGACCCCGGCCGACTGGATCGCGCTCCGTGGCAGCTATGCAGAAGGTTTCCGTGCCCCCAATCCGGCTGAAAACGGCGATGGCGGCCTGGCAGCGTTCTCCAATGCCGCCGACCCTGTGCGCTGCCCGGGCGGCAATCCGGCCCCCGGTGCAACGGACGACGATTGCGGCGCTCTGCCGGTCGCCATCATCACCCGCCCGAACAAGGATCTGAAGCCGGAAGAGTCCAAGAGCTATTCGGTGGGCATCGTGCTGCAGCCGACCTCCTCCACCTCGCTGACCGTCGATGCCTGGCAGATCAAGCGCACCAATGAAATCGCCCAGGGCGATACCGGCGCAGCCATCGCTGCAGGCAACGTGCTGCGCGACAACAACCTGCTCAACGGCGTTCCCGGCACCGGCAGCATCCTGGCGGTGAACACGCAGTACATCAACGCTGCATCGACCCGCGTGCGCGGCATCGATACCGATATCCGCCAGACCTTTGACATTGGCCCGGGTCAGCTGGAAATGGACCTGCAGTGGAGCCACGTGCTGAAGTTCGAGCGCACCGATGCCGATGTCACGAGGGATTACGCCGGCACCCATGGCAACTGCGATGTGACCAACTGCATCGGCACGCCGAAGGACCGCATCAACTTCGGCACTACCTGGAAGCAGGGCAGCTGGAGCGTCAGCGGCGTTGCCAATTACATCTCGAAGATGGAGAACACGGACTTCCGTGGCCCGGACGGCTCTTACCAGTTCGCCTATGCCGACGGTACCGACGTCACCAAGATATCCTCGTTCACCACCTTCGACCTGTCCGGCCGCTGGAACATCACCGAAGCCTTCGAGCTGAACGCCTCGGTGCAGAACGTGTTCGACCGCATCGCTCCGCTGGATCCGACCACCTACGGTGGCGTGAACTACAACCCGCTGCACTTCAGCGGTGCGATTGGCCGTTACTTCACCGTCGGCGCAAAGTACACCTTCAACTGATCCACGACGTCGTTTCAATGCAAAGGCCCGGGCTCACGCCCGGGCCTTTGCTTTTTTCCACACGCGACAGCGTCCATCATGGGCACCCCGACAGCTGCGGCGCACGTGATGCCCTCTTCCAACCAACGCCTTGGCCTGGCCGCACTGACCGCACTGGTGGTCGGCTCAATGGTGGGCGCCGGCATCTTCTCGCTGCCGCAGAACGTGGCGCGCAGCGCCGGCCCGGCCACCGCGCTGATCGGCTGGGCGGTGAGCGGTGCCGGCATGCTGATGCTTGCCTTCGTGTTCCAGGCCCTGGCCAATCGTCGCCCCGACCTGGACACCGGCATCTATGCGTACGCGCGCGAAGGCTTCGGCAACTACATCGGTTTCTCCGCCGCGTGGGGCTACTGGGTCGCTTCGGTACTCGGCAACGCCAGTTTCTTCGTACTGATCTTCAGCGGTCTCGGCCACTTCGCGCCGGTGTTCGGCGAAGGCAATACACCGGCCGCCATTGCCGCATCGTCCCTGTTGCTGTGGACCGTGCACCTGCTGGTACTGCGCGGCCTGCGCACCGCGGCGATCGTCAATGGCCTGGTCACCGTGGCCAAGCTGGTGCCGATCGCGCTGTTCCTGATCCTGGCGGCCGGCGCATTCCGCATGGACGTGTTCCGCGCCGACTTCTTCGGCGCTCCCGCGCTGGGCGACATGGGCCAGCAGCTGCGCGGGATGATGCTGGTCACCGTGTGGGTGTTCATCGGCATCGAAGGCGCCAGCATCTATTCGCGGCGCGCAGCACGGCGCGCCGATGTCGGCCGCGCCACCGTGATCGGCTTCATCGGCGTGTGGCTGCTGCTGGTGCTGGTCAGCCTGCTGTCGATGGGCGTGCTGTCGCAGGCCGAACTGGCCGGCCTGCCCAATCCCTCGATGGCCTATGTGCTGCGCGCGATCGTTGGCGAATGGGGAGCGACGGTGATCATCATCGGCTCGATCATCTCGGTGCTGGGCGCGCTGCTGGCGTGGGTGCTGCTGTGCGCCGAGGTGCTGTTTGCCGCCGCTGGCGATGGCACGATGCCGGCCTTTCTCGGCCGCGAGAACACGCGCGGCGTGCCCGCCAATGCGCTGTGGTTGAGCAACGGCCTGATCCAGTTGTTCCTGCTGCTGGTGCTGTTCAATTCGGGCAGCTACACCAGCCTGGTGCTGCTGGCGGCGTCGATGAGCCTGGTGCCGTACTTCCTGTCCAGCGCATTCGGCGTGAAGCTGGCTTGGCAGGGCGAGGCATACGCCAGCGCGACCGGCGCCCGCTGGCGCGACTTCATCGTCGCGCTGCTGGCCAGCGCCTATGCGTTGTGGCTGGTGTATGCCGGTGGCCTGGACAACCTGCTGCTGTCGGTGCTGCTGTATGTGCCGGGCGTAGTGCTGTACGCGTTGACCCGGCGCCAGCGCGGCGAGCGGGTGTTCACGCGCTGGGAATGGGTGCTGTTCGGCGCGATCCTGGTGGTGGCGATCGCTACGCTGGTGGCGTTCTCGCGTGGCGCGCTGACCTTGTAAGGCCGAGCCACGGCCGGTGCTAGTGCCTTGTCAGCACGCCGATGTCATGCATCCAGCGTTCGGCCAGACTGGGCCATGCCGACACCGGCGCATCTTTCAGGCGCAGGCCGAACGCGTGGCCGCCGTGCGCGAACAGATGCATTTCAACCGGCACGCCGGCCTCGATCAGTGCGCGGTGATAGACCAATGCGTGACGGACATCGTCCGTCGGGTCATCGGCGGCCTGCACGATGAACGTCGGCGGCGCCTTTGCGTCGACCACGATGTCTTTTTCCAGCGAATCATCCTTGCGTACCCAGAGATGCCCTGGATACAGCAGCATCGCGAAATCCGGCCGGCTGGACTGCACATCGGCCACATCCAGCGGTGCATAGCTTCGCTGCGCATGCGTGCTCAACCCCGCCACCACATGGCCGCCGGCCGAGAAGCCGATCACGCCCAACCGTTGTGGATCGATCTTCCAGCGCGCGGCCTGCGCACGCAGCAGGCCCATTGCCCGCTGCGCATCCTGCAAGGCCATCGGCACGGCCGGAATGTCGCGGCAGTTGCATTCGCGATCCCAGTTCGGTCCCGAGGCCGGCACGCGATACTTCAGCAGTGCGCAGGTGATGCCCTGCGCGGTCAGCCAATCGCATATCTCGCTGCCTTCCAGGTCCATCGCCAGCACGTTGTAGCCCCCACCCGGTATCACCATAACTGCCGTGCCGTTGGGCGAGCCTTTCGCCGGGAACACGGTGAGCGTGGGCACGGCCACGTTCTGCAGCATCATCCAGCGCTCGCCACTGGCCTTGGACACGGTTTCGCTGACCTGCTCGGGGCCTTTCAGCTTCGGCGGTGTCATCACCTGCCCATCGGGCCAGAGAGGGAATTCGGTGGTACCGGCCGGCGGGTGCCAGGTGGCAGGCGCGACTGCAGATGCGGTAGATGGCAGCAGGACCATCATCAGGAGAAATGCAAAGCAAGCGCGCATCGTCAACATCCACGTGATGGACCTGCAGTGTAGAGTCGAGTCGAGTCCGCTCGAAAGATCGCGCGCGATGCATCCACGCATGGGGTGGATCTACCGCCGCACGCGACTGCACGGCGCGACACAACAAAAAAAACCTGCATCTTGCGATGCAGGCCTCTTGAATGTGGCGCCCGAAGTTGGACTCGAACCAACGACCCCCTGATTAACAGTCAAGTGCTCTAACCGGCTGAGCTATTCGGGCAGACCGCCAGTATAACGACTCTTCACGCCCGATGGTAGGGGTGATTGGCCAACATCGCAGCAGCGCGATACAACTGCTCGGCCACCACCAGCCGCACCAGCATGTGCGGCAGCGTCAGCGGGCCGATCGACCACTTTTCATCGGCCAGCGCAGACACTTCCGGCGAATGCCCTTCCGGGCCACCGATCAGGAACGCCAGGTCCCTGCCCTGTCCGCGCCAATGCTCCAGGCGCTGCGCCAGCTGTTCGGAACTGAGCTGGCGGCCCGGTACGTCCAGTGCAACGACATAGGCGTTCTTCGGCAACGCAGCGATCACCCGCTTGCCTTCGTCTTCGGTGGCGCGACGTGCGTCGCGCCCTTTGCCACGCAGGCCGGGCTCGATCTCCACCAGCTCGAACGGCAGCCAGTGCGAGAGCCGCTTCTGGTACTCGGCAAACCCCTGCGCCACCCAACTGGGCGCGCGTTCGCCGGTGGCGATCAGGCGGGCTTTCATCAACATTCCTCCAAAACGTCGACGGCGCCATCGGCGCCGTCGAAAACTGCATCAACGAATGGCTCAGGCCACTTCGTCGTCGTCGTAGGACGGCGGCTGGTCGCCAACGGTCCACAGGCGCTCGAGCGCGTAGAACTCGCGCACGCGCGGCAACATCACGTGCACGATGACGTCGCCCAGGTCGACCAGCACCCATTCGGCTTCACGCTCGCCTTCAACACCCAGGGGCATGACGTCGATGTTCTTGGCGAAGCGCACGACTTCGTCGGCGATGGACTTCACATGGCGGGTCGAAGTACCCGATACGACCACCATGTAGTCGGCGACGCTGGACTTGCCGCGTACGTCGATCTCGACCGGGTCCTTGGCCTTCAGGTCTTCGGTGGCTTGACGGACGCTGGCCAGCAGTTCCGGCACGGAGGGCGGCGGGCTGGGCAGATCGACCTTGATGGTCTGGGGCTGGGTCTGGTTGCTCAAAGCGGGTCGACTCGATAAACGTGGGGGCGATTATACGGGCACAGCGCGGCAACCGTATTCACGAGGTGGCGGGGCGGTACAGGCCGTGGCCAGAAACGTAGTCGGCCACCGCCGGTGCCAGCATGGCCCGCCAGGGGCCGCCCGCGGCGATCTGGGCGCGCACGGCACTGGCCGATTCCACCCGCAGCGGGTGGTGCAGGCGCAGGATGCGGCCGGCGGGGCTGGTGAACAGGGCCTGCTCGTTGTCGGCCCAGCGCCCCTCGGTGGCCTGACCCAGCACGCCGTCAACACTGGCCCGCAGCGGGCTGCCGGGCCGCTCGGCAACGATGAAATGGGCCAGACCGAACAGCGCCTGCCACTCGTGCCAGCTGGGCAGGCCCAGCAGGCTGTCGGCCCCCACCAGCCACGCCAGCGGGCGGCTGGGGCCAAGTTCGGCCCGCAGTTCGCGCAGGGTATCGACGGTATAGGAAGGTCGGCCAGGGAAGCGCTCGGCCCGATCCAGCTCATGACGGTCCAGCAGCAGGCCCGGCTCATCGCCGATGGCCAGGCCGAGCATGGTGCAGCGTTGCTCGGCGGTCGCGCCCGGTACCGCGCGATGCGGCGGGTCGGCGGCAGGCAGCATGCGCACCGCCACCTGCAGTTCATCGCGCGCGGCGCGCGCGATCGCCAGATGGCCCAGATGCACCGGGTCGAAGGTGCCCCCGTAATAGATCCGCAGGCTCATGGATCAGGCCCGGGCGAGCAGCCGCACCGCACGCGCTTCGGCCACCGCCACCAGCAGGCGCTCAAGTGCAAGCCAGGCATCGCCGTCTGCGCGACCCTTGGCGATGCGGTCAACCAGCCCTGCTTCGGCTACGAAACGCTCCCAGCGCTTGCCTTCCGGGTGCCGCTGCAGCGCGCGCTTGTAGGGCGCCTGCCGCGATTCCCAGATACCCCGGGATTTCATCTCCGCCGCCAGATTGCCGCCGCGTGCCTGTACCCGTGCCAGGCCGGCACCGGCCAACAGCTCGCGGATCACGATCGGCATCAGCGCGGCCACGGCCTCGCCTTCGCCGCGCAACCCGGCCAGCATCCTCAGTACCGCCTGGGGCTGGCCGGAGAAGGTGGCTTCCACCAACCGGAACACGTCGTAGCGGGCAGCATCGGCCACCAGCGACTCCATCCGTTCCACGTCCAGGGTCTGGCCGTCGGCCAGCAATACGAGCTTGTCGATCTCCTGCGCAGCCGCCAGCAGGTTGCCTTCCACGCGTTCGGCCAAGCGCTGCACGGCCGCCGGTTCGGCGCGCAGGCCCCTGCTGCGCAGGCGCCGTTCGATCCAGTCCGACAGCTCATGCGGCTTGATGGCCCAGGCCACCGACAGCACGCCGACGCGGTTCACCGCCTCGGCCCATTTACCTTGGTGGGCCTTGCTCCATTCGTTGGCGGTGATCATCAGGATCACGTCCGGCGCCGGGTTGGCGCAGAACCGGCTGATCACCTCACCGCCGTCCTTGCCCGGCTTGCCGCTGGGCAGGCGCACTTCCACCAGGCGGCGGGCACTGAACAGGCTGGGGGCATTGAAGCTGGCGTCGAGCTGGTTCCAGTCGAAATCACGGCCATCGGCGTCGAACACTTCGCGCTCGTCGATGCCGGCCGCACGTGCACGGGCACGTACGGCATCAGCTGCCTCCAGCACACGCAGCGTTTCCGGACCGGCGATCAGGTAGACCGGCGCCAGCGCCGTGTCAGCGCCCTGTCCGGCCAGCTGTTCCGGTCGCAATTCCATCGGGCGCCCGGCTCAGTGCTGGACGGCGGGTGCGGGCTCGACCGGATCGTGCTCGACCGGCTTCGGCGCCGACAGGCTGCCGCCCTTTTCCAGTTCGGCGCGGACCACGCTGTCGATGCGGCGGATGATCGAGGCGGACATTTCCCGGCGCAGTTCATCGGCCAGGATCTCGCGTTCGGTGGTGGTACCGGTAGCGTCGGTCGGCGGCGACACGTAGTCGCGCGACAGTTCGATCACCTGCTGCGGCACCAGTTCGCTGCCATCTTCGCGGCGGAAGATGAAGATCACGGCATAGCGCAGGCTGTATTCCTGCGCGCGGCCCTGCGAGTCGATGGCGATGGGCAGGTCGCCCCAGCGTTCGGACAGCACCTGCAGCTGGGCGTTGGGGCCCTTGCTGTCCTCATCGGCCAAGCGCGCACCGGATGCCAGCAGGCTGCGGTTCAACAGCTTGACCAGCTCACTGTAGGGCGCGGTGGAGACCACCTTCACCGGCGCCGTGTCAGTCGGCAGCATCAGCTTGTTGCGCAGGTGGAAACCGCAGCCGGCGAGGCCGAGGACGAGAACGAGGGCAAGCAGGATTCGGGTCATGGAGACAGTCTGGCGGAGCCGGGCGATCACGGCAACAGACAGGGTGCCCGAGGCCGCGTGAACGCAGGGCCATCGGCCGGGCGTGCCCGGCGTGGCGACAACGCACCGACCGCCACGATGGCGGCCGGTGCCAGGTACATCAGGCAGCGACGATGTTCACGATCTTGCCGGGGACGATGATGATCTTGCGCACCGTCAGGCCTTCCAGGAACTTGGCCGCGTTCGGCTCGGCCAGCGCCAGCGCTTCAACCTGTTCGCGCGCGGCATCGGCGGCGACCTCGATCGTGCCGCGCAGCTTGCCATTGACCTGCACGGCCAGGGTCAGCGCATCGCGAACCAGCGCGCTGCTGTCGGCCTGCGGGAACGGCTGGTCTTCCAGCAGCGTTTCGCCATGGCCCAGCACCTGCCACAGGGCATGGCTGGCGTGCGGGGTGATCGGGTTGAGCAGCAGCACGATGGCCTGCAGCGCCTCCTGGCGCACGGCGCGCCCCTGCTCGCTGCCGTCCTCGAACTTGGCCAACGCGTTCATCAGCTCCATCACCGCGGCAATGGCGGTGTTGAAGCTGTGACGACGGCCGTAGTCGTCACCGACCTTGCCGATGGTCTCGTGGGTCTTGCGGCGCAGGGCCTTCTGGCTGGTATCCAGTGCAGCCGCGTCGAGCGCCGGTGCGGCGCCGTCGGCAGCGTGCTTCTGCACCTGTGCCCACAGGCGGCGCAGGAAACGGGCCATGCCGTCCACGCCGGCTTCGTTCCATTCCAGCGACTGTTCCGGCGGTGCAGCGAACATCGAGAACAGGCGCACGGTGTCGGCACCGTACTTGCCGACCATCGCCTGTGGGTCCACGCCATTGTTCTTCGACTTGGACATCTTCTCGGTACCACCGACCACCACCGGCTGACCGTCGGCGATCAGGGTGGCGCCGGTGATGCGGCCGCGCTCGTCGCGCTGCACTTCCACATCGGCCGGGTTGATCCAGTCCTTCGAGCCGTCCGGGTTCGGGCGATAGTAGGTCTCGGCGATCACCATGCCCTGGCACAGCAGGTTCCGCGCCGGCTCGTTGCTGTCCACCATCCGCGCGTCGCGGAGCAGCTTGTGGTAGAAGCGGAAATACATCAGGTGCAGGATCGCGTGCTCGATGCCACCGATGTACTGGTCCACCGGCAGCCAGTAGTTGCCACGCTTGTCGACCGCATCGCGGGCGCCCGGCGAGGTGTAGCGGGCGTAGTACCAGCTCGACTCCATGAAGGTGTCGAAGGTGTCGGTCTCACGCTCGGCCGCGCCGCCGCAGTCCGGGCAGGTGGTCTTGCGCCATTCTGGATCGGCCTTGATCGGCGAACCGGTGCCGACGAAGTTGACGTCTTCAGGCAGCACCACCGGCAACTGGTCTTCCGGCACCGGCACCGCGCCACACTTGTCGCAGTAGATCACCGGGATCGGGCAACCCCAGTAGCGCTGGCGGCTCACGCCCCAGTCGCGCAGACGGTAGTTCACCCGGCGCTGGCCCTGGGCCTTGCGCTCGAAACGCTCGGCCAGCGCTTCGAAGGCGCCCTGGAAGTCCAGGCCGTCGAACTCGTCGGAGTTGACCAGTTCGGTCTCGCGGGTCTTGTCGCCGTACCAGTCCTGCCAGCGCGTCGCGTCGTAGGCGCTCTCGTCCTTGCGCAGCGACTTCAGCGCGATGACCTGGCGGATCGGCAGGTTGTACTTGTTGGCGAATTCATTGTCGCGCTGGTCGTGGCCCGGTACGGCCATCACCGCGCCGGTGCCATAGCCCATCAGCACGAAGTTAGCGACCCAAACCGGCACCTGGGCACCAGTAACCGGATGCACGGCGCGCAGGCCGGTATCCATGCCGCGCTTTTCCTGGGTCTCCAGCTCGGCCTCGGACACGCCGCCCTGCTTCATTTCCGACAGCAGCGCAGCCAGTTCCGGATTGTTCTTCGCGGCATGCAGCGCCAGCGGGTGTTCGCCGGCGATCGACACGAAGGTCACGCCCATCACGGTATCCGGGCGGGTGGTGAACACGCGCAGCGGATCCAGTGCGGCGCCATCGACGTCACGCACGTCGAACTGGATTTCCAGGCCTTCGGAGCGACCGATCCAGTTGCGCTGCATGGTCTTGACCGAATCCGGCCAGCCATCCAGCTCATCCAGGCCGTCCAGCAGTTCCTGGGCGTAGTCGGTGATGCGCAGGAACCATTGCGGGATCTCACGCTTTTCCACCAGCGCGCCGGAGCGCCAGCCGCGGCCGTCGATGACCTGTTCGTTGGCCAGCACGGTCTGGTCGACCGGGTCCCAGTTCACCACCGCGTTGCGGCGGTAGGCCAGGCCCTTGCGCATCAGCCGGGTGAACATGCGCTGCTCGTGGACGTAATAGTCCGGGCGGCAGGTGGCGAACTCGCGCGACCAGTCGATGGCATAGCCCAGCGACTTCAGCTGGCTGCGCATGTGGTCGATGTTCTTGTAGGTCCAGGCGGCCGGCGCGGTCTTGTTCTTGATCGCGGCGTTTTCCGCCGGCAGGCCGAACGCGTCCCAGCCCATCGGCTGCAGGACGTTGTGGCCGGTCATGCGCTTGTAGCGGCTGATCACGTCGCCGATCGTGTAGTTGCGCACGTGGCCCATGTGCAGCGCACCGGACGGATACGGAAGCATCGACAGGCAGTAGTACTTCGGCTTGTCCGAGGCTTCATCGACCTGGAAGGCACGGGTAGCATTCCCGTACTGCTGGGCGGCGGATTCAACCTGCTGCGGA
>Ga0256885_1000474_pt1 | contig 13113 bp, 6 predicted proteins | sample MC6MC0493MT_FD_186344 | JGI IMG/M metagenome (GOLD analysis project Ga0256885, IMG submission 186344) | Metatranscriptome of enriched soil aggregate microbial communities from Iowa State University, Ames, United States - MC6-MC0493-MT... | ecosystem: Environmental > Terrestrial > Soil >...
CCGTACTCGTCGGTGCGCTGGTTGGCGCCGTCCTTGATGAACTGTTCCAGCAGATAGCCGTTGGCGCCGTGGATTTCCACGCCGTCGAATCCCGCCGCGATCGCGTTGGCCGCGGCCTGGCGGAAGTCGTCGACGATGCCCGGCAGCTCAGCGGCGGATAGCGCACGCGGCTCGGAAACGTCGGCAAAGCCGTTGTTGACGAAGGTCTTGGCTTGGGCGCGGATGGCCGACGGCGCAACGGGGGCGGCCCCGCCATGTAGATCGATGTGTGAGATCCGGCCGACGTGCCACAACTGCGCAAAGATGCGTCCGCCTCGGGCGTGGACGGCGTCGGTGACTTCGCGCCAGCCCTCAATCTGTTCCTGGGTGTACAGGCCGGGGGTGTCCTGATAGCCCTGGGCCTGCGCCGAGATCTGGGTGGCCTCGCTGATGATCAGGCCGGCCGAGGCGCGTTGCGCGTAGTAGGTGGCGGCCAGCGCGCTGGGCACCAAGCCCGCGCCCGCACGGTTGCGGGTCAGCGGCGCCATCACGATGCGGTTAGCGAGGGTCATCGAACCCAGCGTGTAGGGCTGGAAAAGTGTGGTGTCGGTCATGGAGAGTCCAAGAGTTGATCTGGGTTGAGCCCTGGGCAGAGCCAGTCCCGAGGCTCGTTTTTTGTCGAAGCGGGCTCAATGATGATGGTCGTCATCTTTAAAGTCAATGGTTTGATGATGATCATCATCTATGGGTGGTATAGTGCCGCCTATTCGTCGACAGAACACTCAGAGACATCGGGCTATGAAGGTCACCAAGGCACAGGCGCAAGCAAATCGGGCGCACATCGTGGAAACTGCGTCCACCCTGTTCAGGGAACGGGGTTACGACGGCGTGGGCGTGGCCGATCTGATGGCGGCCGCCGGCTTCACCCACGGCGGCTTCTACAAACACTTTGGTTCTAAGGCCGATCTCATGGCGGAGGCGGCAAGCTGCGGCCTCGCGCGATCCGCAGACGCCACGACGGGCGGCGATCCGGCGGAATTCATGCGGTACTACCTCTCCCGAGACCATCGCGACAAGCCCGGCGATGGCTGCACCATGGCCGCCCTGTGCGCGGATGCCGCGCGTCAGTCGGAACCGGTCAAAGCCGCTTTTGCGGCTGGCATCGAGCGTCAACTTGCGGCTCCGGCTCGCGCCGGGGGTGAGTCAACCGAAGGGGCGGGCGACAACGCACGCGCGCGCAGGATCGCCCTGATGGCACAGGCCATTGGCGCGGTGGTGTTGTCGAGGTCTTGCCCCGATGATTCGCCGTTGGCCGACGAAATTCTGGATGTCTGCCGGGCGGATATTTTGGCGCGGCTGTGAGATGCGCGGCCTGCCTGGCGACGGCTTTCGCTTAGGGCCGTGAGTATCGCGTAACCGTCCTAGGGCGGCGGGGCATCCGCCGCCGGCGCTGGGCAGGCCCCTTCGGCCTCGCGCTACTATCGCGAGACCACGAGCCGCAAGGAAGGGAATGAATCAGAAGCAGCGCACGACCAAACGCCGCCGGATGCCGCGCAAGGCCTGGGCCTTGGGTCTGGTCATCGTCGCCGCCTACCAATGCGCCAGACAGCGCCTGCGTCGACGTGGTGGGTGTGCGGCCCTTGCCGACCGATGTCTACACCGACTTCCTGCAACAGCAGGACAAAATCGTGCAAGGGCTGATCAAACACCAGCTCATCACCGTCAAGCGCGTCAGCGCGAACGGCGACGGTTCACCTCCCAAGCCGGATGAGAATCCCGAAGACGCCACGAGCCACATGGAGCTGACCGAAAAAGGCCGCGCGTACTACACAGACGGCGAGGCCCGCATCGGTTCCAAACTCCTCTATACCGCGAAGTTTTGCGCCCCTGGCCTCCAGGTCGGCAAGATTCTCGACTACTCCAAGCCGGGCAAGAATCCGTTCGACGACAACCCCAATGCGGTTTCGGCGGTGAAGTTCGAATGGCGGCTAGATCGCGCCACCGCGGATTGGGCGGCGGACCCCGTCTTTTATCCCCATATAACCGGCTTTCCCTCAAAGTCCGAGCCGGACGAGTGGCAAACCCGGCACATCATGCTGGAACGGAAAAACGGCGTGTGGGGGCTGGGGGACAGGCCCTATACGATCCGCTGGTAAGCATGCCGGCGCCGGCGCCCCAAGGCCTAACCGGCCAACACGTATATGGGCCTTTCGTCGTAGCCATATCGTTGCGAGCCAGCACCGTGCTATTCGCCGTCGCGTTCGGCCATGCCCGGCAAGTTTTCTTCGTATAGCTCTTTCACCGCGGCCGAGATCTCGCCACGTGTATAGCGCCGTGCATTCAGCGCGTCGATCTAGATTTATTCGAGTTTTGGCCAAAGCCCCCACCAGCAAGTCGCTTTAACCCGTTGTACGGGAGGCGTCTACGACTTTAGTCCAATGTTGATTAGGCCAGTACCTGTTCCAATCTGCGCCTCTTTCTTCTGAATGATCCACCTAGGCTCACATTAGTCGTCATCTATTTTCGGCGGCTGGTTATACGGCGTGTGGCGGGACAGTCAAGAATCATCTAGGGATGTATCACTAGGTCGACCATAAGTTCAGTTCGAAGCATTGTTGCCCCCGGTTTGGAAACACGACTTGCCTCCAGGAATCGCGTGTGGCTCCTCCGTGTGAGCATTCGCGATGTATGAGCGACCTGCCAGTGATGTACGCCGATTACACAAGGACGGAATCGACATGACGGATCGCCAGTTTCCCTCAGTGCTGACTGCACTCAGCGCCGCTATTGCAGGCGCATTACTCTCGGCCACCGCGTCAGGCCAGACGACACTGCCTTGCTCAGGAAGCACTGCACTCAGCTGTTCCGTATCCGGGACGTATTCCGAAGAGATTTTCGTTCATCCCACTGGTAATAATTCGCCGGTGCCTGCGATGACTGTGGACTCCACGGCGGACATAACCGTCTCGGTGCAGCCGGCCACCACTGCGGCGCTGAAGATCTTGTCGTTTGGTGATAACGGAACGCCCAGCGGCTCGCTGACGGGTGGCGATACTCAGGGTTTAACCGTTATCAATAGCGGGAATTTGACGCTTCAAGGTAGCTCGACCGCTATCACCGGCGAATTTTATGGTCTGTTTGCGCAAATGTTGGGCGGCAACGGCGTGAGTTCGAGTAATGGACATGATGGGGGCAATGGCGGCGTGGCAGGGCGGTCGCCGGATCAAATCCTGTCGCTGAACAATAGCGGCTCGATCACCATGACGATGCCAAGCGTGAGCGTCACGACAGGCGCGGCCTTATCTGCGATTTCCGCAGGCGGTGTGGGGGGCGAGACGTCGGAAGGCAGTGGCGGCGCCGGCGGTCAGTCTATGGGTGTCGCATTGGTCAACACGGGAGCCATCAACGTCACGCTGACGGGAACCGGTACTTATGCAGGGATTCAGGCGGTCAGCGAAGGGGGCTCAGGGGCGTCCAATAGCGAAGGCAACGGCTTGGATGGGGCCGGGGCGGGCACCGTGTCCATTATTAATTCAGGATCGGTCGCACTGAACTGGAATTGGAATAGCGGCAGTGACAGCGGGTCCGCTCTGTACGGCATACGAGCTCAGGCGCAGTCGGGCGATGGCGGCACCGCAAGCGTGGACGGCAATGGCGGCAACGCGGGGCAGGGCGCAGCCAAATTGATGAGCGCGTCGATCACGTTGAATGCGGGCGGAAACGTCAACGTGACCCAAACGGGCGCGGCGCCTGGCAAGGGGGCGGGCGCCGCCGTCATCATCAATGGCGGAAAAGGGGGAGATGCCCCGTCCAATCACGATGACGTGATCGGGGGCAACGGCGGCGATGCCGGCCAGATTCAGTCTGGCAAGCCATTGTCATCCGCGTCGGCGCAATTCACGGACACGGATGCCAGCGTGATCACCTCCGGCGACAAACTGTCGGCAGTGGTGGTGACGACCTTGGGCGGTACGGGCGGCGGCAAGTTCAGCACGGGCAGCTATCACGATTTGAACGGCGGTAGCGGTGGCATTGCAGGCGATGGCAGCATTTTGGTCTCTGCGATGACCACGGCCATCACCTTCGCGACGGACGGCTCGACCGCGCCTGGCATCGTCGCCCTGCTGGAAGGCGGGGCTGGGGCCGACGGCGGCTTTTACGGCGGCGACGTCATGGGCCTGGGTTCCAGCAATGCGGGTAACGGCGGCGCTGGCGGCAATGCCGGACAAATCAATATTGCCCTGAACGGCCAGCCGCAACGGCCTATTACCGTCAAGACAACCGGAAGTGACTCGGCGGGCGTGTATGCGTTTACGGGCGGCGGCAAGGGCGCTGATGGTGGCAAGTTGTCGGGAACGATCGGCGGCGGGGCAGGCGGCACCGGAGGCGCGGGCGGTAACAGCGGTGACGTGAACGTGACCTTGGCATCAACGGTGCTCACCACGCTAGGTGACAACTCCCCCGGCGTTGTTGCGCAAAGCGTCGGCGCCAGCGGGGGAACAGGCGGCACCGCCTCTCAAACGGTGGCCAATGGCGCGCCTGGGGGCGCGGGCGGGTCAGCCGGCAACATCAATGTCAGTATCGATAGCGCCTCCAGCATCACGACGCAAGGGGTCGACGCGATTGGCATATTGGCTCAAAGCGCCAGTGGAGCGGGAGGTAATGGAGGGGGCAGCGACGGCGAATTGGGTGGAACCGGGGGGGCGGGCGGCGCGGGCGGCATTAGCGGGACGGTCACCGTCAGCAATAACGGTGTCATCACTACGTCAGGCACCACCGCGCGCGGCATTCTCGCGCAATCGCTCTCCGGCTCGGGCGGAGCAGGTGCCGATGGGTATGGTGTTGTCTACAGCGGCGCAGGCACGGGCGGGTCAAGTGGCAAGGTGGGCGCCGTCAACATTACCAACATCGGCACGATCTCGACCGCGGGCAGTAATGCGCAGGGCATTCTGGCGCAATCGGTTGCGGGCGGGGGCGGTGCGGGGGGGCAATCGGGCGGGTTGATTTGGTCGGTCGGCGGCGACTCGACCACCAATCCGTTTACGGCCAATGGCAACACGGTCTCGGTAACTGCCTCATCGGGCAGCATTACGACCACTGGCACCGCCGGTATCGGCATTTTGGGGCAGTCCATTGGCGGGGGGGGCGGCGACGGCGGAGGGTCGACCGGCATGCTGGTGAGTATTGGAGGCACGGGCGGGATGGGCGGCTCGGGCGGGACAGTCGTCGGTAACCTCGCCAATTCCAAAATCTCCACGAGCGGGGACGGTGCGCACGGCATCGTCATGCAGTCGATCGGCGGCGGCGGCGGTAATGCCGGAAACGCCGGCAGCACCGGACTGTTTGTCTCAGTCGTCCTGGGAGGATCAGCTGGCAATGGCGGAGCGGGCGGCAACACTTCCGTCAATCTGACGAACAGCAACATCAGCACGGTTGGAACCAAGGCTGCCGGATTGATCGTGCAGTCCATCGGTGGCGGTGGCGGCACTGGCGGCCAGGCGTTTGCAAGCTCGGTCGGCATGGGCTTTTCCGCCGCCGTCGCGCTGGGGGGCACAGGGGGAGCAGGCGGGTATGCCGGGCCGGTGACGTCGCAGATGATTGGCGGAACAATCGCCACGGGCCAGAACCCGCTACTGCTGACCGGTGCTGGGGCATGCGGCGGGACATGCGCCCCGATTGCCTACAACACGCTGCCGGTCGATACCTATGGCGTGGTGGTTCAAAGCATAGGCGGGGGCGGCGGCCTGGGCGGCTCGGCAACGGCAGAAGCGATGGCGTTGGCCGTACCCGTTCTTCCAGACGGAAGTGTGCAGTTCTCGATTGCGTCGGCGGTCAGCCTGGGCGGCGCGGGCGGCAGCGGCGGGGACGGCGAGTACGTCACGTTTGGGGCGTCCCAAGGCGCGCAAATCACCACGAGCGGACAAGGCGGCACCGGCATTCTGATACAGAGTATCGGCGGGGGCGGCGGTGCTGGCGGTGATTCATCGGCACTGGCGGCCAGCGTGGGTTACGGGAATCTGCCGGACGATGCGATCGCGCTGTCGGTGACGCCCACGTTCACGGTGGGTGGCTCAGGCGGCTTGGGCGGCAACGGCGCTGCGGTCTCGGCGGCGCTTGGCGGCCTGATCACTGTCTCAAACGGACAAGCCAGTTTCACACCGGACGCAGCGGGTTCGCCCACGTCGCGGATCACCACCTTTGGCGACTACGCCAATGGCATCAAAGCCCAGTCGATTGGCGGCGGTGGGGGCGATGGCGGATTCGGCACGGGCAATACGCAGGCTTTTGGCAGCGGGTATAGCGCGACGGTCAACGTGTCACTGGGTTCGCTCGGCGGCGAAGGCGGTGATGGCGGCGCGGTGAAAGTGAAAGTCTTGCCCACGGGTGCCATCACGACGTATGGGTCCGGGGCTATCGGTGTGATTGCACAAAGCATCGGCGGCGGCGGAGGCGCCTCCCAAGGGGGATCGTTCAACATCGGCGTCAGTGCGAGCAATATCGCGGGAACCGCAAACATTGGCGTCGGCACGGCGGGCGGTGGCGGTGGCAGTGGCGGTGACGTCGAGGTCGACGTGGGTGGAAGCATCATCACCAGCGGGGGCGACGCCGTGGGGGTGCTGGCGCAGTCCATCGGGGGCGGTGGCGGCCTGGGCGGTTCAGCCGGATCAGATGCTTCGGCCGACAACCCCGTCATCGCCGCCACTTTTTTGCGGGCGGGCCTTAGCAATATCGCTAACGCGGGGGTTGCGGATAAGGGTTCCAAGGCGGTGACCTTCAAGGGCACGTTCGGCCTATCGCTGGGCGGCACGGGTGGCCAAGGCAATACCGGCGGCGACGTGACGGTGAATCTGGGCCCAGGGGGCACCATTCAAACGGCCGGCGACTGGGCCAGCGGCATCGTCGCTCAGAGTATTGGCGGTGGCGGCGGCAAAGGCGGCGTCGCCGCTGCCACCGGCTTGGCCAACCTGCCGGATGTGACGATCAACGCCAACATCAGCCTTGGGGGCGCGGGCGGCCTGGGCGCGAACGGGGGCCAGGTTACGCCCAGCCTTTGGGGAGGCACGATCAAGACGGCGGGCTACGCGGCCTCGGGCGTGCTCGCGCAAAGTATCGGCGGCGGCGGAGGTTGGGGAGCCGACGGTTCGGACAAGTCTGGCGGAACGTTTTCGGTGGGCAGCGGTACCGGCGGCAGCGGTGTCGCAGGCGGCGACGGCGGCAATGTCACGCTGACCACGCACAACAACAATACGATCACCACCACGGGCGAAGGGGGCTTTGGCGCTGTGCTCCAGTCGGTGGGCGGCGGCGGAGGCTATGCCGGTTCGGGCACTGGCCAATCGGTCTCTTTGGTGATGCTCAAACCGCCCGCACTTCAATTGATCAGCGGCAGCCAGCAGACTTATAACTCCGGTGGCGGCGGCGCCGTGACATTCCAGGAGCAAGGCAGCATTACTGTCAATACCTACGGCAATAACGCTTTCGGCATCCTGGCGCAAAGCCTGGGTGGCGGGGGCGGGATACTCGCCAATTCCCAAGCTCAGCTTGCGGCCAGCGTCCAGACCAGCATCTATGGCTCTAAAGAGTTCTCGAATGTGGTTTCCAACGGCGGCGCGGTCAATGTCACCCTGGGCGCAGCCAGCCGCATTAACACATCCGGCACTGGCGCCCACGGCATTGTTGCGCAATCCATAGGCGGTGGCGGTGGCATTGTTGGCCTTCCCGGTACCGGGGCAGTCCTGACGACGGATCGCAGCAAAGTAGGTGACTTGACGCCCGGGTCCGGCGCCGGCGGAAACGTCACGGTGAGTGTTCCCGGCACTATTTCGGTCGATGGCAATGGCGCAGTGGCCCTGATTGCGCAGAGCATCGGCGGCGGCGGTGGCCTGCAACTGGGCACCGACGGAAACTCCGTCTACGCAGGTTCCGCGACGACGGGCGTCCTCAACGACGCCACCGTAACGGTGAACGTGCCCGCCAGCGGCTTTGTCTCATCGCATGGCATGAACAGCGTCGCCGTTTTTGCGCAAAACCCGAACGGCAGTGGCGGTGTCCAGATGACGATCGACGGCAAGGTCATCGGTGGCGGCGGTCCAGGCGCAACCGTATGGATAGACAGCGCCGGCAACAGCACGCTGACCATCGGCCAAGGTGGTGAGCTGACCGAGGTAGGACAGAACGCCATTCTTGCGACGGGTAGCGCGCTCGCGGTGACCAACAGCGGAACGATTGAAGGGTCGGTGGTGTTGAATGGAGGCAACATGGTCAACCATGGCAGCGTGATGGCCGGCGCGGTGTTTGAAGGCGACCTTGTCAACAATGGCCTGTTCGCATTGGGCGGCAAGGAGGGCAAGTTCCTGGGCTATCAACGCACACGGTTCGCCCAAACTACCTTTACGGGCGACTTTGTGCAAAACGCGTCTGGCGTCTTGCAAGTGGGCGCAGATTTCAACGCGCTGGCGGCCGACAAGCTGCTGATTAACGGGCCGGCCACGCTTAATGGCGGCGTACTCATCGCGCCGCGCGCCTTGCTGCCCAATCGTGAATTGTCCGTCTTGACGGTCAATGGTCCGCAGACCGGCGCCCTCACGGCGGTGGATTCCCCCGTGTTCGACTATGCTGCGCGGCAAAGCGGTCAGCAGACGTATGTGCGCGTGGCGGGCGCAAACTTCAACGCCAACGCCATGGGATTGGCGGGGAATCAATCCGAGGTGGGCAAGCATCTGCAACAGGGTTGGGATTTGGGCGGAAGCAGCGCGCTGTCCACGCTGTATGCCGTATTGGATACGGCATCAAGAACCGGCGCAGGCGAGTACCAGGCGCGCCTGTCCGACCTGTCGCCAGGCGTTGCCTTGGCACCGGCTGCGCAGATGCAGTTTGCGATGGCACGGTTCACCGGCGCGATGATGTCTTGCCCGACGTTCAATAGTGCGGATTCGTCTACCCAAGAACGAAACTGCTTCTGGGGTGAGGTCACCGGCCGCCGCACGAAACAGGATGGTGTCGAGCGCACGTCAAGCTTTAGCTACGACAGCACCACGTATCAGTTTGGCGGTCAGCGCGAGATTGCGCCCAATACGTTTCTGGGCGGATCCATGGCATACCAGAACAGCCGCCTGGCTGGTGATGACCGACGTGTCAGCGGATCGGGCGACTCTGGTTATGCCGGTATCGTGCTGAAGAAGCAAGTGGACCAGTGGACGTTTGCGGGCGCACTGGGCGGTGGCTATGGCTCGTACGACATGGACCGCAACATGAACATTGCGCGCTACGGCAACACGGCCAAGAGCAGCCCGAATGTGTATAGCTTTGGCGCACGGTTGCGCGCTGCGCGCACCTTCACGCAAGGCAGCTTCTATCTGAAACCCTACGTGGACCTGGATGTGACGTACTCCCGCATGCCGGGCTACACCGAGTCCGGCGATGCGTTGCGATTGAAAGTCCATGGCAGCGACCAGTTCGTGATGGGCGTGGCCCCGACACTGGAGCTGGGTGGGCGAGTTGACCTGCCCAAAGGCGCCATGATGCGGCCGTTTGCTTATGCAGGCGTGTCGTTCCTGTCAGAAGATGGCTGGAAGACACAGGCGCGTCTTGAAGGAGCGCCTGCGGGCGCGGGGTCGTTCACCACTTACATGCCGACTGACAATGTGATCGGACGGGTGGGGGCCGGCTTTCAAGTATTGAACGCCGCAGGTCTGGACTTCCGCTTTCAGTATGACGGCCAGTTTGCCGCCAAGGGCAGAAGCCACGCGGGATCGCTGAAGGTGTCAATGCCGTTTTAAACGATGAGACCGGGGGCGCGATCTTTGGCGAGGCGCGTTTGGCTCACAGCCATCGCCCCCCCCTCGAAAATGACGCAACGTGCATTGGGCAAGGAGGGGGCCATTTCTAGCAACGGGGTCACCGATGCATCTCGGGCGGTGCGGCTGCACCGATCGAAGTCGAGGGTACTTTTACGCGCATCCAGATGAAGAGGCCGGCAAGCAGCATGAGGCACCCTCCCGCAACGAAAACGCCTTCAATGCCACTCAGGCTGAACATTGCACCGCCTGCTGCGGCGCCTATGGCGATTGAGGACTGCACCGATGCTACGACCATCCCGCCCGCACTTTCGGCTTGATCCGGCACGGCGCGTGCGACCCAGTTTGACCACGCAACGGGAACGCCTCCGAACGCGAGCCCCCACGCTGCAATCAGCGTTGCCTGACCTGGTATGGACGCCGGGAAAAGCGCCATCGCCAAGGCACTCGCACCGACTAGGGCCGGCATTAGAACCAAGGTGACATGTAAGCTACGCTGCATCAGCCAACCTGCGAGCAGGGTGCCTACGAAATTCGCAATGCCGAAGCCAAGTAGCATCAGCGCCAGGCCGTTCGTGCCCACGCCCGCAGTGCTTTCCAGGAACGGCCGGATATAGGTAAAGAGCGCGAAATGGCCGGTATGCGCCAGAATGCAGCCCAACATTCCAAGGGAGATTCCGGGCCGCAAGAGCACGTCCAAAATCGTTCTGAGCCGGGCGGGCCGGCGCGGCGCCATGCGCGGTAACGTGAACCATTGGAACGCCAGGGTCAATACACCCACTGCCGCAGCGGCGACAAAGGCGCTGCGCCATCCAAATTGGCCGCCAAGATAGCTTCCCAACGGTACGGCGACCACTGTCCCCACGGCAATGCCGCTAAAGATGATGGACAACGCGCGTGGCAGGAGCGCCGCCGGTACCAATCGCATGGCGACAGCTGCCGCCATGCTCCAGAACCCTCCTAAGGCGATCCCGAGTAGGACCCGCATCAAGAGCAGCACCCACATGTCCGACGACGCCGCGACCAGCAGGTTGGACACAATCATCAACGTGGAAAAGCCCAGCAGAACAGTACGCCGATCGAGGCTGCGGGTAAGACCGGGCACGAGCAAGCCTGCGAAAAGCGCCACCACCGCAGTAACCGTCACTGCCTGACCCGCCATTGCTTCTGATACGCGTAAAGCTTCTGCCATGGGCGTCAGTAGGCTAGCCGGCAAGTACTCCGCGGTGAGGAGGCCGAATACACCCATCGCCAGCGAGAACACTGCTGTCCATGCGGCTGATACCGGCTCGATGTCCACCGGGCTGGCTGCACCCTCGGGGTTGGAAAGATCAACAAAACTGCGCATTGCACTCATCCAAGAAAATCAGTGAGTGCAGTCTAGGACTTGTAATTGGGATGATCTATGATGTTCCGTACTGAATTTTTGATAGAAAATCCGATGATGTTGTCGCCCGATTACGCTCTTCCTCCGCACTTGATCAGTGAGTTGCTTACCGGAATGCGTCTGCGCGGGGTGCAGTACCGGCGTGTGCAGACCGGGCCTAGGTTTGGACTGAGCTTCGAAGCCAAGGCTGGCCACGGTTTTTTCTACTACTTGGCTGTGGGCTCGGCCGTACTACGTACCGTGGAAGGCGGCTTGCACAAATTGAGTGCCGGCAATGCGGTGTTTCTGCCTCATGGGCAGGCTCATCAATGGCTTTCCGACGAGGACGCCGATTTGCAAGATATCGAGACGCTTGAAGCCGCCCTGATCGGCAATTCGGTGACCGACGTGGATACCTGTCCAAGCACCAGCATCGTACCCAGCGCAATCTTCTTTTACGGATGCATGGAGTTCGACCTTGGCGGCATGCAGGCTCTGGGGCAACTGATGCCGGATGTCATGTGCGTGGATGCCGACAGCGACCGCTTTCCTGGCATGGTCCCAATTCTGTCCGCGATGAAAGGCGAAATCTGTTCCAGACGCGTGGGGTTTGCGGACATTCTGGCCCGATTAGCCGAAGTGGTCGCCGCGATGATTGTCCGGGGATGGATCGAGTGCGGTTGCGACAATGCCTCCGGCCTGGCCGCAGCGCTGCGAGATCCAAGGCTTGCTCGCGCCATTCTCGCCTTGCACCGCCAACCAGCCCGAGATTGGAAATTGGCTGAGTTGGCGGGCGAGTGCCATATTTCTCGCTCTGTTTTTGCCGAGCGATTTCATGCCACGGTGGGAACGCCCCCTTTGCGCTACGCCAACGAGTTAAAGATGCGTCTTGCCAGGCAATGGCTGACGCACGACAAGTTGCCGATCGACACGGTAGCGGAACGCTTGGGCTATACATCACAAGCCGCATTCAGCCGTGCGTTCAAGCGTGTTACCGGTCTTCCCCCAGGCTCTAGCCGAAATGCGCGTTGAACTTCGAAATGGAGGCCCATGCAGACAGCTTTGGTCGTAACGGTTGTGCGCGAGCAACGCATCATGCATGACGTATCACGCATCACGCATCGCCTTCGCCCGTCCGCTCCTGGCTGGAAGCGGCCTCCGGTCGATATCCGGTTCCGACCGACAGCAGCCCTATGTGCGGTCAGGGAGTACAGATCGAAAGCCGAGGCCATCGGTGGCTGAATCGCTTGGAATTCACACGGTGCATAAACGTTGAGATGCTCGCCCGACGAGGGTTGTGCCGAACTCGCAGTTCAAACAGGTCATTCAATCCGTACGGCGCTATGACCTTCAATGATTCATCACCGTCCAGGTAAATGCCAACGCAGGTGGCGAACTCTGGCCAAGTGGCCAAACCATCGTCCAAAGACGTTAGGGGTGAAACCACCTGGCCGAGGGCTTCTGCGAACCACTCGTGCACTCTGGCCTGGTTTGTCACTTCCCAAGTGACCGATGGAAGGAGAAGATGCAGCCGCTCTTGAAGTTCGGCATCCAGAGCTAGAGGCGCTTTGGCATCAAAGTACGCAACGTCCACGTCATCCACGTTCGAGGGCACCTGAAAGCCATGCAAGTTATCCCAAACCAAGGATCTGATGGCCCCTGCACCGATGCACCACGAGGGTAAACCAAGGCAGCGAACCGCCCTCAGCGCGGCCATCAGTTGTTCAGAGGATTCGACGAGGTCGCATAGTCGTTGCTCATAGCCTGCTCGAACGTTCGCCATCATTTCGCCGGAAACTGGAATCTTGGGTTGGTTGATATGTGGAAATAGCTTATCCGGAATCATCGGCCGTCCGCTCCTGGCCGAATACAGACTTCCAAGGCTGAAATGGACGTCGCGTCGCGGGCTGGCAAGATGCAGCCATTTAGTGGGTGTATATCCAATAGAAGCCCCAGCTTTCATACTTGCCG
>Ga0256885_1000476_pt1 | contig 13092 bp, 10 predicted proteins | sample MC6MC0493MT_FD_186344 | JGI IMG/M metagenome (GOLD analysis project Ga0256885, IMG submission 186344) | Metatranscriptome of enriched soil aggregate microbial communities from Iowa State University, Ames, United States - MC6-MC0493-MT... | ecosystem: Environmental > Terrestrial > Soil >...
AAGACTGGTCACAAACAAGTAAAAAGGAGTTTAATAATGAATAATTTTACACACTGGAACGAAGAAGGTCGTCCTAAAATGGTCGATATCTCCGCAAAAGAAATCACAACACGTACAGCCATTGCGCGCAGTACGATTCTTTTATCCGATGCGGTCTATGAAGCCATCCAACAAGGTGGCATTAAAAAAGGTGATCCGACGCAAGTTGCGCAAATTGCAGGGATAATGGGAGCTAAAAAAACAGCTGATATTATTCCCATGTGCCATCCCATCATGCTACAGGGTACGGATTTCCAGTTTGACTATGAAAAAGCAGAGAATGGCTATGAGCTCCATATTCAAGCCACTGTTAAATGCAGTGGAAAAACGGGTGTTGAAATGGAAGCTCTCACTGCTGTGTCTGTCGCAGCACTAACTTTTTATGATATGTGCAAAGCCGTTGATAAGACGATGGTCATCAAAGAAACTTACCTTGTTGAAAAAACAGGTGGGAAAAGTGGCACTTTTGTGCATAAATAAACAGAAAAAATTCGGCATTATTGTGCCGATTTTTTTCTGTTTTTTACACGCTACCCCCCAATATGAGACATTTCAATTTTTGACGTTTTCCTTTTTGCCATCGTTTGTTCATTGCGTTCATCTGAATAACGATCATTTCTTGTTTCCCAAACGTTCGTAATGCACTTGATGATGGCAGCATCATCTTGCCCTGAACGTAACAATTCCCTTAAATCCGTGCCTTCTGTTGCAAATAAACAAGTGTATAATGAACCTTCTGCAGAGAGACGAGCACGTGAGCAATTGGAGCAAAATGAATCCGTTACAGATGAAATTACACCAATCTCACCTTGAGCATCTTGATACTGATAACGCGTTGCCACCTCTCCTTTATAATTGGGCGCTACTGGTTGTAACGGCGTAAACCGATGTATTTGCTCAATAATCTCTTTTTTGGACACCACATCATCCAAACGCCAGTCGTTCGAATTCCCTACATCCATATATTCAATAAAGCGTAGAATATGCTGTTTTTCTTTAAAAAACTGCGCCATGGTAACAATATCTTGTTCGTTTTTCCCTTTTTGAACAACCATATTAATTTTTACTTGTAAGCCCGCTTCTGCAGCCTTTTCAATTCCCTCTAACACTGGCAATACCTTGCCTCTATGACCATTCATCTCGAAAAAACGCTCATCATCAAGCGAGTCTAAACTAACAGAAACTCGGGCTAAGCCTGCCTGTGCCAATGATTGTGCGTATTTTTTTAATAACGAGCCATTGGTTGTTAAAGCAATATCTTCTACACCTTTTATGCGGTGAATACGGGCAATTAATTCGGGCAAATCACGACGTAGTAAGGGTTCCCCACCTGTAATCCGTATTTTTTTCACGCCCAATGAAACAAAGATTTTTACTAATCGTTCAATTTCATCAAAACTTAATATTTTATCAGACGGTAAAAATGCGTAATCTGGACCAAATACTTCTGCTGGCATACAATAGCGACAGCGAAAATTACAACGATCTGTCACGGATATTCTTAAATCTCTTAACGGTCTGTGTAATTGGTCTTGTAGATTCGTCATCTAATCTCCTTCTTTCAATTCATTAGCTGGTAATAGGATGCGTTGTGGGTGTGTATAAATATTCAATGTCTGTTGCCGAATAAAGCCAACCGTCGTAATACCAAGCTGCTCTGCTAATTGCAATGCTAATTCTGTGGGTGCTGATTTAGACAGCACGATGGCACAGCCTATTTTGGAAACCTTTAGTAAAATCTCCGATGATATTCGTCCGCTAAAGACGATAATTTTATCTTCCATACGGATGTTGTTGCGTAGGCAATAGCCGTAAATTTTATCCAAAGCATTATGACGTCCAATATCCATGCGACTTAGGACGATGCCATTTACATCACATAGTGCAGCATTATGCACGCCACCTGTTTTCTTAAAAATATCGGCACTATCCTGCATCGCATGCATTAAACGGAAGCAATCTTCGGTCGTTATTTGCACATGGACTTGATCCATTTTTTTGGCTACTAATGCATCGTTCGTAAACACAAAGCCTTGTCGACTCATCCCACAGCAGGACGTAATATATCGCTTGTTTTGCGTCTGTTGGTAATAAGGATTAATATGCTTTGTTTTAATATGCACAAAACCCTCTTTCTCTTGGTGCCAAATTTCCTCAATATCCTCAAAACTACGAATCACTCGTTCAGAAGCTAAGTAGCCAATAACCATATCTTCTACATACTCGGGTGTACAGACCATCGTGACAAATTCCTGCTGATTAATTTTTACGGTAACAGCGTATTCTGAAACAATTAAATCAACCATTTCTGTCACTCGTTGTCCTTCAACACGCACAATTTTTCTTGTCATTGCTCGATCCATAAGGCATCCCCTTTATTCACTGATATGCTTTTCAAAAACAAAGACGGAAATCGCAAAATCCTCTTCAATTTTAATATCTGAAAATAAGTGAAGTAATTTGCTGCCCATCAATTCTTCCATACCCTCTGGTGGCGATTGTCTATATAAATCTTGAATCATACTCGTCCTTGCAGCATGCACCATTTTCAGCCCTTCTGGTGTACTGGCAATAAATTTTTCTGTCGGAGTGATATTTCCGTATAAGGTAGATACAGCCATATTCTCGACAAAAACGGTATGAATACGTTCAGGACCTTTACCAAATACTTCCTTTCTTAACTTTCGAATCATGTCATTAAATTCGTGGATTTTTTTAGACATAGCAACGATTCTCCCATCATAATTAAACTTTTTTAGGCAAATGGTTATGTAGGCCACCCTTACAGTTTGTTAATGATATAGCAACTTTTAAAAAAATAAAAGAGAAAATACTTTTTGATAATAATTCTCATTTAATAAATTTTATGATAAATATTGTTCATTTTGAAGGAAAGGGCTATAATATTCATATCACAAATGGAATTAATTTATTTTGAACCCTATGTTACGATGTTGCATAGTGTTTTTAATAGTTGAATTCTATTGTAATTAAAAAATAAAAGTAGATTGAGTTTTTAGCAAGACCTGCTAAGAATTTTATCCACCATGAATTATTAGCATGTCTCGGACATGTAATTTCATGGTGGATTTTTTTATTTTTTCAAAACCGAGACATGGATAACATGTTATGATCTAGCAATTTACCTATTTTGAGGTAGCTTCAAGAACCATTGGGAATTACAATGATAACAAGACAATCTTTTCAACAATCACCAACTCGATTTGTTATTCCCTTTTGTCTTAAGCTGTACCATGTTATCCGATTCGTCTCAAAGTGCAAAAGGAGGAAGTTACCTTGACTCAAATTAATATTAATGGCGTACCGTATGAAGTAAAAGAAGGAGCTACAATCCTTGATACCATTAATCAACATGACATTCCGCATCCACAGATTTGTCATGTGCCCGCTGTTGACCCTATTGAAACATGTGATACATGTATCGTAGAAGTGAATGGCCAATTAGTTCGTTCCTGCTCTACAAAGGCAGTAGACGGCATGAATGTATTCCTAACTTCTGACAAAGCAAAAGCGGCACAAACAGAAGCGATGGACCGTCTACTCGAAAATCATTTACTGTATTGTACAGTTTGTGATAACAACAATGGCAATTGTGCTTTACACAACACAGCCGAAATGATGGAAATCGAGCATCAAAAATATCCCTACCAGCCAAAAGTGGAACCTCATGAAGTGGATATGTCACATCCGTTTTATCGATATGATCCTAACCAATGTATCGCTTGTGGTCAGTGCGTAGAGGTTTGTCAGAATCTACAGGTAAATGAAACATTATCCCTTGATTGGGAAGCAGAAAGACCACGTGTCATTTGGGATACGGGCGTTGCTATCAATGATTCTTCCTGTGTAAGTTGTGGTCAATGCGTAACCGTATGTCCATGTAATGCCTTAATGGAAAAATCCATGCTTGGAGAGGCTGGATTTATGACTGGCCTCAAACAGGATATGTTAGATCCGATGATCAGTTTGATTAAGGAAGTTGAACCAGGCTATAGCGGTATTTTTGCCGTTTCTGAAGTGGAAGCAGCCATGCGTAGTAAGCGCACCAAAAAAACAAAAACAGTATGTACTTTCTGTGGTGTAGGCTGCTCGTTCGAAGTTTGGACAAAGGGTCGTAAAATTTTAAAAGTACAGCCTTCCGATGGTCCAGTAAATGCGATTTCTACATGTGTCAAAGGGAAATTCGGCTGGGATTTTATCAATTCTGAGGAACGTATTACAAAACCACTCATTCGTAAAAATAATGAGTTTGTGGAATCATCGTGGGATGAAGCACTTGATTTAATTGCAACAAAACTAGATGGCATTCAACAACAATATGGTCCAGGTTCTGTTGGCTTTATCTCCTCTTCTAAAATTACAAATGAAGAGAATTACTTAATTCAAAAAATGGCCCGTCAATTATTTGGCACAAACGATGTCGATAATTGTTCTCGTTATTGCCAATCTCCTGCAACTGATGGTTTATTACGTACAGTTGGCATGGGAGGAGATGCTGGTACGATCAAAGATATCGCTAAGGCTGGACTTGTCATTATTGTTGGGGCTAATCCAGCTGAGGGACATCCTGTTTTAGCAACACGTGTGAAACGTGCACATAAATTACATGGTCAGAAATTAATTGTTGCTGATATTCGTAAGCATGAAATGGCAGAGCGTTCCGACATCTTTATGCGTCCAAAGCAAGGTACTGACCAAGTTTGGTTAATGGCTGTTACCAAATATATCATTGATCAAGGTTGGCATGATGAAGCGTTTATTCAAGAAAACGTCCTTCATTATGATGATTTTAAACAAGTACTTGCAACCTATACACTTGATTATGCACAAGAAATGACTGGTATTAGTAAGGAAACATTGATCGAAGTAGCTGAAATGATTCGTGATGCAGATGGTACATGTGTTCTTTGGGGCATGGGTGTAACACAAAATACTGGTGGCTCCTATACATCCGCAGCGATTTCAAATTTACTTTTGGCAACTGGGAACTATCGTCGTCCAGGTGCTGGTGCCTACCCACTCCGCGGCCATAACAATGTGCAAGGTGCCTGCGATATGGGGACACTTCCAAATCTATTGCCAGGCTATCAAAGAGTCACAGATGACGAGGCACGTGCAAAATTCGAAAAAGCCTATGGTGTCCCTATTCAACCACAGCCTGGTCGAAATAATATGCAAATGTTAGATGCGATCATGGAAGGGAAAATGAAAGCGATGTATTTAGTGGGCGAAGATATGGCACTTGTTGACTGTAATGCCAACCATGTAGATGAGGTGCTTTCACAGCTTGACTTTTTCGTTGTCCAAGATTGTTTCCTATCACGCACAGCACAATATGCAGATGTGATTTTACCTGCTGCGCCTTCGCTTGAAAAAGAAGGTACATTTACGAATACGGAACGTCGTGTTCAACGCCTGTATCAAGTATTACCAACACTTGGTGAGTCGAAAGCAGATTGGGAAATATTGCAAGCGGTTGCTCGTCGTTTAGGAGCAGATTGGCATTATGAGCACCCAAGTGACATTTTTGATGAAATGGCGAGCCTATCTCCCCTCTTCTCACAAGCCAACTATGATGTTCTAGAAGGCTGGGGAAGCTTCTGTTGGGGTAGCCATGATGGTAAAGATACACCATTATTATATGAAGATGGCTTTAACTTCCCTGATAAAAAAGCTCGCTTTGCTTTAAATGATTGGGTGCAGCCTGTTGAGTTTGAAGCACAATACGATTGTCATATTAATAATGGCCGTATGCTTGAACACTTCCATGAAGGAAATCTAACAAATAAATCGAAAGGTATTCAATCGAAAGTACCTGAAATTTTCGTTGAAGTATCACCAGAATTGGCGAAAGAACGAGGCATTGCAGATGGAGCCCTACTTCGTTTAGTGTCTCCATATGGTGCCTTAAAGCTAAATGCTCTTGTTACAGATCGCGTACAAGGAAATGAATTATTCTTACCAATGAACTCTGTTAGCAAAGATTCAGCCATCAACTTCCTAACTGGCCCTGCAGCAGATGTGAATACGTCAACACCAGCTTATAAACAAACAAAAGTACGAGTAGAAGTGCTAAAAGCAAAAGGTAAATCACCACTTCCTCGCACAAACCCACGCTATAAAAAGCGTCATCCTCAAAATGGTGTTGAGGTACAACGAAAATGGAATCGTCCTGGCTACGTTCACTTAACAACCATAAACGAAAGAGAGTGAGAGCATGGCTGTACCCATTACAGGCATTAAAAAACAACAATTAACAGAAGAACAACTAAAAGAACAAAAATTAGATAATCTAAAAGAACTGCTTTCTGAAAATGAAGAAGCCGTCAATCAGGTGTTTAGTATTATGGCTGAATTAAATGATATCGGTGCACTAGAAGCAGCAATGAAGCTACTTGAAGCCAAAGAGGAAGTGGCACATATTGCACTTGGACAATTAACACGTAAGCCTGTAACCAATATCATTAACAATTTAATGGGTGTTGCGGGAGCATTGACGGAGCTCAATCCTGAAACAACGACTAAGCTGATTGAAGGCTTAAATACAGGCGTAGATGAAGCAAGCAAAGCACTTGAATCGAATGAAAAGGTCAGTGCCTTTAAGCTCATGAAAATGATAAACGATCCAGATGTCAATCGTGCGCTCAATTTTGGGGTTCATTTCTTAAAGGGACTCGGCAAAGGCTTAAAAGAATAAGGTGGTTCCTAAATGTTAACAAAAGAAAATGTTGTAAATGCATTGAAACAGGTAAATGATCCTGAGCTACATCAGAGTATTGTAGATTTGAAGATGGTGCGAAACATTCAAATACATGACAACCATATAGCGCTGGATATTATTTTGACCATACCAGGATGTCCGTTAAAGGCGAAAATACAGCAAGATGTGGAGGAGGCCTTACAAGCGCTTGGTGCCTCCACTGTTACCATTAGCTTTGGCGCTATGACAGATCAGGAGCGTCGCACTTTAACCGCCTCTCTACAGGCAAAGAATGTGACTGATCAAGGAATGCCAAACATGCTACTGCCTAATTCTGGTGTTCAATTCATTGCCATTACAAGTGGTAAAGGCGGTGTTGGAAAGTCTACAGTGACCATTAATTTAGCGGTTGCACTTGCTCGTCTTGGCAAACGTGTAGGTATTTTAGATGCTGATATCTATGGTTTCAGTATCCCTGCCATGATGAAGATTGATCAAAAGCCTACCATGCTTGATCAAACGGCGATTCCAGTAGAACGTAACGGCGTAAAAATAATGTCGATGGGCTTTTTTACAAATGACAACCAGCCTGTTATGTGGCGTGGTCCTATGCTCAATAAGTGGATTCGCAATTTCCTTGTCAACACGCTATGGGGAGATTTAGATTACCTCCTCATCGATTTACCACCTGGTACAGGAGATGTTGCAATTGATATGGCTGCGATGATTCCACAAGCCCAAGAAATCATCGTGACAACACCGCATCTTGCCGCTTCTCATGTTGCATCTCGTGCAGGCTTGATGGCGCAACATACGAAACACAGGATTCTTGGTGTTGTTGAAAACATGGCCTATTTTGAAGGTGCTGACGGTCAAAAAAACTATCTATTTGGACAAGGCGGAGCCGAACAATTAGCAGATTTATTACAGACAGATGTAATCGCTCAAATTCCTTTTGCTCAACCTGAGGAAAATACAGGTTCCTCGGTCTATGATGAAGTGTCGATAATCGGTGAAGTGTTTACTCATTTAGCAGAAGATCTACTCTATAAATAACCCTTGATTTGTTTTTTTACCATGCACTAATCTAAAAACTGATACAAATGAAAACACCTTACGTTGAAATAAGGGGATAAGCATCCCGAACAATCAACGTGAAGGTGTTTTTTATGTGAACAAGAATAAGTTATTATATAGAAGAAAAAATAAGATAAGCAAAAGCCCCGCCAAACAAGTATGAGAATAAATTAGAGTTTAAAAATTATTGCGTCTAAATTTTTGTACACTTCTTCAATCACATCATCTGTCAGAGTTACCTTGCATATAGATTAAGACTCTATAATTTGTATTATCAACAAGAAGTAAAAAAGGAATGACGTCCCGTAATGGCACGATTAATCATCCTCCAATCGAGATGTTTCTGACCTAACCCTCGCTTAGATCCGAAACGTTCTATAATCACTAAAACATGTAGAACAGGTCATTGAAGGTCATATTAATTCATCACAGCAGTTATCTCCTTTGCATGTTCATGATGCTACTTTAAATGAATATTAACTCTTTAATTTTCAAGTAATTTATCTATTACTAGCTTTGTTAAATTAGGCATTATTTCCATAGTGTATTTCAATTCTGTTCTTTCATATCTATTATGTGCATCATATCCATATGGTCCAATATTGATTGCAGGGATATTTAGTTCTCTAATGGCATCATAATTTACATAATGTTTAGTTCTCCAGCTAGGGTTATTGTTAACAACTGAATTCACACTATCTTCATCGACATTTATAGCCACGCAACTCATATCACAAATATGAGGGAAATAATTTTTCTGTACAATAGGCTTATCATAATGTGGTTGAACTTTTTCAACTGCATAATCTAAAGCGGTTAGTAAATTTTTTTCTTTTTCATTTTTACCAGTTACTTCTACACATGGTGAGTACAACGAAGAATAAAAAATAATGATTGCAGGACTCTTATCCTTGGTCCACTTCCAAACTTCTTCTACCACTTTTGCAGAAAACATGCGTACATCTAACTCTTTATTTTTTAATAATTCGTGTTTAAAATTTTTTATATGCTCTTTGTAATTGTCCCCATATTCAACAATAATTGATTGTTCTAATTCTTCATAGAATAATACCCTCGTCTTCCATGGCAATTTTGTATATTCCTGCCCACTAATTTCGCAATATCTCTTATAATGATTATTTAAATTAGCTATTGCATTATTAAATGCAATTTCAGCATGGACTTTTAGCTTTTCTAACACATCTTTTGGTGACCATGATTGTACAAAGAAATTATAATATACATATGAAGCAAGAGCTGTCTGAACTGTATAAGTCTCTTTAAAATCAGTTTGCTTCAAACTTACAGGTGGCATCGGTGTTTCTCCTAACGATTTATCACATAACTCTGGGTTATATGCAATTTGTCTAGTTAACTCCGCAGCAATATAGTTAGGGTCGATTCCTTCAAAACTAGAGCCTACATGGCTTTCCACCCCAGTTATATAAAAAGAAGGGAGTAGCTTACCAACGCTACCTTTATATATATATCTACTTTCATCCCCCTCATACTTAGGAGCAACAAAATCGGAGTTTATTAATGCCGCGTAATCAAATCCATGCTCTACTTTTAACATTTTTAAATCATTTAAACCAGACAATACTCCATGAGAACTATCCTCTTCATCGCATTCAGCAAAAAATACGATATTTCCATTCAGTTCCTCTGGGTGTTCAGAATAATATTTTAATAGATAATAATGGCTTGCAACACCGCTCTTCATATCAAGTGTTCCTCTTCCAAATAACCATTCATTTGATTCTAAATGCTCTCGAACCAACGGCGGAACTTTTTCACCCTTTAACGCTTCATGCAGTTCATTAGGAAAACAAGCTTTCTCTTTCAAACTATTATAATCATCGATACCCACCGTATCTGTATGTCCCATTAGCACAACCGTTTTATTACTATCTCCTTTAGTCCCTTTTACAAATGCAAACACATTGTACCTTTCAACCTCATCATTAATTGTTCGTGAAGTAAACACATTATTAGGATTTTTCAGGAAATAAGGTAAATTAGAAATTGTTTTAGCCAGTGACTTTGAAATGTTAATTTCCCCTTCGGTATTAACAATGCTTTCAATATTTACAAGTTCGTTCGTAACCTTTAATACTTCTTCATACGTTTTTAACATCTCTCATCATCCCCTAAATAAAGATAATAATTATAAAACTTGTTGCAAAAACTTAATCGTTCTTTCTTGTTTTGGCGCTTTAAAAATTTCTACTGGCGAGCCCTCTTCAATAATTTTGCCATCTGCTAACATAATTACCCTATCCGCAACTTCCTTAGCAAAGCCCATTTCATGGGTTACGACGACCATCGTCATTCCATCTTTAGCAAGGTTTTTCATTGTTTCTAAGACTTCTCCTACCAACTCAGGATCCAATGCTGATGTTGGTTCATCAAATAACATAACACTTGGATTCATTGCCAGTGCTCTAGCAATAGCTACTCGTTGTTTTTGACCACCAGATAGTTGTTCAGGATAGTAATTGGCTTTATCAGCAAGACCTACTCGTGTTAACAAATTCATAGCAAATTTAATCGCTTCCTCTTTACTTTGCCTTTTCACCTGAATTGGTGCTTCTATTACATTTTGTAAAACACTTAAATGGGGAAATAAATTGAAATGTTGAAATACCATCCCCATATTTTCTCTTACATGATTTAAATTAGTTCTTTTTACATCAATAATCTCATCATTAATGCTTATCGTACCTGAATCTAATATCTCCAAAAAATTCATACATCGTAATAGAGTGCTCTTCCCTGATCCACTAGCCCCTATTAGAACAACCACTTCTGATTTATTAATTTCAAGATTGATACCTTTTAAAACCTCCAAGTCACCAAATGATTTAGAAAGCGATTTCAACTTTATCACGTTTTTTCCTCCTTCCAACATCCAGTCGACTTTCAAGTTTATTAAATAATAGCGTGAATAATAAGACTAAAATTAAATAGTAAATTCCCACAACAAAGTATGTTTCAAGAGGCATATAGTTGTATGCTTGAGTTGAAAGTGCATGGTTAAACAATTCTGATACTGCGATATAAGCTACTAAAGACGAATCTTTTAACCCTATGATAAATTGATTAGCTAATGCTGGAATAGCTCTTTTAAAACTCTGTGGTAAAATAATTCTTCTCATTGTTTTAAAATATGTCATTCCTAATGATCGACCAGCCTCCATTTGGCCTTTATCAATAGATTGAATGGACCCACGAAAAATTTCTGCAATATATGCTCCTGAATGTATTCCCAGCGCAATGGATCCTGCTGCAAAGTCTGATAAAGTGAAAATACTAGAAATACCATAGTACAAGAACATAAGTTGTACGATTAATGGCATACCTCGAACAACAAAAATGTAGCCGTTAGCAATACTTTCCAAGATTTTTATATTGGATACTTTGAAGAAGGCAAACACCAACCCAATCACACAAGCAATAAATAAAGAAACAATTGTTAATTCAATCGTTAAAACTGTCGCTTTTAAAAACTCAATGCCATGCTTTTGGAATATAGATGTTACATTTGTTAGAAAATCCATATTAATCACCTAACCTCTTTGAAGTATGTGGACGTAAAAGATAAACTCTCCTATAGATAGCTAAAATTTATTAATAAAATTAGATTTTGGTAGGAAGCAAAGTAGAAAGAATTTTCCATCTATTTAGTCTGCAATTTTAATATTTTAGAACAATTAGTAGCTATGCCTAGTACGTCTTTAGCATACTAGGCACACTATTTTTAACAGTTATTCTAACAAGTCTTTCCCAAACCATTTCATACTTATTTCTTTATACGTTCCATCCTTAACCATCTCTTCAATCGCCTTATTAATCGCTTCTAATAAAACTTCATTATCTTTATTAATCGCCACTGCAATTTCTTCTCTTTTAATGACCTCTCCTAAGGCTTGAATCTTCAATCCTGATTCTTGCATTGCTGAAATACCTACAATTCTATCAGTAATTACTGCATCTAGCCGACCTGGTGGAAGATCCTGTAATGCATAGATTTCACTAGGGAATTCTTTGATTTTATCTGTATATTTCTTAGCATCTTCAACATACGTACTAGCTTGCATCACGCCTATCGTTTTTCCCTTTAAATCTTCTACCGTTTTAATCTCCTTATTTTCACTCGAGATAAATACTGTAGCACCTGAAACATAATAAGGGATTGAAAAGTCGACCTGTTTAGACCTTTCCTCAGTAGCTGTCATACTGCCAATAATGGCATCATATTTATTACCTCGTAACCCTTGAATAATTGTTTCCCATGGATTTGTTACAGGATTTGCTTCAAGGCCAATCCTTTTTGAAATTTCTTTCCCTATTTCAACATCAAAGCCTACTAATTCTTGATTTTCCTTATAATTTAATGGTTTTAGTAAACCACTCATTGCAAATGTTAACTTGCCATCCTTAACCAATTTCATTTCTGTTGTTACACTTTTATCCTGACCCTTACTTTTTGCATCCGCAGTAGCTGGAACTTGTGTATTTGTTTTATTTTCCGAACATGCCGCCATTAGCGAAATAACCAACACCAATAATAAATAGAATATATTTTTCTTCATCAAATAACCCCTCCATTTAATTAAGCTAGTTCTCCACCATCAATAGCAATTGTTTGTCCGGTAATATAAGATGAATCATCCGAAGCAAGGAAAGCGTATAATGCTCCGACTTCCTTAGGATCTGCATGTCGTTTCAGAGGGATACCTTCATTTACAACTTCCAACATATCTGGGGTATACTCAGCCATTTGCATAGGGGTTAGTACGTATCCAGGACATATCGTATTAACACGGATATTTGGAGCAAGCTCCAATGCCATTGTTCGTGCTAAAAGATTAACCCCTGCTTTTGAAGCATTGTAGTCAGCATAGAATGGATGTCCTGTCACTCCATTTGTAGACGCTGTCATAAGTATGACACCCTTGTCCTGCTCCACCATCATTTTTGCGGCTGCTTGTGAAGTATAAAATACACCGTTAAGATTAATGTTTAATACTTTACTCCATTGCTCAGGACTAATATCAAGAAACTTATTGCGAATGCTAATACCTGCATTCGCAATAAAAACATCTACACCACCTAAATCTCTCTTTATATTCTCAAAAACAGCGTTTACATTTTCAGGATTACTTACATCTACTACATAGCCTTTAGCAATTCCAGGATTTTCTTTTATCGACTGTTCAATACCCTCTTTATTAATATCTAAAATAGCCACT
>Ga0256885_1000479_pt1 | contig 13049 bp, 4 predicted proteins | sample MC6MC0493MT_FD_186344 | JGI IMG/M metagenome (GOLD analysis project Ga0256885, IMG submission 186344) | Metatranscriptome of enriched soil aggregate microbial communities from Iowa State University, Ames, United States - MC6-MC0493-MT... | ecosystem: Environmental > Terrestrial > Soil >...
ATCAGTTACAAAAATGGCGATTGCTTGCCAATCATGCATTATTCGCCTGTCAATGTAAGAGTCAAGAGATGAAAGCCGAACTGCGCAACTTCGCTGGCATGGGCCGCGACCGCAGATTTGACTTTGATGTCAAATCGCAGAGCCCCGAGCTGTTTCAGCATATCGACTCGCTTGTTGAGTTCGCGATCCAGAATATTCGAGAAGGACTGTTTCTCAACGCCTTCAACAGGTTCAATATTTGGTGAGAATTGCATCAGTTGCTTTCATCCATGCACCTCTCAAGTGCGATCGCTTTCTGTCTCTCCCTCATTTGTATTACCCAAGTTCATTTGTTTATTGTGTTGTTGTGTTTATTTGTTTTCTTGCTGTTGAGTGGCTTTGGTATGTACGTCTGAGGATGTCGCTCTTTGATTCTTACATTGATTAGCGAATAATGCATGATTGGCAAGCATTTGCCATGTTTGTAACTGATGTACCGGTAAATGAATCAACAAAAAAAGAGGAAAAAAATCAAGGGTCGGCCAGCTGTGCAAAGCTTGGCCCTGTGTTTGATCGATATCGCCGAATATCTTCAACTTGGATGGAGGCAAGCGAGTCCGTATAGATGGTGACATCGACATGGCTTGGAACTGCCTCGATATTGCTGCCAGCTCAACGAAGTACGCTGCATTGTCGTGGCATTCAGTGTGTGTGTGTTACAGTGCAAAAAGGTTCGGTATCCTTAAGGTATCCTCAAGGTTGAACCAAGGTTGACAGAAAATTGGTCCAAGGTATCCCCGGATTTGGGATACATTTGAAAAAGGATACCTTCGGGATACGTGCCGTAAGCGCCCACGTATCCCGAACGCATCCACGTTGTCTAAGCCCAACCTTTGAACGTGGATACCTTTGAGTAACCTTAGCCCTGCAGGTGGATACCTGTGAGCCAACCTTGCAGCAACCTTAGCCCTGCAGGTGGATAGCTGCAGGTCAGCGTCACGGATGCGTAAGCGCTACTTTTCGCCAGTGGAGAAAGAAACCTTGGGGATACCTTGGGGATACCTTTGGGAAACCTTGAAGGACATCTTATGAGGATACCTTTGGGGATACTTTCGAGGATGCCTTGACTATAGGATTCGCTTTGGATGATAATTTGCATTTAATATAAAATCTTCGCACCATTAACCGGCGCACATAACAAATTCAATAAAGAGCAATCGCTCCACATGATGATAAATAATGGAAACGAAAAAGCCAAAAGAGCCATCATCAAAGTGAAAAAACATGAAACAATAACTGTCAAAGACAATAAAAGCACATGCTTACACGCGACAAGGCCATCAGAAAACGCGACAGGTCTAGGAGTGAGGAGGATGGGAGGGCTGACATCACGTCCAGATCCGTGGCCTCGCCAGTCTCCTTCGTCTCTTGCTCGCTGTCCTCTTGATTGGATTGGATAAGGGTGGCTTGGTTGCAGCTCGCAGCATCCATGGAGAGGTCTTGGTGTCGATAAATTGCTTGTTCGTTGGTCGCCGCAGCTTGGAGCCTTACTCCCTACCAGTCTCTCCTTCAGCCTGTATTGCGAGCTGGCCCTCGGTTGAGCTCTCTGACAACTTGTTTGCGGCGTCGTTCTTTCGACCTGGCAGCATTGAAAAAATATTCTGGCGCTTGTTGGCGTCGATACTGCAGGACCATGGCGTGTTGGGCTTTTGGGGGCCCTCGGAGCAAAAGATCCACCTCGCCAATTATCTCCATTTTTCGCGGTCGCCATGAGGCGCACGATGCCCGTAAAGACTGAAGGAGATCATACAGGACTTAGACTTGACAGACAGCCTCGGACACACAGACACCACACGAAAGAAATAACGCCGAGATCTGGATTATTTTTAGTTTTATCACGTGGCCTCGCTTCTTTTGCGGTTTGCTCTCTTCTCGCCTCCAATTTATTTGCTTTTAAGAGGGCATATGGTGTCATTTTTACCATGGCTGCTCGAAACCGTGCAGGCCCACGTTGCTGACGAACTGGCTATAAGGTGTCCTCCGAGGTATCCTCAAAGGTATCCTCCAAAGTGTCCTCAAGGATTTCCTTGAAAGGTACGCTTAAAGGTATCCTCGAAAGTATCCTCAAAGGTAAGGTATCCTCAAGCGTATCCTCAAAGGTATCCCTCGAAGGTATCCTCCATGGTGTCCATTAAGACATCTCAAACGTATCCTCACAGGTATCCTCAAAGATATCCTCGAAGTTATCCTTTGGCAAGGTATGCGCGAAGGTATCCTCAAAGACGTCCTCAAAAGTATCTTCGAAGGTATCCCTCGAAGGTATCCTCCAAGCTATCTCAAAGGTATACTTCAAGGTATCCTTTAAGGTATCCTTCAAGGTATCTTTCTCCACTGGTTGAAACATGCGTGGAACGGCGGGTAGACCGAAGGTTTCCATTTCCAAAGTGTCGCCAAAGGTTGACCATGTGTCTAGCTTTAGGTTCCCAAGGTTGAAGATCAGGTTGATCCTCGCAAGTCAAAGGTTGCCTCAAAGGTTTATAGGTTACCCTTCAAGGATACCTTTGGGATACCGACCCATTTTACACTGTGCAAGACACACACACACATCACACACACACCAGGCTGATCGATAAGAGAAGTGAGATAAAATAACATCTTCCGTGATGACCAAAAAAATCCAGGCGCTGTCAAACAAATTTCCAGACGAGCAAAAGCCAAACAAGTTTGCGAAAAAAGAAGACCAAATTCAAGTGAACAAGAGAAGTGGAAGAAGCACGATGATAAGCTCGACGGCGTACCGGCCTCCCTCTCACACTTCAAACCTCTCTGACTTGAAAAGTCAATGACAAGACTTTGATCGAACTCTTCCACATCTCTCTCGCTGCACCACCACACCCACCATCATCATCCTCCTCTCTCTCCCCATGCTTGCTTGATCATGACCACTGGCAGATCCCCCTCTCTTCCCCCTCACCATCGATGCCTAACGAGCCGAGCCGCACATGTCGCACATGAACATGCGGGCGGGGTTGAGGAAGGTGCACGTGTCGCACGCCCACTCGGCGTTGCTGCTGCCGCTGCCGCTGGTGTTGGTGTTGGTATTGGTGTTGTTGGAGCTGTTTGTCCCTTCGCTGTGGACGGCTGGGAGGTTGGCGGGGAACTGTCCCTTGTCCATCAGGCCTTCTTCCATATCCAGATCGCTGTCGTCGTGGTCATAGCTATAATCGTTGCCCAACAGAGGAGTGGGCGCTCTCTGGTTGTAGCTATCCCCCTCGCCTTCTCCCTCTCGTTCAGCTTGCTGTGAGGAGGTTAGCCTGCGCTTGCCGTGTGCCGTCACGTCGTCGTTCTCGCGCTCCTCCTCCTCCTCGCCCAGACGACGATGCTTGCCGAACGACACGCGAGAAGAAGAAGACGAAGAAGAGCCGGCAGACGACGAAGCGAGGCGGTTGCGTTGGGAGAGGTGGGAGGCGGGGACGAAGGCGGGGGTGTTGCGCTTCCGGTTGCGGTTCTTGAAGGCGGGGTTGGAGTAGATGGTGTCATAACGATCACCCGATCCCAAACCCGCATACAAACTCTCCCCATCGCCATCGTTGCTGCGAAGGTCAGCGCTCTGACTGGCCCCCGGTTCTCTGAGCAGGATGGGGTTTTGGGGCGCGGGGGAGGCGAAGACGAGCGGCAGAGACAGCGACGACAGCAGCGCCTCGTACCGGTTGAAGGCGGTCTGTCTGGACTGCTGCCTGGCTAAGGTGGGAGGCTGCCGACGACCGTAAGCCACCACTCTTTGCTTGTGAATATAATCCTTCAAAAATCCATCCACCCACGTCCACTCCGCGCGGTGGGCAACCATGACGTCTCGCACAGCTTCGTCCTTCTCCATCATCTCCGTCAGGAACTTGACCACCATGTAGGCCATGCGGTCGCTGTGGTGGCGGATGGACGACAGGCTCGACAACACACCGTGCTGCGACGACAGGGCCTCCGACACGCGCACCAGGTGCAGCGCGTCGTCCAGCCGCAACAGGGGCGCCAGCAGAGCCAGCAGAGGCTCCACGTTGTCAGCTCCGGCTTTGTTGATGGCGGACAGTACGTTGGTCATGACGGCCACCGACACGTCGCGCTCGTCCCGGCAGATGCGACACAGCATGTCACTCAGCAGCTTCAAGCAGGCTTGGGGCTGTCGCTCCACAGGGATGGAGACGATCATCTTCAAGAAATCGCGGTGCTTGAGGGCAGTCAGAGACAGAGCGGCGGCGCGATCATTGGTGGCGAAGTCGGTGTGCATGGCCAATGCGTGCACGGCCTTGAGCACCGCCAGCCAGTCCGGGGCCGCCATCTTCGAACCGATCGAAGCGCGCTTGTTCTTGCTGCCCAAAATGGTCTTGACTTCCTCCTTGATCGGGCTGCTTTCGGCCAGGAAGACGTCGAGCAGCACCGGCAGCAGGCTGAAGCGCGCGCCAAGCGGCAGACGCAGCGAAGGAAGCTGGGACACACCGTGCAACACCTCGAAGTACTCCGAAAAGCGAACCCATTGCTTGGCTGCTTCCTCGAGCAAAGACATGTGGGTCTGTAGGTAACGCACCACACTCGACACCGCACGGGCTTGACCCGATTCATGCACTTCATCTTCCGCCATCAACTTCTTCTCCTCCTCTTCCTCCTTCACCACCATCTCGCAACACTTGACGACGAGTTGACCCACAGCCGAACGGATTTCCGATTGTCGGTTGCTCAACAGCAGGTCGGCCAGCAGGGCGGGGCGGGTGGACATGTAGTCCAGCACGCGACCAGCGAAGGCGGCGGACGACGCGGACGAACCGAGCAGCGCGAGGAAGCGGGGGATGAACAGCGGCAGGGAAGTCTTGTCACCGCCACGCGCCATTACTTCGAACAAGAACTCAATTAGGAAATCTACCAGTTCATTGGCTTGCTCAGCATCGCTCGGTACATCCATCACCTTAAGCAGGCGGGTGATGAAGGCGAAATAATGGCTGTTAAAGACTTGGCGATCCAGAGCAAACTGGCGATTATCGGCTTCCACAGCAGCTTTGATGGTGGAGTTGGTGATGGCATAGGCGGTCGAGCGGGCCGACAAATCGTACACCACTTGATTGTCGCTGTCGTTGTCACTGGTGGTGGTGACGTTGTTGTTAGTGGTGGTGGTGATGGTGGCAGTCGTCTTATCTTCACTTTTCTCCTTCTCCGTCTCTTCAGTGTGGGGTGGTTGGTGTTGCACGCGTTCATACACCAGCATGTAGGCGTTCTTGACCTTCATCGCGGGCCCGGTCTCAAACTCCCAACCGGTTTTTTCAGCCAGCAGGTCTTCGCCGCCAAAGCACTGCTCCTCCATCTCAGTCAGCACGAACGGGCGCACTTGATGGTCGTTGAACTCCAGCCACCGCCCCGCGCCCGCTTGCTTCTCCTCTTCCTCCTTGGTCTTTTCGTCGAGCACGGCCTGCTCGTGTTGGAGTTTGAGCTGGCCCTCGATCCGCTGCAGGGCCGCCGTCTTCGCATCCTCCTCATTGCCGCCATTCTTATTCTCCTCGCTCTCCTCTTCCTTCTCTGTCTCTTGTTGTTTCTCTGCCTCGGTGTCTGGTTGCTGTTGCTTGTTTTCCTCCTCCTTGTCAACGGAAGAAGAAGCAGAAGAGGAGGAGGAGAATGAAGGCAGCGGTCCCACACTGGCATTCCTCTCTCGAATGAAGGAGTAGTAGTGTCCGGCCTGCGCCGTGCCAGTATGGATAATGACGCCAACAAGGCGATAGTCATAATACTCTTGAGGACGCACAGAGTAACGGGCAGGGAGGGTGAGAGAAGGATCCTTTTTGGCCTTCTCTTCCTGTTCCATCCTCGCCACGCCCTCCTTGGTGAACGGCTCCAGATTCAATCTCAGCGGGAACTCGAACCTGGAGTTGACTTTTTCGTGCTGGAAGGTTTGGAAGTCGAGTTCGAAGCGCTTCAAGTGGAACACCACCGTGTTACTCAGCTCAGACAGCACCTGCCGCTTATCGATCTCCACCCTGGCGTTGCAGCTGTCGCAGCGGAAGTCCTGCAGCAGTTCGCCGGCCACGTGCGCGCGCAGAGACTCGGACAGGCCGCTCTTGTTCTTCACCTCTAGACTGATGGTGAAGAAGTCCTCGGGGCGCTCGCGAATGCTTTTGCAGCGGCCGCGGCAGATGAGCTGGTTGGTCACCTTGCCGCCGAACACGTCCTTCAGCAACTTTTCCTGCGGCGATCCCTTGAGTCGTTTTTCCAGGCGGTCGAAGAGCGAGGTGAGGAACTCCTGCGCGTCCTGCTGGATGCGCGGGTTGATGGGCCGACCGCGCGGACCGTCGATGTCCTTGTAGGAGCAGACAAACGGCGTGGTGTCGTAGGCCTGCTTCTTGCTGCCGCTGAGGAATCCAAACACCCGTTGCAACTGGAACAGCAAGGCCTCGTCCTGGTTTTCTTCCTTGTCCACTGCCGATAACAGGCCCAGCCGGAACTCCGGGATCATGAAGAACTGCTGAACCAGTGAGTTCATGTAGCAGGTAGCGCCCAGGTTTCTCAGACCGACGTAGCCAAGGGGAGACACCGCCAATTTATCCGGGGCATAATCCCAAACATTTAATTTGGAAACTTGAGCACTCTGCTCTGAAAGCAACTTCAACAAGCTCTGCAGGTTGTTGGAGTGGTGCGAACACAGCGCCACGATCAGCTTCATGGCGGCAAAACGGCTGGCGTCGCTGTGGCAGCGAGGGAGGGAGGCAGAGGAAGAGGAAGAGGAAGAAGCAGAGGAGGGAGAAGAGGAAGATGAAGCAGAAGAAGAAGAGGCGTCCTCATCCGGCAAGGCAAACAAAAAGTCGTTGAACAACACCGCCAATAGACCAGCTTGTTGAGTCTGTCTGTCCGGGTGGTCTTGGATGAGGTCGGCCAGGGTGTTCAACAGGCCCAACATGACGCGGTCCACCTTGGCGCAGCCCAAACGCTCGTTGGACTGGCTGCTGAGCAACACGCCAGCCAATCGTTCACACAGGGCAGATAAATCCATCTTCTTCTCGGTGCCTGCGGGCGCTGCATCAACGACGCGGATGAGGCGGCGGACGAGCAGGAAGAGCTGGTCGCACTGCAGCAGGCACTCGGCGTTGGCGGGCGACGAGGGCAGGTGCGACAGCAGCAGATCCAGCAACACGCCGCACACACTTGTATCTTGAGCGAAGGCAGCCAGAGTGAAAGCCGTGTGGCGTCTTAAGGAAGCAGAAGAAGCACACAGCAGAGGGCGCAGGAGGTAGGAAGAGGGGTGGGCTTGGACGAGCTCGGATACCAGTGGCAGCATGCGTGGTGTGTTTTGGAAGACGCACACACTCAGCAGCCTCAACGCTGAGCTGCCCAGACGCTGGATGAGCGCGGGGGAGAGCGCGGAAGTGGAGGCAGAAGCAGAGGAAGAAGCGGAGGAAGAGGAGGAGGGCGAGAGAACGGTCGAGGAAGAGGAAGAGGAAGAGGAAGGCGAGGGGACGGGAGAAGAAGCAGAAGCCGAAGAAGCCAACTCGTCCTCCGACGCCGCCATCTTGACCAGCTCCAACATAACTTTAACCAAGGCCTCGAAGTTGACGGTCTGCAGCACGCGGTTGGCTTGGTTGACGGACAGCGATCGGAGCAGACCGGGCGGAACCAGGGGCTCTTCCTTCTCCTTCTCCTTTTCCTTCTCCTGCTCTTTCTCTTCTTGCTTCTTTTCATCCACAGCCACAGAAGAAGAAGGAGAGGAAGAGGAAGTGAGATCCAAGGCTTGCAGGGCGTCCTCCAACACAGTGTACGTCTCTCCATTGACCGTCACCGTCAACTGATCATCGTGGTTATTGACAGTGATCGCGTCCACAGCCTGTGTCTCTTTCGCTTCCTCCTTCTCCTTCTCCTTCTGCTTCAGGCTCAGGTTGTCTTCTTCCTCCTCCTCGTCGTCATCATCGCGAGACAGAGCTTGGTCGATGGACTCGATCTTGTGGCAAATATCTTGCGCCAGGTTCTCGTTCTGCGAGGCGAGCGCCGGCAGCAGGAAGGAGGAGGTGAGGTGCGAGAGCAGCGCCAGCACCTCCACCGACAGCGGCGAGGCAGGGAGCGAAGTGTACTGCATCAAAATGTTGTACACATGGTTGAATCCTCCCTTTTCCAAAAAGGCTCGATTCCATCTCTCCTGCTCCTCTTGTTGCGGGGAGGGCTGTTGTTGTTGTTGGCTGTGTTCCTTGGCGTTCATGAGACGCTCCACAATCTGCAGGGTGTACAGCAGCTTGTAGACCGAGGTGGCGTCCAGCAACGCCGACCAGTCAGGGGAGCCTTGATCGGAAGCGATGGACTTGAGCTGCGTGAGCATGTGCGGGTTGGTGGGCAGCCTCTGCAGCAGGCCCCACACCTTCTCGCGCACCCTCAGCGGCAGATGCGGGTGGGACAGCGAGGCGAACAGCAGCGAGAAGTAGGCGGGGAAGGAGGAGAGCAGCGCGCGGGGGAGCGACAGCCCGCCAGACGTCATGCTCTGTCTCTCCTGCGCCATGACTTGTGCTTCTGTCCTGAGGTCGTAGCGGTAGCCGTGGCCCTTCATGTCGGTCCACACCACGTTCGCGCGGTCATCGACAGCATCGCGATAGAAGCCGAAGAAGGCGTCGCGCGACATGTAACCCTCGTCATCCATAAACTTGCGGAAGATGTAGGTGAGGGTGCGGTCGTTGGGGTTCTTGTGGTTGGCCGATCCGCCCTGGCAGTCGACGACAAACGCCAAAACGTCATCCTCCGTCATCACGTTGTTGGCATAAGGATCAGACTCCGCTTGTTGTGGTTGCTGTTGGTTCTCTTGCTGTTGCTGTTGGTCTTGTTGTTGGGGTTGAGCGGGGATGTTGTCGCTATCGCTGTCTTTGTGTCCTTCCGTCTGTTCAAGAGGTTGAGGTTGTTGTTGTTCTGGTTCTGGTTCGGGGCTCGCCAGCTCCGTTAGAATCTGTCTCTCCTTCTCTCTGTCACTCATCTCTTCGCCCTGGCGCACATCATCTGTCTCTTGCCCTTTGTCTTGCTCTGCCTCTGTCTCTGTCTCTCTCTCATTCTGTTGAGACGGTTCGGAGGAAGCACTCGAAGAAGAGGAAGAAGCAACAACATCCACACCCTCACCCTCAGCACCAGCATCAGCATTCGCATCAGCATCAGCATCAGCATCGGCAGCAACATAGGGCACCACAGCCTTGCTGTCCATCTCCCTGCTGAGCGGTCGAGGACGCGAGTACTTCAGCCACCAGTTGGTCAGGACGCGTTCGAAGCCGGGGGTCAGGCGGCCGTCCTCGACGAGCGGGTCGCGTTTTTCCACGAAGTCGCTGGTGCGCGCCAGTAGCGCGGCCCTATCGCCCTGCACGCCCAGCTCGCTCAGCGTCTTGGCGTGGTCCTCGGCTGGCAGCGTGCGACCGCCCAGCACAAGCAGCAAGGAGCCCATTGAGATGTCGAGCTCCTGCGACACCATCATTTTCAATCGCAGCAGGGTGTCGTTGGAGTGCATACGGAACGAAAACTGGGAGGCCTTGCTGGAACCATGGACTTTGTTTTGCACGGAGATTTTCACCGGCATTCCTTTCGCCCCGCTACCGTGAGCCTCCAGACCACCCAGCCCGTGCTGCTCGGAGGCGTCGAGGATGTTGACCAGCAGCTTGAGGCAGCGCTCCACGCGCCCGGCGCCGGCGGACACGTCGTCGGCACTCAAAAACTCTTTGTAATGGGCCATGCATTTGCCGACGAAATCGGCGCGAATATCGGCCACATGACCTTGCAACTGCGGGGAGAGGCACTCGTGCAGCTGGTTGAGGAACGCCATGGCTGCCGTGGCCACGCCTTCGTCGCGCGCGTCCAGCGCCAGGTTCCACAGGCTGTCCAGACCGCTCAGTTTGAAATTGTGGACCACAAAACGCGGGCTGCTGTTGCTGTTGCTGGAAGAAGATAACGACAGCATGCCTTGATGCTTGTTGACGTGCAGGAAGAGGGCCTCGAAACACATATACTGAGTGATGGTGACCGACTCAAACTGCAGGCTGGGAATGAGGCACTGGTCGAACAGCCACTGCAGCACCTCGTCGTCAAAGATGGGTGCAAAAGCAACGGCTTGGGGAGAGGGAGGGGAAGGCGACATGTTGGCGATGCGAACTCGAGGCGAGGCCGGTCGAAGCGAGCGTCTGAGGAATTTGAGGAAGCACTCACTCACGGCCGCCCCCAGTCCCGACGCCACACACACCGCCCACAGCACGCGGCCCTGCTGCAGGCCCATCAGCAAAGGGCAGCGCGACAGCGTGAACTGCAGGAACCGCAGCCGCTCGTCGAGGCTCGCAAGCAGACCGAAACGAGAGTCTTGGAGCTTGAGCTGGTAAAGATCAGCATTGGGGTTGTTGGAGAGCGCCTCCACAGCGGCATCCTTCCACTGGATCAGATTGTCGAAAAAGATGGTGTACAGATTGTGATTGCTTTGCAAGAAGTGTACGGCGTCGGCCTCGGTATGCTTCTCCATCATCGTGGGGAACTCGGGGTACGAATCCACCACCTTGCAAATAAGCTGAAGCGATTGAACCACCGACTTTCCTTCCTTGATACTGTTGGTAAACCTCACCAACCAAGCCACCCGGCTCTTGGAGACATACGACAGCGCCAACACATCCTCCATCCTCGACTTGGCTGCCGTGGCGACCTCGCCATCCGCACCACTGCCATCCTGCAGCACACTCCAGAACAGCTCCAGGGCTTGTTCCGAGGCCGTGCCACTGTTTTGAGAGACTGCATTCTGAGCCTGGTCGGCACCGGGGGCAGTGGGGACATTGGAAACGGAGGAAGAAGAACTCGAAGAGGACGAAGACGACCAGCGACACAGTTCGCGCGCCAGTTCCAGCGACTGCGGCGTGTGCTCGTGGGCCGGCATGCCTCGCAGCTTGGCGAACAGGTACAGCACGTGATCGTTGGACAGCTGCCAGGCAATGTCCTCCAACAGCTTGTACAAAGCTGACAGAGCATCGTTGTCTTTGGCGATCATGGCGCTCTTGAGGCAGTTCCACACCAGGTCCATGTGGTACGAGGTCATCATGCGCTCGCTGCACAGGAATTTCACCAAGTCGGCAGCCTTTTTGATCATTTCGGGGTGGGGATGATGGATGGTCAGACAGCCCTCCAACACTTGCTGTTCTGAAAGCCACTCCACCAGAATTTTGGGAGTCAGCCAGCCCTGACAGCGATAATTGCCCTTCGAAATGGCATTGGTGAGGTCTTGGATGTATTGCAGGCCGTTCAGACGACGTTCCACCATCGGGCAGCGGAAACGCTTGATGGACACATCTAGCATAAACTTTTCGGTCTGGCTCATGGCGACCGGCGTGCCGTGACCGCGCGTCAGCAGCCCCTCCATCACCTTCGCAACGGCCTCCAGGTCGTCCCTGGCCAGCATACGGAGGTGGTGGTCGTTGTAGGAGCGGAAGAGCTCCGACACCGCTTGATGCAGGCTCAGAATGAACGGCTTCAAAAACGGCCTCGTGAACGAGTTGTGGCACTTGTGGATGGCCTCGGTAATTTTGCGAACCAACGGGGCAGAAGCAGGGTCGGTGTGAGAAGGGGACAGACGAGCAAGAAGACTGTCAAAACCACCGATTTGCGCGAAATACTGCATCAGCTGCACCGAAGTGTAGGAGTTGAAAGTCCGACCCCTAAACACCACGGCCTGATCTTCCGGATCTTCCGAGTCGTCGAAGCTCTTGCTGGAGGCCGACGACGCCGCGCTGACGCCGCCGGCCTCGCGACCGCCCTTGGCAATGCTCAGGTGCGCCGCCAGACGATCGGAAGAACGGGGCAGCCACTCATCGTACTGATTGCCCCATCCGTCGTAGGTAATCTTGACCATTTCCCGATCGACTTCGACAATGTGGCAGGTGTACCACTTCTTGACCGTGTCACAGCCATCGCACTCGCCGCCAACCTCCAGTTGGATTCTCCAAGGGTCGGTGGTGGCCAGTGATTTGGAACGCAGCGGAGCCAGCCGCGACGAATCCAGGGGCAGCCACTCGCCCACATGATCCGAGGTGTATTTGTTGCCGCCATCGTAGCTGAGTCGGATTTGCTGGTTGTCCATGTCGATGACTTGCGCGGGCTTCCACAGGCCCTTTTCGAAGAGGTCGAGCCACTGGCCGATTTCAATCTGCGAACGGAAGGGCGTCTCATCTGCCACTTCAACCCCATCACTGCCGTCGCTGGTGTCGGTGGTGGTGGTGGTAGCGACGGGAATATCACTGCCGAACTGCTGGTGAAAGACCTTGGTCTCGTCCCATAATACCACCAACGTCTCGGCAGCAGACAGAGACAGCTCCGTCGCACCCAAAGCCCGTTGAATGTTGTGTTCCAGCGAGGCACACACAGCCAAAACAGCCGCCATCACCACATCTGATGACGGGTAGGTTCTAGACAGTATGGCTGATGCAATTTTGGGGGAGGCCTGAAACAAGGCGTGTTGGTAGGCCTTTTCGTCTGCCTCGTCCTTTTGTTCGCCTTCCGAGACCGGACGAAGTTGCAAAGCGAAAGCAGCGGAATAGAGCGCGTGACAGTGAGACAGCAACGGCAGCACGCGGAGGCTCTCATCTGACAGTTGTTTGGTCAGCGCCGTCAAAGCATTGCGGAACGAGACGAGGTTGTGGAAGGCCCAAGTGGCGGCGTCGGGCTGAGTCTTCTTGTCTTCGACGGCGGTGGGGAGGGTGGGGAAGGGGAAGGAGAGGGGAGCAGCAGGAGCAGAGAGAGCAGAGGCTGACTCAGAAGAGGAGGGAGAAGCAGAGGAAGAGGAATCGGTCAGCTTCACAGTTTCAGTCTCAGTGGAAGCGACTCCATGCTGGGGTTGCTGTTCAGGGGCTTGGCTTGACTCAAGGTCGGTGGGATGGTTTTCGTGGTCAGCCACAAGATTGGACGCAAGATCGAGGTCGCTCATGACAAAAGGTCTCGAGCAGTGCAAGAAAAACGATGGCTCACCCTGCCGTTCAAACAAGAGCTTACAATGGCAGTAACGATGCAATGAGCTGCTGGGAAACCTTTCTTCTTGCGAAAAGACTGAGGTTGCG
>Ga0256885_1000489_pt1 | contig 12917 bp, 12 predicted proteins | sample MC6MC0493MT_FD_186344 | JGI IMG/M metagenome (GOLD analysis project Ga0256885, IMG submission 186344) | Metatranscriptome of enriched soil aggregate microbial communities from Iowa State University, Ames, United States - MC6-MC0493-MT... | ecosystem: Environmental > Terrestrial > Soil >...
CGCTTGCGGAACGCATGGCTGAATCGCGCGGCGTCTGAAAAGCCAAAGCGGTAGGCGATATCGCCAATCTGCCGCGCCCCTTGCGCGGCGTCACACAAGACGTCTTTGCTGCGTTCCAGCCGTGCGCTCAGAATGAAATCAGCGGGTGTCGTGGATGCCAGTGCAAACAGGTTATACAGATAGCGCCGCGACATCCTGAACGCCGCCGCCGCAGACGCGGGCGACAACGCCGGGTCATGCAGGTTTTCAAGAATGTGCTGCTGAACACGGCGCAGTTGCGCTTGCTTTACGCCAGCCTGATCCTGCTCGGCCTGCTCGCCCGCCCGTTCGCGGATATCCAGCCCCATCATCTGCAACACCGCATTGGCCGCATCGCGCGCCGCGCTCTCGGACAAATGGGCGTGTTCGCTCAGCGCCACGCGCAGCAGATCCATCGCCATGCGGCCGCAGCCCTGTTGGGCGCTGAAGCGTCGCGCAACCGCATTCTGCATGTGCGGCTGCCAGGTCTCGGTATGCTTGCCCGGCACCTGCATCACCAGAAAATGCGCGCCATCGTCCACATCCACTTCGTAGGGGCGCGTGGTGTCGTAGATGCCCCATTCACCTGGCATCAGCAGCGCCGAGCGATTGGACTGGCGAATCTCGCTACGGCCCGCCAATTGCAGCGTGACTTTGTAGCCGGCTTCTTCGGCGCGGTCAGCCAGCAGCTTGCTGCGGCGTACGCGTTGCGCGCTGCTGCGCAATTCACTGACGTGCAGCCAACCCAGCGAATCTACCGCCACGCTGTTGCGAAAGCGGGTGGGGAATACGGCGGACACTTCCAGGGGCACGAAGGTGTTGCTGATGCTTTCCTGCCAGCTGGCGCAGTCCAGGAAGTGCCTGGGCGCGCTGTGCAAAACGGATGATGACATGGCGACTCCGGCGTCTCGAAACGGCGTGCCTTTTGTGCCATGGACAGGCAGTCCTGCGGCACAGCTACAGCGTTGAATGGGATGCTGCCTCTTTCTAGCACCGCACATCAGGAGCGAGTATCGGTGACAACCCCTAAGTAGTGACCGTAAGTGCGCGCCGCCCTCTGTCAGCCCTACGGCTTTCTGTCGCTACCGTAAGAATAATCAGACAACGTGAACCCCATCGACGTGAGACGCTTGGCTAATGCGTGGCGCACGGGTACGACATCGTCGTAGCGGTTGGGCCGGGCCGCCGCCACCTCGGCTTCTGAGTACGGCGCGAAATCAGCGGGCAACTGCGCGGCGCTGAATTCCGTCAGCACCCAGTTCAGCACCGCGGCCAATTCTGCATGGCTCAGTTGGGAATGCGCCGCGCCTGGCACGCGGATCAGGTACTCGCGCCCTTCCGGAAGGTGGACGAATGCACCGACAGACTGACGGAAATCTGGAATGCCATGCGGGTTGCTGCCCCGGCCATCCACGCGATGGCAGCCGGCGCATTGCAATACATAGTCGGCGCGTGCGGCCTGCTTCAAGCGAGCGGCTTCGGGCGCAACGTCAGGCGCAACGTCAGGCGCAACATCGGGCGCAATGGCCGACGCCCCATCCGCCGCTATCGCCTGCGTTACGCAAAGCAGGATGGCGGCGGCGCCTGGCCACCGCCATCCCCTTGCTTGCCGTCTAGCCCCAGACCTCATGGTTTCGGCGCTGCCTTCGGTGGTGATTGCGGCTTGGCCAGCCCCACGATGACAGACGTCGTGCAGTGGAAGATTGACGACTCGTTCGACATGCACCAGTTGATGTCGTTATGCAGGAACATCTGATAGCCCGGACGTTCGCGCTCGGCCGATGCGCACATGCATTTGCCGCACGCCGCCTTGCCGCAGCAATCGTTGTAGCTGATGAGATAGTCCTTGCCGTCCAGCGGGTTGTGGCAAGTGCCCACCCACGACACGGCGGACGGCGATGTGCCGGGCGGGCACGACGTCATGCTGCCGCCGCAGCACGAACACAGAAAGCCATCCACCGCGCAATAGCGCCAGTAGTCGCACGCCGTATCGTCCATCTGCGGCTTTTTGTCCGCTGCGGGCGCTGAACGCGCAACCGGCAGCACCGGCATCAGAAAAGCCGTGCCGACCAGCAACTTGCCGATGCGGTTCAGCACGCTGCGCCGGGACGTTACCTGCGCGACGGAGCGCGTGGCGCGCTCGCCAAGTTTATCCAGCCAATGCATTGCTGCTCTCCTTGCGGGACACTCGGGTCTCGTCCATGCCGCCGGCCAGGAAATCCTGCACCGACGCCACGCCCAGCTCCTTGGCCGTGAACAGGCTTTCCAGCTGCTCGCGGGAATTGATCAGCCCCTTGGCTCGCAAGGTGCCGGTTTCATCCATTAGCACCGCGTAGGGCAGCTTGCTGATCTGGAACTTCATGCCCAGTTCCGTCGACAGCAGATACGGAAAGCGCTCCAGCCCCGCCTGCTTGTAGAACGCCAGGTGTTCAGGCATTTCGCCGTCGCTGGCCAGCACAATGCGCAGCCACGCGCTTTCCGTGCTGGCCACCGACTTCAGGATGGGCAGCAGCTTCTTGCAAACGGGGCACGTGGGCGACAGAAAGAACAGCAGCTGGCTGTGCTGGCCGCGTTCGCCAATCACGATGCGGCGGCCCAGAAGATCAGGCAGTTCGAAGCGCGGCGCGGCATCCCCCACGGCCGGGCCCTTGTCCATCGTCAGCGCCCCCATCGGCGCCACGCGTTCGTACAGCACGCCAATCTGGCGGGACAGCGCAAGGATGACCAGCACCAGGCACAGCACCACGCCCCACAGCAGAAAATTGGAAATGATCAAGGCATCCATATGAAACTCCTTCAAAGGTTCCGCAGCTTGAGATGCGAGGCCAACAGGTGATTGGCGGTGAAGTACAAGGCCACCGCTGTCGTCGTCAGGCCGAATACGGCGGCGGCGTCCGCCCATTGCAGGGCGCGCGCGTGTCCGGCGAACCCACTTAGCGCAGGCAATGCCCACAACGCCAGCCCGCCGTTGCGCAGCACCAGCCACCACGACAGGCCGGTGCGCGATGCGCCCGCCCCTCGGCTAGCGGGGCCACCGCAGCCGCAGTCAATATCGCGATGCCCGCGCGCCAGGTTGTAGACCAGGCCTGCCGTGGCCACGGCCAGCACCAACAATGCCAGCGCCGCGCCCGCTGCCTGCCAGCCGGGCATTAACAGCAAAACGCCTGCCGCCATTTCGGCCAGCACGTAAACGTGCGCGAACGCGCCGCTCACGCCCGAAGGCAGAATTTGATAGGCCGACACGGCGGCAGAAAACGCCGCCATGTCCTTCACTTTTTCCAGCGCGCCCAACAGCAGCACGCAGGACAGCGCGGCGCTGGCGCCATAGAACAGCACGGGATCATTCATCGCGGGCCTCCCAGTGGTTGCGGCTCAACCTGCAACGCGGTTTCGCCCGCCGCCTGGATCGTGCGCTGAAACACCGGTGCGGCTGGCGTGGCGTCAAAGATGCTGACGTTGCCGCCGTCAATCGTGAAGAGGCGCGGCTTGTCGTCCTGCGAGACCGACATCGACAGCGCCCCCTTGCCCGGCACGCGCGCTATCCGCTTGTGCGTGGCCAGGTCATAGACCCAGATTTCGGCGGCGGGCGTCTTGTGGGACCCTTCCGCGCCGTTCGGGTGCATGGCCACATACATCCGCTTGGAGGCCTGATTAATCGCCAGCAAGTTGTAGCCGCCAGGCCGCCAGCCGCGGTCCTTGCCCGAGGCATCCAGCAGTGACCATGGCGCGCCAAAGCTGACTTCTTTGCCGCTGAAATCCGCGCTGTAAACGTTGCCGTTGTAGGACACAAAGTAGAAGGTGTCGCCCAGGTTCTCGGTATGCGTGAAGACGGGGTCTTTTTCCAGCTCGAACATCGGCTTGCTGCGTTGCTGGCCCGAAGGCTTGCCGGCTGCATCCAGGTCAATGGTGAGCAGCGCGCCATCGCCGCAGATCGTGGCGAAGCTGCGCGGACGCGAGGGCAGCGGAATGATGCTCCAGCAACCCGCGGCCGCCGTGACTTCGTCGGCGAACTGGCGCGTCTTCAGGTCCACCACCGTTACCGACGTGGCGGGCGTGGCGTTCTGCACGAAGAGCAAGCCGCCATCCGTGCTTTGGCGCAGGTAGTTGCGGTAGTTCAAGGCTTGCGCGCGCTTTTGCGGGATGGGCACTTCGAACTTGGGCGTCAGCGTCTCGGCGTCCCAGGCTTCGATAAGGTCCGTGCGCTTGCCGCGGTTCAAGCGTTCGTAATAGGTCGTCATGACGTAGATGTCGCGGCCATCGGCGGACACCGTCATATGACCGTTGAACGATGTGGGAATCATCCCCAGGTATTTTCCGGAGTCGCCGTCATAGAGGTTGACGCGGCTGTCGACCAGGTGGTTGAACGACGCGTCCATCACGTACAGCCGGTGCGGTGTTGCGGGCGGCAAACGGGTGCCGCCCTTGAGTTCTTCTATGGGCAGGTCCGCCCAGGCAAGGCCGGTGGCGCTTGCCAAGGCGGCGCACAACGCCCAGCGTGCCGCCCGCGATGCGCGTGATGTGGCTCGAAGCGCAATCATCGATGTTCTCCTGATCTCATGATCCGACTCCCTAGAACGCGTAGACGTAGCGCAATTGCACGCCACGCATCCGAGGCCCGTTTTCGACCTTCAGGTCGTGGATGTACTGCATCTGAATCTGGTTGGCGTCGTTGATCTGATGCGTCAGCTCAAGCGCCAGCTGGTGATTGCGCGCCCGCGTCGTCACCGTTTCCCCCGATGACGTTTCGCGCCCGCCCGTTTCGTACCGATAGCGGATGCCGGTGTAGGTGTCCGGCGTCAGGTTGGTGGAGGCCAACGCGAAGAAGCGGAAGGATGGGTCTTTCTTCAAGGTCTGGCCGTACCAGTCGGTGTTGCGCCCATAGATTTCAACTTCGGCAATCGCTTCCAGGAACGTGGATTCGCCCACGCCCTGGACGAACGAAAAGTCCTGGATGGTGGACCAGCGGTTCTTGCCCGGCGACACATCAGGGCGCGAGCCGTCATAGCGCCCAACAGGCGCCACGATGAAGGGCTCCCAGGCGAACCACGTTTTGGTTTGTTCGTTGTTGTAGAGCCAGATGGCCGAACCCAGCGTCACGTCGCCAATACCGGTTTGGTGGTCGCCAGGCACGCCGGGCAAGTCCAACGAAGTCCGGTACATCGGCACAATGAATTCCAGCTGCACCGTCTTGCCGTAGAAGTCGCGATAGTGCATCTGGCGATACACCAGCGCGTTCACGTCGACGGACGCGCCGTCAACGCGCTTGCCTTCCGAGTACAGCCCCGACGAGCGCAGCCCGGCCAGATAGCCGGCCACGATGTTGGTGCCCACCGGTGCGGGAATCCAGTCGCGCGCGCTGGGGTCACCCGCCCACGCCGGCTGCGACGCGCCCGCCCAAGCCAGCACCAGCGCTGCGCCCGCGCGCATACGCACGGGGCCACGAGTTTTGCCTGCCATCCACTTCCCCTTGGTCTTGCGAGGGCGCCGCCGCCGGTATGCCCCGGCTTGGTCAGCGCTTATCGCCGTTCTAGTACGCGATGCAAACAGACTTCTTCTCGAGGTACATCTCGAGCACGGCGCGCCCATGTTCACGGCCGATGCCGGATTGCTTGAACCCGCCGAACGGCATGTTGGGGTCGAGCATGTTGTGGGTGTTGACCCAGACGGTGCCTGCGTCGATGCGCGGAATCAGGCGTTGCACGCGCGTCAGGTCATTGCTCCAGAGGCTGGCGCCCAGGCCGAATGCGCTGTCGTTGGCCAGCCGCACGGCGTCGTCAAGGGTATCGAACGGTTGCGCCACGACGACCGGGCCGAAGATTTCTTCCTGCATGATGCGAGCGCCTTGCGGCACGTCGGCGAACACGGTGGGCTTTACGAAATACCCGTTGCCCTCGCCCGCCGTGCCGCCCGCCAGCACCCGGCCGCCTTCCGCGCGGCCAATGCCGATGTAGTCCATCACGCGCTGTTGATGCCGCGCCGAGATCAGCGGGCCAATCTGCGTAGCCGCGTCAAAGCCGGAACCCAGCGTCATGCTGGCCGCCATATCGGCCAGCCCCTGCACGACCTTGGCGTACAAGCCCTGCTGCACATACAGGCGCGAACCCGCCGTACACACTTGCCCCTGGTTGAAGAAGATGGCGGCGGCGGCGCCCTGCACGGCACGATCCACATCGCAATCGTCCAGCACAATCACCGGAGACTTGCCGCCCAGTTCCAGCGACACGCGTTTCATGTCATCCATGGCGGCCCGGCCGATCAGCTTGCCGACTTCGGTTGACCCGGTGAAGGCGATTTTGTCGATGCCCGGATGCGCCACCAGCGCCGCGCCGGCGGTTTCGCCCCGCCCGGTAATCACGTTGACAACGCCGGGCGGAAAGCCCGCTTCCAGCACGAGTTCCGCCAGCCGCAAGGCGGTCAGCGGGGTTTCTTCAGCGGGCTTGAGCACGACGGTGCAGCCGGCCGCCAGCGCGGGGGCAATCTTCCATACCGCCATCAGCAGCGGGAAATTCCAGGGGATGATGGCGGCGACCACGCCCACGGGCTGCGCCAGCGTGTAGGCGCTGTACTGAACCCCGGGCGGAAACGGTATCGATAGCGACAGCGTGTCGCCGGTGATCTTGGTGGCCCAGCCGGCCATGTAGCGCAGCCATTGCGCGCCCGCCCCCACCTCCAGGCCCTGCGCAATGCCCAGCAGCTTGCCGTTGTTCAGTGTTTCCAGCCGCGCCAATTCGGTGCCGTGCTGTTCGAGCAAATCCGCCAGTTTCAGCAGCAGACGCTCGCGCCCCGCGGGCAACATATCGCGCCATGGTCCCGATGCGAAGGCGCGGCGCGCGGCCTGCACCGCCAGATCCACTTGCGCAGGCCCCGCATCGGGTTGATGCGCAATGACCTGGCCCGTGGCCGGGTCATAGACGGGAATGGGCAAGCCCCGCCCGTCATGCACCGGCTTGCCGTCGATCAACATGAACTCACGGATCGCGCCCAGTTCGGGACGATCTGGGGTGGCGGCGGCCGGGGCAAACTTGCTTGCTGAAGACATCTGACGCTCCAACGAAAAGTGTGGAGCCAGAATAGCAATGGCGTTTTGCGCTGGCTTGTCGTGCCGTGCATGGGGATTTGTCATTCTGCGCACGGCGGCGCAAAAACAAAAAAGCCAGACAATCCGCGCGTGACGCGTCTTGCCTGGCCTTGGGCTTGTCCGCTTGCGGCCCTTAGAGAGGGTTCAAGCGAACAAGAGCCGATGCGGATCAGTCCAGCATCAGCACCGTGGCGCCCGTGGTCTTGCGCGAGGCCAGCGCGGTCTGCGCTTCGCCTGCTTGTTCCAGCGTGTAGCGCTGGTCAATACGGACCTTGATCTTCTTCTTCAGGACCAGGTCAAACACTTCTTCGGAAGCCGCTTGCAACTTTTCCAGCGTGTTCACGTGCACACCCAGCGACGGACGCGTGACGTACAGGCTGCCCTTCTGGTTCAGCACGGCCAGGTTGACACCCGCCACCGGGCCCGATGCGTTGCCGAAGCTGACCATCAGGCCGCGCGGCTCGATGCAGTCCAGCGAGGTTTCCCACGTGTCCTTGCCCACGCCGTCATATACCACCGGCACCTTCTTGCCGCCCGTCAGTTCCAGCACGCGCTCGGCCACGTTTTCACGCGAGTAGTCGATGGTTTCCCACGCGCCGTTGGCACGCGCCAGTTCGGCCTTTTCGGGGCTGGATACGGTGCCGATCAGCTTCACGCCCAGGGCCTTGGCCCACTGGCAAGCGATCAGGCCCACGCCGCCTGCGGCCGCATGGAACAAAATGGTTTCACCGCCTTGCAGGCGATAGGTCTGACGGAACAGGTATTGCACCGTCAGGCCCTTCAACATCAGCGCGGCGGCTTCGTCGAAACCAATGCCCTTGGGCACCTTCACAACCTGCTGGGCCGGCACGTTGCGGGCCTTGGCGTAGGCGCCGATCGGGCTTTGGCCATAGGCGACGCGGTCGCCCTTCTTCAGGTGTTTGACGTCAGCGCCCACGGCCGTGACCACGCCAGCGGCTTCGAAGCCCAGGCCATGCGGCAGCGGGTGGGGATACAAGCCCGTGCGGAAATAGATATCGATGAAATTCAGGCCGGCGGCGTGCTGCTCGATCGTGACTTCATTGGCGGCGGGCGGCGGAACTTCCACCTCGACCAGCTTCAGGACTTCGGGACCACCGTGCTGCTCGATACGAATTGCCTTGACGAGATTGCTGGCCATTCTGGCCTCCTTTCATTGAAATTAATGCGAACCATCGGGAAAATCGGGCGTCACCGCGGCGGCGTTTCGGCCTCGCGCGTGGGCGCGGGTGCCGGCTTGGCGCCGCCGCCCATCAATGCGAATACGCCGGTCAACACCAGCGCGGTTCCCGCCATCTGCCACACCGTGATGGGCTCATGCAGGAACCACGACGCCAGGAACAGCACTGACACGGGCCCCATCATGCCCAGCAGCGACGCCGTGGGCGCGCCGATCAACGACACCGCCCACATCAGCATGAACACCGGCACCACCGTGTTCAGCGTGGCGTGGATCACGGAATATCCGTAAACCCCCATCGGCTGGATCAGCATCGACGGAGGGTGAATCACGAAAAACTGGATGATGCAGGCCACGCACGACACCAGCATGGCGTAAGCCACCAACCGCGTCGGCCCGACCCGCTTGATCAGTTCGCCAGAACAAATCAGGTACACAGAATAGCTTGCCGCCGAACCAAAAACGAACAAAGACCCTAACAGCACCTCGCCGCCCCCGCCAAAGGACAAATCGTGGGCAAACACCAGCACCACGCCCGCATAAGACAGCACCATGGCCATCCATTGGCGGCGTTCAACCGGGCGCTTGAACCAGAACGCGGACAGCAGCACGACAAGTGACGGCGACAGGAATAGGATCAGCCGTTCCAGGCTGGCCGTGATGTAGCGCAGCCCCAGAAAGTCCAGAAAGCTCGACAGGTAATAGCCCAGCAGGCCCAGCACGATGACCTGGGCGCGTTCCTTGGTGGTCATCACCACGATTTCGCCGCGCGCGGCCCGGCGCGACTGATGCCAGGCCACGGCGGCGAAGAACGGCATGGCGAACAGCATGCGAAAGGCGATGAGCGTCACCGCGTCGATGCCGTAGCGATAGGTGAATTTGACGACGATCGCTTTGGCTGAAAACAGCACCGCGCCAAGCGTCGCCATGAGAATTCCGGCCGCGCGACCGGACGGGAGCGAGAGCGGCAAAAGCTTGGCAATACGATTCATGCGATGATTTTAAATTCAGTGCAATCCGATTTGCACGCTCAACCTACGCTTTTTGGCATCCATTGCCCCCTCGCATGACCCGACAACGCGCTCTGACCTCTATCCATATTGCCGCCGTGCTGTTCGGCCTGACCGGCGTTTTCGGGGAGTTGATACAAGCCAGCGCCGCCGTCATCACACTGGGCCGGGCCGTCTTCGCGGTGATGGCGCTGGGGGTATTCGCCCGCCTGCGCCGCCAGCCCCTGATGGGTGTGCTGACGCCCGCGCAACTGTTCGTGCTGGTGATCGCCGGCGCGCTGCTCGCGGCACACTGGGTCACCTTCTTCATTTCGGTCAAAGTCGGCGGCATCGCGATCGCCACGCTGGGCTTTGCCAGCTTCCCGGCCTTCATCACGCTATTCGAGGGCCTGCTGTTCCGGGAACGCATCCGCGCGGTGGAATGGATGCTGTTGGGACTGGTCACCGCGGGTCTGGTGCTGGTTACGCCATCGTTCGACTTCGCGGATCAGGGCACTATCGGCCTGGCCTGGGGCCTGCTGTCCGGGCTGACCTTCGCGTTATTGGCATTGAGCAACCGCCGCTCGGCCTCGGGTATGGACCCGATGCAGGTCGCTTGCTGGCAGAACGTGGTGGTGGCGCTAGTCATGGTGCCGTTCGCCGTGGGCCAGTTGCCCGCCCTGCCAGCGGTGGATTGGTTCTGGCTGGCCTTGCTGGGCGTGTTCTGCACAGGCCTGTCGCACTACCTGTTTGTCTCCAGCCTGACGCAGTTGAATGCGCGTAGCGCCGGGCTGGTGATCGCGCTGGAACCGGTCTACGCCATCGCCTTTGCCTGGATGTTGTTCAGCCAGCAGCCCACGCCGCGCATGATGGCAGGCGCTGTGCTGATCGTGGCCGCCATCGTGATGTCGGGCTTGCGCAAGAGTCCAACGGCCGACGCCGATGCGGAAGCCATCGCGAAATCACAGCCTTGACAATAACTGACTAGGCAGTAAAATTCGGCGCATGAATGCCGAAACTTCCCCGCCGTCGTCAGAAACTCCCGTCCATTACCGCAGTGATAACCGCTGCATGGCGGAAGACAACGCTGGTTATTTGATCAAGCTGGCCTATCACTCCCTGACCCGGATGCTGGACCAGGAAATGGCCCCGCTTGGCCTGACCGCCATGCAGTGGCGGCCGCTGGCCATGGTCTATCTGGGCCGTGCCGACACGCCCGCCGAGCTGGCGCGGTTGAACGACATGGATACCGGCGCCATGACGCGCGCGCTGGATCGCCTTGAGGCCAAGGGCCTGCTGCGCCGGAATCGCAGCCAGCTGGACCGCCGTGTCGTCAAGATCGAACTGACCGAACTCGGCGAAGCCATGGCCCGTGAAATTCCCCCCAATATCGCCCGTTCGCTCAACCACCATCTGCGTGGCTTCACGGCGGACGAAGTCACCCAGCTGATGCATTTCATGCGCCGCATGATCGCCAACGGTTCCGCTTCCGGCTCGGCTCCCGAACGCTGACGACGATCTTCCCGTCTGCCCTTCCCCCATGCCTGGGGGTTTTATTTGGCATAATATTTGCCTAGGCAAATACAGATTAATCAATTACTTTCAGCAAACAGTCAGGATGAAACGCCTTCTTTCTACCGTATTGGTGCTGGCCCTGAGCGGTTGCGCACTGATGGAGCCCGGGTCCGAGCCCGTCCCCGCGCTGGATGCGGCCAAGCTGGGGCTGACGGGCCACGACACGGCCTGGCCCGAGACACAATGGTGGCAGCGCTACGGCGATAGCCAGCTCAATGCGCTGATGGCCGAAGCGCTGGCCAACAGCCCGTCGATGAGCGCTGCACAGGCCCGCCTGGCCAAGGCCAACGCCGCCGTCAGCACCGCACGCGCCCCGCTGATGCCGCGCGTCGATGCCGATTACACATTGACCCGCGAACACCTTTCCTCGGACTACATCTACCCCGCGCCGCTGGGCGGCTCCGTCGTCAGCGACAACCGGCTGGCGCTGGATTTCAGCTACGAGCTGGATTTCTGGGGCAAGAACCGGTCGCGCCTGCAATCGGCGGTGTCCGAACGCGAAGCCGCTACCGCCGATGCGCAAGCCGCCCGCAACATGCTGGCCAGCGCTACCGTGCGCGCCTACCTGAATCTGCAAAATGCCTTCGCCCAGCGCGACGTGCTCAAGCGCGTGATCGCGCAGCGCGCCGACGTGCTGTCGCTGACGCAAGGGCGTTACGGCGCCGGCCTGGATACGCAGGTGGAAGTGAAGCAGGCGGAATCGTCGCTGGCTGCCGGCCGGGTGGAACTGACCCAGACCGAGACGACGCTGGCGCAATTGCGCAACCAGGTCGCCGCGCTGACAGGCGCAGGCCCGCAACGGGGCCAATCGCTGGTTGCCGTGGACCTGACCGCCCCCGCTGGCGTGGTGCCCACCGAGATTCCGCTGGACCTGCTGGGCCACCGCCCCGACGTCGTCGCCTCGCGCTGGCGCGCCGAAGCGGCCCGGAGCGCCATCGACACCGCCAAGGCCGAGTTCTATCCCAACGTAAACCTGACCGCGTTCGCCGGCTTCCAGGCCTTGGGCACGGGCAATCTGCTGGGCGCCGCCGCGCGCACCGCAGGTTTCGGCCCGGCCATCACGTTGCCGATCTTCCATGGCGGTGAGCTCAACGCCAATCTGGCAGGCCGCCGCGCCGACGCCGACCTGGCCGTCTCTGACTACAACCAAGCGGTGCTGGACGCCGTGCATCAAGTGGCCGACGCGCTGGACGGCCTGCGTTTGCTGGATCAGGAACGCGCCCAACAGCGCCAGGCCCGCGAGGCTATCGAGGCCGCCTACGACCTGGCGGTCAACCGCTACAAGGCTGGCCTAGGCAACTACATCACGGTGCTCATCGCGCAAACCGGCGTGCTGACCCAAGCCCGCCTGGATACCGACCTGCGCATCCGCGCCTATCAGCTCGACGCCAACCTGGCCAACGCGCTGGGCGGCGGCTACGCCCCCGCCACGAACCCCATTCATTGAACGCTCCCCGGATTCAGACGTCATGAACGCTGCCACCCCTACCACCAACCCCGCCCGCAAACGCCTGCTGCTGCTGGCGACCGGCGTCTTCATTCTGGTCGCCATCGCCTACGGCATCTGGTGGCTCCTGTTTGGCGCCCACTTTGAAAGCACCGACGACGCCTACGTGCACGGCAACCTGGTGCAGATCACGCCGCAGGTGCCCGGCACCGTGGTCGCCATCGAAGCCGACGATACCGAAACGGTCACCGCCGGCCAGCCGCTGGTCCGCCTCGATCCCGCCGACACCGACATTGCCCTGCAGCAGGCGCAAGCCAAGCTGGCGCAGACTGTGCGCCAGGTGCAGACCTATTACGTGCAGAACGATGCGCTGGCGGCCGACGTCGACCTGCGCAATGCCGACATCCTGCGCGCCCAGGCTGAGCTGACCCGCGCGCAGAGCGACGTGAAGCGCCGCCAGCAGCTCGCCAAGTCGGGCGGCGTCAGCGGCGAGGAAATCCTGCACGCCGAGGTCGCGCTCAAATCCGCCCAGTCCGGCGTCGCGCAAGCCAAGGCGGCGCTGGCCGCCGCGCAGGCCAAGCTGGCGACCAACCAGGCGCTGACGCAAGGCAC
>Ga0256885_1000499_pt1 | contig 12765 bp, 1 predicted proteins | sample MC6MC0493MT_FD_186344 | JGI IMG/M metagenome (GOLD analysis project Ga0256885, IMG submission 186344) | Metatranscriptome of enriched soil aggregate microbial communities from Iowa State University, Ames, United States - MC6-MC0493-MT... | ecosystem: Environmental > Terrestrial > Soil >...
CCTATCTGGATGACGCGCTTGGTTGAATACTTTTATGGCAACTGCCATCGCGCTATCCAGCACAACTGGCCACTTGATGCTGCGCACAAGAAAGAAAAAACAACGACAGTGGGAAAAGGGTCCGCCATCGGCCAGCGGGGGAAAACCACCATGCCGCCCCTTCGATTTAAAACCGCGAGAGTTAGCTGTTGTTGGCGAAATTACACAGATAAACAAAAAATAAGCAATGATAAAAAATGGCACGCAAAATGGGCAGGCGGGTAGGCTGAGGCGGAAACAGGAAAAGAGCTGAAACATAAAGATGTTGGCGCACTTACGCGCAGCTAATCTGCGCGTGTGCCAACTGCGCCGCTTCGTCGAGGCACACTGCGGGCGCGAGCGTGACGGCGCCCGAGTCCGGGTCCACCGCGGCCACCTGCGGCTGACCGCAGAGCAGCGTCACGGCCGGGGCCTGCTGCACAGCGGTAAGACCGGCGGCGTTGCGCGCCGACACCCAGACGGACAGGCGAGCGCCCGCCATGAGAGGAGGCGACAGCGACAGTGGAGGGCGGTACTGCACGGACAGCCGCGGACTGAGCAGCGAAGCAGCAAAGCGGGGCAACCTATCGGCAGTGCCGCTGTCCACTGGCTGCCAGCACTGCAGCACGCGAGCAACCATCACGGCCCCGCCGCCGTCGCCGCCGCCGCCGCCGCCGTCCGCTGCAGCAGTTACGTTGATGCCGCCGTCCGGGGCATTTCCGCTGCATGTCTTCAGCGCTGCCGCCACCAGCTCGTCCACCACGGTGCGGTTTGCAGAGAAGGACTCGGAGTCACTCGCGCTGCCATCCGAGCTCAGCGAGCGAGCCATACTACCGCCGGCGTAGTACTGCACGACTGCCCAGCTATAGCGCAGCAGCTGCCCATTGGGGCCGCCGCTCTCCGCGTCGCTCCAAGGCGCAAAGGACGCGCTGAGGTTGGCTGAGCGCTGGCAGCGCAGTGCGGACGGCACACGCACACCCAGCTGAGCACCCGTCTCAGGCGTGGCAGCAAAGCCACCAGTGCCGTCCATCCCGTCAGCCAGCAGCACAGTGAGCGACTGCTGAGCCTGCTCCACCCACGTGGGCAGCACGCGCTGCGGGTCCCACGCGCCGTGGCTGACGCCGCCCACGCCTGAAGCCGGCAGCGGAGGCGTGTCGTCGACGACCACTGCCGCGCGCAGCTCCGCACTGTGCAATCCTGCGCTGTTGATCGCGCGCAGGCGCAGCACATGGCGGCCGGCCGCCAGTCCGCCCGCAGACGGCTCGATGACAAAGGCCAGCCGGGTCAGTGGCACGTCGGCAGCGCGGAACTGCGAGTCGGCTTGCTCGACCACAGTGCGCACCAGCGAGCGAGCGTTTAGGCGCAAAAAGAACAGCGGCAGCTCGTCGCTCGACAAGTCAGTGGCAGCAGCTGCAGCACTCGCTTCACTCACGTCGCCGCGGATGATGCTCGTTGCGGCTGAGGTATCGTCTGGCAGTCTGAGCTGGCTCCACTGCAGCTGGTCCTTGCGCAGCGTGGCATTAACGAGTGACCACTCGTAAGCGGCCACCCCGCTGCCGCTGTCGGTGAACGGCTGGAAGCTCACAACGAAGTGGGAACGCTGCGGCGTGAGGTACCACTCGTCCTCGCTGCCGTCCACGCTGGCTCCAGTAGAATATGGCAGCGTCGCAGAGGGTGAGTCAAGTGAATCACGCAGTTGCAGTGCCGGCACAGTCGTACCCGACGTCGTCACGCCGTCCTCGCTGCGGTCCAGCTGCGGCGCGCTGCTGTCCAGCACGGAGGCCACAGGTGAGTACCACACGCTGGCACCACCGCAGGCCGATAGCAACGCACGCAACTGCACAAATACAGCGTGGCCTTCCGAGTCAGAATCGACGGGAAGTGGCACAGAGCAGCGACCAGCAGAGTCGGAGGAAGAGGCGCATTGCAGCGGGGCACCAGCAGTGCCCACGGCGGTCAGCGGCAGCCAGCGGTCGCTTTGGTCTGAGGGACCTGCACCAATGTGGTATTGCGCGCCGGCGGCAACATGCGCCAATGCGCTGTGGTTGGATGACTCCAGTAGCGAAAAGGTCACGGGCAGCTTGTTGCCTTGCTCGCGTGAGAAGAAGCCAGGTGCTGCGAGACTACGCAACTGCGAGGCAAAGAGCGCTTGCAGTGCAGCACCACTGCGTGCATAGGCGAAGGCCGGGCTGAGCGATGCTACCGACTCGCGACCCAGCACGTCGACGGCACGTAGCCGCCAATGGTGCAGCTGCCCATCCTGCAGCTGGCATGACGCACTCGAGTCGCTCTGCAGCACGCGGGACACGCGCAGACGGTGTGTGCCACTGACCGTAGACGCTACCACCAGCGGCTGACACAGGAGCGTCGCAGCTGCGGTATTGTCGGCGATACTGCTGGCTTCGTCGGGTTGGAAGGCCAACAACTCGACGGTGTAATGGCTGAGTGCCGCCTGCCGCACCGCGAGGACGGCGTTATCCACTGCACCGGCGTTGCTGACAGCGGTGGCAGATGACCAGGCCAGCAATGCCACGAAGCGCGCGTTCTGCTCCTCGGTGATGCACGTCGCGGGAGACACATCGGCGAACTCGTCCTCAGCCGATTCCAGCACCGTGCGCGCATCTGCCACAGGTGACGGACCTTCATCGTCCAGCAGCAGCGCGGCCGAGCTCACCCGCCACAAACCCGCCGAGTTGCTCGCATTGACCCACACGTGCAGCAGACGCTGCGCCGGCAACCGCGCAGCCAGTTCCTCCGCGCGCACTGTGTACTGCTCCAATGAGCTCTGCGGCGCCGGTCGCCACACGCTCAGCTGCACGCTGCTGCCATCCGCTGCGGTCACACGCGCGCTGCTGGCCGCTGCGTCCATGCGCCACTCGCGCAGCAGCAGCGCCACGTCCGCTACACCCGGCGCACTGCCCACGCCCACGCTGTAGGTTGACAGCTCGCTGACGCTCTCCACGAACGGGCCGAAGCTGAATTGCCAGCCGCCGCTGCTGCTATCGCCCGATGCGGCGGCCATGCGCATGTGGCTATCTACATACAGCGGCACATCAGCGAATCCGAACGACTCAAGGTGCTCGTTTTCAGCGTTTACGCGCACGGCGGAGTCGAGCGATACAGCGCCCAGCGACGGACCGGTGCTGACGATCCTGAAGGGATCCGACTGCAGCCGCAGCTCTAGCCCGGCGCACGTGCGGAAGCGTAGTGTCACGCGGTAGCGCCGCCGGAACTGGGCACGGAGGCACAGTTGCTGCGGCACCATCAGCACCACCCACTGCGCGTTAACTTCCTCAGCGGTCAGAGGAGTGAAGTCCTGCAGGCTCTCCGCCGTCTGCATATCGGCCGCCTGCTCGTCGGCTGCTACACCCACTGCCCAGTCAACGAGCAGTGCGGCGCCCAGCGCACGCGAGTCGTTGAGCAACGGCTGCAGCGCCGGCCATGATACGTTCAGCCGCGCATCCTGCGCGGGCACAGCCACGACGGCGCTGCCCTGCGCTGCTGCTGCCGACTGCTGCACCGCAAACCGCACGTAGGCACTGGCTGCCTCAATGTTCAGAAGAGTGCTGCCCGTGCCGGTAACTACACTGCTGCTGTTGGTGGAATTGTAGCCAGAGCTGCCAGTAGACACCAGCGCCGGTGTCTTGGATAGGATGAGCAGCGGCGCCGAAACGGCCACGTTGCTCAGGCCCGCCGCGTTGACACTCTGCACGTGCGCGTAGACAACAGCGCCGCTCGCGAGGTTGAGCCGGCTGAAGGAGTGGCTGAGAGCCACATTGCTGTCCGGCAGCGCGAAGTATGCGGGGGGTGCCACGTCACAATCGGGGCTGCCGTCAATCAGCGCGGCGGACGAGCTGAGGCACACCGCGTCGAAGGCGACGTACGACGCTGCATCCGAAGCAGAACGCCATTCCAGTGACACGAGCTGTGGCGCGGCTTGGCAGAAGAAGACAAAGCTGTCGCTATCAATGCCAATGCCCGTGCTCGTCGCATGCAGGGCGCTGGTGACGTTGATTGTTGCGTCTGCCGGCGCGTCAAAGCCAGGCTCGTTGTGCAGCACGCAGAAGCTGCTATTGGCCGTGGCGGTAAAGCCGCCGAAGTCCGTGCCCTGCAGCACCAGACGGAAGCATGCATCCTCCGTCAGCAGCGCCGGATTCACCTGCACCAGCGCGCGGCTGGCGTTCACGGTCAGAGACTGCATGGACGGGAAAGCTGTGGCATCTGCGCCGGATTGCTCAAGCGGCCAGGTCAAGTCGCCATCGCTGGACTCGTGCAGCAGCTCCAGCTGCAAGCTTGCGACGCCGACCGCGTCGGTGAAGGGCGCGTCAAGCTGCAACTCGACGGATAGCGACTGCCCGTTTGCCGGTGCCGCAAAGTAGGTGCGACCATTAAATCTGCTCCGCGGAGTCAGCAGTTCCTGCAGACCAGTGCGGCTGCTGAGCTCCACCAGCGGGCCCACAAGCGACGGAGGTGCGGCCGGCGCGGCCAACGGCACCGTGTCGACCAGCAGCGGCGCACTACTTGCGACAGCGATCTGCCCTGTGCAGAGGCGCGCGCGCAGCGTCACCACGATCGGCTGTCCCTCAGGTAGCCCCAGCCCACGCAGCTCCAGCACCGCTCCGTACAAGCTCACGCCGCCGTCCGCGTTAAACAATTGCGCGTCCCCGAGCCCAGGCAGTGGCGCGATCGGCGTCCAGTCTGCGAACTGCGCGCTGCTGGCGGTGGTGCCAATGCGGTAGTGCAGCTCGTGTACGACGCCGCTAAACACTCCGGCAAGTTGTGCTGTGAGGCTTGTCGGGTCGTGGCTGGCCACGCTGTGCCGTCCCGGCTCACTGCCCATCCTCAGCGGCTGTGGTCCCAGCTGCGGTGGCCGCGCGCCCACATACACTAGACTGCTGAGCTCGCTGGCCAAACCTGCGTTGCTGAGGCCGCGCACATGCACACGCACGTATGTCTGCGCCACGCGACCGGCCTGCACCAACGGGGCCAGCGTCGCGCTCAGCGACAGTGTGCGCTCTGATGCCGGCAAGCTCAGCTGAGGCAACAGTGGCTCCCCGCTGTCCTCGGCAGTCAGCCACACATCGTACTGCAGCATGCCAGACGCTGCATCGAAAGCGTCCCACTGCAGCAGCATACGCTCGGCGCCACTCAGACAAGCGGACACCTGCGCCAAATTGGTGCCTTGCAGACCGCTGCCAGGTGACAGCACCTGCGCCGGTGCCAGCGGGAAGCGCAGCGCACTAACGCGCGGAGGGACGAAGTCGACCACCACAGGGCCAGACACAAGCAGCGTGCTGAGGCCCGCCGCGTTCGTGCCGCGCAGCCAGATGTACAGCACGCCGCCCTGCGGCGGTGCGGCAGTGAAGTTGAGCGCCACATTGCGCAGCACCTGAGGGCTGACGGTGCCCACGGCCTGCCAGCCAGCCACATCGGGCTCGCCGCTGCCAGTGACATCGCTGGCCAGGGCCACCTCCTCACGCACCAGCGGCGTCTCAGCGTCCTCGCAGGCACGCCACTGCGCCAGCACGCTGCGGTTGCCCACGGCGGCCGACTTGGCGATCTGCCCGTCCGCCAGCTGCAGCACACTGTAGGCTGCTTCACACTGCGGCGCGCTGCTGTCCAGCACCACCGGCAGCGACGAGCGTACACGACTCACGTCGGTCACAGCTCGTGCGCTCACAGTGATGAAGAAGGGCGCGGTGAGTGTGCTGGCGGGCAGGCCGCTGACCGCAGCGTCGACGGCCGCGCGCACGCTGGCACCCTCGACCACAGGCTGGAAGCCGCGCGTATAGAGCAGCGAGCCACTGGTCGGTCCCAGGGCAAACTCCAGCGGTTCCTGCGTGCTGGATGCCTCCTCAGTCACCGCCGTGCTCTGCAGCAGCAGCGGCCACGACGGCGCATAGAGCGCGGGCAGTAGCGCGCCGTCCGTGCCGGTCTGCAGCTGCGGCGCCGTAAAGAAGCTCGCAGCGGCCAACGGCTCGCTGACCACCAGCAGCGAGGGGGAGTGCGCTGTCTCGGACACAACGCCCGCGTTTGTGACGGCGACGACGTGCACGTAGTAGGTTGCGTAGTTGGTGAGGTGAAGTCCGGTCAGCACGGCCTGCGTGGAAATGCCGACGTCAGTCCAGTTGCTCACGCCGCTGCCGTACGAGTCACTAGCCACCGTGTTCACCGTGGCCCGGAAGCCCCGGATGCCAGATGGTGGTGGGACAAATCCGCTCCATCCGGCGCGCACACTGATGGCCGACGCCTGCGCGCTGCTCACAGTGTCCACAGAGCCGCCGTGGTAAACCGTCACGCCGCTGGCGGATAACACGGACGGATCATACAGGACGCCATCCGAACGAACGCAGGTTGACAGCACCAGCGTAGAGTACGCACACACCTCGAACAGGTAGCGGCCCGGAACCAGCGATGGATAGGCGAATGTCACCGAGCGCAGCGGCGTGCCGTAGTCGTATGCCGGGTCGGCAGCCGTCACGTTCTTCAGCAGCTCTGCTCCGTCCTCCGTCTCAGCGTAGAGGCGCACCTCGTATCGCAGCTGGGCGCAGTCGTGCGTGAATCCGCTCCAGCTCGCGGTGAGCTCGCTGTAATCTCCCATGTAGTCGACGTCGTATTTTGTTTCCGGAACCGCCGGCAGCGGCCCGTCCAGCGCCACGCCGGGTGCGGGAGGCTCTGTGGTCACAGACACGCCAGGACTGATCACATCGTGCACCAGCACGCTGTTCTGCATGTGCGCGATGAGGAAGCTGTAAATGGTTCCGCAGTTGGGGAAGCTGTCCAGTGCCACACCGGGCACAACGTAGGTACTAATCGTCGCATCCAGCACCGTGGAGGGTAGCAGCAGCGTCGGATTGGCCAGCGTGCCGATGGACAGCGTGTAATGCGTGGGCTGCACGTTGAGGAAGGTGACGTTCTGCCACGAGATGTTGTAGGTGCCACTGGTGGTGGAGTCGTACCAGAAGCGGTCGCGCAGCACCGCACCGCCCACGTTCGGCAGGGGCAGACCCCAGCGCACGGCAATGCTCACGTCGGACGACAGCAGTGCGCCGTTGTAGGCGCGCAGCGTCAGCATGAAGTCAGATCCGCTGTGGTTGAACGCTGCAGCAAACTGCAGCGGATCGACCATGAATGCGCCGCTGCTGGTGGGCACATAGGTGGCGCGCAGGGCGGCGTCCCACTGCGCAGTGTTAACCTCTGCGCCGCGCACGCCGACGAGGTAGGCGCTGATGCCGCTCTCCGCGTCGACGGCGGGATCCCACTTCAGCCGAATGCTGTTGGGCCACTCAACAAAAAAGATCCGCGCATCGGGTGCGCGCGCGAAGGCCGGGTTGACGGCGCGGAAGCTTGTGCCGCTCACATCGGGCGGTGTGTTGTCGACCACAACGCTACGTGTCACCAGCACGCCGTCCAGTCCCGCCCAGTTGCGCACACGCTCATGCACGTACAGCGTCTCGCCCTGCTGCAGCGCACCGAGCTCAGCGTCGAACAGGGGAGCCAGCGGCAACCGCCCGCGCACTGCGTCGCGCGCCACACGGAACGAGCCGGCAGCAGGAGTGGCACCGCGCCCCACGCTCAGAGTGTAGGCGAACAGGCCGCTCTGCTCGTCCTCCCAGCTCACCAGGCTGCCGTCCGCGGCAGACACGTAGGAAAAGTTGGCCGACACACTCAGCGCATCGAGGCTGCCCACGTACAAATCCTGCTGCTCTGGACCGCGGGTGCGCGCACGCAGGGCGGCAGGCACCCCATTGGCTGCGTCGAGCTTGTCCAGCACAGCGTCGGTGGCGGTGCCGACGAAAAGAAAGGCTGGCTGCCCCTGCGTCACGGTCGGCGGCGTGTCGTCCACAACGATCGTGCCGGCCATCCAGTGCACCAGCGGCAGCTTATCAGCGTCTGTGGCGGCCAGCGGCAGGCCCAGCCGGTTGCGCGCGAACAGGCCGACGCGGTACTCGTAGCCATTGCTCAGCGTGCAAGACAGCTCCTGCACAACACCGGAAGGGCGGGCCAGCCAGTCGCCGCCGCATGCCGTCAAGAATCCACTCGGCCACGAGTCGCCCACTGCGCGCTGCTGCACCATGTACTCGACGCTGGCCACGCCGCTGTCTGGGTCGGTGATGCTGCCCTCCCAGCACAGCTTCAACTGGCTTAGGTCAGACGTGTACTGAATTCTGCTGTCTCCCACACCGGCGCATCGGCCGAGCTGCTCGGCGTACACCGCCAGGCTGCCGTTGAAGATGGGCGGGCTTGGGTCGAAGCGCAGAACACGCTCACTCACGCCACTGAGACCCGATACAGACACGGTGTTCAGCCGGATGCGTAACGAGGACTCGCCGGGCACAAATACATCGGCGACACTGGCGAGGTTGAGTGGCAGCGTGGCCAATGAGGTGAAGCCAGATGCCTGTGCGAGCACGAGCTTCTCGCCAACGAGCGCACCGACAGTGTCTGTCACCGACGTGTGTGCGAACACGTTCCACTTGTAGGCATATATACCCGCGATGAGGTCGCTGGTTGTGTTGATCTGCAGGTGCTGTCCATCTGGCTGCGCCGTGCTCCAGAGCTCTCCGTCCAGCACGCTGTTCCCGTTATCCAGGGGAACGATGACCCCGCCCGGCGCGAAGTCTGTCTCCCAGTGGAAGGCCAGCCGCGACGTGCAGCCGAACTCTACGGTGGCTGACGGAAACTTGCCGCCAAAGATGCCACCATTCGCGGAATAGAACGAGTCATCGACGCGCACCTGCTCATCCCAGTTGCGCACGCGGGCGTTCAGGTACAGCGCGCTGCCGGACTGCAGTCCGCTGTAGAATTCGTCCACCACGCCGTTGACTTGTTTGAGCACCTCCCACGACGGCAGCTGCACGCTGGTGAACAGCGTACTGATGTCCTCTGCCAGTGCATCGCTCTGCCACGACTCGACCGGCTGCCACTCGCTGTGCCACACCACGTGCGGGTTCCACTCCGGCGTGCTGTCCGAGTTGCCCGCGTAGCAGGTCTGCAGTGCGTTGCCCGCAGCGGTGCGACCTGACAGGCCAGGCGCGATCTTGCTGATCCAGAACTGCACGTACAGCGGGTTGCAGCGGTAGGGCAGCAAGTAAGGCAGCGTGATGTTGAACACAGGCGGGCGCGCGCTGTACAGGCCAGCCTCACTCGGACCGGTGATCCATCGCTCAGCCATGCGGTCAGACACGCCGGTCGATACCCATGCAGAGTCTGGCGTGTCCAGCCATCCGCGGTGCGGCGTGTAGGGCGCCGGGTTCAGCGACGCCGGCTGCGCCTCCCAGTCAAAGGGGAACGCCTGCTGCGCCGCATTAGGCAGCGGCACTGGTGTCACCTCACTGCTGTCTTGGCGTACGCAGTTGCTGCTGTAGCATGTCGCGTCAGTGCGGCATCCGTCCACATCGTTGCTCAGCTTCGGCGACTGCTGCAGCGCGTGGCTGCTGTTGGCGGCGGCGTAGAAAAATGTAGCCACCCACTGTATTAGCGCCGAGTCCTGGCCGCCGAGCCACGGCAGCCGCGCCCAGTTTTGGCGCGTGAAGCCCACACGGTACTCGTAGTCCGGCTCGAGCGCCGGCATGCTGGTCAGCAGCTGCAGTGTAAGCGTTTGGTTGGGGAACAGCACGCTGCTCGCCCAGTACCAGCGGCCACTCAGCCAGTCGCTGTTGGCCGTCGCCAGTCCAATCGGCCGACGCTGGATCGCCATGCGCAGGTAAGCCGACGCGTTGCTGTGCACGTCGTAGGCGCGGCTGATGATGCAGTTGGCCAGCAAGTTGCGCGTGCCCGCGATGTTGGCCAGCGGAAACGGGTCGCCGGAGGACAGCGATGTGTAGCGAGGCAGGCGGCGCACAAAGCTGCAGTTGCCCGTTACGGTCGGACGAATCACGCGCTCCACTTGTACGGGATCGGTCTTGTCCACCTTGCACAGCGGAATGACGTTGGATCGCAGCACGGAGTTGTTGAACCACGCTAACGGGTCAGGTGTCTGCACGACTGCATGCACACCGTCGAGGTCGGACAGCAGCGCGGACTCCTCACTGCCCAGCTGCCAATCGAGCGTGAAAGTTGCCACAGCAGCAGACAGCGGGCGCGACGCAACAAGCAGCATAATTCCACTACGGCTGCGATACAGATTCAGCGTGGCCGGAGTATCAGCTCCCAATCCCGGTGGCAGCTCCACACGCAGGCGCAGCGTGTCGAGGCGCAGGTTACACCAGTTTTGTCCTGCGGGGTCTTGCCCCGCGAATCCGTCAAGCTCGTCGGTAACTGGGGCAATCCGCAGCTGGTCCAGCGGCGGGAATGGCGGCCAAATTTGAGCATCTTTCTTGAGATAGCAGACACCCTGTGTCGGTGCAGGTAGCCACACGCTTGCGCGTTGGCTGCTCAGGTCACCACCGGCTGCGTCCTTCAGAGCCCAGTTCGCGGTGATGAGATTCCACGCCACGCCTGCGATGGACACAGCCGTTTGCCAAATCGGAGGTGGGTCAATGGCCACCAGACGTCGGCCGGGCAGCAGCGGCTTCGGAAACGTGAACGTGGCGCCTTTCGACACTGTTGTGCTCGTGGCAGGCATGGACGTGTAGACGCTCAGCGTCCAGTCCGACGGCGTATTGGGCAGGATGCTCACACCCACCCAAATCTTGCCTCCTGAAACGGTGCAGTAGGGCAGCCGTCCTTCAGGCTCCACATCCTCGCGATAGTTGTACGTCGCGTCTGCGTATGATCCGTCGGGCGTGCGCGTGGGCGATGCCGTGGCAATGACACCGTTTTGTGTCCGCTTGGTGTAGGTCCAGTCCGCGTCACCGGGCCCGGCCCAGGCGCCCTTGGTGGCCAGCGCATGCGTGACAGTGGGATAGTACGTGCGATACGAATCTGCGCCCAGGCTCGGCGGTGCGAGCGCGAAGCGGACTCTCTGCGTCTCCCCCGCGCGCACATTGATCATTTGGCTCAGCGCGCACTGGAAGGATATGATGTACAATGCGGCCGGCGCAAAACCTTCGTAATCGCGTGGGCATCCCACGGCCATCATACTGCCATCGGAATTGAGCGATGCGAACGTGCAGGCGGGCTCGTCCCACGAGAGGGGAAGCTTTCCTTCCTGGGCGTACAATCCAGTCGCGGGATTGCGGCGGTACCATGTTACCGGAGTCCTTCCGCTGCCTCCTCCCTGCGCGATGAGATTTCCGTCGGCGGACACGGTGTTGGTCTGCCCGTACCATTGGTCTCCGGGGCCGGACTTGGGCTGCAGCTGCGCGTATTTGCCATCCGCCTGCCTTTTGAAGATGAACAGCGCTCCAGAATTCGTGTATTCGCTCGGGTCGCCCACGGCAAGGATCGAACCGTCGTGGGAGAAGCTCATTCCGTCGCCAAAATTGCTACCACCACCATCAGTCGCGGCGAGCTGTTGGACCGCCGCGAAGCTTGTATCGCCCGTGCGGCGGAATACCCACGCGCCACCCCCCCATTGCCCAAATGCGGCCAGAGAACTGCCGTCGCCACTCAGCGCCACAGTCGTGCCGAACTCGGAGCCGCCTCCCCGAAGACAGACGGACCCTTTGGTCCACGTGGTACCGCTGCGTGAAAACATGTTGACGCACCCACCATTCAGGACGATGTCACTTACCGCAAGCAGTGATCCATCCGCTGTTATCGACACTTCGAACCCGAAGTAATCCGATGATCCTGTGAGCTCGGTCTGCAGTGCGTATGCGCCCGTGGTGGGATTGCGGAAGTAAACGCGCGCCACCCGCGCTTCGTGACCACCCACGACGACGTAGCTGCCATCGCTGCTGATCGTCGTCGACCTTGCCCAATTCTTGTTTTTAGTTGGTCCCGTGGCGGTGAACACAAGCGCCCACTCGTCCGCCGAGCCGACCAGATCGCCGCGGCGATAGATCCACGCCTGGCCCGTCCCTTCGTTTTGCGAGTTGTCGCCCACGACCAGCGTGCTCCCGTCGCGGGACAAGGCGAGGGTGGAAGGGTAACTGCCCCAGCCGAGATTAGGTGGAACAATCGACGCAGACTTGGAGTACTGGCTCCCGCCGTCGCCGCCGCCGCCGCCGCCGCCGCCGCTGCTGGTTCCGCCACATTGCGCGATGTTTGCTTCGACGGCACCACTCTCCTTCCGCGCCGCGATGGTGAGCTTGACGTTAGTCGCGTCCACGCTGGAGGTGACGTCCAGCTCCAACGTGGCGCTGCTGTCGTTGGCGAAGGTGAAGCTTTTCGGGCCGAAGGTGACGTAGGAGTTGACGGGCGGACGCACCGGCACCGCGGAGAGGACGGGAGGCTGACCGAGGACAGGCAGCGGAACCTCGTCGCACCAGGAAAAGAAGAAGTGAAAGATCAGAGAGAGCAGCAGCAGACTGGAGAACGACATCGCATGAATTGGCGAGCGCGCGCAGCGTTGGTGCACCTTTTTGCTGCCGTTGTGCGGCGCCGGAGCAGGAGCGCGGAGGACGTTGGCGGCACTGGCGGGGGTGGAGGAACCGAGCATGCTGGCGTCCTGTCAAGGAAAACCCCTGTGTCGAACGTGTCCCGAGACCATACATGCAGTGTCAGTCTGTGAATCGTGGCTCGGAGCGGGCGAGACGCTCTGCTCGTGCGATCTTCAGGCTCCAGCCCACGCTGCTCGCGCTGTCACAGTGGGCCGCCCTTCGCAAGTGCACAAGACCTCACCCCACGCGAAACCTCTGTCGCACCTCTGTTGGTTTGTTCGCTTGTGCTCCTCTCCTTCGTTGTTGCCTTCCGCCTTCC
>Ga0256885_1000501_pt1 | contig 12758 bp, 8 predicted proteins | sample MC6MC0493MT_FD_186344 | JGI IMG/M metagenome (GOLD analysis project Ga0256885, IMG submission 186344) | Metatranscriptome of enriched soil aggregate microbial communities from Iowa State University, Ames, United States - MC6-MC0493-MT... | ecosystem: Environmental > Terrestrial > Soil >...
ATTTTATTCACAGCCACAATTATTGGTACTTCAGCAGCCTTGGCATGATTGATCGCTTCTACTGTTTGTGGCATAACACCATCATCAGCAGCTACAACTAAAATTGTTAAATCCGTAACTTTTGCACCACGCGCACGCATTGTTGTGAAAGCTGCATGTCCTGGTGTATCAAGGAATGTAATTTTCTTGTCGCCTTCTGTAACTTGGTATGCACCAATATGTTGTGTGATACCACCAGCTTCTCCTGCTGTTACTTTTGTATGGCGAATAGAGTCTAATAAAGTTGTTTTACCATGGTCAACGTGACCCATAATTGTTACAACTGGCGGACGTTCTGATAAATCTGCCTCGTTTACTTCTTCTGTTTGCTCGAAGTGTGTTTCTAAATCCGTAATATCTACACGAATTTCTTCTTCCACTTCTACACCGTAGTCTGCGCAAATTAATTCAATTGCATCCTTATCTAATTCTTGGTTAATTGTTGCCATTACGCCAAGCATGAATAATTTTTTAATGATTTCAGATGGCTCACGGTGTAATTTTTTTGCTAATTCTGCAACTGATAATGATTCAACAAAAGTAATTTTTTCTGGAAGTTCCTTTTGTTTCACTGGAATTGATGGTTGATGCGTTTTTGGATGGCGACGTTTGCCTCCATGAATCCCTGGTTTTGGACGTTGGTTGTAACCACCGCCACCTCTACGATTATTATTGTTATTATTATTATTTTGTGTCATATTTCTATTTTGATTACCTTTTGTATTCTTAGATTTTTCGTTAGACGAATTTGAGTTTTGCTGTGCATGTTGCTGATTGTTTACTTTTGGCTTAGAAGTAGCAGATTGCTGCCTTTGTCCTTCTTGCTTTTTCACCGAATGCTGTGGTTTTTGCTGGCCATTTGATTGAGGTTTTTGTGCCATGTTTTGAGTTGATTGTTTTGCTACATTTTTCTCAGGTGTTGCTTTAAATGTTTGATTTAACTTTGCCACAGCGTCTTTTTCCAACATAGACATATGGTTTGTTACACTCACATTTAATTTACTTAGTGCTTCAATAACCTCTTTACTCGTTTTATTCACTTGCTTCGCATATTCATGAACTCTGATTTTGGTCATCTGCTCACCCCCGATTAGTTTTCGTTGAGTAGACTAGACAATTTACTTGCAAAACCTTTATCGGTAATAGCTAAAGCCACACGGGCCTCCTTACCTGTAGCATGTCCTAGATCATATCGATCTCCAATTACATGATACTCAACGTTGTAGTACGTGCACTTATCTTGAATTTTTTTACTAGAGTTTTTAGAAGCATCGTTTGCAAGCAGTACTAGTTTAGCATTGCCATTGCGGACTTCCTTTACTACTAACTCTTCTCCTGAAATCACCTTACGTGCTCTTGCTGCGATTCCAAGCAAATTAAATATTGCTTGATTTATCATAAAATTGACTCCCTACGAATCAGCAAAATAAGTTCCTCGTATATTTCTTCAGGAATTTTCACATCAAGTTGGTGCCCTAATACATTTTTCTTACGCGCGAGGTCAACTGCCTGCTCTGATTTAGAGACATAGGCACCACGCCCAGGCTTTTTCCCGGAGACATCTACACTTACTTCGCCCTCTTTCGAACGAACAACACGTATCATCTCTTTCTTTGGTAGCATTTCTCCAGTTGCTACACATTTACGAAGAGGTACTTTTTTGTTTACAGCCATAAGAATCACCATTCCTCTCTGAAGCTTGTCGTAAGAGGTGGACAAGTCATGCTCTACTTGACGCTCTGACAGTATTCAGTCGGCGTAGGGGGCCCACTGAATACTGTCAGCTAACTTGTCACACGGGCTTTCTTACTTATTCTTCGTCGTCTTGATATAAGTCAACTGCTACATCATCAAAATCACTTTCTTCATCATGAGCAGGGATGAAAGTGCTTGTAGCCGAAGGATAAATACCTAATTCACGAGCATCAGTCTCACTCTTAATATCAATTTTCCAGCCAGTAAGCTTCGCTGCTAGACGAGCATTTTGCCCACGTTTACCGATAGCTAGAGATAATTGATAGTCTGGTACAACGACTGTTGTCGACTTTTCTTCTTCATTCACTTGTACATCTAATACTTTTGATGGGCTTAATGCATTAGCTACAAATACAACTGGGTCTTCAGACCATTCTACGATATCAATTTTTTCACCATTTAGTTCATTGACAATTGTTTGTACACGAGCTCCCTTTGCCCCAACACATGAACCGACTGGATCCACTTCCTCATTATGAGCGAAAACAGAAATTTTAGAGCGATCTCCAGCTTCACGTGCAATTGATTTAATCTCTACAATACCCTCATAAATTTCAGGTACTTCCATCTCAAATAATCGACGTAATAAACCAGGATGTGTACGAGACACAATCACTTGAGGTCCACGAGTTGTACGTTCCACTTTTGTAATATACACTTTAATACGATCATGTGGATGATAAGATTCACCTTGGATTTGTTCATTAACAGGCAATGCAGCTTCTACTTTCCCTAAACCTACATAGATATTACGAGCATCTAAACGTTCAACAACGCCAGTTACGATATCATCTTCACGGTCTACGTACTGCTCATAAATTAAACCTCGTTCCGCTTCACGTACGCGTTGTGTAACTACTTGCTTTGCTGTTTGTGCAGCAATGCGTCCAAAGTTACGTGGTGTTACTTCCTGCTCTACGATATCCTCTAGCTGATAGGCTGGATTAATGACTTTTGCATCTTCTAAAGAAATTTGCAAACGATCATCTTCTACCTCTTCCACAACATCTTTACGTGAAAATACACGAATTGAGCCCTTATCTAAATTTAAGTCTACTCGAACATTTTGTGCTTGGTTAAAGTTGCGTTTGTAAGCTGTAACTAATGCCGCTTCAATGGCTTCGATTAACACATCTCTTGAAATTCCTTTTTGTTCTTCTAGCGCATTCAGCGCATCTAACAAATCACTACTCATTTTGTTTTCACTCCTAAATATGCTTTATGCAGAAAAATCGATGGCAAGTCGTGCCAATGCGATTTTTTCTTGTTCAATTGTTACTGTTATTTTACGTGTTTTAATACGCACTTCCATCACTAATGTATGTTCATCGTATGACGTTAAGTAGCCTTGGAATTCCTTCATGTCCTTGATGGGCTCATAGGTTTTTACATAAATAAACTTGCCAACTGCTTTGACAAAATCCGTATCTTTTTTTAATGGACGTTCCGCTCCAGGCGAAGAAACTTCTAAATAATAGTTTTGTGTAATTGGATCTTTTTCATCCAATAACAAGCTTAGTCGTTCACTCACTTGAGCACATTGATCTATGTCAATTCCACCCTCAGGTGTATCAACATAGACACGTAAAAACCAGTTTCGTCCTTCTTTTACGAACTCAATATCCACTAGCTCAAGATTTAACTCATCCACAATTGGTTTAGCGAGCTCTTCAATTAAAGATGGTACTTTGCTCATTATTTCCTCCTGTATTTATCAAATTCTAGCGTATGAATTGTTCATCACTATCAGGTTAACGCAGTAATGAACCATAATAAAACAGAAATTCCACCAGTTGCTTTGGTGAAATTTTACGGTCTTACCTGCTGTTAGTCAAAATTTGTTTTGCTACGGTTAAACAACAGAAAAGAGCGGGTATGCCCCACTCTTTTGCTGGAAAAATATCAACAAATTATTACCATTAGAATAGCACAGTTCTCGACACAATGCAAATTTCCTTCATTATAGATAACCATATTGTGTCAGGAATTTGAATTTACATTGTGACCTTTCCATGCAAAACAATTGTAATACTAGAATAGCGATAACTGATTAGCATCAGGCATGCCTTCTAAACAACCAAGCTGGTCCATGTATTCGATAAGCGTTTTGGAAACACGACCACGTTGCTGTAAATCTTCCTTGGATAAAAACTCTCCCTCTTCACGAGCAGCTACGATCGTTTTCGCCACGTTGGTTCCAAGACCCGGAATTGCATCGAACGGAGGGATTAGTGAATTGCCATCAATGACAAACTCACTAGCTTGGGAACGATATAGGTCAACCTTTTGGAAACTCATACCTCGCTCACACATTTCCAATGCAAGCTCCAGCACCGTTAATAAGTTTTTCTCTTTAGTGGATGCATCTAAGCCTTTCATATTGATTTCATCAATCCGTGCTCGAATCATTTGCGATCCTTGCACCATTGCAATTAAATCAAAATCATCTGCTCGAACTGTGAAATACGCTGCATAATAAAGGATTGGAAAATGTACCTTGAACCAGGCAATTCGTACTGCCATTAGCACGTATGCTGCGGCATGGGCTTTCGGGAACATGTATTTTATCTTTTTACAAGATTCAATATACCAACCTGGTACTTTATTGGCGAGCATCTCGGCTTCAAATTCTTCTGATAATCCCTTCCCTTTACGAACAGATTCCATAATTTTGAAGGCTAGTGACGGCTCTAGACCTTGATAAATTAAATACACCATAATGTCATCACGACAACCAATTACTTCTTTTAGCACACATGTACCGTTTTGAATTAATTCTTGTGCATTCCCTAGCCATACGTCTGTTCCATGGGAAAGTCCAGAAATTTGTACAAGCTCCGAGAATGTCGAAGGCTTCGTATCTTCTAGCATTTGACGTACAAAACGCGTACCGAATTCTGGTATACCTAGTGTCCCTGTCTTACAGCCAATTTGCTTTTCTGTAACACCTAAAGATTCAGGAGAACTAAAAATTTTCATGACGACAGGATCATCGGTCGGAATTGTTTTAGGATCGATTCCCGATAAATCCTGTAACATTCTGATCACCGTTGGATCATCGTGTCCAAGTATATCTAGCTTTAAAATATTGTCATGAATAGAGTGGAAATCAAAATGGGTTGTACGCCATTCTGCATCCTGCGCATCTGCAGGGAATTGCACTGGAGAAAAATCATAAATGTCCATATAATCTGGAACAACAATAATTCCTCCAGGGTGTTGCCCAGTTGTACGTTTTACTCCTGTACAGCCTTGAACTAAACGATCAACTTCTGCTCCACGAAAATGTAAATTATGGTCATTTGCATAGCCTTTCACATAGCCATATGCTGTTTTCTCCGCAACTGTACCGATTGTTCCAGCACGGAATACATAATCCTCACCAAATAGCACCTTTGTATAGTTGTGCGCTTGAGGCTGATATTCACCCGAAAAATTTAAATCGATATCTGGTACCTTATCACCTTTGAATCCAAGGAAGGTTTCAAATGGTATGTCTTGTCCATCTTTTTTATAAGGTGTTCCACATTCCGTACAGTCTTTATTTGGTAAATCGAAGCCTGAGCTGACAGATCCATCATCGAAAAACTCGGAATGTTTACAACTAGGACAAATATAGTGAGGCGGTAATGGGTTAACCTCTGTGATTTCCATAAAAGTGGCTACTAATGAGGAACCCACCGAACCACGTGACCCTACTAAATAGCCATCAGCTAATGATTTTTTCACTAGCTTGGCAGAAATTAAATAAATAACACCAAAACCGTGTCCCAAAATCGATTTTAACTCTTTTTCAATTCGAGCTTTCACAATTTCCGGTAACTCCTCACCATAAATACGATGGGCCATTTCATAAGTTAAATTGGTTACTTCATCATCGGAGCCCTCAATTTTTGGTGTATATAGGTCATCCTTAATCGGTTTAACGTCCCCAATACTTGCTGCTACTTTTTGAGCATTCGTCACAACCACTTCTTTTGCAAGATCCGGTCCTAAAAAATCAAATTCTTTCAGCATTTCATCAGTTGTTCTAAAATGGACTTCTGGTAGCTTAGAACGATTTAAAATATTTGCTCCACCTTGTGAACCAATAAGTATTTGCCTAAACATCCCATCTGTCGGATCTAAATAATGAACATTTCCAGTTGCAACAACAGGTTTATCTAGCTTCTTCCCGAGTTTAACAAGTTTACGGATAATATCTTCTAATGTCCATTCATCACGTACAACATTGCGTTCGATTAATGGTGCATATACAGCCTTCGGTTGCACCTCAATATAATCATAAAAACGAGCGACTTTCTCTGCTTCCTCTGGAGACTTATTCATCATTGTTTCGAATACTTCACCATTACTGCAACCTGATCCAACTAATAAACCCTCACGATATTGTTCAAGCACAGCACGTGTCACCCGAGGAACACGATAGAATGTTTTTGTATGAGAGTGTGAGACGATTTTAAATAAGTTTTTTAAGCCTGCATTATCAACTGCTAAAATTGTACAATGCATAGGTCTACCTTTTTTATAGGCATCCCCACCACCAATATGCTTATTGAAGTCATCATGGTATTTAATAGCTAGCTCATCAGCATCCTTTAATAGCTGCAGGAGTAGAAATCCTGTCGCCTCTGTATCATAAATTGCTCGGTGATGCTGTGTTAATTCAATATTGAATTTTTTACACAGTGTATTCAAGCGATGGTTTTTCATTGTAGGATAAAGCAATCTTGCTAGCTCTAATGTATCAATGACAGGATGGACTGTGTCTTCAAGACCAAATTTTTTATAGCCTGTATATAGGAAGCCAATATCAAATGATGCGTTATGAGCGACAACGATTGCATCTCCAATAAAGGCATGAAATTCTTTAATGACCTGCTCTACCTCTGGTGCATTTCGAACCATATCATCCGTAATACCTGTTAATTCAATGGTAGTAGCCGAAAGTGGATGATGTGGATTTGCAAAACTTTCATATTTATCAATAACTTGTCCATCTTTAATTTTAACTGCAGCCAATTCAATAATGGTATCATATGCAGTTGATAGCCCTGTCGTTTCTACGTCAAAAACAACATACGTTGTGTCTGCCAATAAACGATGCTCTGGAGCATAGGCAATTGGTACACCATCATCAACTAAATTTGCTTCCAGACCATAAATAATCTTAATGCCATGTTTTTTGCCCGCTGCATATGCTTCAGGGAAAGATTGCACCACCGCATGATCTGTAATAGCTATTGCTGGATGCCCCCACTTTGCAGCTTGAGCAACAAGCCGATCAACAGGTGTAACAGCGTCCATTTGGCTCATTGGTGTATGCAAATGTAACTCAACACGCTTTTCACCCTCTGGTGCTAAATCTTGTCGTGTTTCTTTTTTGATTTCATTAATATCATTCGCCATAACGATTAAATCACGAATAAACGTATCAGTTTGCACAGAGCCTCGAACTTTAACCCACATGCCCTTTTTCAGATGTTGCATTAATTCAGCATCATCATTGTCACGAGAAAACATTTTAACAATGATGGAATCTGTATAGTCGGTAATTTTGATTTGTAATAAGGAGCGTCCACTTTTTAATACTTTTATTTCCGTATCAAAGACAAATCCTTCAATAATAACACGGCGTTCTTCTTCAACAATCCGTTTAATTTCCATGATTTCATCATCTTTAATATGCATCCCAAGTTGGAATGGACGGTCGCCAAGGTTGGCCAGTGCCGGATTGTCTTTCTTCTCTTGCTCACGCTTTTGGAAATCTTGCATCGCTTGCTGTGCCAGAGCCACTTCTTCCAGACGTTTCTGCTCCATAAATGCTTCCTGTGCCGCTATCATTTCTTCCGTTTCTTCTTGTAGCACAAAGTCGATTGCCATACGAGGGAAACCAAATTGACCATAGCTTTCTGCTAGTTTGTCCGCATACTTCGTTTTGAGCATCATAAATTCCATTTCCTGCATACAGGATAAAGTCATTTTTTGGCCGTTCCACGTTGGTATTTGGGTAATGAGACAATTTTTAAGCGTTGGAGCCATCTCATCAATTTGTTCCACAACATTTAGCCAGTACGCTTGCACCAGTTCCTCTGTGACATTTTTTTCTAATGTTTCAAATGTCGTATTAACTTGTGCTATCGTTGAAAATTTCTCTGTCAAATGCGTACGGAAAAGCTGATATAACGGAAACGGTAATATATCCTTTAACTTAATTGTGAAATGCCAAAGTCTATCCTTTTTATGAACTGTCAGGCGTGATAGTTCACCTTCCTCAAAAAATGACATATATACATCATCTGTTAACTCTAGTTGTTGCAAGAGCATTCGAAGTCTCATTCTTGCCTCTTGTTGCTGTTCCAATCTAATGACACCTACTTTCAGAAAGAGGCAATTTCTTTAGCCTCATGTTCTAATTCGTCTCAAACGCATGATGAATTCAAGAAAAAAATTCGCTCCCACACTGCGGGCGCTCTTCAAGTTTAACAGATATTTTACCATCTGTTGTTGCTTGGCTCACTGTCCCGCAGAAGTGTCGCGAATTATTTATATCTATCTTATCAAAATTATACGAAAGCCTCTATTAAAAGCATCAAATTCTAATTATCACCAATTTTTAGCTCGTCATTAATTTTTACGGAAAAATTCATTCAGACGATCAATTACTTCTTCTTTTTTCCATTCAAATGTTTCACCCGTTTGACGGAGTTTCACTTCTACAATACCTTCTGTTGCTTTTTTACCAACAGTTACTCGAACAGGTAAGCCAATTAAATCAGCATCAGCGAATTTTACACCCGCTCGTTCAGGACGATCATCTAGTAACACATCATAACGGTATGATTTTAATAAGCCATAAAGCTCCTCCGCTAATGTCACTTGTGCCTCATCTTTTGTGTTTACTGGCACAACATGAATATCATATGGCGCTAATTGTGTTGGCCATGTAAAGCCATTGTCATCTTGGAAGTGCTCCGCTACAGCAGCTAGAATACGAGAAACACCAATACCATAGCACCCCATAATAAATGGTTGAGCCTTACCTTGCTCATCTAAGAAAGTACCATTCATTTTAGCAGAGTATGTAGTACCTAATTTGAAAATATGACCAACCTCGATACCTTCTGCAAACTTAATGTTACCTTGTCCATCAGGAGAAGGATCTCCCTCTTGAATAAAACGAATATCTAAATAGTCGTTAACTGCAAAATCACGCTCAGGGTTAACATTGACTAAATGGAATCCATCTTCGTTGGCACCTGCAATACCATTACGGATAGATTTAATAGCATGGTCTGCTACTACTTTTACGTCTACCGGTAATTTCACTGGACCAATTGAGCCAACGCCACAACCTAATAATTCTTGAATCGCTGCTTCACTTGCAAGTTCCACAGATCCTGCATCAAGTGCATTTTTCAATTTGATATCATTAATTTCATGATCCCCACGTGAAAGCACTACTACAAGCTCTCCATCTACATCAAAAACTAGAGATTTGATGACATTAGCAGGTTCTACTTTTAAGAATGCTGAAACATCTTCAATTGTTTTTTGCTCTGGAGTTGCTACTTTTTCTACATCTTTTAAAGCTTCATCAGATGGTTGATAGTCAACAATTACTTCAGCCATTTCGATATTTGCTGCATAATCAGAAGTATCTGAGTACGCAATTGTATCTTCCCCAATTTCAGAAAGGACCATAAATTCATGTGTTCCTTTACCGCCAATCGAACCTGCATCTGCAATAACAGCACGGTAGTTTAAGCCGAGACGGGAGAAAATATTAGAATAAGCACGATACATATCTTCATATGTTTCATCTAAACTTTCACGTGACGCATGGAAAGAATAAGCATCTTTCATGATAAATTCTCTTCCTCGTAGTAAGCCAAAGCGAGGACGTTTTTCATCACGGAATTTGGTTTGAATTTGATACAATGTTAGCGGTAATTTTTTATATGATTTAATTTCATCACGGACTAAAGTTGTAATGACTTCTTCATGTGTTGGCCCTAATGCAAAATCACGGTCATGTCGGTCTTTTAAGCGCATTAATTCAGGTCCGTATTTTTCCCAGCGACCTGATTCCTGCCATAGCTCAGCAGATTGTAGAGATGGCATTAGTAGCTCAATGGAGTTGATAGCTTCCATTTCTTCTCGGATAATTGTTTCAATTTTTGTTAGCACACGTTTTGCAAGCGGTAAATACGAGTATACCCCACTTGTATTTTGACGAATAAACCCTGCACGTAGTAATTGCTTATGTGACTTTACCTCAGCATCAGCAGGTACTTCACGTAACGTTGGGATAAATGTTTTACTTTGCTTCATTCAGTGTTCCACCTTTTTCAATAGATAAGTTTATACTCTCAATAGCATAAACAAATTTAGCTTTGAGCGCAATGTTTCATCGAAATTGCGCTCAAAGCTAGGAAATCAAATTTCATTTAACTGTAAATGAATTAAAAGAAAAATCTTTGTATATCGTTCCATGTAACAACCACCATTAGAATCATGAGTAGGACGATTCCTACAAAATGTACAATACCTTCTTTTTGACGGTCAATTGGTTTACCACGTAAAGCTTCAAAGCCAAAGAATAATAAACGGCCTCCGTCAAGTGCTGGTAATGGAAGTAGGTTCATAATTCCTAAGTTAATACTTAGCATTGCTGCCCAATTCATTAAGTTCATAATACCATACTGGGCAACTTGCTCTGTTGCTTTATAAATACCTACAGGACCTGAAAGTGCGTCTATTGTGAACTTACCTGTAATTAGCATACCTAATAGTTCAAATATTTTCACTGTCATATTATAGGTTTCTTGAGCTCCATAAACAACTGCCTTTAATGGGTTAAATTCTCTTGGACTTTCATAGCGTACACCTATTTGACCATATTTCTCGCCATCCTGCTGGATTTCCTTAACAGTCATATTTAAGTTCACTGATTGTCCATTTCGTTCAACTGTCACAGCAATATCTTCGTTTGGATGATCTTGAACGATTGCAGCTAAATCTTGCCATTTTTCAACTGCTTGTCCGTTAATAGCTGTTACTCTATCTCCTGCCAGCATCCCTGCCTGTGCAGCTGGATCATTCTCTACTACTTCTGTGATAATTGGCTCGTATGTTGGTACACCATGGATCAATCCAATCACTAAATAAATCACAAACGCGAGAATAAAGTTAAACAAAGGGCCTGCAAAGATAGTCATTGCTCGTTGACCAACTGTCTTTGCATTAAATTGACGATCGTGTGGCGCAATGACAAGTTCACGACCATTTTCCACAAGCACACAGTCTCTAGCTACTTGATAACGAACTAGACGTTCTTCTTCATCATAACCCTCTACAAATAACTCCTTCTCTAAATCGGCGCGTTCAACTTCTAAAAATAATAAATCTGGTAACTGCTTATTATTTTGATTGAAAATAATTTTTTTAACAACATTATCTTCATTCACAATAAGCCCTATTCGGTAGCCTGGCTGTAATTCCGTGCCATCCATATCCTCGCCGGCCATACGTACGTATCCCCCGATTGGTAATAATCGAATAGTATACATTGTTTCACCATGCGTTTTTCCATAAATTTTGGGACCCATTCCGATCGCAAATTCACGTACTAAGATACCTGCACGTTTGGCGAATAAGAAATGTCCAAGTTCATGGAAGAAGACGAGCATACCAAATATTAATATAAATGCAATGGCTGTTTGCATAATACCCCACCTTTAATAGCGATTAGTTAACGATACAGTGCTTTCGTTATTTTACCATGTCTAACACTATTTTTCTTGTCTCACTATCCACATGTAATATGGTTTGTAAATCTGGTACTGCAATGTTTTGGTGTGCCTGCATCACACGTTCAATCGTCTCATCAATTTCAAGGAATGTGATTTTCCCTTGTAAAAAGGCTGCAACTGCCGCTTCGTTTGCTGCATTCATTGCTGTCAGAATCGTACCACCCATACGACCAGCCTCATACGCTAAACGCAAAGCAGGGTATCGCTCAAAGTCCATCTCTTGAAAATGTAGTTGACCAATTTGCGCTAAATTTAGTCGCTGACCATTTTGTAATGGTATACGGTCTGGGTAGCTTAAAGCATATTGGATTGGCACACGCATATCGGGTGTACCTAGCTGAGCAATAACACTAGTATCATGATACTCAACTAGAGAGTGAATAATACTTTCTCTATGCAAAAGTACATCTATTTTATCATAAGGCATATCAAATAAAACATGTGCTTCAATGACCTCTAATCCCTTATTCATCATTGTAGCGGAATCTATCGTAATCTTTGCACCCATAGACCAGTTTGGATGATTCAGTGCATCTGCGACCGTCACGTGTTTTAATTGTTCTCGTGTTTTATCACGGAAGCTACCACCAGATGCGGTAATAATCAAACGTTCGATATTTTTCGGATTCTCACCATTCATCGATTGGAAGATGGCAGAGTGCTCACTATCTACAGGCAAGATGGCTACTTTGTATTTTTTGGCCTCTGCCATCACTAAATGACCAGCAGTTACAAGCGTTTCTTTATTAGCAATAGCAATCGTTTTGCCCATACGAATGGCTGCTAATGTTGATTCAAGGCCTACACTTCCAAGCACAGCATTGACAAGTACAGTCGAATCAGGATGTGTTGCGACCTCTACAAGTCCTTTTGCTCCAAACGTAAATTGGATATTTGGAAACTCTTTAGCTAGTGTTAGTGCGTCTTCTTCTAATTGCACAGAAACTAATTCGGGCTTTAATGTTTCAATCATTTCTCGCGTTTTCTCTAGGTTCTTTCCTGATGAAAAAGCTACTAATTGAAAAGCATCACGTTGTTCTTTTAAGATATCGTAGGTTTGCCAACCAATTGAACCAGTTGCACCTAATAAACTAATTTTTTTCACAACAAATTGTCCCCTTTTTCTATCTAAGCAAATGATTTAGCAAA
>Ga0256885_1000519_pt1 | contig 12572 bp, 10 predicted proteins | sample MC6MC0493MT_FD_186344 | JGI IMG/M metagenome (GOLD analysis project Ga0256885, IMG submission 186344) | Metatranscriptome of enriched soil aggregate microbial communities from Iowa State University, Ames, United States - MC6-MC0493-MT... | ecosystem: Environmental > Terrestrial > Soil >...
GCTATTTAGGATGTTGTCCTGCTGGTTCACATTCGCACCATATTGAAGAAGTAATTTCGCCATTACTAGGTCTTTCTTCTCTGTGGCGATCAACAACAGCGATTTTGAATCTTTACCTTTTTGGTTTGCGTTAGCTCCGTTGTCCAAGAGTGCTTTTACGGTGTTAATCTGCCCTTTGGTAACGGCTTCAATGATGTCGTTCTGGGTGATATTGTCTTGATTTGTCGTGTCCATACTTTTGCACTGTACTGAAAGTGTTGATATGATAAAGAGCAACACTATCTTAATGTATAAATTTTTCATTTTGAGGAATGGGTTAATAATCTTTCTTATTCATTTTAGTTTCTTTGTATTCGCTTTTTGATATACTACAAATTTAGGTACAAACTAAGCGGTTGTTTTGTTAGATTTATATTGATTATTGTCAAATTTATATATAAATCTAACTGTTAGTAGTTGAAAATGAGTGAACTTAAATTAAGAAGATATGAATATTGAAGATCTAAGAGATTATTGTTTGTCCATTGGGCCAGTTACAGAGGAGACGCCTTTCGGACCAGATACTTTGGTGTTTAAGGTTGGGGGTAAGATATTTTTATTGGTCGGATTAGATCAGGTCGATATGCTGCGATTTAATGTAAAATGTGATCCAGAGAAAGCGGTGGAACTCAGGGAAAGATATGATCAGACTGTATTTCCGGGGTATCATATGAACAAAAAGCACTGGAATACCGTCATTGCGAATCGGGAACTGAATGATCGAGCATTGGAAGAACTTGTCTTGCACAGTTATAGCCTGATTGTTGAAAGCTTGCCGACTAAAGTTAAACAGGAAATAAAAGGTAGTTAATATCCTTCTGAAGTGTAAAGAATTAGTTGCTTTGAAGGAAAAGGTGATAGAAATGACTTTTCTTGGGGGCTATAATAGTAGCTTTGCGGTCATTTCAATGCATAATCGACAGCATTGGGAATATATTTACACTAATACTATTTTTTATGAAACAAAGACGAATTTACCCTTGGGTAATTTGTTTTATGCTACTTTTTAGTCTGGGGAGTTGCATAAAGGAGGAAGCATTAAATGCTGAAGCGGATATTGAAGGAGCTACTATTGCTCAGAGTGACCAGTTTTTAAAGAGAAAACCTTCCATTGATAATAATACAGTTGTTTTTTCTCTAAAACGTTTTACGGGAAGTTATGTGCATTCGCCCGAATTTGTATTAACTCCAGGAGCTACAATAGAGCCGAAAAGCGGAACCCAACTTGATTTTACTGAACCACAGAAATACACGGTTACTTCGGCGGATGGAGCTTGGTCCAAGACCTACACTGTTTCATTTGTTATTGATGAAGGCGCAGATTTGTATTCAGCGTTTGAATATGCTGAAGTGGTAGATACAGATAGCCCTGAAGGACACTACCATAAATTTTATGAATTAACAAAACTTGGGCAGAAGACATATAGCTGGGCAACTGCAAATGATGGCTATAATATTCTGGCTGAAACACTTTTGGAAGATGGCGAGGAATTGGTTCCCAGTTTTTATCCAACATCCCAAATTGCCGATGGCTATATTGGTAAAGGTGCGCGGCTTGTGACTAAGAGTACAGGCTCTTTAGGTGGGATTTTCGGCACACCTCTGGCTGCTGGTAATTTATTCTTAGGAGCGTTTCAAACCACTTTCCCGACGATCAAATCTCCTCGTTTTGGCATATTGTATGAGGAAAAAACTGCACCATTAGCTATAAAGGGCTTTTTTAAATATAAAGCTGGTGAAAAATTTGTTGTCAATAATAAGCCATCATCGCTCACCAAGGATACTTGGGATGGTTATGCGCTGTTATTTGAAAGAGCTCTACCACCCAATGACGACTTTTTGTCGGGTGACCATGGCTTTGTTGACAAGCGAATAGTCGCAATAGCACGGGTCGGAGCCAAAGAACAGATCGAGACTAACGAGTGGACCGCATTTAGCTTACCCTTTTCTTTTGTAAATGGCAAATCATTTGACCCCAATAAAGAATATATGTATACGATTGTGTTCAGCTCGAGTAAAGAGGGAGATAAATTTAACGGCGCCGTAGGAAGTACATTGCTTATTGATGAAGTAGAACTTGTCGTCGATGATGCCAAATAATTATTGGTCCATATGCTGAATACAGTAATATGGTGTAATTGCTAACTAGGTGAATTTTTACATGGGTGCTTGTATGAGGAAGAGGAGGCTCTAAGAATATAGGGCGCTGATTTCTGAAGATAAACATACATCAAAAGAATATTTTAATGAACAAAATACTTTATATAATAGCTGTTTTCATGATGGCGACCGGTTATGTACAGGCTCAAAATGGTCCGTCAAACGGTAATGCGAATTTTTTTAATACAGATATTGACTACTCGGTACAGGCGCAATTCAGTATCGGTGGTAGTAGCCCATTAGGCCTTCCTAAGACTATACGTAAAATCGAAAGCTATAATCCCGGGTTACAGGTAGGCCTGGAGGCAAATGCCACAAAGTGGTTGCAGGGAGATAAACGATGGGGAATTCGTACGGGAATTCGTTTCGAGACGAAAGGAATGAAGACCGAAGCTCGTGTGAAAAATTATCTGACAGAGATTGTGAAAGATAATTCAAAAGTGAAAGGGTATTATACTGGAAAGGTAGAAACCAACGTACAAAACACCTATCTTACATTGCCCGTTTTAGCTGTTTACAAATTATCGGATCATTGGAATTTATATGGAGGGTTTTACTTCTCGACATTGCTGGATAATACATTTGATGGAAATGTATCGGATGGATATTTGAGACAAAATACCCCAGTAGGAACGAAAATTACATTTGAAGAAGGGAGTCAAGCTTCTTATGACTTCTCTGATAATATCCGGAAATTTCAATGGGGAACGCAACTTGGAGCGGAGTGGAAGATGAACAGACATTTCAAATTGTTGACAGATCTTACCTACGGTTTTAATAATATTTTAGAAAAAGATTTTACCTCCATAGATTTTGGTATGCATAATATCTACCTTAATGTGGGATTTGGATACAATTTCTAATGGATACGGATGGTATAAAATCCGATCATCGTGTGGATTATTTTACATTACAATTTCATTAGGATAAAATGAAAACAGTCCGTTAGTTTGATTTACTAACGGACTGTTTTTATTTAAATGAAGCTACTCGCCTTACATTTTTAAGCCGATCTCTCTCAATCTTTCATCCAGATATTCACCTGCGGTATAGTCTTCATAGGCCTTTGGATGAGCTGCGTCAATACAAGAATCCAACGAAGCTAAGCTCATAGAAGATTTTGGATGTAAAAAGAAAGGAATCGAAAAGCGGGAGGTGCCCATTTTTTCACGAGGAGGATTGACTACACGGTGAGTTGTTGACTTAAGTTTGTTGTTGGTCAAACGCTGCAACATATCTCCCACGTTGATGACAATATCTTCTCCTTTTGCTTTGATCGGGAACCATTCACCATCTTTTGTTAAGACTTCCAGTCCATCGGCGCTAGCACCAATTAATAGTGTAATCAAATTGATGTCTTCATGAGCACCTGCACGTACTGCATCAGGAGCTAATGCGTCTGGATCTGCAATTGGAAAATAATGGATCGCACGCAAAATTGAGTTACCATTGATCACAAATTTCTCAAAATAACTTTCTTCAAGATCTAAGTAAGTGGCAATAGCTTTTAGCAGTTCGCGACCTGTGTCTTCTAGTTTTTTATAAACTTCAGCCGTTACGCCATTAAAACGCGGAATTTCTTCCACTTGAGGATTGTCTGGAAAATCAGCTTTTGAATATTCTTCACCAACGATAGTTTGACCACGTTGCCAGAACTCTTTTAAATCTGGTGTTTTAGCATCTTTCGCTTTTTCTCTTCCCTTAGCAGTATATCCACGTTGGCCCGCAAGTTCAGGAAATTCATACTTTTCTTTTGTTTCAGTTGGTAAACCAAAGAATTCTGGAACGACCTGATATAATTCCTCAATTAATTCTTTTGATAAACCATGGTTTGCAATCGTTACAAAGCCTGTCTCGTTGAAAGCCGTGCCAATATCCTGAATGAATTGATTTCGTTGTTCTTGGGTTCCTTGTGTGTAATGTAACAAGTCCAAGCGAGGTATGTTTACTAAAGCCATACGAAGTTGATGTTTGTTTAGGACAAATTTAACGCAATTAATTTTGAATATTATACATTGATTGTTAATAAAAGTTTTATGTTTTACTTTATTTAGCTGTGTGTCAGTTGTTAAAAGTTTTCCACAATGGGGGGGTTGGTCATAAAAGTGCAAGAAATACACTTGTTAGAAGGGGCTGGGCGATAATTCATAAAAATTACATATTCTAGTTTGTTATTCTAATTCTTAACTATTATATTTGTTATGCAAGCATAATAATAAATCGCTTGTGATTACGCTATGGACCAAAATCAGACAATCGACTATTTTTTAAAAACAGGTTGGCAAACGATTGCCAATAAATATAATCAAATTGCTTCGCAGTATGGCTTTACCCAGGCTGCTGGTTATATTTTAATCAATATCCATAAAGAGGGTACTCCTGTTTCTCAGATTGCGAATTTGACGGGAGTTAAAACAACGAGTTTGTCCCGGGTGTTAAATAACTTAGAATCCTTGGGATTCATTTACAGGGAGACCAGCGAAACGGATAAACGCTCTGTAAAGGTGTATCTGACAGATTTAGGTCGGGAGAAAAGAAGAATAGCCAAGGATGTGGTACGTAATTTTAATCAGTACCTCGCTGATAATTTTTCGGAAAATGAACGTGATCAATTGATTGCTTCTTTGGCTAAGCTCAATGAGCTGGCGACCAGTTATAAGGAAGAAGTGATCGTATAGAAGTTAAACCAAATGTACAGGCGTGCATGATAAATATGTTATGATGAACAGAAATATTAGAAAAGTGGCAGTTCTCGGTTCGGGTGTTATGGGCTCGCGAATTGCTTGTCATTTTGCTAACATTGGTGTCGAGGTTTTGCTGCTGGATATTGTTCCCCGCGAACTGCTGCCAGCAGAGCAAGCTAAGGGTCTAACGTTAGAGAGTAAAGCCGTTCGGGATCGGATTGTCAACAGTTCGTTAGAGACTGCATTAAAGACAAATCCTTCGCCAATTTACAGCAAATCATTTGTAAAACGTATCAAAACAGGGAATTTTGATGATAACCTCCAAGACATCGCACAAGTGGACTGGATCATCGAAGTCGTTGTGGAACGATTAGATATTAAAAAATCTGTTTTTGACCGTGTAGAACAATTCCGTAAACCAGGTACATTGATTACTTCCAATACTTCTGGTATTCCTATTCATCTTATGACAGAGGGACGTAGTGAAGATTTTAAAGATCATTTTTGCGGGACACACTTCTTCAATCCACCGCGCTATCTGCCTTTATTGGAGGTGATTCCGACACCGCATACTAAGCCTGAGGTTGTTGATTTCGTGCTTCATTTTGGCGATAAGATGCTAGGGAAGACGGTTGTTTTGTGTAAGGATACACCAGCATTTATCGGTAACAGGATTGGAGTTTATTCGATGTTGGCAGTGACTCACCTGGTTGAGCCCTTGGGGCTGACAGTGGAGGAAGTGGATAAATATACAGGCCCCGCGATGGGACATCCAAAATCGGCAACTTTCCGTACTGCGGATGTTGTAGGTCTTGATACTTTGGTGAATGTGGCCAATGGGCTGGCACAGAATGCGCCCGAAGATGAAGCCAAAGGCGTCTTCCAGCTTCCTGCCTTTATCAGTAAGATGGTTGAAAATAAATGGCTAGGTGAAAAAACAAAAAAAGGATTTTACGAAAAAGTAAAAGCCGCTGATGGTAATTCTGAAATCCTGTCCTTAGATCTTAAAACATTAACATTTGGCTCGCAACAAAGAGTTAAGTCAACGACATTAGAAGCTACCAAGCCAGTCGAAGATATTCGTAAACGGATGAAAGTCTATGAACAGGGAACAGACAAGGCTGCGGAGCTTTTTCGTGCCATGCACTATCCATTGTTTGAATACGTTTCACGTCGTGTTCCTGAGATTACAGATGATTTCTTCCGTATTGACGATGCGATGCGTGCTGGCTTTGGCTGGGAACTTGGGCCATTTGAAGTATGGGATGCTTTAGGTGTGCGTGAGACCTTGGCTAAGATTAAGGCTGAAGAGAAACGGTTGCCGGGCCAGGATGGTGAAGTAGCATCCTGGGTGCACGAAATGTTGGATTCGGGACATGAGTCTTTCTATAAAATAGAAAATGGCGTTCGCCATTATTATGATATTGCATCCAAATCTTACAAAGCTATTCCTGGAACAGAGGATTTGATTGTTTTGGATCATATCCGCGAAAGCAAAACAATTTGGAAAAATACAGGTGTTTCAATTATTGATCTCGGTGATGGAATCATCAATTGTGAGTTCCATACCAAGATGAACACGATCGGTGGCGATGTGATTCAGGGATTGAATAAGGCAATAGATCTTGCTGAAAAGGAATACCGTGGATTGGTTGTTTCCAATGACGGAAAAAATTTCTCTGCTGGAGCCAATATTGGAATGATTTTCATGATGGCTGTGGAGCAGGATTTTGATGAGTTAAATATGGCCGTTAGGGCCTTTCAAAATACTTCAATGCGTTTGCGTTATTCATCCATTCCGGTTGTCGTAGCGCCATTTCAGATGACCTTGGGTGGTGGGTGTGAATTTTCAATGCATGCAGATTTTGTGCAGGCACATGCCGAAACCTACATGGGCTTAGTGGAACTGGGGGTAGGTGTTATCCCAGGTGGTGGTGGAACTAAGGAATTTGCATTGCGTGCTTCCGAAGAATTTAAAGATGACCAAATTGTTCAGAACACGTTAAAGGACAAATTCCTAACTATTGGTCAGGCGAAAGTATCGACCTCTGCTTACGAGGCCTATGAGCTGGGATATCTACAGAAAGATAAATTTGCGATCACGATGAACCGTGCACGCTTACTTGCTGACGCCAAAGCAAAGGCATTGGAGTTGGCGGATGAAGGCTACGTACAACCTGCGCCACGAAACGATATCAAAGTGTTGGGCAATCAAGGTTTAGGGATCGTTTATGTAGGTGCATCTTCGATGCGTGAAGGAAATTATATCTCCGACTATGATCGTAAAATATCAGAAAAACTGGGTTGGGTGATGTGTGGTGGCAATCTGTCATCGCCAACGGAAGTCTCCGAACAGTACTTGTTGGATCTTGAGCGAAAAACCTTCCTCGAGCTCTGTGCTGAACGTAAAACGCTTGAAAGAATCCAGTACATGTTGACAAAAGGAAAGCCTTTACGAAATTAGTATTGGGTATTGAGTAATGAGTATTGAGCAATGCATAAGTTTCAAGAATTAAAAGTATGGCAAAAGGCAATGGATATGACTGTCAGCATTTATAGCTGTACAGAAAATCTTCCGAATACAGAGAAATTCGGATTGATATCCCAAATCAGGAGAAGTACAATCTCTATTTGCTCAAATATTGCTGAAGGTGCGGGTAGAAATACAAAAGGTGAGTTTATACAATTTCTTGGAATAGCAAACGGCTCTGCTTATGAGTTACAGACACAGATTGAATTGGCTTATCGACTTACATTTTTAAATAAAGAAATTAAAGATGGATTGGTTGCGGAAATCGAAGAAATTGAAAAAATGCTATACAATCTTATAAAGTCTTTAAAATGAATGATAAATGAGTGGTGGTACTCAATACTGAATACCCACTACTCACTACTAAAATAAAAATAATGGAAGCATACATAGTAGCAGGATTTCGTACAGCAGTAGGTAAAGCGCCTCGAGGAGGATTTCGCTTTATGCGGGCTGATGATTTAGCATCAGATGTGATTAAACATCTTGTGTCCACTGTGCCGAATTTAAATAAAGAAGATATAGATGATGTCATTGTGGGTAATGCGATGCCCGAGGCAGAACAGGGGCTGAACATGGCACGTTTTATTTCCCTAATGGGTTTAGATACAGATAAAGTGCCTGGCGTCACTGTCAATCGGTATTGTGCCTCTGGATTGGAGACGATCGCTACGGCAGTTGCAAAGATCAAAACCGGTATGGCTGATGTCATTATCGCAGGAGGTGTTGAAGTGATGTCCGGAATGCCTTTCGGGGGTTGGAAGATTGTTCCCAATCCTGTCGTGGCCAAAGAGCATCCCGATTGGTATTGGGGTATGGGGCTGACTGCAGAGGCTGTAGCAAAAGACTACAATGTATCCCGTGAAGATCAAGATGCTTTTGCACTTAAATCCAATCAAAAAGCAATAGCAGCTATTCAAAATGGTCATCTTAAAGATGGTATTGTACCGATCACAGTCAAAGAAAACTATCTGAAAGACGGGAAGATCGCAACACGTGAATATGTTGTAGATACCGATGAAGGGCCTCGTGCAGATACATCCCTAGAAGCTCTGGGTAAGTTGAAGCCTGTCTTCGCAGCCAATGGTTCGGTGACAGCAGGAAACTCCTCACAGACATCTGATGGAGCAGCATTTGTGTTGGTCATGTCCGAGGAAAAAGTGAAAGAGCTAGGGGTTAAACCCATTGCCAAGTTAGTCAGTTTTGCTGTTGCAGGGGTGCCGCCACGGATCATGGGAATCGGACCGATCTATGCGATACCAAAAGCTTTGGAACGGGCTGGACTTAAAAAAGAGGATATTGATTTATTTGAATTGAACGAAGCTTTCGCTTCCCAGTCTTTGGCTGTTATTCGTGAACTGGGACTTGATGAAGAAAAAGTCAATGTCAATGGCGGGGCGATAGCCTTGGGGCATCCGCTAGGCTGTACAGGAGCGAAGTTGACCGTGCAGGTTTTGCATGAATTGAAACGTCGTGGCAAAAAATATGGTATGGTGACCATGTGTGTGGGAACTGGTCAAGGAGCGGCCGGTATCTTTGAACTATTGGACTAAGTTCGAACACTAAAAATAACAGTATAAACCATTTTATTTGCTAGTCTCATAGCAGATAAAAGTATTCAAAATATTGTGTAAACCTGGGTGGCCAAAAGCCAGCTCAGGGCTTGCACCTCAAATCTAAAAAACAATGAGCGAAAATAAAGCAATCAAAGGCGGTGAGTTCGTTATTAGAGAGACTCCCTATACAGCTATTTTTATCCCAGAGGAGTTTGATGAAGAAGCGAAAATGATTCGTCAGACCTGTTTGGATTTCTTAGATACCGAAGTGTTAAATAAGCTTGATCGTATTGATGCGCAAGAGGAGGGATTGATGCCTAGCCTGATGGATAAAGCTGGCGAGCTGGGGATGCTGGGTGTGTCGATTCCAGAAGAGTATGGTGGGTTTGGTAAAAACTTCAATACGTCCATGCTCGTAGCAGAGGCAGTAGGAGGAGGTTTCTCTTTTGCCGTCGCCTTGTCTGCACATACGGGTATTGGTACTTTGCCTATCCTTTATTATGGTAATGCGGAGCAGAAAGCGAAGTATATTCCTAAACTCGCAACTGGCGAATGGAAGGCTTCCTACTGTTTGACAGAACCAAATGCCGGATCAGATGCCAATTCCGGCCGTACCTCCGCAAAACTAAATGCTGAAGGAACCCATTATCTGATCAACGGTCAAAAAATGTGGATTACCAATGGTGGATTTGCAGATATCTTTATTGTATTTGCAAAAATCGATGATGATAAAAACCTGACAGCATTTATTGTCGAAAAAGATTTTGGTGGGATCACCATGAACCCCGAAGAACATAAATTGGGCATCAAGGGATCCTCTACACGTCAGATTTTCTTTAATGATTGCCCTGTACCTGTTGAAAACATGCTATCCGAGCGGGAAAATGGATTTAAGATTGCCGTAAATATCCTGAATATCGGACGGATCAAGTTGGGTGCTGCGACAAATGGTTCAGCTCGTATGGTGATCAATCATGCGGTTCAATATGCCAATGAACGTGTGCAGTTTAACCTGCCGATTTCTAAGTTTGGTGCTATTCGATACAAACTGGCTGAAATGGCGACCCGTTTATTTGCTGTGGAATCAGCATCCTATCGTGCGGGTCAAAATATTGATGATGCCTATGATGCATTGATTGCGGGCGGTATGGATGAAGCAAAAGCCAAATTGAAATCCGTTGAACAATTTGCGATTGAGTGTGCCATTATTAAAGTATGGTGTTCTGAGATGTTAGATTATGTTGTGGATGAAGGTGTGCAGATCTATGGTGGAATGGGCTATTCGGCAGATGCACCGATGGAGCGCGCTTATCGCGATTCACGTATCAACCGGATCTTCGAGGGTACCAATGAGGTGAATAGACTGCTTGTTGTAGATATGTTGTTAAAACGTGCAATGAAAGGTGAGCTGGATCTGATGGGACCAGCGCAGGCAGTGGCAAGTGAACTGTTGGCTATTCCTGACTTCGGAGAAGAAGATGATGCGCCATTCGCAGCAGAGAAGAAAATTGTCGCTAACCTCAAAAAAAGCAGGCTTACTCATTGCTGGAGCCGCCGTTCAAAAGCTGATGATGTCGCTTTCAAAAGAAGAAGAGATCCTGATGAATATCGCAGATATTATCGGTTACGTATACATTGCGGAATCTGTACTGTTACGTGCGGAAAAGCTTGTCCATATTGGTTCTGGAAAGGCCGAGTACGCGACAGATATGGCGAAGATCTATCTATATGGTGCGATCGATAAAATAAACGCTGCAGGTAAAGAAGCGCTGTATTCCTTTGGTGAGGGCGATGAATTGAATATGATGCTTGTTGGATTACGTCGGTTCACTAAAGCGCAGCCATTTAATATCAAAGATGCACGTCAGCGGATTGCCAAAAAATTAATAGAAGAAAATAAATATTGTTTTTGATTGATAATGATTATTGGTTTTGGTTGTGTGGCCGGAGAGAAATCTTCGGCCATTTTTGTGTTACAATAACGAAAAGTAGCAGCAATTATATTAAATTTAGCCTTTTAATACTAACCGTTATATGGCATCGTCAAGATCATTTGCACTTACAGAAGACTGGGTCGTCGTTATTTTGGGACTCGCTACCATTTTTTTAGCACTTTCGGGTATTTTTGCACCTGTGCCTAATTTTTCCTGGAGTAATTCTTCCGAATTGACCTCCGCAATTTTTGATTCGGCCAATCTCAACAAGATTTTCCAGCAGTTTATCTTTGTTTTTGTGACAGGTGTTTTGGGGGCATTTTTGCTCGGTAAATCTGTTAAACATTTGCTGGTCGTATTTCCTGTAGTGTTTATTTTGACTGTATTCGCGCTCATATTAGCGGGCAATTCGACAGTGAAAGAATATAATCTCGAGGCTGTTATTTTTAGTTTGATTATAGGTTTGGTCATTAGCAATTGTTTTAAGCTGCCTGCTTGGTTTAAAGAAGCCTTGAGTACAGAACTATATGTCAAGATCGGATTAATCCTATTGGGTACCACCGTTATCTTTGGGGATATCCTTAAAGCTGGCTCTTTAGGGCTTATCCAAGCTTTGGCAGTTGTATTGTCAGTATGGTATTTCGCTTTTTGGCTCTGTAAAAAATTGAAAATAGACAAGGAGATGTCCCTGATGTTGTCCAGTGCAGTTTCTATTTGTGGTGTTTCAGCGGCTATCGCTACTTCCGGAGCCATTAAAGGTGATAGTAAAAAACTCTCTTATGTGATTTCTTTGGTGTTGATCACCGCAATTCCAATGATGATTTTTATGCCCTATATGGCTGAATGGATGGGCTTGTCACAGGAAGTGACCGGCGCATGGCTAGGAGGTAGTATCGATACAACAGGAGCTGTTGTTGCTTCAGGGTCCCTTGTTGGAGAGGAAGCGTTAAAGATCAGCACAATTGTCAAGTTTTCGCAAAACGTATTGCTGGGACTAGCTGCATTTGCGATCAGTATTTATTGGACCTATGCAAAATCTGTGGATGACGAAACAAAGCGGGATAAACCGACGTTAAAGATTATTTGGGAACGCTTTCCTAAATTTGTGCTTGGGTTTGTATTTGCATCGCTATTATTTTCCTTTGTAATTTCTCCTGAAAAGATTGATGTCGTCAAAGGTAGTCTGAAAAACCTGCAGGGACTTTGGTTTACATTGGCATTTACTTCGATCGGTCTGGAAACAAATTTCAAAGACCTTTTTGTACAAGATAATAAGAAACCCCTTTATGCATTTTTGATTGCGCAGACCTTTAATGTCGTAGTGACTTTGTTGATCGCATTAGTGCTGTTCCGATAATTTATAGATAAAGATATAGACCGAATACTTTCGGAACTGAATAACATTTGTACAAAAGTCTGCCGTCCTTGGCGGACTTTTTTGTTCTACTCTTTTTTCATTTTCTCGATCTCGAAATAGTCCTGCCGAATGGCCTCCGCGAAAATAGAGGAACCAATTTTTTCTTACTAAAGTGTTTAGGTTGTCGGATAAGACAATGTTGGTCGCACATGAAAAAGTAAAGCTAAACCTAAGGGAAATATCTCATGTACAGCAACGGATCTGAATGGTTTATACAAAAAATATGATATGTAAAATATTATTTAGTTCCGA